>TBL_comb47_HYPODRAFT_10003470_pt1 | contig 18642 bp, 15 predicted proteins | sample TroBogypolimnion_40_FD_10682 | JGI IMG/M metagenome (IMG submission 10682)
CCTCACATCCGTATGAGAAGAGATAACTCCTGAAGGCTTAAAGAGTTGCCCGATGTGGCTGTGAGAGAGATGGGAGTATTTTTGGATAATCGGTATGTATCTCCAAGGATATTTTCTCATTGAGCGTAAAAAAGAGCCATAGTTTTCGGACTTCCAAAAACTTCTCAGATTTCTCACAATTTACCTATGTGTCCAGGTTGTGGATGCCGATATCCCGATTGGGGAGTTGATGAAAACAATGGGCAGTAAGAGAAGAATTTCCATCACAGTGTCAGCTGTTCTTGTGCTCTCACTTTTGACTTTATCAACTACCTCTTTCGCAGAGACATCCTCTAAAAAGATTCACATGGCAGGGCGCGTACCAACCGCTTCGGCTAACACAATTCGTAACGGCAAAGGTGCTCCGACAAATGCAATTGGAGTCGATGGCGACTTTTACATTGACACTCTTAAGTTTGATCTTTACGGCCCAAAAATAAATAATCATTGGCCAGCACCTGTTTCGTTACGTGGGCCTGCAGGTGCCAACGGTGTTAACGGGCTTGCCGGCAAGAACGGAGCAAGTGGTGGACCAGGGTCAACTACTTCTGTAACAGGAGCTAAAGGCCCCCAAGGTGCGCAAGGCCCCCAAGGTGCGCAAGGCCCCCAAGGTGCACAAGGCCCCCAAGGCGTTCAAGGAGTACCAGGGCCCGTTGGAATCACGGGTGATACTGGAGCAGCAGGTGCAACCGGAGTAGCAGGTGCAACCGGACCAATAGGTGCAACCGGACCAATAGGTGCAACCGGACCAATGGGCGCGACAGGTGCAACTGGCGCCACGGGCCAAACCGGCTCAGTTGGCCCAACAGGCTTAACGGGAAATACCGGAGCGAGTGGAGCGGCCGGTGCTACGGGTGCAACTGGACCTTCAAATGTTCAAGTTATTGCGATTGGTTCCTGGCAATTGAGTACGTCAACTGCAGGTACTGGAAATACCAGCTCTGCTTTTGGAAACCTTGCTCCGTCAAAGAGCTATGAATTCATGTTGGGAATCAATGGTCGTCTTGCGACCAATCAATCGCCTTCGTACGCATCTCAAGTTGGATTAACTCTTCACTGCTCCGATTTATCCGCAACCTTTACGTATAGTGTTTCAAGCGCTTTTGGGTATTCAAATAATGGTGATTCAACTACCTATTCAAAAGAATCATTCATAGTGATTGGAACTATCACCACAAGCTCTTCAAATCCTTCATCAACATTTACGGTTACGGCAACAGATTCCGGGCCAACAACCGGTGCAGATGTCATGACACTTAGCGGATCGGCATTTATCCAACTTGTGGGATCGCTCACTTAAAGGGCTGGAGCGGGTGACCGGGATCGAACCGGCATGGCCAGCTTGGAAGGCTGGGGCTCTACCATTGAGCTACACCCGCATTATTGCCTCAGGGGAAGGTGCCTTTTAGGGGCGCCCGCCTTGGGGGGTCGTGCGTTCAGGGGGTAAGGCTATCGGCTTCGGTTGGGAGATGTGAACTTCTACCCTTAGACTGCTCACTTACGCCGACGGGGCGTAGCGTAGTGGCTAGCGCGCCTGCTTTGGGAGCAGGAGACCGGGAGTTCGAATCTCCCCGCCCCGACCAGTAATCAGACCAATCAGTCGAAAGGGCCTTCGTGAAAAGCGCCATAGAAAAACTCAGCGAAACTCGTACGAAATTAACTATCGATGTTTCATTCGATGAGTTAGCTCCTTACTTGGCACAGGCCACAAAGGCTCTCTCCGAGAAGATCAATGTCCCTGGCTTCCGCAAAGGCAAAGTGCCAGCTGCACTTGTTGAACAACGCGTTGGACGAGCTGCCATCCTTGATGAAGCAATCAATCTCTCTATGGGTGATTTCTATTCGACTGCTAAAAAAGAACATGCGATTGCCGCTATTGGCCGCCCACAAGTGGACATCACCGAGCTAGTTGATAAAGAGAAATTTACATTTACCGTTGAAGTAGATGTTCGTCCAGAGATCTCACTTCCTAATTTTTCTGAAATGACAATTACTGTCGACGATGTCGTTGTCGGAGATAAAGAAATTGATGAGCAGGTAGATGCGCTCCGCGCTCGCTTTGGAACTTTGACCACCGCAGAGAAGTCGGTCGAAAGTGGCGACTTCGTCACAATAGATCTCGTTGCTTCAGTGGGTGGCAAGGCTCTTGATGGTGGAACCGCAAATGATATTTCTTACGAGGTCGGCTCTAACACAATGGTTGATGGACTTGATGATGCTCTTGCTGGTCTGTCCGTCGGCGAAAGTAAGCGCTTCGCTACAACACTTGTGGGCATGCCTGAAGGCGAAACTGGCGAAGTCGATGTAACTGTGAAAGCAGTTAAGACTCGCGAGCTGCCTCCGCTCGATGATTCTTTTGCAAAACTCTCTTCAGAGTTTGACACCCTTGCCGAACTCAGGAGCGATGTCCAACTTCGCATTGAGCGCGTAAAGGCTCTTGAGCAGGGCGCTGCTGCGCGGGATCAGTTAGTAGAGACACTTGTTGAATCTCTCACGGTTCCACTCCCACAGAATTTGATCGAAGATGAGGTCAACCACCATCTTGAAGGAGAAGGTCGTCTCGATGACGCCGCTCATCGTGAAGAGGTAACGGGTCAGACAACAAAGCAACTCACCTATGAAATTATTTTGGACACTATCGTTTCTGCCGAAGATGTCTCTGTGAATGAGAATGAGCTCACCGAGTATCTGGTGCGCCAATCTCAGCGTTATGGGATGAGTCCAGATCAGTTCATCCAAGAGGTGACCTCGAATGGTCAAGTTTCTACGATGGTTTCTGAGGTAGCTCGCGCCAAGGCGCTGGCTTCAGTCCTGGGTCGCGTCAAGGTTGTCACCAAGTCTGGCAAGAGCGTTGACCTTGAAGCCCTCCGTCCAAAGCAAATCGTCCCAGCCGAGGATTCTGAATAACACTTCTCTCAGAGCGAACAGCCCAAGCGGGAAAGTTGCCGAAATTGGGAAGCGTTAGAGGCGAAAGATTGTTACTGTCATTACAAGAGTTAATGCTGGGCTTTCAGCGTTGATGTCAGGAGGAAAAGTGGATCCAATCACCGCGCGTTCAGCGGCTCAATATCTAGGTGGTCTAGACGATCAGGTCTACCAACGCCTACTTCGTGAGCGCATCATTTTTATGGTCGGGCAAGTTGAGGACAACATGGCCAACGCCATTGCTGCTCAAATGCTGCTCCTGGCTGCAGAAGATCAAGAGAAAGATATCTTCTTGTATATCAATTCACCGGGTGGGTCTGTCTCTGCCGGTATGGCGATCTATGACACGATGCAATACATCAAGAACGATGTTGCAACCGTGACCATGGGTCTTGCCGCATCGATGGGTCAGTTCCTTTTGACTGCTGGTGCACCTGGTAAGCGCTATGCGCTTCCTAATGCCCGAGTCTTGATGCACCAGCCACTAGGCGGCATCGGGGGAACAGCTACCGAAATTAAGATTCAAGCGGATCAAATGAAGTTCACCAAGCGCAAGATGGCAGAACTCATTGCGTTCCATTCAGGTCAGACAGTCGAGAAGATCACTGCAGATTCCGATCGCGATCGTTGGTTTGATGCCGAAGAGGCAAAGAGCTATGGGCTTGTCGATCACGTCGTTCGCTCTGTGGGACAAGTTTCTGGAAGCGGTGGAACAGCATGAAAAACGAGATGAATAGCGCGCAAGGGATTACAAGCCGTTATGTGCTTCCAACTATCGAAGAGAAGACTTCGTACGGTTACAAGCGCTTAGATCCATACACAAAGCTCTTCGAAGAGCGCATCATTTTCGTAGGTCAAGCAATTGATGACACCGTGGCAAATGACGTCATGGCCCAGCTCTTGACTCTCGAATCAATGGATCCAGATCGTGACATCATGATGTACATCAACTCACCTGGTGGTTCATTTACCGCGTTGACTGCAATTTACGACACCATGCAGTTTGTTCGCCCCGATGTTATGACCATCTGCCTCGGACAGGCAGCATCTGCTGCTGCAGTCCTTCTGGCTGGTGGCGCAAAGGGCAAGCGCATGGCTCTCGAGAATGCACGTATCTTGATTCACCAGCCTTATTCAGAGGGTGGCGGACAAGGTTCGGATATCGAGATCCAAGCTGCAGAGATCATGCGCATGCGCTCGCTTCTTGAGAAGATGCTCGCTAAGGATTCCAAGAAGACCGTCGAAGAAGTCTCCAAAGATATTGAGCGCGACAAGATTCTGACCGCCGAAGAGGCAGTTGCCTACGGCATCATCGATCAGGTTCTCGCAAGCCGTAAGGCGATCAAGCCATAACTTGATTATTCTTTAAGCGAACAGGCTGGGTGGAGAAAACCACCCAGCCTTTTGTATTTCCATTTATCCTTTATCCATGACCACGCGAATTGGCGAAACCGGCGATCTCCTCAAATGTTCCTTCTGCGGAAAGACACAGAAGCAAGTTAAGAAGTTGATCGCGGGACCCGGTGTATACATCTGTGACGAATGCATCGATCTTTGTAACGAGATCATCGTCGAAGAACTCAACGAGACATCTCAGCTCGGTCTAACCGAAGTTCCCAAGCCCCAAGAGATTTACTCTTTCTTAGACCAATATGTAGTTGGTCAGGATCGCGCCAAGAAGTCCCTCTCGGTCGCTGTCTACAATCATTACAAGCGAGTCCAGTCTGATCTCGGAAATCGCGAAGATTCTGTCGAACTGGCAAAGTCAAATATCCTGATTCTCGGTCCAACAGGTTGCGGCAAGACCCTGCTCGCCCAAACTCTGGCACGCATGCTTAATGTGCCCTTTGCTATTGCCGATGCCACCGCACTGACCGAAGCTGGTTATGTTGGAGAAGATGTCGAAAATATCTTGCTCAAACTTATTCAAGCCGCTGACTTTGATGTGAAGAAGGCCGAAACCGGAATCATCTATATCGACGAGATCGACAAGGTCGCCCGCAAGTCAGAGAACCCTTCTATAACTCGTGATGTATCTGGCGAAGGAGTCCAGCAGGCTCTGCTCAAGATCCTCGAAGGCACCACCGCTTCAGTTCCACCTCAGGGCGGACGTAAACATCCACATCAAGAATTTCTCCAGATTGATACCACCAATATTCTCTTCATCGTCGGTGGAGCTTTCGCTGGCTTAGAAAAGATCATTGAAGGTCGAAAGGGCAAGGCAGGTGTGGGATTTAATGCGACGCTGCAGACCCAGGCCGATATGGCCAAAGTTGATATCTTCGGTGAAGTTATGCCAGAAGATCTCCTCAAATTTGGAATGATTCCTGAATTCATTGGGCGCCTGCCAATTTTGACCAGCGTTGAGAATTTAGATCGACCAGCGCTAATGCAGATTTTGACCGAGCCAAAGAACGCCCTGATTAAGCAATACGAACGTCTCTTTGATATCGATGGAGTCGAACTTGAGTTCACCCCAGAAGCCCTCGAAGTTGTGGCAGATCTTGCAATCAAACGCGGCACTGGCGCTCGTGGCTTGCGCGCCATCATGGAAGAGACGCTCCTAGGCGTCATGTACGAAGTGCCATCCCTTAAAGAGGTAGAGCGAGTCGTCATTACCCCAGAAGTTGTGCTCAAGGAATCTCTCCCTACCTATATAAACCGTGGCGCTGGGCCAAAGCGGGCGGTCAAGGGCGAAAAGCGCACTGAAGAGAAGAGCGCTTAACTTAATCTAGACTCCCTCCTTATGAACGAGCGTCCAGAACTTGCTGCGAGTTTTACTCCTGCCGAGATAGAGCCTGGCCTCTATAAGAAGTGGCTCGATGCGCAATATTTCAAGGCAGATTCCAGCTCCGAAAAGCCGCCTTTCACAATTGTTATTCCACCTCCCAACGTCACCGGTTCGCTACACATTGGTCACGCGCTCGACCTCACTTTGCAAGATATTTTAATTCGCATGAAGCGCATGAAGGGTTTTGAAGCACTCTGGCTACCTGGAATGGATCATGCTGGCATTGCTACGCAGAATCTCGTGGAGAAACAGTTGGCCGCACAAGGCATGTCACGCCATGACTTAGGACGCGAAAAGTTTATTGAGAAAGTCTGGGAGTGGAAGAAAGAATCTGGTGGGTTAATCCTCGATCAGATGAAGCGGATGGGCGCCAGCGTCGATTGGTCACGTGAACGCTTCACCATGGACCCAGGTCTATCTCTTGCCGTCCGCACGATCTTTAAACGATTGTATGACGACGGGCTTATTTACCGCGCCGAACGAATTATTAACTGGTGCCCCCGGTGCATGACAGCACTTTCAGATATCGAAGTCGAACACTCAGATATCGATGGTGAATTTGTTTCGGTTCGCTACGGTGACGGCGATCTACAAATTACAGTTGCAACTACTCGACCTGAGACGATGCTTGGCGATGGAGCCGTTGCGGTCCACCCTGATGACCCACGTTATGCGCACCTTGTCGGTAAGAAAGTCTTGTTGCCATTAGCTAATCGTTGGATCCCAATCATTGCCGATGAACTAGTTGATCCAGATTTCGGAACTGGCGCAGTAAAAGTAACTGGCGCTCACGACCCCAATGACTTTGAGATGGCGACGCGACATGGCATCGAAATGCCTATCATCATGAACACGCATGCAGTGATGGAAGGTTCTCATACTGAGTTTGATGGAATGGATCGCTTTGTTGCTCGCGTTGCAGTCGTTGCAGAACTTCGCAAACAAGGCCGTATCGTTGCAGAGAAACGTCCATATCTGCACTCGGTCGGACATTGCAGTCGTTGCGACACAATTGTCGAACCACTTCTCTCGAAGCAGTGGTTTGTAAAGGTTGGACCACTTGCAAAGGCAGCTGGCGATGCGGTTCGCGATGGCCGAGTCAAAATCGATCCAGATGAACTCGCTCCACGTTATTTCGATTGGATTGATGGAATGCACGACTGGTGTATATCCCGCCAACTCTGGTGGGGCCATCGCCTTCCGGTTTTTTATGGTCCTAACGATGAGGTTGTGGTCTGCGGTCCTGGCGAAGAGCCACCTGCTGGATATACCCAAGATCCCGATGTTTTGGATACCTGGTTCTCCTCTGGGCTCTGGCCATTTTCGACGCTGGGCTGGCCAGAAAAGAGCGCGGATCTAAAGAAGTTTTATCCGACATCCGTACTGGTTACTGGTTATGACATTTTGTTCTTCTGGGTCGCCCGGATGATGATGCTGGGCTTGTACGCCATGGATGGCGTTCAGCCTTTCCACACGATTGCGCTGCATGGCTTAGTGCGCGACAAATTCGGAAAGAAGATGTCAAAGAGCCGCGGCAACGGAATAGATCCCATCGAATTTATGGACAAGTACGGGTCTGACGCGCTGCGCTTTACCTTGGCGCGAATGGCCAATCCGGGTACGGATCAAGCTCTGGCCGAAGAGTGGATCGCGGGTTCTCGTAACTTTGCAACAAAGCTTTGGAATGCAACTCGCTTTGCCACCATGAATGGTGCGCATACCGAGGGCAATGTTCCCGAATTTGATTCGCTCAATCTGATCGACCAATGGATTCTCACGCGTTTAAATGAAACCATCGCAGAAGTAGATGTACTGCTCGAAACATTTGAATTCTCTAAAGCGCTCGAGCTGCTTTATCACTTTGGTTGGGATGATTTATGCGATTGGTATCTCGAACTAACCAAGGCAACTTTTGCGGGGGATGGCTCCGCAAAGACTGCGCGCGTATTGGGCCACGTTCTTGATCAGCTTATGCGCCTGTTGCATCCTGTGATGCCATTTATAACCGAAGAAATTTGGTGCAGCCTGACCGGAAAAGAGTCACTCGTCATTGCCGAATGGCCTAAAGCAAATACAACCCAAACTAGCGCTGCCTCGCTTAAAGCGGTAAGAGAGATTCAAGAAATTATTACAGAGATTCGCCGATTCCGAAATGATCAGGGCATCAAGACATCGGCCAAGATCGTTGCGAAGTTCACTGGACTTGGGGAACTATCTTCGTACGAAGAGGCAATTCGTTTTATCGTTCGCGCCGATCGAGGGGAAGGACCATTTAGCGCCAAGATTGAATTGGGTGCTGTCATCGTTGATTTTGATTTGACGGGTGCGATCGATATTAAAGCTGAGCGTGCTCGCCTCACTAAAGATCTCGCAACAGCTAAGAAGGACTTAGCGACTGCGAAGGTAAAGCTGGAAAACGAAGGATTTATGGCGAAGGCGCCTCTTGAAGTTGTTACTGAGATCCGCGAACGCTTGGAAGTTACCTCAACAGATATCGTGCGTATTGAAGCTGCGCTTGCCTCACTACCAACTGAATAGAGCCACATGACCACTCCAGATGATCTTCAAGCGCTCGACCTTATTTACGACGCACTCTTAAAGCGCTGGCCTGAGACCCGTATCGAACCATCCCTCGATCGGATTGCCGCTCTCTGCGATGCCCTGGGAAGTCCTCAGCTCTCGTACCCAACAATTCATATTGCGGGAACTAATGGGAAAACCACCACTTCGCGCATGATCGATGCACTTCTGCGTGAGTTGGGATATCGCACAGGCCGCTTTACCAGTCCCCATTTAGAGAGTTTCCTAGAACGCATTTCAATCAATGGGCTCCCCATCTCTCCCGAGGGAATGATCGCCACATACAACGACGTTGCGCTCTACTTCGATTTGATCGACACCCGCCAGCCTCACCCGGTCTCATTCTTCGAAGCAATGACAGCACTGGCATTTGTGGCTTTCGCAGAATTTCCAGTGGATGTAGCGGTTATCGAAACCGGCATGGGCGGAGAGTGGGACGCCACAAATGTGGTGCAGAGTCAGGTTTCGGTCATCACTCCTATTGGGCTTGATCATCAAGAGTATCTAGGAAATACCCTCGAAGAGATCGCTCTGACCAAGTCGGGAATCATCAAAGCAGGTTCGCATGTAGTTCTCGCTGCACAGCCACCCGAGGTGGCGACCATACTTATGGCGCGAGTTATTGAGAGAGCAGCTATTCCATATCGCGAAGGTTTGGAATTTTCGGTGGCAAAGCGTGACCTCGCAGTGGGTGGCCAGTTGGTTTCGGTCAATGGCGTATTTGGGTTATATGAAGATATTTTCATTCCTCTATACGGAGCCCATCAATCGACCAATGCGGCAGTTGCACTGGCGGCGGTCGAAGCGTTCGCTGGTGTAAAACTCGATGATGAAATTGTCCGAAAAGCATTTGCAAACGTGGATTCACCTGGAAGATTGGAAGTCATCTATCGCGATCCGACTCTGATCGTCGATGCCGCTCACAATCCACATGGCGCTCATGCACTTGCTTCAACCCTCGCCAAGGAATTCGATTTCGAATCAATTTTTGGTGTAGTGGCAATACTGGGCGACAAAGATGTTCTTGGAGTCCTCAAAGAATTGGAACCAGTAATTGATCGACTGGTAGTGACGCAGAGTTCTTCTGATCGTGCGCTTCCCGTGGATACCCTCTTCGAATTGGCGGTCGGCGTCTTTGGTTCTGAACGGACTTTCAAGGAGAGAGACCTACGGACAGCCATTACATATGCCATGGAGCAATGCACTTTGATCAATCAGGTGAGCGAAGGAATTTCTGCAGTTGTGGTAACCGGTTCAGTTGTGACGGCTGGGGAGACACGTGCGATCGTTCGTTCCATCGCTGGATATGACGAATGAGAGTTCTAGGCTCGGCGGTTCTCACGATGGAATTCTTGGTTATGGATTTCGCACTCTTGATTGCCATGAACAAGCATGGCGCCTTAGCCCTATCGTTGGGAGCGGCCCTGGCTCTTGTAATTTTATTGACTGCTGGCGTAATGAAGCGGATGACCGGGTGGTATCTGGGATCTCTCTGGCAGCTCTGCCTTATTGCATACGGAATAGTCGTCCCAGCGATGTATTTCTTGGGAGCCCTCTTTGCCGTGCTTTGGGCGAGCGCCTTTTTCATCGGGCGCAAGGGCGAGGCTATGAGGGCCGCCCTGTTGGCAAACCCGCCTAAGGAGTAAATTTCGCGGAAAATCCCCTCGATTCTTTCCCTTGGAGAGTAACGAATACACTTCCCCCATGGAAAGAACCCTGATCTTGGTCAAGCCCGATGGCGTCAAGCGCAATCTGGTGGGCGAAGTCGTATCTCGTATCGAAAACAAGGGTTACTCGATCGCCGCGCTCAAGATGATGAACGCAGACCGCGCACTCCTTGTTCGCCATTATGCAGAACACGAAGGCAAGCCCTTCTTCGAACCGCTCGTGGAATTTATGTTGTCCGGTCCAATCGTCGCGATCGTGGCAGAAGGAAATCGCGTGATCGAAGGATTTCGCAAACTAGCTGGCGCAACCGATCCGACGACAGCCGAACCTGGAACCATTCGTGGTGATTTAGCGCGCGATCAAGGTACAAAAGTTGTACAGAATATTGTTCACGGTTCCGACTCTGTCGACTCTGCCAACCGTGAAATCTCCATCTTCTTCCCTGAACTCTAAGAAAGGTCTCTTGTGAGCAAACAAAAGCCGAGCCGTATGTCCTTTATTGGTCGCGATATGGCGGTCGATCTAGGTACTGCTAATACGTTGGTCTATGTCCGCGGACGCGGAATTGTTCTCAATGAACCCAGCGTGGTTGCTATCAATCAAGATACTGGTGCGATTCTGGCCGTTGGAATTGAAGCCAAGCGCATGATTGGTCGCACTCCGGGAAATATCGTTGCTATCCGTCCGCTTAAGGATGGCGTGATCGCTGACTTCGACACCACTGAACGCATGCTTCGCTACTTTATTCAGAAGGTTCATCGCCGCCGCTATCTAGCAAAGCCACGTATCGTGGTCTGTGTCCCATCGGGAATTACCGGCGTGGAACAGCGTGCGGTTAAGGATGCTGGATATGCGGCAGGTGCCCGCAAGGTTTACATCATTGAAGAGCCAATGGCCGCTGCAATTGGTGCTGGTCTACCTATCCATGAGCCAACGGGAAACATGGTTGTAGATATTGGTGGCGGAACAACTGAAGTCGCAGTTATCTCCCTGGGTGGAATTGTCACCGCGCTCTCGATCCGTATTGGTGGAGATGAACTCGACCAAGCGATCATTGATTATGTAAAACGTGAGTATTCACTTCTTCTAGGTGAGCGCACTGCAGAAGAGATCAAGATGGCTATTGGCTCCGCTTATAAGTTGCCAGGCGAGCTCGATGCAGAAATTCGCGGTCGCGACCTTGCTACCGGCCTACCCAAGACGATCTTTGTATCGGCCGAAGAGATTCGCAAAGCTCTGGAAGAGCCTGTTAATCAGATCGTAAATGCGGTAAAAAGCACGCTCGACAAGACACCACCAGAGTTGGCCAGCGATCTCATGGATCGTGGAATTGTGCTTACCGGTGGCGGTGCACTTCTACGCGGACTCGATGAACGTCTGCGTCACGAAACTGGAATGCCAGTGCACATTTGTGATCGCCCGCTGCAAGCGGTTGCCGAAGGTTCAGGAAAGTGCGTAGAAGAGTTTGAGGCCTTGGAGAAGGTTTTGATCTCCGAGCCACGTCGTTAATTCCTAGACATCATTCTTTAAAGGAGATCTGTGGCACGAGGCGGCGGTAATCGATCCCGGTTACTGCTCGTCATTTTATTGGTCACGGCTCTCTTCTTTATCACCCTTGATCTGCGCGGGGTCAGTCTGACCAAAGGCTCACGGTCGGTAACGCAGACGATTCTCTCTCCAGTGCAGAGAACTGTTTCTACTATTTTTTCCCCGGTTGGGCGCTTCTTTGGCGATGTGAAGAATTTTGGAAAGACCAATGCGGAACTAAAACAAGAACTCGCCGCCAATAAATTGTTGAAGAGCGAACTCGCTGCGAATGCAGATACCAAAGGAGAGTTGGCGCAACTCAAGGCGGTTTTAGATTTAGCTGGTCGCGGAAATTATAAAGTGGTGGCGGCGCGAGTTATTGCACGTGGTTCCGCAGCTAGTTTTTCCCAGACGATCACTATTGACGCGGGAAGTGCAAGTGGCATTAGGTCTGACATGACGGTGATCTCTCAAAATGGATTAATCGGAGTCGTTAAATCGACGACGAGTTCAACTGCGATCGTTCTTCTGCTTAGCGATCCAAGTTTTAAAGTCGGCGTTCGCATCGCGCGTAGCCAAAGCGTGGGCGTGCTCTCTGGATTAGGTTCGAATGAATACTCACTTGTTCTACTCGATCCTGCTGGCACAATCAAGACAGGTGACATCCTGATTACTAACGGTTCAGTGGGGAATAAGCCCTTTGTTCCAGGAGTGCCTGTGGGCGCTGTCGTCGGTGTAGATAATTCATCTGCTTCGCTCACCCAGACAGCCACCGTCAATTCGTATGCAAACCTCAATGATTTAGGTGTTGTTTCTGTTGTGCTCAGCGCACCAGCGACGGCACCAAGCAGACCGCTTCTTCCTACTCCAAATCCAACGGTTACGGTCTATGTGACTGCGCCACCTGTTCCTGTGCTTTCGCCTTCACCATTGCCATCACCATCAGTAAGCCCCACGAAGAAGAAGTAGATGAGCCCAGTACGAATTATTTACACCTTAAGTTTCTTCTTCGTGCTCTTTGTGGTTCAAGAGTCGGCTGTCTCTCTTATCCACTTTCCAATTTCAGGTTTTTCTCTCTACCTCGCCCTGGCAATTTCATTGATCGCATTTGAGGATCACAATGGAGCACTCGTAACTGGCTTTTTAGCTGGGTTAGTTTTAGATCTCTCACCAAGCTCGAATGCACCTTTTGGTCAGTGGGCGCTCATTCTGACTTCCGTAGCATTCTTATTTGCAGTAAATCGTGACTCGATCGCCGATGTGACTGCTTCACCCATCACCTTTGTCATTGTTGTTGCTGGGGGAGTCACGCTCGCGCTGCTCTCATATCTTGGTTTTGGCGCACTGTTAGGTGAACAAAATGGATCCTTCGGACATGATGCGACGGTCCTTGGAGGCAACCTCCTCTGGACGGTTATTTTTACTCCCATGTTCTTGCCGACTCTGGGGCGATTGCACGAATACACATTAACGGCGCGGGAGAGATAATGAGCCAGAGATCTCGTCTCAACTTGGTTGTTGTTCAGGTATTGGTACTTTCTTTAATGTTGGCAATGTTGGGCAGACTCTTTTATTTGCAGGTAGCAGCCGGATTGAAATATCAGAACGCTGCAGTCAATATCACCAGTCGCGACATAGTCACGCCCGCGGTCCGCGGAGCGATAGTGGACGACACTGGTTTGCCGATGGTGATGGATCGTCCAGGAATGGTTATCACTGTCGATCGCAGCGTGCTTGGCAAGATGCCGGATAAAGGAAAGGTTGTCTTGGAGCGCGTTGCAAAATTGATCGCAATCAAATACAGCGATCTCTATGTACGTACTCGACTTTGTGGCGAGATTACCGTTGGCCCAAAGATCGGGTGCTGGAATGGCACGCTTTATCAACCGATTCCTGTAACGAAAGAGGCGACGCAAGCTCAGGCGCTTAAAATCTTGGAAAATCCAGATATTTTTCCTGGAATAAATGCAATCCCGGTTCCAATCAGAAGCTATCCATCGCTAGTAGGTGAAAACGCGGCGCACATTCTTGGATATGTTGGATCGGTAACTTCGCAAGATGTCGCCAATACCAACAAGAAGTTTTATCTCAATGAAACAATTGGTAAAACGGGATTGGAATACCAATACGATCAATATTTGCAAGGATCGCCAGGAATTAAGACGGTTATCGTGGATCGCACTGAAAATGTAACGAGTACCTCTACAGCAACGAAACCAGTCGCAGGTAACAATCTTGTGACAAATATCAACGCCACGTTGCAGGCAGTTGCTGAGAAAGCCTTGCAGAGTTCGGTCATGAGTGCGCGCTCTCAGGGTTATAGGGGAGATTCTGGCGCAGCAATCGTGATGGATGTGCACACAGGACGAATTCTGGCGATGGCTTCCTACCCAACGTACGACCCTAATATCTGGCAGAAAGGTCTGACGGCTTCACAAGCTAAGGCGCTCTTTAGCGAATCAGATGGGGTGCCAGCGCTTTCACGGGCAATTGATGGAACGTATGCACCCGCTTCGGCCTTCAAGGCTCTTTCCGTAGTTGCTGCTTCGCATGCCGGTTATAACCTCAACTCAAACTTCGCCTGTCCATATTCCGTGAAATTTGGCAATCAGAGTTTCCATAACGACGATACCAAAGTGCAGGGAATGATGTCCCTACAAACAGCGATTGCAGTCTCCTGCGACACCATCTGGTACCAAATTGGTTATGACCAATGGGTGAAAGATGGCGGGTTACATCCCAACAAAAACCCCAACGATTTCTTCTTCAAGAACGCATCTCTCTTCGGAGTTGGCAAGCCCACTGGTATTGACCTTCCTTCGGAGGCCTCAGGTCGTTTGCCAGATCGCGCTTGGAAGTTGGCGTATTACAAGGCAAATAAGAATTTCTACTGCAACTATACGAAGCGAGCCAAACCTTCCGACCTTACGCCATTTTTGATTGCTGTTGCTAAAGAGGATTGCACTGACGGTTATATCGTGCGCGCTGGCGATGCCATTAACTTTGCGATCGGTCAGGGTGATGTATTGATGACGCCTATACAGATGACCGATGTTTATGCAGCGGTTGCCAANGGCGGAACGTTGTACAAGCCAGAGGTGGCCCGCGCCGTAGTTAGCCCCGATGGAATCGTTGTTCAAGAGTTCCAACCAAAGATCAATGGCAAGATTCCAGCGTCTAGTAGCACCTTGAACTTTTTGCATGCAGCTCTTCGTCAAGTCGCTCTTACAGGTACCGCCGCCGGAGTCTTCGCCAATTATCCGATTCAGGTAAGTGGCAAGACTGGTACTGGGCAGGTCCAAGGGCGAAATTCCAACGGCACTGCAAAAGATCCGACGTCGTGGTTCGCTTCTTATGCCCCTTCCAACAAACCGGAATACGCTGTCGTCATGATGGTGAGCCAAGGTGGTTATGGCGCTGGAACATCGGCCGTTGGAGTTAAAGAGATTTATGACTCTCTATTTGGNGTAACCGGAAATACCTTAGATCCAAAGAAGGCTATTTTCCCCGCAGGTGCGCCACCAGCAACGATTCCTAAAATTGATGTAAAGAATGCAGTTGTGGCGACACCATGACTATTTTCCGCCCGCACTCTCGTACTCATAAAATGATGAGAAATGTATCTGGATATGACCGCTGGCTAACGTTCGCGGCGGTGGGATTACTGGGATTTGGAACCATACTTGTGTGGGCCGCAACAAGGAATTGGTTTGCATCGCAGCACCTTGACCCGCAGTATTACTTGAAGCGCCACATCATCAACATTTTGATTGGTGGGGCGATGGCATATGCGATCACCCTTATTGACTACCGTCTGCTTCGCGCCTACACCCCGATTGTCTGGGGCCTGGGCGTCCTAGGCTTGATTGCAGTTCTTACTCCGGGGGTTGGCTCCACGGTCAATGGCGCAAAAGCCTGGATTGCCCTACCCGGCGGTTTTCAAATTCAGCCTGCCGAGTTGGCGAAGATATCGATTATTCTGGGAATTTCCATGATCCTGGCAGAACGCAATGGAATTGGTTCCGATCCATCGGATAGAGATGTGATCAAAGCACTTGGAGTCGGAGCGGTTCCGATTGCATTGATTATGTTGCAACCCGATTTAGGAACAACGCTAATTATTAGTTCTGCAATTGTGCTGATGATTGCTGTCTCTGGTGCACCATCGCGATGGGTTGCAGGATTGCTCCTACTCGCTCTGCTCGGCGGTTTCGTGGCGGTGAAAGCTGGAGTCGTAAGTCAATACCAGATCAAGCGGTTGCAATCATTTGTGAATCCAAGTGCCGATCCACAACAGAGCGGTTATCAATTGCGACAAGCTCGTATCACGATTGGCTCTGGGGGAATTTTAGGCAAAGGATTGTTTAATGGACCTCAAACCAATGGAAGGTTTGTACCCGAGCAGCAAACCGATTTCATCTTTACCGTTGCTGGCGAAGAGACTGGGTTCCTCGGTTGTGGACTCATGCTTCTCTTCTTTGGGCTCTTCTTCTGGCGCGCCTTTTTGATCGCTCAAAGGACTGATGATCTCTTCGGAAGGCTGGTATGCGTGGGAGTAATCGCCTGGTTTGCGCTCCAGACCTTTGAAAATATTGGGATGTCTATGGGGTTGATGCCGATGACGGGGGTGCCGCTGCCCTTCATCTCATATGGAGGATCCTCCATGTTTGCTACTCTCATTGGTTTTGGGCTGCTCCAGAACGTCCATTTACGCTCGCGGTAAGGTCAAATTGGTGATCAGCCTCTAATCTGCGATACTTAGGGGAAGATTTCAGTACTTCAGCGCGAATCGTCCGCCGCGAAGATCCGAAATTTAGAGATTTTAGTTTTATGTCAGGTTTTTTAGAGCATTATTTAGAAGAGGATTTGTTTTATGGCGCCAGAGCCAAAGAAATCGCGTAAGCGCGCGGCTAAACCCGCAGCGACCAAGAGTGAAGTCCCAGCAGAAGTAAGTGCTGAGCCCGCTCCAGAGAGTAGCCAAAGTAAGCCACCAGCTAAACGAGCTGCCAAGAAGGCAGTCGCAGAGGTTCCAACTGAGGTTGTAGCACCCGCCAAGGTCAAAAAGGCGACTACACCCGTCCCCGTCCCACTCTTTCAAGAGGCGCCTACTGAGGTTGCCCCGGCCAAGAAAGTTCGTGCTCCAAAGGCTACGCCCAGCGAGAGTGAACCTGAGGCTGCAACCACCCCAGCTGAAAGCGAAGATCAGGCCCAGCGCCATCGTCGCCGCCGTGGTGGCCGTGGTCGCCGTCGGCCTACTGATGACTCCACCCCCTGAAAGCACTTTGAATGAAGATGGTGAAGCGCTAGATCCAGATGCGCTAGATGGCGAAGATGATCTTCTCAATGCAGATGGAACGACGCATCGCCGTCGCCGTCGTCGCCGGGCAAAGGGCGAAGGCGTCGAAGCAACCGAGAGCGTTGATGAAGATGGCGTTGTAACAGTTGTAAAAGTTCGCCCACCGCGGGAAAGCTCGCCAACACGAACCGATCGCACCCCACGAAATACTCGCGAACGTGATCGTGGACGCACTCGAGATCGCCGCGAACGCGATGATCGCGCGCCGCGTGATTTCACACGCCGCCGCGGAACTATCATCACAGAGCAGGAGTTCTTGGCTCGACGTGAAAATGTTGATCGCGAAATGCTGGTCCGCCAAACTGGTGACCGTACTCAGATTGCAGTGCTTGAAGACAAGATTATGGTCGAACATTACGTCAATCGAAATAGCAATATTTCCTATGTCGGAAACGTCTACCTGGGTCGCGTTCAAAATGTCCTCCCATCCATGGAGGCTGCATTCGTTGATATTGGTAAAGGACGTAACGCTGTTCTCTACGCCGGTGAAGTGAATTGGGATGCTGCTGGTATCGCAGAGGGTCAGACCCGCAAGATTGAACATGTGCTTAAGACTGGCCAATCGGTATTAGTTCAGGTAACTAAGGATCCCATTGGACAGAAAGGTGCCCGCCTAACCTCACAGATCTCACTTCCTGGTCGCTACTTAGTTTATGTACCAGGTGGAGCAATGAGTGGAATTAGCCGCCGCCTGCCCGATCAAGAGCGTAGCCGTCTAAAGTCGATCTTGAAGAATTTAATTCCAGAAGAGGCCGGTGTGATTGTTCGTACCGCTTCTGAAGGAGCAACCGAAGAAGAGCTTGAGCGCGATGTAATTCGCCTCAAAGCACAGTGGGATGACATTCAGGAAAAATCTGAAAATCCTTCGACAACCGCCCCATCACTTCTTTATAGCGAACCCGATCTCACCGTTCGCGTAATTCGCGATATCTTTAACGAGGATTTCCGCCGCCTTATCGTGCAGGGCGATGAACCATGGGATGAAATCAATAATTATCTGGGACATATCGCTCCTGAACTCACCTCCAAGATGGAAAAGTGGACTGGCACTCGCGATCTGTTCGCTGAAAATCGCATAGAAGAGCAATTAGCCAAGGCATTTGATCGCAAGGTCTATCTTCCTTCGGGAGGTTCTCTTGTTATCGATCGCACCGAAGCGATGATCGTTATTGATGTCAACACAGGCAAGTTCATCGGTAAAGGTGGAAATCTTGAAGAGACAGTCACCAAGAACAACTTAGAAGCTGCAGAAGAGATTGCTCGCCAATTGCGTTTGCGCGATATGGGCGGAATTATCGTTATCGACTTTATTGATATGTCTCTGGAATCCAACCGTGATCAAGTTCTTCGCCGCTTGGTGGAGTGCCTGGGTCGCGATCGCACCAAGCACCAGGTTGCCGAAGTCACCTCACTTGGCCTGGTCCAAATGACTCGTAAGCGCGTGGGGCAAGGGCTGATTGAAGCCTTCTCGACCACCTGTGAGTCGTGTGGCGGCCGCGGAATCCACATCCACTCCGAGCCGGTCCGCAAGGTAGCGCTGGAAAAGGATATGGAGCAGCGTTATGTTCCATCTTCGGCTCGCGAGGAATCCTTGGACGATGAGGCCGAACCCGTTGAAGAAGAGCCTGTTATAGCAGTCATAGAGGCGGAAACGCCGGCGCAATCGCGTAGCGGCGGGCACCCCCCTCGCAAGCGCCGTCGGGCGGTAAGTACGGGCGTAATTACGCCAGTTTGACCCCAGCCCCCTCGAATCCGT
>TBL_comb47_HYPODRAFT_10003471_pt1 | contig 18640 bp, 15 predicted proteins | sample TroBogypolimnion_40_FD_10682 | JGI IMG/M metagenome (IMG submission 10682)
GGCAAAAATACCCTCTGGGTACCCGGCACAGACCATGCTGGCATTGCGACCCAAATCGTGGTCGAACGCCAACTCGATGCCCAACAGATTTCTCGCCACGACTTAGGGCGTGAAAAGTTTTTAGAAAAAGTATGGGAATGGAAAGAAACCTCCGGCTCGACCATCACCAGACAAATCCGCCGCCTTGGTGCCTCAATTGATTGGGGCAAAGAATATTTCACGATGGACAGCAAGATGTCCAAAGCAGTGGTTGAGGTTTTTGTTCGACTACATGAACAAGGTTTGATCTATCGCGGTAAGCGCTTAGTCAATTGGGATCCTGTTTTAGGTACTGCTGTCTCCGACCTGGAAGTCGTTAGCGAAGAAGAAGATGGCTCGATGTGGCACATTCGCTACCCCCTCGCTGACGGATCCGGCTATCTTACCGTGGCAACCACCCGACCTGAAACACTCTTAGGTGACGTGGCAGTGATGGTGAACCCCGAAGATGAACGCTACCGGCATCTCATTGGCCAGTTCGTTCTCTTGCCGCTATGCAATCGTCAGATTCCGATTATTGCTGATGATTATGTTGACTTGAACTTTGGCACTGGTGTAGTGAAGGTCACACCTGCCCATGACTTTAATGACTATGCCGTGGGTCAACGTCATCAGTTGCCGCTGATTAATATTTTGACTCTAGATGCCAAGATAAATGAGAATGCCCCTGCCGCCTACCAAGGCATGGAACGCTTTGCAGCACGCAAACAAGTGGTAGCAGATTTAGATTCTGCTGGCCTACTAGAAAAGGTACAGCCCCACAAATTGATGGTACCGCGCGGTGATCGCACGCAAACCATTATTGAACCTATGCTCACTGACCAATGGTTCGTAGCGGTTTCAAAACCAAGCCCTGACAATCAGTATCAGCCCGGCTCATCGATTGCGGGCGCCGCCCTTGATGCCGTCACCAAAGGTGATATCAAGCTCGTTCCGGAAAATTGGATCAGCACCTACACTCAATGGCTAGAGAATATTCAAGATTGGTGTATTTCTCGTCAACTCTGGTGGGGTCATCAGATCCCAGCGTGGTACGGTGAAGAAGGTCAAATCTTTGTAGCACGCTCTGAAGAAGAAGCTCAAGCAAAGGCTATCGCAGCCGGGTATACAGGCAAACTCAATCGTGACCCTGATGTATTGGATACCTGGTTTAGCTCGGCCTTAGTACCATTCAGTTCACTTGGTTGGCCCGAAGAAACCCCTGCGCTCAATCACTTCCTGCCGTCGTCGGTATTGGTAACTGGTTTTGACATTATCTTCTTCTGGGTAGCACGCATGGTCATGATGACCTGCCACTTCACTGGCAAGGTGCCCTTTCATACGGTCTATGTTCATGGCTTGGTACGTGACGCCGAAGGCCAGAAGATGAGCAAGTCTAAAGGCAATACCTTAGACCCAATTGATCTGATTGACGGCATCAAATTAGAAGAGCTGGTTGGCAAACGCACCACTGGCCTCATGAATCCAAAGCAAGCAGAAAGTATTAGCAAGAAAACCAAAAAAGAATTTCCTGATGGCATTCCTGCATTTGGTACAGATGCCTTGCGCTTTACTTTTGCATCACTGGCTTCCTTGGGTCGCAATATTAATTTCGACCAAAAGCGCTGCGAAGGCTATCGCAACTTCTGCAATAAATTGTGGAATGCTACCCGCTTTGTTCTGATGAATTGCCCAGGCAATGATGAAGAAAATGGTTTTGCTCCCTGCGACAATCAATGTGGTCCAGAAGGTTATTTAGACTTTTCGCCAGCAGACAGATGGATTGTTTCCTTGCTACAAAGAACTGAAGCAGATGTAGATAGGGGATTTAAGAACTATCGCTTTGACAACATCGCCAACAGTATTTACCAGTTTGTCTGGGATGAATATTGTGATTGGTATCTCGAGCTTGCCAAGGTGCAATTGCAAACTGGCACTCCAGCACAACAAAGAGCCACCCGCCGAACGCTCTTGCGTGTGCTGGAAACAATTTTGCGTATGGCCCATCCACTCATTCCATTCATTACAGAGACCTTGTGGCAAACGGTAGGTCCCAAGAGCGGTAAAGAGTTAGCCAAACAAGATAAGCAAACCATTGCACTTCAGGCTTATCCAGTTGCTCAGCTTGACAAAATTGATGAGCAAAGCGAAGCGTGGGTAGCGCAGATCAAAGCCATCGTTGATGCCTGCAGAAATCTCCGTGGTGAGATGCAAGTCTCTCCAGCACTACGTGTACCACTTTGGATTAGCGGGCCAGAAAACTTCTTAAAGCAAGCCAGCCCTTATCTTGTTGCACTGGCCAAGCTATCTGAAGTCAAGATCTACCCGGATGAGTCCGCGCTAGAACAAGATGCCCCAGGCGCTCCAATGGCTTTAGTTGGCGATATCAAACTACTACTAAAAATTGAAGTGGATGTTGCGGCCGAGCGTATTCGTTTGAGCAAAGAAATCGAGCGTCTAGCCAATGAAATCAATAAAGCACGCAACAAACTAGGGAACGAAAGCTTTGTAGCAAGAGCTCCAGAAGAGGTTGTAGCCCAAGAAAAGCAACGTTTAGCTGGCTTTGAACAAAATCATGAGAAGCTTGTTGCACAATTAGAGCGTCTCAAATAATAAATATTGATCGGATTGAAAATGGCTACAACTACCAAAGCAGTTACTAAAGCGGTTTTCCCGGTAGCGGGATTGGGTACTCGATTTTTACCCGCTACTAAAGCTAGCCCTAAGGAGATGCTCAATGTAGTGGATAAGCCATTAATTCAATATGCTGTAGAAGAAGCCATTGCAGCCGGTATTACTCAAATGATTTTTGTTACCGGCCGAAGTAAACGCGCGATTGAGGATCACTTTGATAAAGCTTATGAGCTCGAAGCAGAGCTTGAAGCTAAACATAAACATGCCCTTCTAGAGATTCTGCGTAGCGTCAAGCCAAGTCATGTGGACTGTGTATACGTTCGCCAGCCCGAGGCTCTTGGCTTAGGGCATGCAGTCTTGTGCGCAGAAAAACTAGTTCGTGATGAGCCATTCGCCATTATTTTGGCTGATGACTTATTGGATGGTCAGCCCCCCGTCCTCAAACAAATGCTCGATGTTCACGAGAGAGAGCAGGGCTGTGTATTAGCTGTTGAAAAAATTGATCCTGCAAGAAGTAGCTCATACGGAATTATTTCCGGTGCCGAGGTTTCTAAAGGGATTTACCGCTTAGATGGGATTGTAGAAAAGCCTCAGCCTCAAGATGCGCCATCTGATTTGGCGGTAGTTGGCCGATATGTGCTTTCATCAAACATCTTTGATCATATTCGTAATTTAAAGCCTGGTGCCGGTGGTGAAATTCAACTCACCGACGCAATCGCCTCTCTCCTCAAAGAAGAGCCTGTATTTGGCTATGAGTATGAAGGTGTGCGCTACGATTGCGGCAGTAAGTTAGGTTACCTCAAAGCCTCAGTGGAGTTTGCTTTGCGCCATCCAGAGGTCGGAGCTGGTTTCGCCCAATACCTCAAGGATCGCCATTTAGGCTAATCCCATTGTTTGGTTTGCAGCTTATCTTCTCTTTAAAAAGAAGATAAGCACATTCCCCTCTTGAGTAGTAGCTAGTAACTCATTACCGGTTTGCTTTGCAAAAGCAGGAAAGTCATGAGCAGCGCCAGCATCCGTTGCCTTGACCTTTAACACCTCTCCTGTTTGCATCGTTGCCAGGGCTTTCTTAGTGCGCAAAATTGGTAGTGGGCAATTCATGCCAATGGCATCTACCTCTGCATTAAATACAATGGGCTCGCTCATTTACTGGCAACCCAAGCTTGCACACCAGCCAAGGCTGCTGCTAATGCTGCTGGATTATTACCTCCAGCCATTGCCATTTCAGGCTTGCCGCCGCCCTTACCACCAATTTGCAGCGCTACAAAATTGACCAAGTCGCCGGCCTTCACTTTAGCAATGGAATCAGCAGTAACACCGGCGATCAGACTTACCTTATCACCTTGGACAGATGCCAGCACAATCGCGGCAGTTTTCAACTTCGCTTTGAGAGCGTCCATGGTTTCACGTAGAACCTGAGCATCGGCTCCATCTAAGCGCGCAGCCAAGACCTTCATGCCATTGACATCTACGGCCTGGGTGGCTAATTCATCACCTTGACTGGCCGCTAGTTTTGAATTCACCTTCTCGAGCTCGCGCTCAGCTTGGCGCAAGCTCTCTTGTAACTGCGTGACGCGATTAACCAAATCAGCAGGATGCGTTTTTAAAACACTCGCAGCTTCATTAATTTTGTCTTCCAAATCTTGCAAGAAGCGCAAGGCATTGTTACCAGTAACCGCCTCAATCCGGCGAATTCCGGCAGCAACACCGCTTTCAGAAACAATCTTCAAGCTACCAATATCGCCCGTACGAGCGACGTGCGTACCACCGCATAATTCTTTAGAGCTACCGATCTCCAGTACACGCACCTCATCGCCGTACTTTTCGCCAAACAACATCATCGCGCCCGTTTTTTGCGCATCCTCTAAAGACATGACTTTGCCTGAGGTGGCAGTATTCGCTAACACTTCACGGTTAACAATATCTTCCACTTGACGAATTTGCGCAGCGCTAATCGGAGCATTGTGTGTAAAGTCAAAACGGGTTTTGCTAGCGTCAACCAAAGAACCTTTTTGCTGCACATGATCACCCAACACTTCACGCAAGGCTTTATGCAAAATATGCGTAGCGCTGTGATTGCGCATCGTCTCTGTTCTCTGCTCAGCATCTACCAGAGCATTTAAAGAGTCACCCACTTCAAGATTGCCTTCGATAAGCTCGCCTTGATGACCAAACACATCTGCTTGAATCTTAAAAGTATCATCGACTGCAAAACGCATGGATTCATTACGCAACTCGCCGCAGTCACCTACTTGACCACCAGATTCAGCATAGAAAGGGGTGTGATCCAAAACCACTACGGCTGCATCGCCCGCTTTGATAGATTGAACGGATGAACCATCCAAATACAGAGCGGTAACCTTTGCACCCTCATGCTTCAGCGTGTCATACCCATGAAATTGGGTAGGCTTGCCAGAGTATTCGAGGCCCTGTGCAACCTTGAACTTACCTGCCGCCCGAGCTTGATCGCGCTGCTTCTGCATTGCCACTTCAAAGCCAGCAGCATCCACAGCAACACCACGCTCACGGCAAACGTCAGCCGTTAAATCTAATGGGAAACCAAAGGTGTCATGCAAACGGAAGGCCGTTTCACCATCAACGGTAGTTGAGCCATTAGATAAAGCGCCCTCCAAAATTTCCATCCCATTGGCAATCGTTTGGAAGAAACGCTCTTCTTCTTGCTTGATGACTTCGCCCACCTTGTCTTGCGCCGCACGCAATTCGGGGTATGCATCCCCCATTTCTTTCACTAAGGCCGGTACCAACTGATAGAAGAATGGTTTACGTGCACCTAATTTATAGCCATGGCGAATAGCGCGACGAGTAATACGCCGCAATACGTAGCCACGGCCCGCATTACCAGGAATAACACCATCAACTACGATAAAACTACAGGCCCGAATATGGTCTGCAATCACCTTTAATGACGGGCTCGCCGGATCGCAGTTCTCACCACCAGCAGCATCCACCACATCTTTGGCTGCTTTTAATAAATTCACGAAAAGATCAATTTCATAATTGGAATGGACGTGCTGCAAGACCGCCGCAATGCGCTCTAAGCCCATACCCGTATCTACACTCGGCTTCGGTAATGGATGCATGTTGCCGGCTTCATCACGATTAAATTGCATGAAGACGTTATTCCAGATCTCAATGAAGCGATCACCATCCTCATCAGGACTGCCGGGAGGGCCGCCAGGAATATGCTCACCATGATCATAAAAAATCTCGGTGCAAGGGCCGCACGGGCCGGTATCACCCATCATCCAAAAGTTATCAGACGCATAACGCGCGCCTTTGTTATCCCCAATACGAATGATGCGATTGGCAGGAACCCCAATTTGGTCTTTCCAAATCGCGTAGGCCTCATCATCTTCAGCATACACAGTGACCAACAATTTATCCTTGGGCAACTCAAAGACCTGGGTCAATAAATCCCATGCAAATTGAATCGCATCTTTCTTAAAGTAATCTCCAAATGAGAAATTACCCAGCATCTCAAAAAAGGTATGGTGACGCGCGGTATAACCAACGTTATCTAAGTCGTTATGTTTACCGCCAGCACGAATACACTTTTGTGCAGTAGTGGCACGGGTGTAAGGACGCTTATCAAAGCCTAAAAAGACGTCCTTAAATTGATTCATGCCTGCGTTGGTAAATAGCAAAGTTGGATCATCCCCAGGAACAACAGGGCTAGATGGAACAATTTGGTGGCCTTTTGCGGCGAAGAAATCCAGGTATGCCTGGCGAATTTGGGAGACTTTCATGGGAATAATTATCGCATTGGCACCCATCAAGGGCAAACGCACCAAAACCCACTGGCATGCTGTCTTACAATCCCTCATCACGGCTACAAAGGAGTATTTAGTGGAAATCCGCAATCAGAAGGACTTTGGGGCTGGCCTAATGTACGTGGTCACCGGCCTCTTTTTTACCTTTATTGCCGCCCGACAATCTATGTATAGCGCACCCAAAATGGGTCCTTGGTACTTTCCATTTTGGCTGGGATTGCTCTTAACCGCCCTTGGGCTAGTGGTTTTAGTGAAGTCCCTTCAAGCCAAAACAGCACTTGAAAAAATTCCGCCTTTTGATTGGAAAATCATCGGTCTCATTACCGGCTCCGTAGTCCTATATGGGGTGTTGCTACCCATCTTCGGTTTTGGACTGGCCATTATGGTGTTGGTATTTACATCTTCAAAGGCAAGTCATGAATTCGGCTGGAAGGGAACCTTGATCAACGCGCTCGTGCTTGCATTGGGCTCCTACCTCATCTTCGTTTTTGGCCTCAAATTGCAATTCCCATTGTTGCCTTACTTTTTGCAGTAAAGCCCAAAAAGAGATCTTAAAAAATGGATTTATTTAGCAATCTAGCGCTTGGTTTTGATACCGCCTTCACTCTCCAGAATATGTTTTACTGCTTTCTGGGATGCATATTGGGCACATTAATTGGTGTTCTGCCAGGACTGGGGCCGATTGCCACGATTGCAATGCTACTGCCAGCGACCTATGCGCTGCCCCCCACCGCAGCACTCATTATGTTGGCGGGGATTTATTACGGCTCACAGTATGGTGGCTCCACTACTGCGATATTGCTCAATATCCCAGGGGAAACCTCCTCGGTTGTAACGGCGATTGATGGCTACCAAATGGCTCGCAATGGCCGTGCAGGGGTGGCCCTCTTTACGGCAGGGATGGGCTCATTCTTTGCAGGTTGTGTGGCAACCCTAGTATTGGCTGCTTTTGCAAAACCCTTATCTCAAATGGCATTTCAGTTTGGTTCTGCAGAATATTTTTCCCTAATGGTTCTCGGATTGATTGGGGCAGTCGTGTTGGCTTCTGGCTCCCTAATTAAAGCCATTGGGATGATTGTGCTTGGCCTCTTACTTGGCCTCATTGGCACTGATGTGAATTCAGGGGTTTCTCGTTACGCCTTTGATTTGCCAGAACTCAATGACGGGATTGGTTTTGTTGCGGTAGCCATGGGCGTCTTTGGTTTTGCCGAAATCATGACCAACCTTGAAAAGAAAGGGCAAGACGAGGGCTTTTTGAACAAGATGAGCACCATGATTCCCACCAAAACAGATGTCAAGCGCATGGTCCCTGCGATCTTGCGTGGCACCGTGATTGGGTCCATCTTGGGAATTTTGCCTGGTGGCGGGGCTGCTCTAGCGTCTTTTGGCGCCTACTCAGTTGAAAAAAAGACCTCTAAATATAGTCATGAGTTTGGTAAGGGGGCCATTGAAGGTGTCGCCGGCCCCGAGTCTGCCAATAACGCGGCCGCCCAAACTTCCTTCATTCCACTGCTGACGCTCGGTATCCCGCCGAACGCTGTGATGGCTTTGATGGTGGGCGCCATGACCATTCACGAAATTCAGCCAGGACCCATGGTAATGACCAGTAATCCGGCATTATTTTGGGGCTTAATTGCCTCCATGTGGATTGGCAACATGATGTTGATTGTTCTCAATCTCCCCTTAATTGGCGTCTGGATCCAATTATTGAAAATCCCCTATCGCTATATGTACCCTGCGATTCTGGTTTTTTGCTGTATTGGCGTCTATACCGTTAACAACACCGTGTTTGATGTTTACATCACCGCGGCCTTTGGTATTGCAGGTTATCTCTTTACAAAATTAGGCTGCGAACCCGCGCCCCTCCTTTTAGGTTTTATTTTGGGTCCGATGATGGAGGAGCATTTCCTACGCGCCCTCCTTTTGTCTCGCGGAGACTTAAGTACTTTTGTGACTCGTCCACTCTCCCTGGGCTTGCTGATCGCGGCAGCCCTCCTGGTGGTTGCAGTTACCTTGCCGGCAGTCAAAAAAACCCGCGAAGAAGCCTTTGTAGAGGAATAAGGGTGCTTATACCCTTTGCGCCTTGATCTTAGGAGCGCACTTTTCTCTACAATGGGAATATGTCCCAAGATAGCAAGCCCTCCAAACCAGCCTCCCCTGCTCTTGCAGAGCCCTCTAATTTTTTACGCCAAATCATCGATCATGACTTGGCGAGTGGCGCCTATCAGCATCGTAGCAATAGCGCTGGTCACGCAATACCTTCAATCATTACGCGCTTTCCACCTGAGCCCAATGGCTATTTACATATTGGTCATGCGAAAAGTATTTGCCTAAACTTTGGCCTAGCCAAGGACTACAACACGCAAGCTGGTGGTGCGCGCTGCAATATGCGCCTGGACGATACCAACCCTGTTAAAGAGGATGTGGAGTACGCCGATAGCATTTTGGATGCGGTGAAATGGCTAGGCTTTGACTGGGGCACTCACCTTTATCACGCTAGCGATTACTTTGATCGACTGTATGAATTTGCAGAAATTTTGATTCAAAATGGCAAGGCCTACGTGGATAGCCAAAGCGCTGATGACATTCATGCGAATCGGGGTAACTTTGGTCAACCTGGTAAAAATAGTCCGTATCGTGAGCGTAGTCCAGCAGATAACCTGCAGCTCTTTCGTCAGATGCGTGATGGCAAATTCAAAGACGGCGAACATGTCCTGCGCTTAAAAATTGATATGGCGCATCCAAACATTGTGATGCGCGATCCAGTGGTGTACCGTATTCGCCATACCGATCACCATCGCACTGGCAGCAAGTGGTGCATCTACCCTTTATATGACTTCACACATTGCATTTCTGATGCATTAGAAAACGTTTCTCATTCTATTTGCACCCTGGAGTTTGAGAACAACGCCCTTTGTATGACTGGGTACTCAATGCACTCAAAGAAGCAGGCGTCTTTAAAGATCCCCTACCGCATCAGTATGAGTTTGCTCGCCTCAATCTCACCTACACCATCACCAGTAAGCGCAAGTTATTGCAATTGGTAGAAGAAAACCATGTTGAAGGTTGGGATGATCCTCGTATGCCAACGATTGTGGGAATACGTCGTAGGGGTTATACACCTGAGAGCATTCGCCTTTTTTGCGAACGCATTGGCGTTTCAAAAGCGGATAGCTGGATTGATATGAGTACGCTAGACCAGGCTTTACGCGATGACTTAGAAGCTAGAGCACCTCGTGCCACAGCTGTCTTAAAACCACTCAAGCTGGTCATTCAAAACTTGGATGCCAACGTAAGTGAGTCTTGCTCAGCACCACGCCACCCCCATCATCCAGAGTGGGGTAATCGTGAATTTAACTTCACGCGCGAGCTTTGGATCGAGGCGGATGACTTCATGAAAGAGCCCATTAAGGGCTTCTTCAGACTCTATCCACCCATTGGCGATCAGGCTGGTGGACGCGTTCGCTTGCGTCATGGATTTGTGATTGAATGCACTGGGTTTGAAGTAGATGCAGATGGCAATGTCATCCAGGTGAACGCAACTCACTTTCCAGATAGTAAAAGTGGGACGCCCGGATCCAATAATTACAAAGTAAAAGGGAACATTCACTGGGTTAGCGCAGCCGAGGCGATTCCAGCTGAGGTGCGTCTCTATGACCACTTATTTAGCGACCCCCACCCAGACAGTGGGGATAAAAACTTCCTTGAAGCAATCAATCCAAACTCCAAAGAAACCATTACCGCTTACTTAGAACCCTGTATGAGGGATGCTAATCCGGAAGAGCGTTTTCAGTTTGAACGTCATGGCTATTTTGTTGCCGATCGAATCGATTCACAAGCAGGCAAACCCGTCTTTAATCGGACTGTTGGCCTGAAGGATTCTTGGAAATAGTTTTTAAGAATGCAGCAACGCTCGGATAGCGCAGCGGTGTTTTTAATTCTGCTAAGCGTGTATTTGTTACGCGCCGAGATTCACGCATAAAAGACCATAGCATGGGGCTAACTATTTTTTGCAACTGCTCGGCAGGCAAGCGTGGTGGTCGCTCTAATGCAAACGCATCGGCTACCTGATCAAAGTAATCACCCATCTTTGTTTGGCCGCCATCACAGGCGTTAATGACTCTTTGTGGTTTACCGTGATAAACCGCTGCGCACACTAAGTTCGCCAGATCATCGCTATGTATATGATTAGAGTATGCATCTTCATGTGGAAGTAATGCTGGAGTTTTGGCATGCAAGCGCTCAAGCGGCAAACGATCGGCCGCATAAATACCCGGCACCCGCAAAATAGTTACCTCTACACCATGGGCTGGCCCCCATAAACGAAGTGTGCGCTCAGCATCCACTCTGCGCTTGGCTCGCTCGCTTTGCGGATTAACCGGAGTCACTTCACTTACCTGAGCCCCTTGGTGGTCACCGTATACCCCTGTGGTGCTGACATAAATGAGGCGGCGGACAGTATTTGACCCTTGGGCTAAAATTCGGAGGAGGTTGCGGGTTCGGTGGTCGCGGACACCAACACTTTGGGGAGGTGCCAAATGAATGATCGTTTGAGCTAAATCGCTTAACCGCCATAAACTTTCTGGCTGATCTAAATTTCCCAAAATAGGTAGGGCGCCCGACTGTGTTAACTCGCTAAAGCGACTTTTCTGAGAAGTTAAGGCAAAAACACGATAGTGCTTCGATAACTGTTTGGCAACGCGCAGACCAATGTCTCCGCAGCCAATAATCAGAATTCGGGGTTTACCAAACGATTTCATAAGTGACATCGTAACGATTTATTGAAAGGAATGAGAGTGTCGCATCAAGTCACGCTCAAAACGAGCGGTAAGCAATTTACAGTTGATTCCGAAGAAAGCATCCTTGAGGCGGCCCTCAGACAGGGCATTAACTTGCCTTATGGTTGCAAGAATGGTGCCTGCGGTTCATGCAAAGGTAAGGTATTGGAAGGGCAGCTCAGCCATGGTCAACATAGTGAAGGTGCGCTGAGCCGGGCTGAAGAAACTGCGGGATCCATTTTGTTTTGCTGCGCACACCCACAGTCTGACTTACTGATTGAGGCTCGTGAAGTCCAGGGAAGCGGTGATATTGCTATTCGGAAGATTCCATGCCGAGTCAACGCGATCACCAAGCCCAGCACCGACGTAGCCATCTTGAAATTGCAACTACCAGCTGCTGAACGCTTTCAGTTTTTAGCTGGTCAATATTTAGAATTTTTACTAAAAGACGGTCAACGTCGCGCCTATTCGATAGCCAATGCCCCAGAGCAAGAAGGGCCACTTGAGTTGCATATTCGCCATTTGCCTGGCGGTCTTTTTACTGATTTTGTATTTGGGGTGAAAGATCCAGCCCTCAAAGAAAAAGATATTTTGCGCTTTGAAGGTCCTTTGGGTAGCTTCTTTTTAAGAGAAGATTCCAAAAAACCCATTATTTTTGTTGCTGCGGGCACAGGCTTTGCCCCCATTAAATCGATCATCGAGCAAATGCAGCTTAAGAAAATAGCGCGGCCCGTTCATCTCTATTGGGGCGGTCGTCGTCCAAGCGACCTTTACTTGCCTGAACTGTGCGCCTCATGGGAAAAAGAGATTGCCAACTTTAAATATATCCCCGTTATATCGGATGCCCAGCCAGAAGATCAGTGGCAAGGCCGCACTGGCTTTGTTCATCAAGCCGTCATGCAAGACCATCCAGATATGAAAGACTTTCAGGTTTATGCCTGTGGTGCCCCCATCATGATCAATTCGGCGCGGGCTGACTTTTCATCTCAATGTCATCTACCTGAGGAAGAATTCTTTGCAGATTCCTTTACCAGCGCTGCTGACCTAGCGAACTGATGGCCAGGAGCCCCACCATTTTTGATTCAAAGCGCGATAATAGATTCCAATTTGCCACCCTAACCAATCACCTATCCAAATGAATAATCCTGCCCAGACTGTTGATGCGCATTCCGTCATGTTCATTACCCCTAGACCAGAAGTCATCATGGTGGAGGGTAAGGGCTCATGGCTAGTCGATAACAATGGCAAACGCTATTTAGATTTTTTGCAAGGATGGGCTGTCAACTGTTTGGGTCATGGCAACCCCGGCATGATTGAGGCGCTCAATGCGCAAGCAAAAAAACTCATCAACCCCAGTCCAGCTTTTTATAACGAACCCATGATTGGCTTATCCAATCTATTGACGGCAAATAGCTGCTTTAACAAAGTATTTTTTGCAAACAGCGGTGCTGAAGCCAATGAGGGTGCCATTAAATTAGCGCGCAAATGGGGGCAACTCAATAAACCAGGCGCCTTTGAAATCATTACCTTTGACCACAGCTTTCATGGACGCACATTAGCCACCATGAGCGCCTCTGGTAAACCAGGTTGGGATACCTTATATGCACCACAAGTGCCTGGATTTCCGAAAGCAGACCTCAACGATTTAGATTCCGTTAAAAAACTGGTGACAGATAAAACCGTAGCGGTGATGCTTGAGCCCGTTCAAGGCGAAGGCGGCGTCATTCCTGCTAGCGCCGCCTTTATGAAAGACCTGCGCCAATTTACTAAAGAGAACAACATTCTCCTCATAGTGGATGAAGTGCAAGCTGGCTGTGGCCGCACAGGTACTTTGTTTGCTTATCAGCACTATGGCATCGAGCCTGACATCATGACCTTGGGGAAAGGTATTGGTGGTGGCGTTCCTTTGGCCGCATTGTTAGCTACCGATGCAGTAGCTTGTTTTGTACCGGGTGACCAAGGTGGCACCTATAACGGCAACCCACTCATGACTGCGGTTGGCATCAGCGTAATTGAACAGTTGCTGGCACCTGGCTTCTTGGATTCAGTTAAAGCAAAAGGCGAACTTCTGCGCTCAGAACTACTGGCACTTTCTCATGAATTTAATCTGGGCGGTGAACGTGGTGAGGGTTTATTGCGCGCCCTGATTTTAGGAAAAGATATCGGCGGAAAATTAGTGGAACTGGCGCGTGATCGCGCACCAGAGGGTCTTCTAATTAACTCTCCTAGACCCAATCTATTGCGCTTTATGCCAGCCCTCAATGTATCTGATGATGAAATCCGCCAGATGTGTAATATTTTGAGTGATCTCTTAAAAGAAGTTCTGTAGATTTAGACTTCTATTCACCGAGATAAGCAGTTCTTACGCGGGGATCTCGTAAAAGCGCTTCGCCTTTTCCCGTAAAGCTTATCAAACCACTCTCCATCACATATGCGCGATCGGCCATTTGCAGCGCCAATCGCGCATTTTGCTCAACCAGAAGAATCGTCATCCCTTTTTTAGAAAGACTGCGAATCACATCAAATATGGTGTCCACCATCATTGGTGATAATCCCATTGATGGCTCATCGAGCAAAAGGAGCTTGGGCTCTGCCATCATAGCCCTTCCCATGGCAACCATCTGCTGCTCACCACCTGATAAGGTTCCCGCCAACTGAGTGAGGCGCTCCTTTAATCTTGGGAAGTAGAAATAAACCTCCTCCAGTTTTTGTTCAATTGCCTGCGGATCCGTTTTTAAGAATGCGCCCATTTGAAGATTTTCCAAGATAGTCATACGCTTGAAAACACCGCGACCCTCGGGGACCAAGCCCAAACCTACCCTAACTAATTCATAAGCGGGCATCGTTTTAGTAAGTTGGTGATTGAATTGGACTTCACCTTTCGCCGGCAGTAATCGCGCTAATGCATTGAGGGTTGAACTCTTGCCGGCACCATTTGCACCAATTAGAGCAACCAGCTCGCCCTCGAAAACTTCGAAATCAATTCCCTTCACGGCATTAATGCCACCGTAAGCTACCTTCAGGTTGGAAACCTTTAAGAGCGCATCCGTCATTAGACTGCCCCCTGACCTAAATAAGCACGGATTACCTCTGGGTGAACCCGCACATCAGCTGGCTTACCAGCAGCAATCACTTGACCATAATCCAATACAGTTAGCTGATCGCAGATACCCATGACCAGATTCACATCATGCTCAATCAGCAAAATCGTTATGCCATCATTCCGGATATGCAATAAGAGCTCGCGTAGTTCTAACTTTTCTGTGGCGTTCATGCCAGCCGCAGGCTCATCCAAAGCTAAAAGTCTGGGCTCAGTTGCCAAAGCACGCGCTATCTCTAAACGCCTTTGATGTCCATAAGATAAATTGCGCGCTTGAATATTTGCAAAGCCACTCAAGCCTACATAAGCTAACAGTGACTTGGCTTTGGTACGAATAGATTGCTCCTCTCGCCTGGTGGATGGCAGACGAAATATAGCCCCTAAAATACCAGCTTTTGATCTACAGTGGCAGCCAACCATCACATTCTCCAGAACTGTCATCCCCCCAAAAAGACGGATGTTCTGAAAGGTTCTAGCTAACCCAGCCTTTGTTACCTTGGACATAGACTCTGGGGAGTAGGCCACACCATCAAATAAAAAGATGCCTGCATCAGCAGGATAGAGGCCAGTAATGACATTAAACAAAGTGGTTTTCCCTGCGCCATTGGGGCCAATTAAACCCACAATAGATCCGCACTCCACTTGTAAGCCTACATTTTGTAATGCCTGCACACCCCCAAAGCATTTGGAAACATCAGCAACATCTAATAGCAAGCTCATACATCACCCCGCTTCTGCCAAATACCGCCTGGACGATAAAGCATCACCAAGATCAAAGCTAAGCCATAAATCAATTGACGAATCACCTCAACATCGACAACAGCGTGACCAAATAGAAAGTTCTGAACCGGCTGCGCAACACTTCGCAAAACCTCAGGGAAAATCGCCAAGAGTACTGCACCCAGAATGACGCCAGGTATATGGCCAATGCCACCTAAAACCACCATCGCCAGTACTACAATAGACTCCCACAGGGTAAAAGATTCTGGAGATACAAAGCCCTGAAATGCAGCAAAGAAAACGCCTGCCAGCCCTGCAAATGAAGCGCCGATCGCAAAAGCCAATAACTTCATATTCCTGGTGTTAATGCCCATCGCCTTAGCTGCTATCTCATCCTCCCGAATTGCAATCCATGCACGGCCAATACGAGAATTTTGCAAATGTAAACAGACAATTGCAACTCCAATGGCGAGCAAAAGAAAAAGATAAAACACCAGATATAAACCAGGTACGCTTATAAAACCCAAATCAATGGGCTTAGCAAAATTCATCCCAAAAAAGTGAATTGGGTCAATTGACGCAATTCCTTTTGGCCCATTCGTAAGATTAAGTGGACGATCTAAATTATTCATAAGGATGCGAATAATTTCCCCAAAGCCTAAAGTAACGATGGCCAAATAATCCCCACGCAGGGCCAGTGTAGGGAGGCCTAGCAAAATACCGAATACAGCTGCTATAAAAATCGCAAGGACAGCCACCAGCAATACGGAGTAATGCATTCCTTCTGGGAAGGCTGTAGCCAAAGCCTCAAACTGATGGGGCAAATGAGGGGATGCAAGCAAGGCATAACTGTAAGCACCTAGAGCATAAAATGCGACATACCCTAAATCTAGAAGACCAGCAAACCCGACGACTACGTTAAGACCCAAGGCCAATACGATATAAAGCAAAGCAAAATCGAGCACTCGTACCCAATAGTTGCCTCCACTCGCCCCCACTAACCAAGGCAATAATAAAAGAGCCAACAAACCAAAAAGCCAATACGGACAGCCTCGCAAGATCGGTATGCGTTTAAGCACGGTCAGAAACTTTCTCACCAAGCAAACCAGTTGGACGCAATACCAAAACAAAGATCAGCACTAAGAAAGCAAAAATATCTTGGTAATTGGAACCAAAAACACCACCAGTAAATTCGCCGATATAGCCTGCACCTAAAGATTCAATTAAGCCCAAGAGTAAGCCACCCAACATGGCGCCTCGTAAATTGCCAATACCTCCCAATACAGCGGCAGTAAATGCTTTGAGCCCTGGAATGAATCCCATATAGAAGTGCGCATTACCATAGTTACTTGCAATCATCACGCCAGCTAGGCCAGCTAAGGCGCCACCGAGCATAAAAGTAATGGATATGATGCGATTGGGGTTAACGCCCATTAAGGCTGCAATTTGAGTTTGTTCAGCGGTAGCTCGCATGGCGCGCCCTAGCTTCGTTTTCTCAACCAAGAAAAGTAAGCCGCACATCACGACTAAAGCCACAACAATGATGACAATCTCTTTACCCGTAATAGTGGCTTCACTACCAAATACCTCTATGGGAGCAGAAGGCAGCAACTGAGGATAAGGCATAGGATTGCGTGACCAAATCATCATGGCAATGGTTTGCAGCAAGATAGACATGCCAATTGCGGATATTAGCGGGGCTAAACGTGGCGCATTACGCAATGGGCGATATGCAATGCGCTCAATCAGGTAACTCAAGCCAGCACAAACTGCCATTGTTAAGGGCAGGACAATTAAAAGGGTAAGCCACCCCGGTAAATCATTAGTGAAACTTAAAATCAAGCGGAGCAAAGATAAGGAAACCATTGCGCCAATCATCAGCACTTCACCGTGCGCAAAATTAATGATGCCTAACACACCATAAACCATGGTGTAACCCAAGGCGATCAGAGCATAAATGCTGCCAAGCACTAAGCCATTAATGATTTGCTGAAGAAGGATATCCATCTAATTAAGTATCCGTGATAAAAAAACAAAAAAAATGGCACCGCAATTGCGGCGCCACTTTTATTGAAATTTCTTACATCTTAATCACTTCAAGAACCGTCTTTTTCTTATCCTTGAAATCATACAAAGTAATGACACCTTCTTTCATATCACCCTTATTATCAAAAGCAATATTTCCAATTAAGCCTGTCATCTTAGTGTCGGGCATAACAAGCAAAATTTTTGTCGGATCAGTAGAATTTGCGCGTTTCATTGCATCAACCAAGACATAAACAGCATCATAGGTGAATGGCGCGTAAATCTGCACATCTGAATGAAAACGTGCTTGATAACGCTTCTGGAAATCAGCGCCTTGCGACATCTTCGAGAGCGCCATGCCCGCTTCAGAACATACTACATTGTCAACAGCATCACCAGCTAGCTCTGCCAATTTCTCGGTACACATGCCATCACCACCAACGACCTTGGCTTTAATGCCCAGCTCTGAAGCCTGCTTAATTAATGGACCAGCAGTAGCATCCATACCGCCATACATAATGACATCGGGCTTGCTACCTTTTATCTTGGTCAAAATGGCCTTAAAGTCAGTAGCCTTGTTATTACTTGCTTCGCGAGTAACCACCTTAATGCCGGCAGCCTTAACAGTAGCCTCAAATTCATCGGCCAAGCCTTTGCCATACTGGGTAGAGTCATCAATAATGGCCACCGTTTTTGCTTTCAAATTTTTTGCTACATAGTCAGCCAATGCGGGGCCTTGTTGTGCATCGGTAGCAACTAGGCGATAGGTTGTTTTAAAACCTTGCTTGGTATATTCCGGGTTTGTGGAAGATGGTGAAATCTGTGTAATGCCTGCATCGCTATAAATTTTTGATGCTGGAATACTAGTTCCTGAATTCAGATGACCCACAACCCCAACTACTTTTGCATCAACTAATTTTTGTGCTACTTGTGTTGCTGTCTTTGGGTCCTCGGCATCATCCTCAGGAACTAAAGTGAGAACCACTTTTTTGCCATCAATCGTGAGCCCAGCCTGATTAATTTCTTCAAGCGCTAGACGAGCACCATTTTCATTGTCTTTACCCAAGTGAGCAATTGGACCGGTGAGGGGTGCTACATGACCTATTTTGACTTCAATCGCATCGCCCGGAATGGATGCTGACTTATCACCGCCTTTACTGCACCCCACCAACATCAAAAATGAAGTTACTCCAATGGCAATGGTACTTTTCACTAATATTCTTTTTGAATTACTCATCTAAGGTCTCCCTGTAAATACTTCATTTAGTAAGATTTTTAGGCAACGAAAAAATGACATTTTCAACAACACCATCCAAATTGCGAACCTGGCGCGGCCCAAACATTTGAATCCTCGCAACGATTGACTGCGCCAAACTTTCTGGTGCTGATGCACCAGCAGTCAAACCCACGCGCTTTTTACCTACAAACCATTCAGCCTTGAGTTGCTCCGGTGCGTCCACCATGTAAGACGGTACACCTAACTTTTCAGATAGTTCACGCAAACGATTCGAGTTCGAGCTTGCCTTACTACCCACCACAATAACGACCTCAACTTGAGGCGCCATCAACTTAAC
>TBL_comb47_HYPODRAFT_10003473_pt1 | contig 18628 bp, 11 predicted proteins | sample TroBogypolimnion_40_FD_10682 | JGI IMG/M metagenome (IMG submission 10682)
ATCACCTCGCTGCGCACCAGCACCCAGACGCTCGCCGCCAACCTGAACATCATCACCACCCGCCAGAGCTTCACCGACGCCATGGTCAGCACGCTGCAGACCGGCGCGGACAACCTCACCCTGGCGGACATGAACCAGGAAGGCGCCAACATGCTGATGCTGCAGACGCGCCAGTCTCTGGGCACCACATCGCTGTCGATGTCGTCCCAGGCGGCCCAGTCCGTCCTCAAGCTGTTCTAAATCGTGGAATTGCGCAACGAGCGGAAGAATCCGCTCGTTGCGCAGCACTTGTCCTCGACGTTTATGGTAAGGTCCAGATTACCTTTTCAATTTCGGTGAGCCGGGTAGGGCTCGCAATATCCCACACACGTGGGAGTAAAACCCTCCAAACTCATCCGAAAAACAACTCCACTCATAGCCAATTTCGTCATTACACAACTCCTTAACAACCCTCATGATTCATGACCTCTCCGGGTGCGGGAGTAGGGGGACATTCTATAGTCGTTAAGTTACTCCGTGAAACTCAACAAACTCGACAACGTCCCCTTGGATCTTCGACAGTAAAAAGGCCCTACTCCAAAACTGAGAGTACTGCCTTCTTTTGTAATGTGAGTCCTTCTTCCGCTGGAAGTCGGTCCGGCATCTTGTGGGTCGGATTGAGCCCGCTGTCACGTCTTGCAGAGAAACCTGCGCCTCAACATTTCTGCTGCTGCCCCGTTACTGATATCTTCCGACATTATGCTCCAGATGCACCATGTACAGGGCATGCTGTGGCAAAATTGCGCTCTCCGCCCCTTGATACTTTCTTTACCTCTAGCTTCTGAATTTTGACACCATCTTTATACCTTATGAGCTATGGTGCCTCGCCTGATGATTCGAGGTAGATCGGTTTTTCCAAGGCAAGTGTGACACACGGATGCGGTGCGGCAGGCAGGACAGGTTCAGGGCAACATTCAAATTAAGCCACATTATGCATGCAGGTACCGATGGCGCGGTGCCGGGAGTTGACATGACGGAACAGATGCAGGAACCAAAGACTTTCTTCGGGCGCATCCGTCGCACCATTTTCGGCGCTCCCAAATACCTTAAGGACCCCCACCTGTTTCACAAGATGGCGCTGATCCCGATCCTTGCCTGGGTTGGCCTCGGGGCGGACGGCCTGTCGTCCTCCGCCTACGGTCCCGAGGAGGCTTTCAAGGCGCTCGGGGAACATACCTATCTCGCGGTTTTTCTCGGCCTGACCACAGCCTTGACCGTTTTCATCATTTCCTACGCCTATTCGCGCATCATTGAGCACTTTCCCCACGGCGGCGGCGGGTACATCGTGGCTACCCACATGCTGGGCGAGAAGGCGGGGGTTGTTTCCGGCAGCGCCCTTCTGGTCGACTACGTGCTCACCATCACTGTTTCCATCGCGTCATGCGTGGACGCACTATTTAGTTACGTGCCGCAGGCGCTGCATATCTACAAGGTCCCGGTTGCCTGTATCCTGGCCGTGCTCCTCATCGTTCTCAACATACGCGGGGTGAAGGAATCCATCTCCGTGATGGCTCCAATATTCATGGTGTTCGTGATCACCCATATCGTCCTGCTGGTTTACGGCGTCGGCGCCCACACGGACCGGATAGGGGCGCTGACCGTGGGGATTAAAGACGGCCTCAGCCACGACCTGGGTACCATGGGCTTCCTGGGAATCCTGCTCCTGTTTCTTAGGGCCTACTCCCTGGGTGGCGGTACCTACACCGGCATCGAGGCGGTATCCAACGGACTGCAAATCATGCGGGAACCACGGGTAAAGACCGGCAAGCGCACCATGGTGTACATGGCGACCTCCTTGGCCTTCACGGCTGGGGTGCTCTTCTTCTGCTATGCCCTGGTCGGCATTAAGCCGGTCGACGGAAAGACACTGAATGCCGTCCTCGCCGACGGGCTGTTCGCCCACTGGCCCATGGGCGGCACCCTCGCCTTCATCACCATCTTCTCGGAGGGCGCCTTGTTGTTGGTGGCAGCCCAGACCGGGTTCGTGGACGGACCGCGGGTCATGGCCAACATGGCGGTGGACTCCTGGTTTCCGCACCGCTTCGCCGCGCTTTCGGTCCGCCTCACCATGCGTAATGGCATTATGTTGATGGGGCTTGCTACGGTCGCATTGCTTGTCTATACCAAAGGGTCAGTTTCCGCCCTGGTGGTCATGTACTCCATCAACGTGTTCGTGACCTTTTCCCTGTCGCAGCTCGGGATGTCCAAATTCTTCATCCAGCGGCGCAAAGAGGACCCCCTCTGGTTTCGCCACCTGATGGTCCACATCGTCGGGCTTGTCCTCTGTGTCACTATCTTGATCATCACCACTGTCGAAAAATTCGCGGAAGGGGGATGGCTGACCCTCGTCATCACCTCCGTGGTCATCGGGCTGTGCTATCTGATCAAGGGGCATTACCTGCGTCTGCGCGAGGGGATGAAGGATCTCGATGAGAACCTGCTCGATTTCCCAATCTCCTCCCATGGCGAGGTGCCGGAGTTGGACCACAACCAGCCGACCGCCATTCAACTGGTCTCGGGCTACAGCGGTTTCGGCGTGCACACCCTGCTCTCCATTATGACGACCTTCCCGAAAACCTACCGGAACATCATCTTCGTTTCGGTTGCTATGATCGACTCCGGATCCTTCAAGGGGGCCGAGGAGATCGAGGCGCTGGAAGCTTCGGTCCGGACCGCCATGGAGAAATATGTGGCCATGGCAAACAAACTTGGATTTGCGGCCGACTACCGGACCCAGTTGGCAACCGATGTCGTGGAGAGTGCCGTGGAACTCTGCAAGGAGACCGCGGAAGAGTTCCCCCGGTCGACGGTCTTCACCGGGCAGCTCACGTTCAGGCTGGAGAAGTTCTACCACCGCCTGCTACACAACGAGACCGCATTCGCCATTCAAAGACGGCTTCAGTGGGAAGGGCTGACTACGGTTATCATGCCCATACGGGTGCGGTCCTAGCCGCCAGCCGACAACGGAGTTGGGAGGCAAGAAAAATCATGAAAACGGCAAGTGCGTTACCCGTGCTGAAAAGCGCGACTGCATGTGTCCGCCACCCCGGCAGTAGTTACCCTGAACTGCTGCGTCCTTTCTTTGCCGCGGATTCGGCTCTCCCATGAGCACCGGCAAGGCCCTCCACATATTGGTCGTCGACGACGATCTTCCCATCCGCCATTTCCTGCGCAGGGTGCTGGGTGGCGAGTTTTTTCTGATTGACTCGGGAGGGGGACACGCTGGTCTGGCAGCTGTGGCGGCGACAGCTCCGGACCTCATCATCCTTGATCTTGTGCTTCCCGACCTGGACGGCATCCAGTTTATCAAGCGCGTCCGTGAATGGTCACAGGTTCCTATCATCGTGGTCTCGGAACTGGATCAGGAAGCCGACAAAATTGCGGCATTCAATGCCGGTGCAGATGATTATCTGACAAAGCCGTTTGGTGCGGGGGAGCTTAAGGCACGAATCGGGGCGGTTCTCAGGCGCTCGTTGCAGCCGGCTCCGGAACCGGTTTTTGTCAATGGGGAGCTGACGGTCAACCTGCCCGAGCGAAGGATCCTCCTGCGCGGGGAGGAAATTTCACTGACACCCACCGAATATGAGATCCTGCGTCTTTTAGTTGTACATGCCGGCAAGGTCTTGACTCACAGCCAGATACTGAAACAGGTATGGGGGATAAACTTTCTCAAGCAGCCACACGTGCTACGTGTTAATATCAGCAACTTGCGCCATAAAATCGAGGAAGACTCCTCGAATCCGAGACACATCGTCACCGAACCTGGAGTTGGCTACCGTCTTGAATCGGTGGAACCGCACTAGCAAACTGACCCGATCCCCCGGTTGTCCGGGAAAAAGCCCACATTGACAGCAATAAAGGCCGTGCTCCCATCGTCTGAGAGTACGGCCTTTTTTTCCGGGAATCCTGAAAGCTAAGGAAAGTCGATGTCAAGCTGAGTGGTGTCCCCCGAATAGCCAGGTTACCGGTTGCACCTTCGAAACCTTCAGCGAAGCGTTTGGTAAAACTCCGAGTATTTCCTGTCGAACACCTCGATGTGCTCCAGGAACCATGCTTTCAGGAAATCGAGTTCATCTATCCTCTTTGCGGAGTTGAGGTCTTCGTACCTTCCGGAAAAATGCTCCAGATGGGTAAGAAACAAGGCATGCTGAACCAAATGCTCCTCGATTTCAGGGTACTTCATTTCCTCCATCACCCGTTCCTCGTCCCAGAGGTGAAGTTTGCAGAAGGTATCGAGCCTGTCTATCAACCTAGGCAGATCCTTATCCATTTTCTCGACTAAGAAAATAGCACGTATTTTAGCCATATAGCTCAAAATGACTTTGTGCTGAGCGTCCAATAACTCGTCTCCCACCAGGTGAACCTCGTTCAGCTGCAGATTTTTCATGAGTTCCTCTCACAATAGTTTCGTTTTCCGGTTGACCAGCACGCTGTCAAGATGGTTTCCCGGCATGTCTGCGTCACGCTAAGCGCACTCCAACCATGTTACAGCGTTTTCAGTGCGCTTCAACAAAGGCGGATCCTGACCTTGCCTGTCTCCCGGGATTTGAGGGTGGAGTCTGATGGATAGACCCGATACACGACGAGAAAATCATATCTCTTCATCTGATTGTCAGTCTAGCCCTTTGGAGGTAAAGGAAGGATTAAAAGGTTGACGAACAGCATAAAGAAAGCGTCAAATTACAACAATTGCCATCCCTCTGCGGAGCCTTTTCAAAAGTGGCTTGTCAAGATCACCGAGGGGCACCTGGCCTAATTATCTTGACTGGAAGGCGGTCTTAATGCCTTCTTAATGCCTTTGGCCTGCATCTTAACACCGCCTTTATGTCATTAGGCATATGGTGATACCCGGAAACGTAGCAACTTTTACGCCTGCGGAGTATCACCATGAAAATCTACCTCTTCTGCCCTGAAACCGGCGTCTACCAAGGTGAGGATTATACCGACACTGCACCGATGTGCCCCGGACGTGAGGAGCTGCCGCCCTATGCTACGGGGATCGCACCCCCGTCCTACCAGCCCGGAGTGGTATCGGTTTTCAACGTCACCCGGAATACCTGGGAGATTCGGTCCGTTTCGGCGTTGCGAGCCGAAGGGAGGACCGAGCAGCGCCGCCCGCCAGGCAGTCTGTCGAACGGCCCTGTTTTCGGGTAGCCGTGCCAAGGCACTTCATGGAACGTAGCAACAAACAACTGTCACCCCCGTGGAGTTCCCATGTCAGACGCTCCGCCGCCCACAACGTCCGGATACGATCTTCAGCCGGGTCAGACCCTCGACGGCCGCTTCCTGCTCACCGAGATCATCAGCCGTAGCGGCATGGCGACCATCTTCAAGGCAAGCGACCTCCTGACCGGCACCGATGTAGCGGTCAAGGTACCGTTCATGCAATTCGAGAGCGACCCCGGGTTCTATTCGCGGTTCCTGCGCGAGGAGAAGATCGGGCTCTCGCTCGATCACCCTTACCTGCTCAAATTCATCGCGGTCGAAAGCCGCAGCCGCCCCTACATCGTGACCGAGTACCTGCAGGGTGACACGCTCGCCCACCTGCTGAAAAGCGTCCCTGTCATGCCCGAACACCACGCGCTCAAGTTCGTAGGCCGCATGTGCGAGGCACTGGCCCATATGCACCAGCACGGGGTCATCCACCGCGACCTCAAGCCCCAGAACATCATGATCTGTTCCGACGGCTCCCTGCGGATCCTCGATTTCGGCATCGCCAAGTCAACCGGCAGGCGCTTCACCTTCGTGGGCTTCACGCCGGCCTTGGGGACCCCCGAATATATGGCCCCCGAACAGGTCAAGGGGAGGCGAGGCGATGAACGGACCGACATCTACACCCTGGGCGCCATGCTGTACCAGATGGTCACCGGAGCGATCCCTTTCGCCCGTGAGAACGAGGACGTCTTTGTTGCCATGAACGCCCGCGTCACCGGCGACCCGGTCGCGCCGCGCAAAGAAAACCGCGAGCTGTCTGAACCGGTTGAGGAGATCATCCTGCACGCCATGGAGCGGGACCCTGGAAACAGGTACCCGAGCGCGGCGGCAATGAAGGAAGATCTGGACCATCCGGAGGCGGTGCTCCTTAGCGGGCGTTGCCACCGTCTGCAGCGGCCGGTCCCCTGGAAGCGGCACGTGAAGAGCGCGCTCCTGGTCGGGCTGGCCCTTTCCGGAGTGATCTATGGGTTGGTGCAGCTGATTCTGATGATCATGCGGCGCGGCCCGTAGTAGGGAATCCCTCTTCTGCTCACAAGCTTTTCCCCTGTCCTCCCCTTCCAAGGTCCCCTTTCTCTGCAGTGCACACTTTTCGGCACGACCTTCCCAATATTAAGATAAATATCAAGTTTCATTCTGTACTTATTGCCAGCACGCTAGTTTCCCATTAATCCCTGATTTCAGCGGGTAAGAGAATTGGGGGAAGGAGTAGGGGGGGAGTATGTTGTGCGTGGGGTAACAAGTGCCTGGAAGATCAAGTTGCTTGGCCTTCGGCTGGGCCTGAAGTTGGCTGTCCTGGTTGCGGCCCAGCTGTTCGCCTCCCTTAGCTCGAAATTTCGGTCGGAGGCAGGGTGAAATAGAAGGACGCCCCCTGGCCCGGCTCCCCTTCAGCCCATACCCGTCCACCGTGGCGCCCGATGATCCGTTCCACCGTGGCGAGCCCAATGCCGAATCCCTTGCTGCTCCCGGTACCCGGCAGACGGTGAAAGGCGGTGAAGAGTTGGCCCGCTTGCGACATGTCTAACCCATTGCCATTGTCGCGGACGAAATAGGTTCGCTCTCCGGTCTCAGCCAGTCCGAACTCGATGACCGCCTTTTCCCGCGTGCCGGTGTACTTCCAGGCGTTGCCGAGCAGGTTGTCCAGGACGATCTTCATCAGGCTGGCATCGGCATGGGCCAAAATCCCGTCCGCGATTCGGAACTCAACCTGCCGCCCAGGCTCGAGGGCTGTCAGCGTCGCAGCCATCTCGTGGGCCAGCGCAGAGAGGTCAACCTCCCCTCGTTTGAGTTCGACGCGCCCCAGGCGCGAAAAGTCGAGCAGGACCCCGATCAGTTTGTCCATGTTCAGGGTGGCTGCGTACGACTTCTGAAGATAGTCCTTACACTCCCCTGAAAGCTGCTCGCCGCACATCCTCTCGATCATTTGGTTATAACTGCAGATTAGGTTCAATGGTTGCCGCAGATCATGGGCGACTGTGAAGTTGAACGCTTCCAACTCCCGGTTGGCGGCCTCCAGATCGGATTTGGCACCCTGCAAGGTGAGCTCCGCTGACTTGCGCTTGGTGATATCGTTCACGAGAGTGAGGAAATGCTTCTCCCCCCTGATGTCCAGGATAGTGGCAGAAACGAGGCCAAAAAGAGTTCTTCCTTGCTTGGTGCGGAAAATCATTTCCCTGTCACGCACCGCTCCCTCTGTTAATACTTTTGCCACGAAGTCGGCCCGCTCCGCGGGATCTTTCCAGATGTTGAATTCGTGGGCGGTACGGCCTATCACCTCATCACGTCGGTAACCGCTGAGCCGTTCCCCCTCCCGGTTGATGTCGACGAATCTGCCGTCGGCCAGACTACTGATTGTTATTCCCACCGGGACCGTGTCAAAGATCTTGATAAACTTCTGTTCAGATTCCCGCAGTGCCTCCTCCGCCTTTTTTCGCTCCACGATCTCCGACTCCAGCCGGCGGTTCGTCTCCTCCAGTTGCTGCCGCTGTCGGGCGAGATCCTCGTTGCCTAGCTTGAGGAGGTGGTTGATCTCGGCCACCTCCTGTGACCTTGTGTAAATCTCGAGATCTTTCCGAACGGCGCTTTCCTGAATTTCCCCGAAAGGCTGATGTTCTGTTGCTCCCCCGAGCTTGAGCTGGACCAATTCCGTGACGTCCTCAACGCGGTGGACGATGTAGGCGACCTCACCGTCCTCCCCGAGGATGGGGGAGATTATTGGGCACCAGTAGCGCACTTCGAACTCATCATTCGACTCTGGCGGCTTCCGGATGTCGTATTTCTGCAGCGCCATGGTGTCCGAAACCCGGTTCGAGAGCACGAAGTCGAGGGATGCGCGAAGGTTGCGGACTCCGGTGCAATCCGCCTCAGAGGGGTTGTCGGGAAATACGTCGAAGATGTCGCGGCCCAGGATTTCTTCCCGGTTCGTCATCGTGGCGCGCAGGTAGGCGTCGTTTACCGCGACGATCCTCAACGCGGGGTCGAGAACCAGGCAGGGGCTCGGCACGCCGTTGAACAGCAGCCGGTAATCGGCTGAGCCAAGGTCGGGCCTCTCGGGGCCTGGGTCCGGCCGTTTCTCGCTGTTTTCTTGCCCTATTTCATCTTCCCTCGACATCTGGCAACTCCTTTTGCTAGGCAGATCCGAACCCTCGTTTGCGCGCAGAGAGAGGGGGCCGGCAGGCTGGTTGGCCGGGGATACCGTCTAGGATGAATTAATTATAGCTAATTCGGGAGGGAAAGTGCAGAAGATCAGGACTGGTGGTGGGATATGGTTTCACCCGCTATTCCCGGAAAATCCGGTGCCGGGAGAAACATATCAATATAAGATATGATTGCCCGCCTATTTAACCCTTCCCCCTGCATCTTCTGAAGGATATTTTATCCATACATAGAAAAGTTTGGCGTTGGTGCGGTGGGACGCCTCTTGCTCCGCTGGCAGTCACTTTCCCGCACGGTCCTTTCGCCCGTCCGCGGCCGCCGCCGGTAATGACGGGGCCCGGTGCGGGTAACCCGCAACGGAACCGGGTGCGGGCGATCCCGCCTCGGGGCTGTCGGCTACCCCCAGGCAGGCGTGCGGTCTGCCGGTCTGCCGGTCCGGCCAGTGCTGGTTTCGACGCTCACATTTTGGTCTGTTCATAGCGAAGGTCCTTGTAGTGACAGGTAACGGGAATTACGCGGACTGCATGCGCTCGCCCTTTTGCTCCTTATCGGTTAGCCGATGTTAATTTAAAGGAAATTTTGCTGCGATCAACTTTTTGAGAGAACCTGCTCGGGGGCCTGTGTGCAAAATGTCTCCTTTATATTAGTCTCTTGGTGTGGTATGCACGATAATGATGGGAGATTTGCAACAGACGACTTGCCGCTCCAGTGTATTCACTCTGAGATCGATGAGAGAGGGCTAGCATGTTGAAAAGAATGAAATGGCTTTACCGTTGTGCTTCGTTATTTTTGCTGGTCCTGATCTTCGTCCCCGCCACTGTCTCAGGCGCCGGCCAGATCCCGGGAGACTGCAACAACGATGGGATCGTTACCATAGCCGAGGCGCAGTCCGCCATCAACATGTTCCTGGGGCTCACGCCGGTAGCGAGTTGCGTTGACGTTGATAGAACAGGCTCCGTCAGCATCTCTACGATCCAGAAGGTAATAAGCAGCTTTCTCGGTTTGGGCGGCGGGAGCGGTCTCCCGGTAAACGTGCTCCCTGTTACCGTAAACGGATCGCTTTGCTCCAGCGCCACCTCTGCCGGCTATTTCAACAAGCCGTGTGTCAGCGTAACGGTCTGCACTCCGGGTACCTCCACCTGCCAGGTTATTACCGACATCCTGCTGGATACCGGAAGTTACGGACTGCGCATCTTCAAACAGGCCCTCAATGTCCCCCTGACCCAGATGTCGGTCGGGGCCGATGAGTTGGCCGAGTGCGTGGAGTATGCTGACGGATCTTCAAACTGGGGGCCGGTGCAGGTGGCAGGTGTCATCCTTGGCAACGAGCCCGCCGTTCAGGTGCCGATACAGGTCATCGACTCCAGCTTCGGGATCCGCTCCAGGGGATGCCGGCATGCCGACTCGAGCGCTGCGAATGCCGGGTTCACCGGCATCCTTGGGGTTGGCCCCTTCGCGCAGGACTGCGGGGACACCTGCGCCTCCAGTGCGAGTAACGGGAATTATTATGCCTGCAACGGAACGGGTTGCCGCGGGACCGCGCTTCCTCTCGCCAGTCAGGTCACCAACCCTGTGACGCTGCTGCCGACGGATAACAACGGAGTGCTACTGCAACTTGGCGCCGTGCCGCTGGGCGGGTCGCCTTCGCTAAACGGCAGCCTCATCTTGGGAATCGGAACCCGGTCCAACAACAGTCCCGCCGGTGCGACGGCATATCCCACCAATTCGGCGGCTGAATTCACTACAACCTTCAATGGCGTCACCTCAGGGAGCAGCTTCATCGACAGCGGATCCAACGGGCTGTTTTTCTCGGTTCCGGCCAGCCTGCTTCCCGACTGCGGTGGCAGCAATTCGGGTTTCTACTGTCCCGCGACGACAGAATTATTTTCCGCCGCCGACACCGGAGCCTTCGGCTCGCCAAGCGGCACCGTCTACTTCAACGTAGGCAACTTCAATAGCCTCACCAGTACCAGCAACAATGTCTTCAGCGAGGTAGGCGGGAACGATGTTGCCGGCGGGTTTGACTGGGGGCTCCCATTCTTCTTCGGACGCAACGTACTCGTAGGTTTTGAGGGGGCAAATTCCATTCTCGGGAGTGGTCCCTATTGGGCCTTCTAGCCGTAACCTTTAAAGGAGGCTGGTTCTTTATGAAGTTAAAACATGCCATATTTTACTCTCTGGTGCTTGTCATGAGTCTCGGGTCCAACCGATGGGCCAATGCCACTTTGGCGGGAACAGCGGCTACGATCGACACGGACCGCCAGGCGCTCAAGGCAGTGCATCGTGCGACGACCCCCCATACCGGATACACCGTGCAAGAGATCGCATCCGACGCAGTGGCGGTGCGGGAATACCTTTCGATTTCCGGAGTTGTCTTCGCCGTCTCATGGGCCGGCAATGTCCAACCCGACCTCACGCAGCTTTTCGGCTCCTATTGGGCGGAATATAGCGCTGCCGAGCAGAAAGTTGCACGCGAATTCGGGCACAGGAGGCGACATGTAGCCACCAATAATATTGTGGTGGAAACATGGGGGCACATGCGAAATTTGCGGGGACTGGCTTATGTGCCGAGCCTGGTTCCCCCTGGAGTTAGCATCGGAAAGATCCAGCAGTCAGAAACGGCTACGCGGATTCCTTAGAGCGCTCAAGTTAGGCGTGCCGGCTGTTCTGTTTATTTGTGACTATGAAAGCCAAAGGTTAAGGTCCGAACAATGTGCGGGACGCTTGATCCTGTCGTATGTGTCTCAACCATGTGGAATCCCGGCGGTATCGAAACCCGAGAATGAAGAGCTGGGAGTAAAGGAGGGGATACTCTTAAGAGAGCGGCAGGGATGATGCAAAGAGTAGATACAGAAAAAGGGCCAAGTCAGCGACTTGGCCCTTTTGATTTTTGCATGGTGGGCGATGTAGGGAACTAACCCATTAACGTAACTTATCGAAAACATTGCCCCGATAATTAGGCGTTTGCTGCTTTTTTTGAAAAATGTTTGCCAAAATGTTTGCCAAATTATGATTCAAACTTACCAGCTTCCCTGGTTGTTTTCAATACAAATTTCTGGCGGCCCGATTCTTCGCAGAAGCTAAAGGCACGAGACTTGATCGGGCGTGAGCCGATTTGGGTGCTGCCCTGGATCAATACTGGATGCTTGAACTACAAGACTGTACAAACTGCGGCTTCGCGGTGTCTTGAGAGGGTCGCCGACCATGCTACCTGCTCCTTGAGGTTTCCCGCGCGCTGGGCTTGGCTTGATCGCCAGCATGAAGAAGAAGTACGCGCCAGGGAGCTGCGGATGCGTGAAGCCCCTCCAGCTACCGGGCAGGTGGTATTTTACGAGAGCTCCTCTATGCGCATGTGGGAGAGCCTTGAGGATGACTTCCCTGGGGTGGGGCTGCTAAACCAGGTTCGGCGGTTCCACTCCGGAAGCCTGAGCCTGGGTTTTTTGAGCGGCTGGTGGTCCCCTGCCTTCCCGAAGGGACGCTTGCACTTGTAGGTCGTCGCGAGGTTCAGTTACTGGCAGCCGTGTGTAGGGGAGTCCCGGACCAGGCAAAAGTCGCAGATTGGACTCGGGCGTGAGGGGGGGGCGAAACGGCGCGGCAGGCGGACCTACGAGGCTTCAATCTGAACTAGGTAAACGATACAGGCAACGCGCTCCGGGCATCGGGCTTCCAAGCTTAGCACTACCGGCGGCCGGCGAATGCTTTGATATCTGGGTCTTTGAGTAGCCAGTCGCAATGCTGGTTCCATTCAAGGACCAAGAAGACAAAGGCCCGTGCAAACTCGGCTCCGGAAAGGTCGATGATGACTCACCGTAGGCTTCGCCCGTCTCGGCGGCTAGTGACTGGAGGATGAGCACCCGGCGTGTTCCAAACAGGATCTGAAAGTGCGGGCGAGATGGCCGTGAAGGGTGTGCGACTGGGCTACGCCGGGGTGTCGAGCAAGGAACAAAACCCGGGGCGCCAGCTCGACGGGGTGGAACTGGACATGCTCTTCACGGACCGGGTCTCGGAGGGGGACCAGTTCTTCGTGCACTCCATGGACCGCCTGGCGAGGGAACCTGGACGATCTGCGCCGGGAAGGGGCTCATGGAGCCAGGGGGGGGGCAGGTGAGTTTCACCATGGCGAACCTGCTGCTCTCTCTCCCTGCTGGGACGGTGGGCGAGTTCGAGCGGGCGCTGATCCGCGAAGCCAGCGCGAGGGGATCAGGCCGGCCCAGCAGAGCGGGTCTTACCTGGGCAGGAAGCCCGCCATCTCCTCCGCGGAGGCCACGGCGCTCAGGGCGCGAGCGTCCCGGCCTTTGGATATCACCCTCACAGCGGAAGTTAGGCTTGCGCAACTGGAATCGCCCTTACCTCGCCCCTTACCGTATATTTATAGCTACTAATTAATTCAGGGCACGATGGAACGATGATACACTTATCGTCCGTCAAATTTAGCCTTCGCTGTAACTAGATCAGGGACTCGTCTCAGCCTTTTGGTTTATGCTCGAACCCCACACATTGACAGTCGGATGATCCTAAAAATCGACGATCGATACAGATACTCCGCAAAATAGTGATCGTTTAAGTTCTAGAATTAAAATTATTATAAAATGATGTTGACAAAATGGGATAAATAAACTAGTGGTTAACACTAGCATATATTAGCTGGCATTTGTAGTTTGGTAGGTGAAGGGCGGGGGGCTGGACCTGCTATATTTGACTGAGCGAATTTAGATTCGCATGTTTAACATTTTGGCTTCATGCAAATTGGCGATGCAGGGTTGTTTTGAAATAAACGAATACTTTGCGAACATCCAAATACTCCGAGATTACACTAAAACAAGCTTATAACCACCGAAATGGCAAAACCGGGGCAACCCGGCGACGCAAAGCTACCTGTCCTGATTATTTCGCATTTCTGACACATTGCGAAACGGATTTGGATAGAGGGGCTGTCGAAGTGATAGAAGTAATCTCTCTATTGACTTGCGCCTACTTCTTCGGATGTAGGCGTTTTTTTTTGAACCAGATCGAATCTTAGATGGAGGAAACATTCATGAAGAGGCTTCGCTGCGTTACGGCAAAATTTTTTACTACCCTGGCGCTACTGACAGTTCTGCCGGCAATTTCATACGGCGCCTTTATTAGCGGCAGCACCGGGGCCGACGGGGCGTGGACAGCCACAACAGGGGCAGTCCAGTTGCCGGAAAGCGGGGTCTTCAACTTCACCACGGTAAACATCCCTGCAGGGGTAACGGTTACCATCCTAAAAAACTCCAAGAACACACCGGTCACCATCCTGGCTTCTGGGGATGTGACGATAGCCGGCACCCTCAGTGTCAACGGGAGCGATGCCGGGCCCGGCGGCCCTGGGGGGTTCGATGGTGGTGCCGCCGGCAGTATTTACGGTAGCGGCTACCGCGGTCTAGGACCCGGTGGCGGCGCCGGAGGTGCGTATAGCAATGGTTCTGCCGGCGGTGGCGGATTTGCAACGGCTGGAGCCACTTACGGTGGAGTCGGCGGGATCGCCTATGGTAACGACGGTCAACTGCCCATGATCGGCGGCTCGGGCGGCGGGGGCAGCGGTGGCACGAGCGGCGCTTTGGGCTATGTCGGCGGTGGCGGCGGCGGGGCGATACTGATTGCCGCTTCCGGCACGATAACCGTAACCGGCACCCTTTCCGCCAATGGCGGGAGTCCATATTACTATAATTATAACGGAAGTTATGGTTACTATGGAGGGGGCGGCGCCGGCGGAGGCATCCGCCTGGTTGCGACCACCATCACCGGCAGCAATAACAGCATCACAGCGCTCGCCGGATCTAGTGGCAGACCTAATATCGGCGGCATTGGCCGCATCCGCCTGGAGGCCTGGAACATCGGTGTGGCCGTAACAAGCCCACCTTACACCTATCTGGCAAACCCCTCCGCGGCGCTGCCGGCGACCCTGCCCACCTTGGCTATCAGTTCGGTGGGAGGGGTTGCAGTCCCCGCCGTCCCAAAGGGAGATACCAGGACGCCCGATATCCAACTCCCCGCTAACAGCACCAATCCGGTAACCATTGTCGTGACCGCATCGGCTATCCCGGTAGGCACCATCGTGACAGTGAAGACCCTGTCCTCCATCGGAAACACGATAAATTCGGCAAGCGCCGGATTGGCAGGCGCCGACGCCTCCTCCACCACCGCCTCGGTCAGCCTGAGTCTACCTGTCGCCGCCTATTCTTCCCTCCTTACCGTTTCAGCGACCTACACGGCTGTTGCCGCCAACGGCATGCCGCTTTATGCAGAAGGAGAGCGGGTTGAGAAGATCCGGGTAGATACCGCCATGGGGGGAGGTTCCACCGTCATCTACATTACCGAAAGCGGCAGGGAGATCCCGGCAAAGCGGTCCTGACCGTTTTTTACTGTGGACGACACTTGCGGTAATGCACCGGCACCGGACAGCTTTGCCGGGATCGACCTAAAAAGAGACCGTGAACCATGAATCTTATCCCGCGATGCGCCAAAATAATGCTGCTGTTGACAGTATGCTGTCTGACGGCTGGTACCGCTGACCTCTTCGCCATTACCGACGGGGCCCCGGTCAGCGTCAGGTTTCCCTACGCTGGAGTGCCCGCTCCACTCGTCAACGGGAACGTCACTGGGCGGTCGGTCAGTGTCAGCTTCCCCTATGCCGGAGTGCCTGCTCCAGTCGTGAACGGGAATGCCAACGGTCGGCCGGTCAGTGTGTCGATAGCCGCAGCCAATACCATCGACCCGGATCTGGTCGGCCTTTGGCACATGGATGGGGATTGGGGGGATGTGTCGGGAAATAACAATAGCGGAGTCCCGGTAAATAGTCCCGCCTTCAGCACCGACAAAGCCAAAGGGACGCAATCTGGCAGCTTTAACGGCTCAAGCAGCTATCTGCTAGTTCCCGACAGCACGAGCCTTGCTTTGCCTAGCGCCATGACCTTGGAGGCGTGGATAAAACCGAGCGATGTCGCTAGCTACCGGCAGATAATCAGCAAGTTCGGCAGCAGCGGAGGGTATTCCTATCAGCTGGGCTTGGCCCCCGGTGGTAACATCCGCATCGATGTCAGCGGCAATGGCACCACCTCCGATTATCTCGCCTCCACCAGTGCACCAATTTTCGTTAACAGTTGGCAGCACGTCGCAGCGACTTTCAACGCAGGCTTGCTGAAACTCTATGTGAACGGGGTGGAAGTGGCCAGCAAGACTTCAACGGTTTCCACCTTGAAGGTCGTCACAACTCTTTTGAACATAGGTTGCAGTCCTGCAGCGACTCAATATTTCTACGGCCTCATCGACGAAGCCGCAATATACAAGCGGGCCCTCAGCGCCGAAGAGATCGCGGTCCATTATACCAACGGCATAGTCGACCCCAATGCTCCCGCACCTCCCGCACTCAACGCGGTTCCCTCCGTGGTCGGGACAAATAGCGTCGCTCTCTCCGGTAGCAAACCCGCCAACACCTCGGTCTGGGTAAATGGCAAGAAAATCGCCGCAACCGACTCCTCGCTCACCTGGCAGGGAAGCTACGCCACACTGCAGCCTGGCTTGAACTTACTGAACATAACCGATCTATCGCTCGATACCTCCTATCATCAAAGCGCTCCGGTTACCCTGGCACTGATCTACGACAATGTTCCTCCCGCCGGCACCATAGCAATCAACGGCGGCGCAGCGCTCACCAGTTCCACCCAAGTCCAGCTGACCCTTAGCGCCTCTGACGCAAACGGCATGGGGCAGATGCAATTCTCCAACGACGGCTCTGCCTGGTCCACCCCTGAAGTGTATGCGGCGCTCAAGGTATGGAGCATCCCCGCCGTGGATGGCGCTAATAAGGTGTACGCCAGATTCAGTGACGTTGCGGGTAACTGGTCGAGTGCGGTAAATGCGACCATAACTCTGGACACGGTGCCGCCCGTTGCCAGCGCAACGCCAGCAGGGGGCTTGTACGGGCAGGGACAAAGCGTAGCCCTTTCCGCAAACAAGGCTGGCTCCATCATCTACTACTCCACCGACGGCTCGATACCGACAACCGGTTCAACGCTCTACAGCCAGCGCATCTCCATTGCTGGCAGCATCACCCTCAAATACTTCGCCAAGGACGCCATCGGAAATATTGGCGCGATCAGAGCAGAGAATTACCTGATCGACACACTGCCGCCGGTACTGAACATCTCCACTCTTCCGGACGGCTCGTCCACAAACAACGGCGTACTCAACGTGGCGGGGACTGTGACGGACGACACGGGTGTGCAGGGCCTCGCCATCAACGGTACACCCGTAACTGTGAACGCAGACGGCAGTTTCAGCTCTGCGCTCGTGATGCGAAACGGCAGCAACACGGTCATTACCGTGGCCACCGACCTGGTAGGGAACCAGACAAGCGACTCTCGGACCATTACTTATGACCAGATTGCGCCGATAATCAACGTCACCTCACCCGCCGACAATGCCAAGACAGTGCATGGGCTGCTCACGGTCGGCGGAAGCGTCAACAAAACCTCCACCGTTAACGTCGCAATCGGTGGCAACGTCCAGGAAGCCGCCATGGACGGGAATAACTTCAGTGCCCAAGTTACCCTGGTGCCCGGCTACAACACCATCGAAATATCCGCCGTAGATCCAGCGGGCAACCTGAGCAGCATCAAGCGGACCATCCTCTTTGACGATCAGATGCCGTCCTTGGCGATCACCGACCCGAACCAGGACATCAGGACCGACAAGAGCAGCATGACGATCAAAGGCACGGCGTCCGATCCGGTGACAGCCGTTACCGTAACGGTGAGCTTCGACGGCCAGACCTTCTCGCCCTCCGTGGTGAACGGCGTGTTCACACAAGCAATTACCCTTACCTCCCAGCAAACCTACCCAGTCGTCGTCACGGCCACCAACGAAGTGGGGACCGCGACGAGCGTGCAGCGTAACATCATCTACGACATCACGCCACCCACCCTCGGCATCGATGCCGTGTCGAGCCCCACGGGCCAGGCGAGCCAAACGATCACCGGCACCATGGAATTGGGGGCGAGCATTGCCGTAACGAGCGCTAGCGCCTCCGTCGACAGCGTCAGCTACCCGACGACTACGTCATGGAGCGCTGCGGTCAGCGGCCTTTCCGCAGGCAACAACGATTTTACTGTGTTCGCCACCGACGCAGCAGGAAATATCACCACCACCACATTGCGTATCATCTATGACGTCACTCCTCCCACCGGATCGGTGGTAATCAACGGCGGAGCGGCGGCCACCAATTCCCTTCAGGCCAGCTTGACTCTCTCCGCGGCCGACGCCAGCGGCGTCAGCTCAATGAGCTTCAGCAGCGACGGGACTTCCTGGAGCGACCCGGAACCCTACGCCACGACAAAGGCATGGACGGTGAGTTCCGGAGACGGCGCGAAATCGGTTTATGTGAAATTCAGCGACACGGTCGGTAACTGGTCGGCTGCGTTCAGCGCCGGAATCACCCTCGATAGCGTCCCGCCGCCGGCTCCGGGCATCGACCCGATCACCGCTTTGATCAACACGACCAGCAGGACCGTAACCGGCACCAAGAGCAGCGACAGCGCGATTGTGGTCGTCTCCGGGGCGACTCATGGCGCCGTTTCCTATCCGACTGCCGGTACTTGGAGCGTAACTCTCTCCGGCTTAGCCGAGGGGAGCAACACAGTCACAGCGTCCGCACTCGACGCGGCCGGAAACCAGAGCGGCACGGTCTCCATGAGTTTCAGCGTCGACACCGTCCCGCCGGTCAAGCCCGTCATCACAGCGCCGGTCACGCCGACCCAAGCCGGCGCCCTTTCCCTTGCCGGGACCAAGGAGGCCAACTCCTACCTCTATATCAACAACCTGAGAACCAGCGCTTCCTTTGCCGGCACGACCTGGAGCTATGCCACGAACCTCTCCGAGGGGAGCAACAGCTTCACCGCCTTCGCGCAAGACGCCGCGGGGAACTCTGGCCCTACGGCGGCGGTGACCGTGGTGCTCGACACCAAAGCGCCAGTGCTGGATGCCACTACCCCGGTCGCCAATGCGGCCGTGCGCAGCGCCGCCAGCATCACGCTGCACCTCTCCGATGCCGCGTCGGGAGTCGATCTCCAGGCCTCCCTCAACGGCGCCGTGGTAAGGAACTCGTCTGGCGGAGCGGCGGGCGGCTCCTGGAGCACCGCCGGGAGCAGCCTCGTGTTTACGCCGTCGCCGAGCCTTGCCGACGACAGCTACACCGTCACCG
>TBL_comb47_HYPODRAFT_10003476_pt1 | contig 18620 bp, 21 predicted proteins | sample TroBogypolimnion_40_FD_10682 | JGI IMG/M metagenome (IMG submission 10682)
GAACGGCTCCCCTGTCGTTTCGCTCCGTCTCGAGCGCCCCAAGTACTGGGGCACCGCTGGTGGTACGCGACGTCTCGCTGGTCATCGACCCGGGTGCCCGCATCGCCATTATCGGCGCGAGCGGCTCAGGAAAGACCACCTTGTGTCGCTTGGCCTTACGGTTCCTCGACCCCCTTGAGGGTTCGGTCGCGATCGGTGCCACCGCCTATCTCGATATGGCAAGCGACGATGTGCGGCGTCACGTGGTGCTTCTTGACCAAGATCCAATGCTCTTCGCTGGCACCTTGGGTGACGCGTTACGCCTCGGTGACCCCTTGGCGACTGACGAAGCCTTGCTGGCCGTTATCGCCACTGTTGACCTGGGCGAACTTGCCACCAGCCCAGAGGATCTCGCTCTTTCTATTGGCGAGTCCGGAGCAACCCTGTCGCTCGGCCAACAGCGTCGCGTGGCACTGGCCCGAGCGATGCTGCGTCGGCCCGATATCTTGCTCCTCGATGAACCCACAGCAGGTCTTGACCCGGAGCAGGGTCGCAGAATCTTGTCAGACGTTCTCAGCGCAGCCGGCGATGCCGCGGTCGTCCTCGTCACCCACGACGATGACGCAGCACAGATGATGAGCGAGCGCTACTGGCTCTATAACAGTGAGCTCAGCAAGGTCAGCAGCTAGCCGTTTAAGGCCTTCATCTGCATTTCGGCGTAGCGCTCACCGTGCGCTGCACCAGCGGGACATGCTTCGCTGATTCGACGCAAGTCCTCGTTGCTGAGTGTTATTCCTTCGGCGGCGATGTTCTCGTCTAAATACATTCGACGTTTCGTCCCTGGAATCGGCACGATGTCGTCGCCTTGGGCCAAGACCCACGCCAGGGCCAGCTGCGCTGGGGTAATGGCTAATTCCGCAGCGATCTCTTGCAGGGTGGCGACCAATGCCATGTTGTTGGCGAAGTTGTCTTCGCTAAAGCGCGGCGCCATGCGTCGGTAGTCGTCGTCATCGAGGGTTTCTAAGCTTGGAATCGCTCCGGTAAGGATCCCTCGGCCCAGCGGGCTGTAGGGAACGAACCCGACCTGTAATCGGCGACACGCCGCCAAGAGGCCATCTTCTGGTTCACGGGAAAAGAGCGAGTACTCAGTTTGAAGCGCCGAGATGGGATGGACGGCACAGGCTCGCTCCAGCGTGGGCACTGACGCTTCTGACATCCCAAGAAATCGAACTTTCCCCGCGTCGACGAGGCCAACCATGGCCCCAATGGTCTCTTCGATCGGTACAGAACGATCGACTCGGTGCTGATAATAAAGATCAATCACGTCAACGCCTAAGCGTTGCAGTGATGCGTCACAGCAGGACACCACATAGTCAGGCCGACCACTGATTCCAAGAAAGGCACCGGACTCGTCGCGCACATTGCCGAACTTTGTGGCAATCGTCACTTCGTCACGGCGACTCTTAATCGCCGCGCCGACAAGCCGTTCATTGGTGAACGGTCCATACATGTCCGCCGTGTCGAGAAAAGTAACCCCTTCGTCCAAGGCATGGAGGATCGTGGCCGTCGCTTCGGCCTCATCGCGCCCCCCATAGAAGTCGCTCATCCCCATACATCCGAGCCCAAGAGCTGATACGGAAAGTCCTTCTGCGCCTAAATGCCGATGTTTCATGGATTCTCACCTTCCTAAAAGAGGGGTTCTTGTGCCTAGCAAATCAAACAATTGCCTGTTTGACGAACTGCCTTGCACCTTAGAGGCAAAGAACTCTAGGGTTCACTTCAATGGCAGGGGGGGCCAGGCGCCTCAGTGGGTCCGTCCGTGAGCTTTGCTCCGGGCGGACCCGAGGCGCATCGCTTCGCTCCTCTCTCACCGCAGAACGATTGCCGATCTAGTCTGCAGGGGTGACGTCCGAACTCTCGACTGCATCGCTGACCGAGATCCTGGTCTCTTCGTTTGCTGCGTTGAGCCGCGGGGATGTCGAAGGCCATCTCGCAAACTGCGCACAGGACATCGTCGTCGAGTTCCCCTTTGCCGATCCCCCGGTGCGCATCGACGGCGCGACTGCCCTGCGCGCCTATCTCTCCAAAGCGCTCAGCATCTTTCACTTCACGCTCACGATCGATCGCATCCTCGCTACCGAGAACCCCGGGTGCTTGGTGGTGGAGTTTTCCTCTACGGGCTCGGTGACCACGACAGGAAAAGCCTACGCGAACTCCTATATCGGGATCTTTGAATTCCTCGGCACAAAGCTCAGGTTCCAACGGGAGTACTACAACCCTCTCCGCGCTCAAGAAGCCTTACGGGTTTAGTCCTCCAAAGTTGAAGGGACTTCATTGAAGCCCAGCAAGTGCGGGCCATGTGCTCCAAAGCCGATGCGCGTGATTGACCCNGTGGTCAAGTGCATCTTCCACGTCGTCAAGGGCTCGGCCCCGAGCGCCCACAGCACTGCTGCTTTGATGGGCGAGACATGCGAGACCACGACAACGTCGCCGTCACGAGCGCGCGCGCCGTATCCGTCTCGTTCGAAGAGCTCTTCAAGGAACGGTGTCAACCGTTTCGTCAAGCTACGCAAACTTTCGCCCCCTTCTGGGGTGAAGTCAGCATCGGTGAGCCAGCGGTTCCAGATCGCAGGCTCAATTGACGACAGCGGCAAACCATCAAAGACGCCGTAGTCGAGTTCGATAACTCGTGGCTCGATCACGGCGTCGCGTCCAGTGTTCAAGAGTGCCGCCGTTTGACACGTGCGTGCTAACGGGGAACTGTACAGTTCGCCGACATTGCCCAAGAGACCTCCCGCTGCTTGTGCTTGTCGTTCTCCTCGTGAGGTGAGGTCAGGGTCCAGACGACCCACTAATGCACCCGCTGCATTCAAGACCGACTCGCCATGACGGACCAGGATCAGCACCGTTAGCTCAACTGCTCAGGTCGCAGGAGCAGCCGCCCACACTGCTCACAGAGCGCGATGTCTTCNAGGGGCATCTTCTTCAAACGATCAAGTTCAACCGCGGCAAGTCCCAAATGGCAACCCGAACAGTGGCCGTGCTCTAACAACGACGCGCCGACGCCTTGCGACCCTTTGGCGATCCTGGCGTAGCGCTCAAGGAGCGCAGGGTCGATTCTGGACTGAACGTCTTGTTGGCGCGCTTGGGCTTCGAGAATCTCGCCCTTCAGTGCTGTCTCTTCGCGCTGGAGTGCCTCGATGAGGCCCGGTCGGGTCGCTTCGGCTTGTTGTCGCTCCTGCACGAGTGGGGCTTGAGCTGCGTCAAAGGGTTCGAGCGCTTGAAGGAGTTCCAACTCCTGGGTCTCAAGCGCATCGCGCGTCGAGGCCAAGTGCGTCACTTCTTGGTGCATCGCGTTGAGTTCTCGCCCAGCCCCAGTGGCCACCGCCATCTTCGCTGAAAGCTCAGCTTCTCGTTGGCTCATCCGTTCAACATCCCGCTCGAGCGTGGCCAGTGCTGCATCCAGACCTTGCCGCTCATCGTCAAGAAGGCCAAGCGCTCGGTCGATGCCCGCCACCAAGCTGTCGAGCTCGGCCAGGGCGACACGGGCTGGCAACGAAGCGCGCGAGCGCTCCAAGGTAATCAATGTGGCATCCACACTGGCTAACTGGGCCAGTGCATCAAACGGTTCAGTCACCCTGTGCGGTCCTGGTTCATGGACTCTACTTTCTCACGCCAAATGGACTCGTGAAGATCCCAGAGCGCTTCAGCTTTTTTCAAGACGCCATTCATTGAGTCCTCCGCCCGGACATGTGCATCAATGAACGAGAACCAGCCAATCTCTTGACTCTCGTCTTGTCCCGGTGCTGGATCTTGATCGCCGGCCAAAATCAAATAGCGAAGGTCGAAGTGACGATGGCCGCGCGGGCCGGGGTGGACGTCTACATGGAACATCAACGGGCCGGCAACAGGATGAGCAAGGACGAGACCGGTTTCCTCGCTTGCTTCACGAAGCGCTGCCGCGGCCCCAGATTCTCCATCGTCGATATGGCCCCCAGGCTGGACCCAGATACCGAGTTTCTTATGACGATGCAACACCGTGCCGCGGGTTCCCACCACGATCGCCGAGGCGGTCAGGTGGGTTTCGTTGGTGGTTTCTGAAAAAGGATTCTCAAGTGTTGGGGCGAGAGTGATCACTTCGTCGATCGACTCACGCTCGCGCTCATCGATCGGCGTCAAGGCAGTGATCGCTGCCAACAGTGCAGGAAGATTGTTGAGGTTCAAGAGTTGTCTCGCAAGAGTCGAGTGACCGAAGCCGCCACATCAACCTCACCACGGCCCACCGGGCCATCGGGAGCGGACGTGACGCCGGTGTAGACGAATTCACCATGAAGCACCCCCGCCCACACAGTGCTCTCAATGTCCTCATCATCGTCGTCGGGCGGCCCTACGCTGATTTTGGCAGATGCTTCTTCGATCACGACCTCAACGACACTCGTGCGAGCCAATTCTGAGTCATTGGAGGGCCGCACCTCGCCGCTACGGCCTGGGAGCACCCCCTCAATCAAACGATCAAGCGCTGCGGAGGATTCAGCGTCGTTCTCGAGCAGGCGGGCCTTCCCGAACACAACGGCTGATCGATAGGCCACCGAGGAGTTAAAGGTCGAGCGAGCAACAATCAGTCCGTCGTTCAGCGTCACCGTGACACAGACGGCGTCGAGTTCTGTCATCGATCGCAGCAGTCGGTTGGAACGTGACCCGTGGACCAAGAGCCGGTTTTCATGGCGAACGTGCAGCATGGGCAACACCATGGGCGTGTCATCGACAATGGTGCCCACATGGCAGATCGACGTGGCATCCAAAATGCCGTAGACAACGTCGGCGTCGTAGCTTCCGAGTTCTGGAAGGCGACGGAGCCGGGTGCGCGGCGTCACGCCGCCAATTACCCCTCCCATTTGACGTCTCCCTTGCTCACCTCTGAAGCCTGCCACATTCCAGAGACAAAGAGACCTAGCGTGAGTGCTATGGCCCCGACTGTGACCGTTGCCACGGCCAATCTTCACGGCGGTATCGATGCATGGGGCCGACCCTTCGATGCACTCGATGCCTTGGTCGCCCTCAGAGCCGAGGTCTACTGCCTTCAAGAATGTTGGTCAGACGAGGGCGACGCCCCCTTCGCCAGTCACCTCGCCAGCGCCCTCGATGCGCAGTGGCGTGACGTTCCGCTCGCCACGGGCCGTCGCGCGCAGCCCCATGACAATCCCCCCGCCACGTGGCACCGGCGAAAATCCTTTTTCGATGGCGACCATGGCCTCTACCTCGAAAGTGAACGAGCGCTGGCGAAAAACCTTGCCGCATCACCGCGCTATGTTGCGGGCGATCCCGGAACATTTTCGCTCGCCTTGGTGAGCCGCCACGAAATCATCCGCCACGAGGTGGTGTACCTCGACAAACTCCGTCGTGACCGAGTTCGTCGCGCCCTCTTGATCGTCGAACTCAATGTCGACGGACAGGCGTTAACGGTCATTTCGACCCACATGGCACACCTCACGCACGGTGCACCACGCCACTTCGCACAGCTCCGTAAGGTCATACGCTCTCGGCGTGACCAACCGCTCGTGCTTGGCGGAGACATGAACATGTGGGGGCCGGGCGTAAGGGCCCAACTCCCGCAGTTACGCCGTGCCGTGAAGGCAAAGACGTGGCCATCGTGGGGTCCACATAGTCAACTTGATCATCTCTTGATCTCTCGCGACCTTGACGTCATCGACGCCTACGTCAGCAGCAATGTGGGCAGTGATCACCTCCCGGTGATGGCGGTTCTGGAACTCCCCTAATTTGCGGCGCTGATGTCGTCCGCTTCGGCACCCAGCGTGCCTTCAAGTTCAACACCGAGCGACTCGGGCAAGAGGCGCAGCACGATTAACGCAGGAATCACCGGAACAAAGGTTACGAGCGCGGCGATCTCGAACGAACCTGTTTGATCGGCGACCACGCCAAAGCCGATTAATCCAATCACGCCACCAATGACCGATGCCACAATCCCCCATCCCGCCACCGAGGCCCGTACGTCGGTGTGGAAGAGTTCGTTGGTGAAGGCCGTACCTCCTGGTGCGACGAAGCCTAAGGACAGCACCCCAGCGAGAAAGCCCGCCACCAAGGAGGGCTTGGACCCGGCATAGAGCAACAGTGCAGCAACCGCGATCCCAGAGATTCCTAACGCGATGGCTGGCCGTCGCCCCCAATGATCCGCGGCGCGTCGTCCGACAAGCAAGCCAATCACTCCAGTGAGCGCAGCGGCAATCACCATTCCCGACTCAATAGTCTTCGGGAGATGGACCACGTTCTCTGCGTAGAGATAGACAAAACTCGACGACGGAGCAGAAACCGCTGAGACCGAGATCAAGACCACCATGACCTTGAGGAGCCGCGACAGTCCGTTGGATCCTACGGAGCCGAAGCGAGGTTTCAGCGCACCTTCATCGTCAAAACGAGCCGGCTCGGGAAAGTGCTTTGCGATCACCATCACCACAAGCAACGGAATCGCTGTCGTAAGAAAAAGTCCTCGGAACCCGATGACGCCGCGCAACGCCGAGTGCGTCAGTGCATTAATGCCAGCACCGAGTCCGTACCCTGCGGTGACGAATGCCAACGCCATAGCTCTTCCTGAAGGCTTCGAAAGTTCTGCGACCACGACTTGGCTCAACGCAGCCGTGGCCGAAAGGAAGGGACGACCAAGGGCGAAGATTGCCACAAACCACCAGTACGACGGCGAGACCGCTGCCAAAATCGTGAGTGCCAACCCGATGATGGTCCAGGCGATCAAGGTCTTTTTTCGACCAAGCCGATCGCCGAGGGCCGCTAACGGCAGGCCTCCAAGTGAGGCCAGGCGAAGGACGGCCAGACCTACGCCGAGCACCGCTCCTGACAGGCCCGCTTGGGCGATCACGTTGTTGCTGGTGACGACATGGCCAAACGACTTCGCCACATCTCCTAACGCGGCTACCGCTCCAAATTGTCCGTAGCCCGCGGCGAGTGCCATCACCGTAACGACGAGCACGGGCCGGGTCAGCGCCTGAGGAAGCCAGCGTCGCATGACGACGGTCTCTCCTCTCTTTTCTGATGCGTCATGCATCGTGCCTCGGCTTCTCTTCGGCTCCTAGGAGACCTTCACCAAGACTTTGCCGATGTTCTTGCCCGTCAGAAGATCACTGAGTCCGTCGACTGCGTGATCAATCCCCTCGACAATGTATTCACGGCTCTTCAAGGTCCCGGCGGCAATCATCGCTGCCAGTTCTGCTTGGATCTCTGGCCACTTGGCGAGATGGTCCAAGACTAAAAACCCTTGCATCGAAGCGCGCTGGATAATCAAGGCAAAGTAATTTGACGGGCCGAGAGGGAACTCCGTTGCGTTGTAGCCAGAGACCGCTCCACACAGCACAATGCGAGCGTTCATCGCCAAGTTGGCCAACACGGCGTTGAGAATCTCGCCGCCGACGTTGTCGAAGTAAAGATCAACGCCACTCGGGCAGAGTTCTTTGAGTCGCTTTGTTACCGACTCGTTTTTGTAATCAATCGCTGCGTCGTAGCCAAACTCATTCACCAGCAGCGCACACTTCTCAGGGCCACCGGCAATGCCCACAACGAGCGCTGCTCCTTTCGCCTTCGCAAGCTGACCTGCGGTCATGCCGGTTGCTCCTGCAGCAGCTGAAATAACCACCACGTCTCCTTCGCTGATGTGGCCAATGTCATTGAGTCCGATGTAAGCGGTGATCCCCGTTGACCCAAGCACATTCATCGCCGTTGGAAGGTCAACGCCACTTGGGATAGGTGACATCGCTCCGAAGCCTTCGTCGGCCACGACATACTCTTGCCATCCCGTAAGACCAGAGACGAGATCTCCGACGGCATAGCGATCAGAGCGTGACTCAATCACTTCGCCTGCACCGCCAGAACGGATCATCTCGCCGATGCCGATAGGAGGCAGATACCCAGGAGCGTCATCCATCCAGGTGCGGATGGTGGCGTCGATCGAGAGGTAGCGCACGGCCACCAGGGCCTGACCTTCTTCGAGCGGGGCCACCGGGACTTCTCGGATCTCTGTGGTGGTCGCATCAAGCGGTCCATGGGGTCGATTGGCCAGCACTACTTGTCGGTTGATTCGTTCCATTTGTTTCTCCACGATCTCTGAGTCTGTCGGCCCTTTTGGCCGCCGTCTCAGCCAGATTAGGCGCAGGGAGGGAATCCTCTCTAAACTGACGCACCGTCAGGTTTATTCCGCCGAGAAACGAGGATTCCGATGCTTGAGTATGTCATTAGAGGAGCCACCATCATCGATGGAACCGGAGCACCAGGCGTCGTTGGCGACATCGGCATTGACCAAGGCCGCATCGTTGCCGTCGGCACGGTGACCGACGACGGCTCGACTGAATTCGACGCCACCGGCCTCGTCGCAATGCCTGGCGTGATCGACCCGCATACGCACTATGACGCACAATTATTTTGGGATCCCTTAGCCACGCCATCGAACCTTCACGGTGTCACCACCATCATCGGAGGAAACTGTGGCTTCACCTTGGCCCCGGTTAAAGCAGAAGACGTTGGCTACATTTCGCGCATGATGCAAAAAGTTGAAGGGATGCCCCTGGTTGCTTTAGAGCAAGGTGTGCCGTGGAATTGGGAAAGTTTTGGTGAGTACCTCGATTCGCTTGATGGAAATCTCGGCGTGAACGCCGGCTTCCTCGTGGGTCACTGCGCCCTGCGCCGTAACGTCATGGGCGATGCACGCCATGAAGCCGTAGCCAGCGACGAAGAACTTGACGCCATGCGCACGCTCCTCGCTCAATCAATTGAAGCTGGTGGTCTCGGCTTCTCTTCGAGTCAGTCACGCACCCACTCCGATGGTGAAGGCCGACCAATTTCTTCGTCGTTTGCCGACAATCGTGAGATGTTGGCGTTCTGTGAAGTCGTTGAAGCCCATGAGGGGACGACCTTGGAGTACATCACGTCAGGTTGTCTCGATAACTTCACCGACGATGAAGTCTCGCTCATGACCGCGATGTCAAAAACTGCCAACCGTCCGTTGAACTGGAACTTGTTAACGGTCGACTCACGCAGTCCAGAAAAGACCGAGCACCAATTAGCCGCGTCGACCAAGGCTGCTGAGATCGGTGGCCGCATTGTGGCCCTGTCGATGCCCACCTTGGTGCCGATGAACATGAGTTTTGCCAATCACTGTGCACTGTTCTTGATCCCTGGCTGGGGCGAGGTCATGTCGTTACCTATCGATGAGCGCATGGAACAACTTGCTGATCCTGGCGTGCGCATCAAACTCAACGACCTGGCGCGTTCGAAAGACGCTGGCGTCTTCCGTCGCCTTTCAGGCTGGGGCACCTACATGATTGGTGATACCTACAGCGCTGAAAACAAGTCCTTCGAATGGCGCACCGTCGACGATATCGCCCAAGAACTCGGCAAAGGAGCCTTCGATACCTTATTAGACATCGTGATCGCCGATGGCTTGAAGACTGTTCTGTGGCCCAATCCCAGTGACGGCGACGAAGAATCCTGGAGCGCCCGAGTAGCCGCATGGAAGGACCCACGCGTCATGGTTGGTGGATCCGACGCTGGGGCCCACCTCGACCGCATGTGTGGCGCCAACTACCCCACTGCCTTCTTGGCTGACTGCCTGCGAGGAAGAAAGCTCCTTCCCGTTGAAGAAGCCGTGCGCATGATGACCCAGCAGCCCGCTGAACTCTTCGGTTTAGCTGACCGCGGCGTCCTCAAAGAAGGAGCGATTGCCGACGTCATGATCTTTGATCCGGCCACCATCGATTCAGAGCCTGCTCGATTGGTCAATGACTTGCCCGGCGACTCACCGAGGCTCTATGCCGCGTCGATCGGCGTCGTTCGTGTTCTCGTCAACGGAGTCGAGACCATTGTCGACTCTGAAGCGACGGGGGCCCTTCCCGGATCGATTCTGCGCTCAGGGAAAGACACCGTGACGGTGACCGCCTCCTAGCGTCACCGCCGCTGGTTAGTCTTCTACAAGATCGAGTCCTCATGGACGACAAGAAGAGAGTGAGAAGCTGATGTTTGAGACCTTCAAGGCAAATCGTGCCGCCGCCAAAGTGGAGCGGGAACAACGAGCTGCCGCCAAAGCTGTTCAAGTGGCCGCCGCGAGCTGGCAGCAAGAGCATGACAATCTCTCAAGCTTGCTGGCCAGTGCCCAGAGTGAGGGCTCGGCACCCGATGGACTTGCCCTCCATCGAGGAGAAAGTTGTTTTGGGACCTTGACGAGCTGTTCGTTAGTGGAAGAGCGGCGGGGCCAAGGACACTACGTGGGCGGGAATGCTGGGGTATCGATTCCCATTGGAAAAATTGGCGGACGTTCAATTCGTTATCGAGTCGGAGCAACTCGCGGTCACTACACGCAAGGCACGCCCAGTCCAACGGCTATTGCCACGGGCACCTTGTACATCACGAATCAGCGCTTTGTCTTTCTCTCGACCACCCAAACCCGAGAGTGTCGCTTCGACCACGTGGTGGGTATTCAGCGCAATGATGATGATGGTTCCATGACCATTTCGATTTCAAACCGCCAGCATCCCGTTGTTTTTTCCTATGGATCTTCGGTGGCGAGCTGGGTGGATTTCCACGTGGAGCTGGGCATGTCGCACTATCGCGGTGACACTGCAGATTTGGTCACCCAACTCCAACAAGAACTGAGCGCCCTTGAGGCCAAGAAACCCGCAGCGAGTTAGTGTTAATGCCCTAAAATTCCGTGGGGTTGATAGGGCGCTTCGATCTGCGCGATTTCCTCGGCGCTGAGCGCCAAGTCTTCAGCGGCCACGGCATCGGTGACGTGCATGACCTTGGTCGCCCCAATAATGGGAGCCGTCACCCCGGGCTTGGAGAGCAGCCACGCTAAGGCAACTTGTGCCGCGCTCACACCACGAGCAGCCGCGACGGCTTTGACTTGGTCGACAACGTCAAAGTCATCATCGCGGTACATCATGTCAGCGAAGGCGTCGCTGTTGGCCCGTTCGGTTAAACGCTCACCGCCCCGCTCGCGATTGCCGGCCAAAAATCCTCGAGCCAATGGGCTCCAAGGAATGACGCCGATACCTTGATCAAGGCAGAGCGGTATCATCTCTCGCTCCTCTTCTCGATAGACAGCGTTGTAGTGGTTCTGCATCGAGATGAATCGTGCGCCGCCAGCTCGCTCAGCTGCCTGCTGCGCTTTGGCGAACTGCCAGGCGTACATAGAACTCGCACCGATATAGCGAACCTTGCCGGCGTGGACAAGCTCATTCAACGCCCCCATGGTCTCTTCAATCGGTACGTTGACGTCGTAGCGGTGAATTTGGTAGAGGTCGACATACTCAACGTCAAGACGTTTGAGCGACGCATCAATCGCTGCATGGATGTGCTTTGCCGAAAGGCCCCCACCGTTGGGCCCTGGTGTCATCGGCAAGAAGACTTTGGTGGCCAAGACAAGTTCGTCGCGAGCGAAGTATTTCCTGGCCAGCCTGCCGGTCACTTCTTCGCTGAGACCGTTGGCGTAAATGTCGGCAGTATCGATAAAAATGATGCCTGCTTCGACGGCGGTTCGAAAAATGTCATCGGCCAGGTCGTTGGAAACGACCCAAGGTCGAGTGGCATCACCCTCGCCGAAACTCATCGTCCCAAGACAAACCCTTGACACGCGCAGCCCGCTTTTTCCTAAGTTGACGTAATCCATGACGGAACCTCTCTCGGTTGAACGCTCAAGCAAAGACTAGAGGTTGACGACCTCGCAGATCGAAAGCCCTAAAGAGGGCGCTCGAATCTCGCGGGCTCCCTGATCTAGGCTTGGGGCCTATGTACAGCGAAATTGCCCGGAACAAACGACGAAGCATTTTCTTTATCGGTGTCTTCTTCATCATCTGGCTCGCCATTGGCGCGCTCGGTGGTCTTCTTTTTAAGGCGTTTTATCACGGCACCACGAATCGCTATCACTACGGGCAATACCAGCAGTACTCCCCGCCCGTTCACTACGGCTGGGCCCCGGTCTACATCGGCATGGCTCTCTGCGCGCTGTTGGCACTTGGCGGAGTGTTGTACTCCTTCAGTTCAGGCACACGCCTCGTGCTCAAAGTCACCGGAGCCATCCCCGCCGATCCTCATCACTACCAACAAATTCACAACATCGTCGAGGCCTTAGCCATCGGCGAAGGAATCCCAAAGCCTGAGGTCTACGTCATCAACGACCCGTCACCCAATGCCTTCGCCACGGGCATGAACCCCGAGCATGCAGCAATCACCTTCACCACGGGACTCTTGGACATTATGAATCGAGAAGAACTCGAAGGTGTGATCAGCCACGAGATGAGTCACATCAAGAACCACGACATCCGCCTTCTTCTCATCGTGGGCACCTTGATCGGCATGGCTGCGCTTCTCGCAAGTGTGCTTTGGCGTAGCGCTTTGTTCTCATCGATGGGGAACGACGAGAACAACAACGGCAATGCAGGGATCATTTTCTTCGTCGCTGGTGCACTGCTGGCTGCCGTCGGCTTTATCTTCGGCCCGCTTATTCGCTTGGCCCTTTCTCGCCGTCGCGAGTCCCTTGCTGACGCCAGCGGTGTCGAGCTCACGAGGAACCCTGCCGGGCTTATCAGCGCGTTAAAGAAACTTCAGCAGAACGATGTTCCCTTCAAAGGGATGAATCACTCTGTGGCCGCCATGTGTATTGACGATCCGCTTCAACACCACGAGACCTGGTTCCACCGCCTCTTCGACACGCACCCTCCCTTAGATGAGCGCATTGCTCGCCTTGAGGCCATTGCCTCAGGCCAATCGATCTAACCGACCTCTCGTTCGAGGACGTCGAGCGAAGGGTTTAGTGCGCTGGAGGCGGTCCACTTGAATCAGTGGCCGGAGGTGGTCCCGAAGGCGTCGTTCCCGCGCTTCCACTTCCTGGGAACGTGACGTTCGGCACAGCTCGATCTGCTGCATCAGCTTCGAAATACGCCACAGCCGTGAAGTGAAACATTCCAGCGATGATGTTGCGCGGGAATGTTTGTAATGCGGTGTCATAGTCTCGGGCACTGCCGTTGTAGTAGCGACGAGCAAACTCGATCTTGTCTTCCGTTGCCGTGAGGGTCTCTTGTAGCTGAACAAAGCTCTCGACCGCTCGAAGTTGGGGATAATTCTCAGCAACTGCAAAGAGCGAGCGTAACGAACCAGACAATGCCGTCTCGGCTTGGCCAATTTTATCGGGATCGCCAGTTGATCCCGCAGAGACCGCGTCAGCTCGCGCCTTCGTGACCGCTTCAAAGGTGCCTTGCTCGTGGGTGGCATAGCCCTGAACAGTGGAGACCAAGTTCGGGATTAGATCGTGACGGCGCTTTAACTCGACGTCAATCTGCGACCATGCTTCTTGGGTCCTGTTCCGCTTCTTAACGAGACCGTTAAACGATGCCCATAAGAGAATCGCGATCAGAACGACGACGACGACAATGATAATAATCAACACCACAAGAGTTCCTCCTTCGGAGCTTCACTCTCAATGGTAGTCCGGGGAGTCCCGAGAGGATCAGCAGGACCAAGTATGTTCACGACGGACAAAACAGCCCGGGGCTTGGCGGGTGATCCTTGGCTACCCTATCGATTGAACCCCAGTATCCGAAATAAGGAATCCTTTACCCGTCGATTGCACGGTACAGGTGACTCCAGCAGTTTCCGATTTACAGAGATAGCCATTTGTCGTTACCGAAGATCCATACGGCATGACCTGCATGCCAACGGGCCCATTACCAACGTTGCATGTCGTACTCGCTGAGCAGGAGTAGACGATTCCCTCATTCACGCTCAACATAACCGTCCTGGGCTTGTTAAATGACCGTCACGACACCGTAACGGTTGGATTGTTCTGCGTCTGTGGTCCGAAGTAACACTGGAAATTCTTCGACGGGGACAAAAAATCTTGATTCCAGCACAATGGGGTCGGGGCCCCGGTTCCCGGGTTTGTGCCACAGGGCACTGACGTCGTCGTGCTCGGCGCCATCGTCGTGGGCGCTGCGGTTGTCGCAGTGGACGACGAAGAACTCGATCCACATGCACTCACGCCGAGTACCGTTATGGCGAGTACTCCAGCGACGAACAGACTCCGCGTAGCTCTCTAGCTAACAAATCGAACGTTCATGATTTCCCCTATGTAAGACCTTTGCTTTCACGCACCGTAGCGGGGCTGCACTTCGAACCTGGGAATACTCGGGCCAGAGGAATTAGGGCTTCGGCAACGTCTCCATCAACTCGATACGGTTCCCATCAGGATCAGCCAAAAAGACTAGATCCAAGGTGGTCTGCCCCATATCAACATGAGTCCTGGTTGATTCGATTGTGCTCCCACCAAGAGAATGCAGTTTCGCCTCAACGGCCGGGAGGTCTTCAACGTAGAACGAGAGGTGGGTCAACCCAGCTGACTGCGACTCGCCAACGGAGTTCCCGAGGCTTTTGGATTGGTCCAACCAAGCAGTTCAATCTTGGATCCGTCCTTGACAATCATCTGGGACTCAAGAATGACCCCTTTGGGCACTTCCAGAGTCCCGGCAAAGGTGTCGTCCACGTCAAAGCGCTCGGCGACCTCATAGCCGAGGCCCTCGGCGTAAAACCGGATTGCTTGCTTAAGATCGCTGACGCAGAGCCCGCAATGAGAAAAGGTAATTGATGCCATGGAGCCAACCTAGCCAGGATTCCCCAGCAAAGCTGGGGTACCTCTACTTCTCCGACCCCACAGATCCCCTTCAGTTGGGCCTAAATCACCAGATCAGCAAAAGAGTGGCCCGTCGGCCTTGGTCTCGGTAAGGTAAGCGCATGGACTTTAGATTCTCACCCGAACAAGAAACGTTTCTCAAAGAGGTCGAGGCCTTCCTCGATGCAAATGATGACATCGATGTCTTTGATGTCACTCGAGAAAATATGGCGCAGATCGTTGACACGCCAAAGCGACGAGCCTTCATGGCCAAGTTGGGCGAGAAGGGTTGGCTCGGCATCACGTGGCCAAAAGAGTTTGGCGGCCAAGAAGGAGACGGCGTCTACGAGTACTTGTTGAACGAACAACTTGCCGGTCGGGGTGGACCTCAGATAGGTAAAGGTGTCGGCATTATCGGCAAGACGATCATTGCCCACGGTTCGGATTTCCTGAAGCAAGAGTTCCTTCCCAAAATTCTGAAAAACGAAGTTGAGTTTGCCGTGGGCTACTCCGAGCCCAACGCCGGAAGCGACGCGGCCTCGATGCAACTCAAAGCCACACGCGATGGCGAAGGTTGGGTCTTGAACGGCCAGAAGACCTGGACGACCTCAGCGCACTTCGCCGAGTGGTACTGGGTGGGGGCACGCACCGATCCGGAGGCTGCCAAGCACCACGGCATCACGTTATTCCTCGTTCCTCTTGATCACCCTGGGATCACCATCAACAAGATCTGGACCATGGGCGATGAGCGGACCAATGAGGTCTACTTCGAAAATGTTTTTGTTCCTGACGCCTACGTCGTAGGTGAGTTGAACCATGGCTTCCAGTACATCTCGGAAGCGCTCGACCTTGAGCGCTTCACCATGTTCACCTACTCCCCCGTGGCTCAACGCTTGGACCTCTTGGTTGACTACGTCAAGGAGTCCACTCGTGATGGAGAACCATTGAAGGAAGACGTCCTCGTGCGAAATCAGGTCGCTGAATTGGCTACAGAAGCAGAAGTTGCCCGTCTCCTCGGATTGAACTTTGTGTACAAGTCCTCGAAGGGTGGGTCTCCTCCGACCTGCGAAGCGGCTGAATACAAACTCTTCACGACCGAATTGTCCAAAAGATTGGCAAATGCGTCGATGGACATTGCTGGAGCGGGTGGACAGTTACGGGTGAAGACCAAAGACGCTCCGATGGAAGGTCGCGCCGAGTCAACCTATCGGTACACCGTGATCGACACCATCGGTGGTGGGTCGTCCGAGATTCAAAAGAACATTTTGGCTCGACGCAAACTTGGTTTACCGAAAAACTTCTAACTTCCTCGTAATGACGTCGCAAGAAACGGTCGGTGTAGATACTGCTATGCCGCCACTTCCACTGCTTGATGGCATCACGGTGCTTGATCTTTCAAGCGTCGGACCCGCTTCTCGAGCCACCCGTTTACTGGCTGACTTTGGCGCACGGGTCATCAAAGTCGGCCCGGTTCCTTCTGATGGCGGTGTGCTGCTTTCGCCTCCCTTCTTTGCCTACTCAGGGCACCGCTCAATGGAACGAGTCGCCTTCGACCTCAAGAGCGAGGACGGCAAGGAAGCACTTCGTTCATTAGTAAAGACCGCCGATGTCCTGGTCGAAAGCTTTCGGCCCGGTGTTACCGAGCGGCTCGGTCTTGGGTACTCAGCACTCGCTGAAATAAATCCAGGCCTTATCTATTGTTCGACCTCCGGTTTTGGTCAAGAGGGTCCCCTGAGCCAAAGTGCCGGGCACGATATTGACTACTTGGCCCTCGGCGGGTATCTCGCCACGTCTGAGCCAACAAGCGATGGTGGGCCACCGCTACCGGGTGCAACCATTGCTGACGCTGCTGGCGGCGGCATGCATGCTGCTCTGTCGATCTGTGCCGCTCTCGTTGGCCGCCAGAGCACGCAACGGGGGTGCTATCTCGACGTAGCGATCGCTGATGGCGTGTTATGGCTTATGAGCTTGACCCTTGACGAGCACCTGGCTTTAGGCACACGTCCTGGACCGGGTCATGACCTCTTAACCGGCGGCTTTGCGTGTTACGCCACCTACCAAACAAGCGATGCCCGCTGGCTCGCCGTTGGGGCGATCGAAGCTAAATTCTTCGCCACGCTTTGTCACGCATTGGGACTTGACGAGTTCGCAGCGTTCCAGATGGACCCTTCTCGCCAGGCTGAGATTCGTCATGCCTTCGTTGATGCCTTCGCTCAGGCCACCATGAACGAGTGGCTCGAGCGACTCGATGGCCTCGATACCTGTGTGGCGCCCGTCTTGACCGTGGCCGAGATCCCCCAGACCTCCCATGTAAAAGCCCGAGGCTTGGTCGTGGAAGCACACCACCCCACGCAAGGCACCTTCCGCCAACTTGCGCCAGTCTTGGCGGGCATGATTCGATCAACAGAAGTGATTAACGTTCCTGACATGACCGAGACCCAAACGGCCGCCATCTTGGACGAAGCCGGGGTGGATGCTGACGTCATCGCCCGTTGGCGTACCCAAGGAGTAATCGCATGAGCGATTTCACGCCGCTGCCACCGTTGGTCACCGATCTCCTCGCCGAGCACAAGGGCGACACCTTGGCCACCGCAACCGCACTACTTGACGTCGAGCAGTATCGCTCGGTTGGCGAGTTCCCCGTTGAGCAGGGGTATATCTGGACCTCACTGGCGTCGGTTGAAAACGGCAACCCACTCTTTTGGGATCCTGAGCTTGCTCAAGAACTCGCCGGTGGCGTCATCGCCCCACCCAGCATGATTTCAGTCTGGTTCCGCCCCCACTCATGGGCCCCGGGTCGAGAACAAGAAGCACTCCCTCTTCAGGTTCATTTTGACCTCAAGGCGCTGTTCCAACTTCCCGAAGCAATCATGACGGATAACACAATTATCTTTCATGAGCCGGTGCGTCTTGGCGACGTCCTCAGCACCTTTCAACGGCTCATAAGTATTTCTGAGGTGAAGACCACCAAACTTGGAACTGGCCGCTTCTGGGTGATTGAGGTGGTCTACGAAAATCAACACGGTGACTTGGTGGGTATTGAGTCCTACACCGGCTTCGGCTACAAGCGAGAGGCGTGAAAATGACCGCTTCCCAACTCTTCCTTTTTGATAGCACGATCGGCCAAACGCTGCCCGTCTTTGAGTACGACGTGACGGCAACCACGGTGGTGCTCGGAGCGATGGCATCGCGTGACTGGCGACCGATGCACCACGACAAAGACTTTGCTCAACACCGCAACGGGACGCGTGACATTTTCATCAACACACCGAACCAAGCCGCATGGTTCGAGCGCTACCTCACTGACTGGACCGGACCGAAAGGTCGACTAGGCCGAGTGAAGTTCACCATGAAAGGCTCGGTGTTCCCCGGCGACACGATGCATCTTGAGGGCACCGTTACTGATGTCATTGATGGAGATGACGGGTGTGGCTGGGTCGAATTAACGGTGGTGTTGACCGTTGACGGAGAACTCAAGACCAGTGCCGCTGCGCGTATCGCTCTTCCGAAAACCGAAAATGACAATCCCTGGCTCTTGCGCGGCGACGCGTGGCGCCCTTAACCCAAGGACCAAACTACCGTGTTAGACCTCGAATTCAGTAGCGAACAGACCATGCTCAAAGAGACCCTGCGGGATCTCTTTGACGCCGAAGCACCCCTTACCGCTGTGCGAGACCTTGAAGACGATCCCCGAGGTTATTCAACCGAACTCTGGGCCAAGCTCGGTGAGCTCGATGTCATCGGTCTTATGCTTCCTGAAAACTACGGCGGTTCAGGGATGTCCCTGATCGAAGGGGTTGCCCTCTATGAAGAACTGGGGCGACTCTTGACGCCGACGCCTCACCTCGTCAGCGCGGTCATCGGCGGGGGTCTGCTCGCTCGAGCGGGGAGCGATGAGCAAGCCGCTCAGTGGCTGCCGGGGATCGCCACTGGGTCGACCATTTTCTCAGTGGCGTGGCTCGAG
>TBL_comb47_HYPODRAFT_10003477_pt1 | contig 18620 bp, 18 predicted proteins | sample TroBogypolimnion_40_FD_10682 | JGI IMG/M metagenome (IMG submission 10682)
CATCCCCGTTCATTTGATGCCATATTATAGACAATTTGGGTGGAAAGAAGGAGATTTGATCAATGCTGAAGCATATTATAAGGATTGTTTGAGTTTACCTATGTATCCAACTCTAAGCAATAAGGATCAAGATTTCGTTATTAAAACTATTTCATCTTTCTTTGATGTACATGAACAATAAGCTTATTCTTGGAACTGTTCAATTCGGCTTAAATTATGGTATAAATAATTCATCCGGAAAACCATCAGAAAATGAAGTTTTTGGTATTCTAGATACTGCTTATAACCAAAATATTGTATTTTTAGATACTGCAGATGCCTATGGCAATGCAATTGAATTAATAGGCAAGTATCATCAACAAACGCATAATCAGTTTAAGGTTCTAAGTAAATTTAAGGGAGTAAAAGAAAATGAGTTAAGTAATCAGGTTCAAATTTCATTATCCAAACTTCACATCCATCAATTCGAGGTTTATTCTTATCATTCCTTTGCCGACTTTATGAATTATCCTTTTCTTAAAGATGAATTGCAATCATTAAAAAGAGAAGGTTTAATTAAAAAAATAGGTATTTCTGTATATACCAATTCTGAAATAGAACAAATTTGTACCGAAAATTTTATTGACGTAATACAATTACCATTCAATCTACTTGATAATCAAAATATTCGTGGAAGCTATATTGAAGTAGCAATACAAAACAACAAAGAGATACATACACGCAGTGTATTCCTGCAAGGACTCTTGTTTATGGATGAAGAAACTATTCCTAAAAAACTAAATTTACTCATCCCATATATCAGGAAAATAAGACAATATTGTAATAGTGAATCGGTAAATATTCAATCTCTGGCTTTAAGCTATGCACTTTATAAAAAGAATATTGACCATGTATTGATAGGAGTTGACACAATAGACCAACTTTTAAAAAATATTGAAGCTATTGCTAATGAGGAAGAAGCTTTTGATTTTATCAATCATAATATTAAAGTTATAGAAACTGAACTTTTAAATCCTGTGAACTGGAAATGAAAATATTGGCAATAACGCAGGCACGTATCGGATCAACCCGATTGCCAGAAAAAATCATGAAAACAATTAATGGTGAAACATTATTAGAAATTCACCTTAAACGTATTCTTCAATCAAAATTAATCACCCAATTAAAAGTTGCGACGACAACAGAACCGGATGCAATTAAAATCCTTGAAATTTGCGATAAGTTATCAATTGACACATATAGAGGTTCTTTGAATAATGTTTTGGAACGATTTTATATGGCTGCTTTATCTGAATCACCGGATTGGGTTGTCCGACTGACTTCTGATTGTCCTTTGACGGATCCTTTTGAAATTGATAAAGTAATTAACCATGCTATTACAAATAATTTCGATTATGTCTCCAATACATTGCAGCCTACTTTTCCTGATGGCATTGATGTTGAGGTATTCAAATTTTCAGCTCTTGAAAAGGCATATTTAAATGCTTCTTTGACATCGGATCTTGAACATGTAACTCCTTACATTTGGAAAAACTCTTCCTTCAATGGTGGTAATTTATTCTCATCGGATAATGTGGTTTATGATAAAGATTACTCAAATATCCGTTTAACTGTAGATACGATCGAAGATTTTAATGTGATTGAAAAAATAATTCAGACACTTGGAACAGACAAACCCTGGATTGAATATGTGAAAATGCTGGAATATAATCCTGAAATTTCACAAATAAATTCAAAGTACCAAAGGAACGAAGGATATCAAACATCAATTAATAACGACAAAAAATAATATTCAATGGGTAAAGGTCAGGATTTATATAAAAAGGCCAAACTATTAATCCCTGGAGGGACTATGTTACTCTCCAAACGTCCGGAAATGTTTTTACCGGAACAATGGCCATCTTATTTTTCGAAAGCTAAAGGTTGCAAAGTTTGGGATCTTGATGGACGTGAATATACTGATGTTTCAATCATGGGTATAGGCACCAATATATTAGGGTTCGGTAACGATGAAGTGGATGAAGCCGTAATGAATACTGTTAGAAATGGCAATATGTCCACTTTTAATTGTCCGGAAGAAGTCTATCTGGCTGAAAAACTTATTGAATTACATCCTTGGGCTGATATGGTTCGGTTAGCTCGTAGCGGTGGTGAAGCCAATGCCATTTCCATTCGTATTGCTCGTGCTGCATCTGGCAAAGATAATGTAGCTATTTGTGGTTATCATGGCTGGCATGATTGGTATTTATCTGCCAATTTAGGTGATGAGCAAATCCTTGCAGGTCATCTGCTACCAGGACTTGACCCAGCAGGTGTTCCCCAAAACCTTAAGGGTACAACATTTCCGTTTAACTATAATAATTTTCAGGAACTCCTTGATATTGTGAATAAACATGATATCGGAGTTATAAAAATGGAGGTCTCACGCAATATGGGTCCGGAAAATAATTTTCTCCAAAATGTGAGAAAATTGGCCACTGACCGAGGTATTGTCCTTATATTCGATGAATGTACTTCGGGTTTCAGGCAAACTTTTGGGGGTCTCCATAAAATGTATGGTGTAGAACCTGATATAGCATTGTTTGGTAAAGCATTAGGTAACGGATATGGTATTACTGCTATTATAGGGCGTAAAGAAGTCATGGAAGCTGCTCAAAAAACTTTTATTAGCAGTACATTTTGGACTGAGCGAATTGGTCCAACTGCAGCCCTTGCAACATTGAAAGTAATGGAACGAATTTCTTCATGGGATATCATTACGAATACCGGAAATAAAATTAAATTAAGATGGCAACAATTGGCAGATAAATATGAACTACCTATTGATCAATGGGGTTTACCTGCTTTGGCTGGATTTACGTTTAAAAGCAAAAATGCGCTGGCTTATAAAACATTAATAACGCAAGAAATGCTGGAGAAAGGTTTTCTTGCCGGCAATAGCGTATATGTTTGTACAGAACACACACCAGAAATTATTGATGCTTATTTTGAAAGACTTGATCCTATCTTCTCCATAATAAAAGAATGTGAGAATGGAAAAGATATTTTGTCTTTAGTCAAAGGCCCAATCTGTCATGGTGGGTTTAAAAGATTGAATTAAAACATTGCTTAAAAGAAGAATATATTTTCGTGCTGATGGAGGTCCCTCCATTGGGATGGGTCATTTCATTAGGACTCTTGCATTGGCCGAAATGTTAAAAAATGATTTTGATTGTATTTATGTTACAATATCACCTTCTAATTATCAAATAACTGAAATTCAAAAAGTTTGTAGTAGTTGGATTGATCTCTCTGATAATATTTCTCATTACAATATCTTCTTAAATTTATTAGAGGGTAATGAAATTGTAGTATTAGATAATTACTATTATACTTCTGAATACCAACTACAAATAAAAGAAAAAGGTTGCAAATTGGTCTGCATTGATGACTTGCATGAAATAAAATATTATGCTGATATTGTTATCAATCATGCAGAAGGGTTAAACGAAAGTTCATTTTTAAAAGAACCTTACACAAAATTGTGCCTTGGTTATAAGTATGCTCTTTTAAGAAAAGAGTATCTCAAAAATACGCTTTCGAATTATCACAAAAAATATTCTTGCCTGGTTATGATGGGGGGTGTTGATCCATTTAATATCACTTATCAGATTATCAATTCGCTCTTAGAATTTCAACAAATTAAGACAATAGCTGTTATTGTTGGTTCAGGATATAAAGAAGAGGGCCTGTTTAAATCAATTTCTAATATTACGTTATTTAAGGGGATAGATTCTAAAATGGTTTTTAGAATTATGCAGGAATCTTTTTTTGGTGTATTACCTGCTAGTACTGTAGCGATTGAAGCTTGTGCAGCGAGATTACCATTTATTTGTGGTTTTTTTATTGATAATCAAAAAGAACTTTATAAAGGAATTAGAAATAATAATCTTGCTGTCTGTATAGGAGATCTTCGTAATCTCATTCCAGACAAACTAAAACTGGCATTAGACGCAATTGAAGATCAAAATACTTATCATTCGATAAAAAATATGCAAATAAGTATGTTAGATAAAAAATCGAAGGAACGGTTTGTTACAATATTTTCAGAATTATGACATTAGATATTAGAAAGGCATCTATGGATGATGCTGAACTCTTATTTCAATGGGTGAATGATCCGGAAACAAGAAATAATTCATTTAATACCAATATAATTAACTGGGAAAATCACATCAAATGGCTTGATACCAAATTAAATGATCCAAAATCTTTTATCTATATTTTATCTTTAGATAATTCGCCGATTGGAACAACAAAAATTGAACAGATGTCTAATGTGGTTATAGGAATAACTGTTGCACCAGAATATAGAGGAAAAGGATTGGGATCGGCTATGATCCAAAAATCTTGTGAAAAATATTGGGAAACCAACAAAACCGATATATTTGCTTACATCAAAAGTTTTAATACTAAATCAAAGAATATTTTTGAAAAAGCAGGGTTTACGTTTTTTGAAACTACTACTGTAGATAATGTTAATTGTGAAGTTTTTAAAGCTGTAAAAAAATGAAAATAGGTGATTTTGATCTTAAAAAAAACACATTTATTATAGCAGAGTTATCTGCAAACCATGGCCAAAATTTAAATACAGCAATTAAGACCATCAGAGCAGCTAAAAGGGCTGGTGCAGATGCAATTAAATTTCAAACATACACTCCTGATACTCTGACAATTGACTGCGGTAATGCTTATTTTACTGATGTATTAAAAGGGTCTATATGGGATGGAAGAACTCTTTATGATCTTTATAAAGAAGCTTATACACCATGGGATTGGCATGAAGAACTCTTTAGAGTGGCCAAAGAAGAAGGTTTGATATGTTTCTCTACTCCTTTCGATAAAACAGCTGTTGATTTTCTGGAGCAGTTCAACCCACCTGCATATAAAATTGCCTCTTTTGAAATTCAAGACATTCCCTTGATGGAGTATGTTGCATTGAAAGGGCGGCCAATTATTATTTCCACCGGTATAGCTGATTTTGAAGATATTGATTTGGCAATAAAAACTTGTATTAATACAGGAAACAAAAATATCGTTTTGCTAAAATGCACTTCCTCATACCCTGCGCCTCTTGAAGAGGCTAATTTAGCAACTATTCCTGATATGATAGAGAAGTTTGGTCTCGTAGTAGGTTTATCAGATCATACTTTGGGTATTGTTGCACCATTAGTAGCAGTTTCTTTAGGTGCAAAGGTAATTGAAAAGCATTTCATTCTTGATAAATCAATCGGTGGCCCTGATGCCAGTTTTTCTCTTGATGAAAAAGAATTTACAGAAATGGTATCTGCAATACGCGATGCTGAAAAAGCAATAGGTAGTGCTTCTTATGAACTGACCGATAAAATAAAGGCAAGCCGTAAATTCTCCCGTTCACTATTTGTGGTAAATGACATTATGAAGGGAGAAGCATTTACCGAAAAAAATGTAAGGTCTATCAGACCTGGTTATGGATTGCACCCAAAATTCTATTACAATGTCTTAGGGAAAAAAGCAAAACATGATTTTAAAAGAGGGACACCTCTAAAACAAATAGACATAGAATAATTAATGGAACAATTTAATTTTATAGATTTCCTTAAGGACAACCAAATATTAGATAATAAAAAATATGACAATCTACGTTTTGAACTAGATGCTCATTTACATTATTATGGAAATCATTTCAAGTTTCCTTTTGAAAAATCAATTCATAAGAAATCAAATAGAATCAGAGAGTATGTTAGCTATCTGTATGCATTATATAAGATATTTAACAATAAAAATCTTGTTTCTTCCAAAGAAATTATTTTATCAAATTCATACTTCACAGTAAATAATGAATTAAAAAATCTTGGTTATGAAGTCTTTTGCCCAAGTTGGCAGATGTCTAAGGATCGAAATGTACTTAGTAGTTATGAACTATTAAATAGAAGTGAGAAAATTAAATCTAAATTTAAAAATTTAGCATTTAATGAATTAATAGCTGATAACTTTCTTGACGAATTGAATCAATTTGAAAATATTTTGACTTCATTTTTTCGGGATAAAAACATCAGGTCATTATTTGTACCTAATGATGTGAGTTACTTTGAAAATCTCGCTATTCACACTTGTAAACAAATCGGCATTCCTTCTTTCATTTTTCTACATGGACTTCCGGGAAGATATAATCTGATTGACGAAAATCGTTCTGATTATTTAATTGTTTGGGGAGAAAAAATCAAAGAGAATTATGTTAAAAATGGAATTAATGCCGATAAAATATTTATTTCTGGTCATCCTTATTATAAAAAAGGTCAATCAACTAATATAAAATTTGATTTAGATAATATTTTAGTTGTGACCAAATCATTAAATGGGGCAAATCATAGTGATGGTATTATATTAGGAGACCGGGCAAATTTATTATTGTATCTCTATTCTGTCGAAAAAATATTGAAAAAATTTGGAGTAAAATCTGTTCGTTTTAGGCCACATCCCTCAGAAAATGGAGACTGGTATTTGAAATTTATCAATACCGATTTTTACAAACTTGATATGGGTGCTTTAAATCAATCTATTCAAAACTCCTCTATGGTTATTGGCCCAACATCTACAGTCTTTCTTGAAAGTTTATATTATGGTAAAAATTATGTAATCTATGAGCCTTCACTTAACAATATTGATTTGACCAATTACAAATTGGTTCCACCTTTTGATGGTACTGATTCTAAAATACCTGTTGCAAAAAACGAAGATGAACTAGAATATATTCTTAAACACAAAATAATTGTTGATTCATCCTGCTTTTCAGACTATATCAAGACTCCGTTTAACCTAAGCTTTGTAAAAAATTTAATATAGTGCAAAAGTCCTACACTAAGAACTATATTAAAATCTATCTCTGGCAAGGTGTATCACTGATTTTGAACTTTCTTTCGATGTTCATCGTCATCCCTTATTTAACTTCTCAACCATCAATTTATGGCATTTATACTGTTTGTGTATCTGTTTCTATTTTCCTTGCCTATGCAGATTTAGGTTTTTTAGGTGCCGGCCAAAAATATGCTGCTGAGTATTTTGCTAATAAGAACCGTAAAGAAGAAATTTCGATAATTGGCTTTAGTATTTTCATCTTGGGAATATTTTTATTGCTTTTTTCCATTGGATTTCTCCTCCTCAGTTTTTATCCAGAACTTCTAATTAAAAATCTGATTATGGGAAGAGAAGCATACATAGCATCTTCTCTTTTGTTGATTCTGGCAATATTCACTCCTGTTACTTTATTACAACGTTTGGTACAAATGATATTTGGTATTCGTTTGGAGGATTATATTATTCAACGTACTAATATTGTGGCCAGTCTTTTAAAAATACTTTCTGTTTTATGGTTTTTTAGAATTGAACATTATAATATTGTTGGCTACTTTTTGTTTGTCCAGATTGTAAATTTTCTGGCAGTTATATTCACTTTACTCATTGCCAGAAAACGTTATAATTATGACTTTAAAGCATTAATTAAATCAATTCATTTTAATAAAAAAGCTTTTTTGAAAACCAAAAAACTTGCCTTTGCCAGTTTATACCTTACTTTAACATGGATATTATATTATGAATTAGATCCGGCAGCTATCGGAAAATTTATAGGGCCAAGTCAGGTAGCTATTTTTGCTATTGGTTTGACTATCATGGTTTTTTTCAGATCTATATTAGGGATACTTTTTTCTCCTTTTAATGCTCGATTTAATCATTTTATTGGTGTCAATGATTTTTTAGGTCTAAATAAATTCTTTTTAACAATAACAACAATGATAACACCATTGGTTGTTCTACCTATAATTACTGTTGCCTTACTCGCAAAACCACTCATATTATCTTGGGTGGGTATAGATTATTCTGCCTCAATTGTAATCGTACAATTTTTAGTTCTTTGTAATTTATTCGCATTTATATCCTATCCTGCATCAATATTGCTAATGGCACAAGAAAGAATCAGAGAATTGTACATCGTTAATTCTTTAATACCCTTAATATATTGGATTGGTATTATACTTACTTTCTCTTTATTTGGATTAAAATCATTTGCAATTTTTAAATTCATCGCATTTATAATTTCTGCAATTGTATATCTGTTTTTTACACTGAAGTTTTTAAATTTATCTATTTCCCAATATATTCGAAAATTCATATATCCATTATTTCTACCCACCTTATTTCTTTTCATTGCTGTATTTTTTATAAAAGATATTTTACCCTGTTATAAATCAAAAGTCAATTTACTTATTATGGGTTTTACAACAGGCTCATTAATTGTTTGTTCTTTTCTTATCGTCTATTTTACAAATCCTTATATTAAAATTCAAATCGCTAAAATTATCAATCTTCAAAAGATTAAATAAAAATATAAGGGTTAAATATTATATTTTAAAAATCAACTTTTGATTTAAATAAAAAACATTTTGTCAGTTATAAATATTAAAATAATAAAATAAATGCAAGCTATAATTCTGGCTGGTGGAAAAGGTACTAGATTGAAACCCTTTACTACAAATTTCCCCAAACCTTTAGTACCGATTGATGATATGCCCATTCTTGAAATTGTACTGCGGCAACTTAAATATTATGGATATACCGATATTATAATTACTGTTAACCATCTTGCAGAATTAATAATGGCATTTTTTGGTAATGGCAAGAAACTAGGATTGAATATTACCTATTCTATGGAGGATTCTCCACTTGGGACTGCTGGACCGTTATCTCTATTAGATAATTTGGATGATGATTTCCTAGTAATGAATGGCGATATTCTTACAACTCTTAATTTCAAGAAATTATTTGAATATCACACATCAAACAAAAATGATATCACAATTTCAACTTACAAAAGAGAAGAAAAAATTCAACTTGGAGTATTAGAATCAGATAATGAAACTTTCAAAAAATATATTGAGAAACCTATATATTTTTTCGATGTCAGCATGGGGATATATGTTATAAATAAAAAAATGAAAAACATTATTCCAGATAATACTAAATTTGATATGCCGGATTTAATCACACAAGCCAAAGAAAAGGGAGGTAAAATTCACTGTTACAGAGATAATTATTTCTGGCTAGATATAGGAAGAGTAGATGATTTTGAGCATGCAAATGAAATTTTCGTTGAAAAGAAAAATTTATTCCTTCCATGAAAGAAAAAGTTTTAATATTAGGTGTTTCAGGTTTCACTGGCAGGCATTTTGTTGAATATATTTCAAAAAACAATCTGACTGAAGAGTATGATTTCTTTGGTGCTGATTCATGTGTTTCTGAAAACCCGAAAATACAGTTAAAAGTCCTGGATTTAACTGAATTTGACAATATTCGTTCACTTTTAATTGAATTAAAACCAGAATATATTATTAATTTAATCGGAACATTTACATCAAGTAATTTCACTCAATTAATTAAAATCAATGTTGGTATCACTGAAAATATATTGTCAATTTGCGCTTTAGAAAATATACCTGTAAAAAGGTTTCTTCTTTTAGGATCAGCAGCCGAATATGGATTATCCAAAACCCTCCCTATTGATGAAAATCAAAAAACAGCACCTGTTACATTATACGGTCTTTCAAAGGTTCTTCAAAATCATACTGCTGACTATTTCTTTAGAAATAATAAATTAAATATTATAATGGTTCGGCCATTTAATTTATTAGGTGTAGGCATATCAAATGCTCTTTCAATTGGATCTTTTGTTGAGCAAATTAATAAGATCGATAAAAAGGGCAGTATTTCCGTTGGAAATACTTTTACTAAACGCGATTTTCTAGATATTGCTGACGCTATTGATGCTTACTGGAAAATTCTTTTTAATGGAAAGGCAGGAGAAATTTACAACGTTTGCGCTGGTCAGTCTTATTCTATTAGTGAAATACTTTCAATTTTAATAAAAGGATCTGGAAAAGATATTGATATTATTGTGAATGAAAAGTTCATCCACAATAATGATATTTTAGACAGCTTTGGTGATAACTCAAAAATCAAAGCACAAATTAATTGGAAAGTAACTGAACCTCTTGAAAATTCTTTACTTAAAATGCTAAATAATGGAAATAACTGAAAAAAGTTTTTGGGAAATATTTTGGGCTAAAATAAAATTACCCCAAACTGTAGATTATAACTTTAAAAATGACAGAGTTATTGCAGAAACTATCAAGAAATATATCCCCAAATGTAATTTTGACAAAAATGTTCTCGAAATAGGATGTGCGCCAGGAAAATGGCTGGTTATGTTCAATAAAGAACTAAATTATAAGATATGTGGTTTTGAATATTGCGAACCAGCTTATTACAAAACACTCGAAAACCTTGAAATGAATGGAATCGGTAAGAATGTTACGGATATTAAGCTTATCGATTTTTTGAATATTGAATTCAAAAAAACTTATGATATTGTTGTTTCGTTGGGTTTTATTGAACATTTTGAAAATGTTGAAAATATTTTCAACAAACATGTTCAATTATTACATGACCAGAGTTATTTAATAATAGGGGTTCCAAATTTCAAAGGATTGAATTATTTTATACAATCACTTATTGACAAACATATTCAACAAAAAATTTTACCAAATCACAATTTATCAGTAATGAATCTAAAATTGTTGGATTCTTTTGCCACTACAAATAATTTAAACAAAGTATTTTCGGGCTATATTGGCGGCTTTGAACCCAGTTTATTTAATACCGAAATTGATAATACAGTATTAAGATTTTTATTAAGATTATTGATCAAACTTTCCAGTATAATTTTCGGTAATATTAATAATAAAATTGTATCTGGTTATATCTTAACAATTTATAAATATTAATTATGAATAGAATTTTACTATATACTGAAAATTATGAAGCTGGTGGCGGTAATAAGTACTTGGTAGATATTATTAATTCAATTCCAAAAGAAATAAATGTAATTATAGCCTCAAATAAAAACGGTATTTATAAAAATGATTTTTCTTCCATAAAAAGGCCCTATACTTATTATCCGTTAAATGTTAAAACTTTTGTAAACTTATTATCAAAATTGGAGATTATTAAAACTCAAAATTTGATTTCTAGTATTATAAAGAAATTACTTTTTTTTATTGTTATTCCTTTCTTTAAATTCTACAATAACTTTCTTTTTTTGAAATTATTAAGAAAAGAAAAACCCAATTTGGTATTAAGTTGTAATGGTGGTTTTCCAGCAGCATTAAGTTGTCTTGATCTGGTTAATTCTTCATACAAAAATGATATTACTGCAATTTTATCAGTTGTCTCTTTACCACAAAACAAAAAAAAATGGTTATCAATTTACTATCCAAATATTTGCAAGAAAATCACTCATCTACTTGTTAATAGTTCCAAAACAAAAGAAGCTTTTATTTCGTATTATGATTTTAATCCAAATATTATTACGGTAGTTTATAACTCAATTGATATTAAAATTATTGAAAAAACCTCTGGAATTTCCGAGACTGAAATACTTCAATATAAAAACAAAAATGACATTCTGATTGGATATATTGGAAGAATCGATAAGATGAAGGGAATAGAATTTTTAGTTGATGCTTTTTACAAATTAACAAATGAACTACAAAATGTAAGGCTGGTATTGGCTGGTAAAGGGGATGATAATGATCGAATAAATGAACATATTAATAAACTTGGACTTTCTGATAAAATTATTTCTACTGGTTATTATCTTGGTAATATTAGAGATTTACTTCAAATCATCGATATTTTCGCTTTCCCATCTTTATGGGAAGGGTTTCCATATTCAATTTTAGAAGCAATGGAATGCGAAAAATTAATTGTATCAACTAATGTTGGTTCAATTCCTGAAGCAATCAAGGATAATGAAAACGGTTTTTTAACAGAGCCTGGTGATTCAACCAAATTATTTGAAAAATTAAAGAATGCTGTAATAAATTACAACTCTTATGAGCCTATTAGAAAACGTGCGAGAGAAACTATAATACAAAAATTTAACAAACCCAGATTTAGTGATGAAATTAATTCTTTACTAAAACCCTATTTATTAAAACCGTAAGATCTTTAATAAGTTTATAAATGTAACTACCAATATTTTCATAAAATGATAGTAAGTGTTTTAATGTCAGTTTATAATGACGAGAAATATCTAGCAAAAAGCATTGAAAGCATTCTCAATCAATCATTTACTGATTTTGAATTTATAATCATTAACGATGGTTCAACTGACGCAACATTAGATATTTTAGATTTTTATTCTGCTAAAGATAGTAGAATTAAAGTTATTCATCAGACAAATACAGGAATGACTAAGGCTTTAAATTTTGGTCTTTCAATTGCACAGGGAAAATATATTGCCAGAATGGATTCAGATGATATTTCATTTTCGAATAGGTTAGAAATTGAGGTGGATTTTTTAGAGCGGCATTCAGATTTTGATTTAGTTGGAGGTGGAACACAAATAATTGACGATAGAGATAATGTTATTGGGATAAGAAACATTTTCGTAAAAAATCCACGTAAGGTTTTAAAACATATCAATATATACCAACATTCTGATGTAATGTTCAGAACGAGTGTTTTAAAAAAAGTCATTGGCTATAGAGATAAATATAGAAACGCGCAGGATTATGATTTATGGTTAAGAATTTCAGAAGTATCTAAAATCGCTAAGATTCAAAACGTTTTAGGTCAATGGAGATTAAATGCAAGTGGTTATACTGTAGCGAGGAAGAATGAACAAAACTCTGAGGCTTCAGCTATTAAAAAAGCTCATAAAAAAAGAATGAAATTTGGTTATGATGATTATGAACAATACATGCCCGAACCTGCAGTTACACATGGTATAAAAATTGATGATGATCAATACGATTATATAGTTGGGTGCTTATTGGTTCACTCTCTGAAATTAAAAGATGGAAGAAAAAAAATAAAACCATATATGTTAAGAACTAAATTATATCATCCCATATTAATTTATTACCTAAGCTATTTCCCTAAATTTATAGTTTACTGTATTTTCTTTATCAATGATCGAAATAAAATTTTGTTTAGTTAGTCCAATAATACATAACCAACACACTTATCATACTTTTCTTAACAATACCATATTTAAATTATGATTGATTTTTTTCTGTTTTGTGTAGTAATACTTTTCAGCTTCTACTACACAAACAAATCAATTTTAAATAGTTTTTGCCTTTTATTATTATCATATTTCATTCTTTATTATAATATTGGATTTCAACTCAAATTTATTGGTGTTAATTCGGTTTTATCTTTCTCGCGAGTTTACTTTCTTGCCTTTTTATTTATCTATTTTTTAAAAAGATTTAAATCAAAAAATAAAATCCCATTTATTGAATCAAATACTGACAAAATCTTATTGCTTTTTTTGTTTTATATTATTCTGACATTTTCCTGGGGTGTTTCATTCGCCTATGATTTAAAGAGTTTTTTTTCAGAAAGATGGTTGTTTGGTTTTGGTGCATATTTTATTGCCAAGGATGTTTTTAGAACTAAGAATTCTATAAATACTCTTTTTAAATTTTTATTTATCTCACTAATAATATTATCAACTTATGGTATAATTGAGTTTGTTACAGCTACACCTTTAATGCAATTACCATTTTTCAGATCATTGATCTTAATTGATCCCTCCTATGAATCTTTAGCCTTTAATCCTAATGAAGGATTTGTCACCAGAGGGTCAATGCTTCGTCTTTCAGGGACTTTCTGGAATAGTATTATATTTAGTATCGCATTAACATTTCTTTATCCTTATTATTTGTTATTGAAAAATTTCAAAATAAAATATCTAAATTTAAGTTTTATTCCTCTGACTTTAGTTGCAATTTTAACTATTGGTAGAACAGCTTGGTTTAGTATGATATTTGCCCTTATCTTTAATATCAAAAAATATAAATTTCTAACATTTCTGGCAATATTTCTTTTTGTAATAATAGCTATACCATTTTTCAATCAAAACATTGAAGATGTTAATTATTTGGATCAGAATATTTTCAGTGTCACAAGTCGAATGTATACACTTCCCATTCTTTTTGAAATTCCTGCTAAACTTATTTTATTTGGAAATGGTATTGGTTCTTACTTTTATGCTGTTGAACAATCACAATTATCATTATTCACAACATTATGTGGAGATAATTCACTTTTACAAATTATATATATAATAGGGATTATTGGAGCACTTTTCTTGTTTCTCTTTATTGTTAATTACTATTTATATTTGAAGAAAATCAATAAAAAACATGTAAAAGATTCATATGAATTCAATTTGATTAAAGCCACACAGATTATGATAATAATTCAAATGACTTTATTCATGATAACTAATTCAATATTTCAAGACACCCGACTTCTATTTATTTTCTTTGCTTTATTAGGAGCTATTAGAGGATATTTTAATTCTTTTAAATACAAAGAATTAATAATTAAAAACATACAACAAATATAATCCAACAGTATCTATTTCTATCACTGATTTCATCCAATTAATGAACAAATATCTAAACCATACTTTTTCTAACAATTAATGAAAATACTACAAATAAATAATTGTCATTATCGAAGAGGTGGAGCTGATATCGTTTATCTTAATACAGGCCAATTATTAGAAGAACACGGACACCACGTTTCCTACTTCTCTCAGAAAAATGTCAACAACCAAACTAAAGGTGAATCAAAATATTTCATAAAAGAAACAAATTATTTCGGAAAATCCTTTTTTAAAAAGATTCTTGCAATTCCACGATTTTTTTATTCTTTTGAAGCTCAGAATAAGTTATTGGATCTTATAGCAGATTTCAAACCAGATATTGCTCATATTCATTTATTTAAAGCTAGTTTAACACCATCTATACTTTTTAGTCTCAAGAAATTTAATATTCCGATTGTAATAACATTGCATGATTTAGGATTTCTTTGTCCTCATAACCTAATGTTAGATGGAAAATTGAATTTATGTTCCAGATGTGTTAATCACTCACCTTTAAATTGTATTATCCATAAGTGCAATCGTAATAATTTATTTTTAAGTACCATTTCATCATTTGAATACATCTTTCAAACTATTTTTTTCCCTTTCAATAAATATTTCAATAAAATTATAACTGTCAGTGAATTCTCACAGAAAATACATGTTAATTCAAAATATTTCAATAATCAGATTTATCACTTGTATAATTTTTTTCCACAATTATCATTTACTGAACCAAATAAAATAAAAGGAGACTATTTTTTATTTTTAGGAAGGCTTTCAAGTGAAAAGGGGATTAATACTTTAATTGATGCTTGGTTAAGTGAAAAAAGAAAAACAAGATTAAAAATTGTTGGCACAGGAGAATTACTGTTTAAATTAAAAAATAAATCAAAAGAAACAAACATTGAGTTTTTAGGATATAAAAGTGGCAAGGAATTAGATGATCTCATTAGTTTTGCCTCATTCATCATTATTCCCTCGTCGTGTTATGAAAATAACCCGCTCACTTTAATTGAAGCTTATGCACATGGTAAACCTGTAATCGGTTCAAATATTGGTGGAATTCCTGAAATAATAGTTGATGGAAATACAGGCTACCTATTCAAAATGAATTCAATTGATGAATTATCAAAAACAATTGAACGTGCTGAAGAAATAGGTGAAAAAGAATACATTCGTTTATCTTCAAATGCAAGAGTATTTGCAGAAAAACATTTTAACCCTTTAACTCATTATGAAAGCTTAATGACGCTTTATTCACAAACTATTCAAGAGATGAATTCATGAATAAATTAAAAATTAAATTTGCAATACGTTCAGCAATAGCACGACCAATTCAATATATGCGTTATTTAATTTATCGTTGGAAGGGTTTTGATCTTCACCCATCGGTAATTATGGAACGAAATTTGAATCTTGATAGACTTTATCCACAAGGGATTCATATAGGGGAAAATACTTTAGTGGCATCAAGAGTAACTATTATGAGTCATGATCATTGTAAAAGAATTGATAACCAACCATTATTAGCAGATGTCTATATTGGCAAAAATTGTTTTATTGCGGTAGGGGCGATTATTTTACCCGGCATTAAAATTGGTAATCAAGTAATTATTGGTGCTGGTTCAGTCGTTACCAAAGATGTACCTTCAAATACAATTGTTGCTGGAAATCCAGCTCGAATCATTAAGACTAATATAATTATGAATCAAAAAGCAGAATGGGCAAATTGGCCTATTCCAAAATCAATTAGCTAATAACAGAATTTTTATTATAATGAAGAAAAAGATTTACATTGCCGGATGTGGTGGTATGTTAGGGGAAGCATTTTATTCCCAGTTTAAAAACGAATTTGAAATTAAGTGTTCTGATAAAGATGTAAACGAAGATTGGCTTTCATATTTAGATTTCAGAGATTTCAAAACATATAAACAAGATGTTGTTGGGTTTAACCCCGACTATTTATTTCATTTAGGTGCTTACACAGATTTAGAATTCTGTGAACAAAATGCTGATGAAACATATTTAACTAATACTTTGGCAGTTGAAAATGCAGTTTTTCTTGCTAATGAGCTTGATATACCGTTACTATACATAAGTACTGCTGGTATTTTTGACGGGAAAAAAGACATTTATGATGATTGGGATTCCCCAAATCCATTAGGTGTCTATGCACGTTCAAAATATATGGGAGAACGTTTTGTTGTTGAAAACGCTAAACGATTCCTTGTTTGCCGTGCAGGATGGATGATGGGATCTGGTCCTATGAAAGATAAAAAATTCATACAAAAGCTCATGAAACAGCTTAAAGAAGGCAAAAAAGAGCTTTTTATTGTTGACGACAAGGACGGGACACCTACTTATACTCATGATTTTGCGAAAAATGTTAAAGTACTTATTGAAAAAGAATATTGGGGGCTTTACAATATGGTATGTGGAGGTCAAACCAGTAGATTAGAAGTTGCTAATGAGTTATTGAAACTCCTTAATCTAACTGATGAGATAAAAATCAATGCGGTTTCTTCTGATTATTTTAAAGATGTATATTTTGCGGATAGACCTCCCTGTGAAAGACTCGATAATCGAAAGCTAAGAATCCGAAATCTAAACCTTATGCAGGATTGGCGAGTTGCATTAAAAGAATATATCACCAATTACTATCAGGATTATTTGAAATAATGAAGAAAAAAATTGCATTAATTGGTACAAATGGGATTCCTGCTAAATATGGTGGTTTTGAGACTCTTACTGAATATTTGGCGAAATTTTTAAATAACGATTATGATCTAACTGTTTATTGTGCAAAAACTCCGAAAAAAAACAGATTAACCAGTTTTTATAATTCAAAGTTAGTATACATACCCTTTAAAGCCAATGGTTGGCAATCCATGATTTATGATGCACTGTCGATAATTCATGCATTTATTTATTCTGACGTACTCGTAATACTTGGTTTTTCTGGTGTTTTTGCTTTTCCATTTAAAATATTTTTTAAAAAAAAGATTATATTTAATATCGGAGGTATTGAATGGAAAAAAGTAAGAGGGAGTAAAACACTCGGTCCCTTAGAGATAGTGACTAAAAAGTGGTTTGAAAAAATTTGTATTCACTTTTCAGATGTTATTATTGTTGATAATCAAGTATTATGGGATTATGTAAAAGATGTTTATAAAATAAATAGTGTATTAGCAGAATATGGAGGAGATCATGCTGTTAAAGTGATGATTACAGATGAACTAATTTCGAAATACCCTTTTCTCAATACAAATTACGATTTGACTATCTCCCGCTCGCAAGAAGATATGAATATTCATATTATAATTGAAGCTTATAAACAAATTACCAATCGCAATCTTGTTGTTGTGTCTAATTGGGACAATTCCGAATATGGAGTAAATTTGAAATTGGAAAACAAAGGTAAACATCCAAATATCTATCTTCAAGACGCAGTTTATAATTTAAACGATCTGAATGCCATTCGTAGCAATACACAGGTATATTTTCATTCACATTCTCTTTGTGGAACTGCACCTTCTTTAACTGAAGCAATGTCTTTAGGATTACCAATTATTTGTTTTGACGTTGATACAAACAGAGCTACAACTGAAGAAAAATCATTTTATTTTACTGATGCACAATCTTTAAAAAATATTTTATCAGAATTGAAAACAGAAGAAATTAAAAAACTTGGCAATGATATGTTAAGCATAGCAAATAGAAGATATACATGGAAGCGTATCGTCAATTTGTATAAGCATTGCATTGATTAAACATGTAAATATGGAAAAAATAAAATTAGGAATAATTGGAATGGGAAGAATGGGTATTACTCATTATTCAATTATTAACAGTAATCCAAATGTAATAATCAAAGCAGTAGCAGATACGTCTTCTTTGGTATTGAATTTGATTGAAAAATATATTGCGAGTATTAATACCTATACAGATTACAAAGAACTTTTTGAAAAAGAAAGTTTAGATGCTGTTATCGTATGTACTCCGCCTTCTTTGCATTATCAGGTCTGTCTCAAAGCTGCAGAAAAAGGAATTCATGTATTTTCAGAAAAACCTTTTACTACAAAAAAGGATCAGGCTGCAGAGC
>TBL_comb47_HYPODRAFT_10003482_pt1 | contig 18605 bp, 15 predicted proteins | sample TroBogypolimnion_40_FD_10682 | JGI IMG/M metagenome (IMG submission 10682)
CTTTGAAATCTCCAAGTATAATTATTTTAAAAAATGGCAGTTCTTTTTTAAAAAAATGAGTTTTTTTTAAAAAAACATTAAAACCAGATTCTGATTTTCTTACTAATCAACTTTGATCAAAAAATTATTTTTCTTTAAAAAAATAATCGAAAAACTAGATAACATAACGGTAATGTAACAGATTGCAAATCTATATATAAGGGTTCAATTCCCTTTCTAGTTTTAAATAATATTAATTTTATGAAAACTTTATTTATTAAGGATAAAAATCGTCGAAATAGTTATAGTTACATTGAAAAAAAAAAAATTATCTTAAATTTTATTATCCATAATTTACATTTATCTTTAGAAATTCGAAATTATGCGTATCATGAATTAATTAATTTATGTTCTAAAGATTCTTTTACAAAAATAAAAAACAGATGTCTTTTTACTAATCGAGCTCGTGGAATTTATCGAAAATTTAAACTTTCTCGAATAGTTTTTAAACAATACGCATTACAAGGAGATTTAATTGGAATTAAAAAAGCTAGCTGATAGTTTAAAATGAAAGATCATATTAGTGATATGTTGACACGAATTCGAAATGGTCAAAAAGCTAATTTATTAGAAATTAATTTATTTTGGCCTACCCCAAATTTTTGCATAAAAATTTTAATTCTTTTTCAACTCCATGGGTTTATCCGTGGATTTAAAAAAACCGTAATAAATAATAAACTATATATAACAGTTCTTTTAAAATATGTTGGATTTCAAAATCCAATTATTAAAAAAATTCAACGTATCTCAACTTCTGGAAAACGTATTTATAGTTCAAGCCGAAATCTTTGAAAATTAAATAATGGTTTAGGACTTTTTTTAATTTCTACACCTAAAGGATTATTAACGGATCAAGAAGCTCGTTTTTTAAATGTTGGGGGGGAAGTTATTTGTTATATCCAATAAAAGAAATTAATTATGTTGAGTTTAAATATTCCTAAAAATATTTTTATAAATGTTACAGATACCTATTTAATGGTTGAAGGTCCGTTAGGTTGTAAATGAAAAAAAAAAACTGCTTGTTTAAAAATTGTTATTAATTATTCTTTACAAAAATTATACTTATTTCATGAAAATGCAATATCTATACATTTTTATTTAATACTTGTAAATAAACTCATTTTAGGTGTTTTAAAAGGTTTTTATATTAAAATGAATATAATTGGTGTTGGGTATAAAGTAGTTTTAATTAATAATATTTTAAATTTAAAAATAGGGTTAAGTCATCAAATTCAATATAAAATTCCAAATAATATTAAAGTAGTAATTTTACCAAAACGATTAATAACGTTAATAATTAAAGGAACAGATCTTGCACATGTTAACCAAGTTGCTGCGGAAATTAGAGCTTTAAAACCAATTGAACCTTATAAGGGAAAAGGGATTAAATATTCGAAAGAAGTTTGAAAAAAAAAAGAAGGAAAAAAAACACATGTATAAAAATTTTTATAATTTTAATATTACTTTTTTAATTCGTATTAGATTACATCTTGGTCATAAAGAAAATTTATTAAATGTTTCATTAACGGGATATTTATTTGGAACACGAAATAATGTTCATATTTATGATCTTGATAAATTATGGAAACCTTATCGATATTTATTTCACGGGTTAAGCGAAATGTTTTCAAAACGTAATTCTTTTTTTATAATTGGAATTAACCCTAATTTACCAATGACGTTATTAATTAACGAATTTATAAATTTATACAAAAAAAAAAAAAGAAAATTAATTGGATCTTTTTATATTTCAGGTTATATGGATAAACAATGAATTCCAGGTTTATTTTTAAATTGAAAAATTTTTAAAGAATTTATCCCTTATATTGATTTAAAAAATCCAGTAGCTTTTTTTAAAAAAAAATATAAATTTTTAAGATACTTCCCATTATTACACGGGATTAAAAATTTAAAAAATAATCCAATGCCTGATTTTTTTATTTTTTTAGATCAAAATTCTGAAGCTTTATTAGAAATAAAAAAATTACGTATTCCTTTAATTGGGTTAGTTGATACTAATATGAATCCTTCCAATTTTTTATATCAATTTTTTGGAAATAACGATTCTATTAAAAATATAAAGTTTTTTTTTAAATTTTTAAAAGAAACTATAGTTGATGGTAGATTAAAAGAAAAATATCAATTTTTTTATTATTTTTTAAATAAAGTAAAAAATAAACTTATTGTATATGAAACATAAGCATAGCTATAAAAAACCTCGATATAAAATTTGTTTTCAAACAAAAAATAAAACTTGAATTTATAAAAATTCACGATTACGTAATTTTTATAAAATACGAAATAATCGTGTTTTAAATAATAACCAATCTTTTTATAAATCATTTTTAAGTTTACAAAATATGAAATGATGAGTTGCGCGACGTCGAATGGTGCCCTATTTTCGAAAACAAAATCGAATGCGATATGGTTATAAAAATTTATTTTTTAAAAAACAACAATTAAAACTTTTTTATGGGGGATTAAAAGAATACGAAATTCGAACTTTATTTAAAAGAACATGGAATAAAGAACAAAATTTTCGAACCAATATTTTTATTGGATCTTTAGAACAAAGAATTAGTGTAATTCTTTATCGATTACGTGTTTTACCCACGATTTTTTCTTGTAATCAGTTAATTAAACATCATGGGATTTTTGTAAATAATACTAAAGTTTTAGCTATTAATTATCGTGTAAAAATTGCAGATATGGTTATTTTTCCGATACATTTGTGAATTTTATTTTTTATAGATTTTATTAAACGATTAGAATATCGTTTAATAGGTTTATTACGATTAGAAAATCGAAAATATTTTTTTACAAAAAAATTGCATTTTGTTTATATTGTAAAAAAAACTCCTATTAAAGCAAATTTTAGATTTTTAAAACGTGCAAAACGACAAATACAAAAAATTCAATCTATTAAAAATTGTTTATTAATTATTTTTAATAGTTTTTTTAAAAGTTTTACAAATATTCCTATAAAAAATCAATTGCTATATGATTATTTAACGTATCTTCTTCCAGAATTAGAAGAACAATATCAAGAAATTAGTTCATATTTTTTTATGTTAACGCAATGAATTAAGCCAGATTATTTTATAAATGTAAATCATTTTATTTTTACAGGGTATACTTTAAAAATAAAAATATTTGCATTAGTTCAATTTTTTTGTGACTGAATTATTCAAGGTTTTTCTGTACGTTATCCAGAATTAAATAAATGAAGAATAAAAGAAGAATCTTTAATAAATATACAAATATTTAAGGAATATAAAATTTGGGGGTATAAAGTTTTAAAAATAACAGCACGAAAAGGTATGAAAATTTTTAATAAAATGCGTACAAAAGATATTTATTTTAGAAGATTTTTAATGTATATTTTTAAACAACTAAAAATTCGCTTTATAAAAAAAAAAAAAACTTTTTTAAGTTGATATCCAACACCGCATTGATATTTGCCAAAACATCTTGAGTTTGATTTTTGTACATTAAGGACTTTTATTTTGGCAAACCCTTCTTTAAATGAAGTTCATTTTAGTTTTGAAGGTTCATTACAAAAAATTATTTCTTTTTATAAACAACGCGCAGTATAATAAAATAAAATTTGTATTTGAAACATTTTCATTTAAATTTTAAACTTTTATGGACTATTTTTTAAAAGTTTTTTAAAATTTTTTTTTATGTTATTAACCGCTGCAAAATTAATTGGTGCCGGATTAGCGACAATTGCGCTAGCTGGAGCTGGAGTAGGTATTGGAAATGTTTTTGGATCACTTTTAATTGCTGTTTCTAGAAACCCAAATGAAAAAGATGAGTTAATGCGTTTAGCTATTTTAGGTTTTGCATTAACAGAAGCAATTGCACTATTTGCTTTAATGATGGCTTTTTTAATTTTATTTACATTTTAAAAACTTTTTTTTTAATATACTGTTATTTATTTTGAATAATTAGCTCAATGGTAGAGCAGGATGTTTACATCGTCATGGTTAAGGGTTCAAGTCCTTTATTATTTAATGCTATTAAATAAATTATCAAAAATAACTATTTCATCGCGACAATTAAAACTTTTAAAATTTCAATCAAAAATAAAAATTGTAAAACAATTATTTATTGAAAAAGTATTTATTGCTATTTTTTTTTGCGATTTTATTTCACAAACTTTTCTAAGTAATTTAAAATTTAAAATAAACGGAACTAATTTACAGCAAATGTTTTTAAATAAAAATATTTTAAAAACAATTTTTTTAGAATCTAATATTTTAATTTCTAAGAATTTTATTAAAAATAATATTTTAATATTTTATAATAAAAAAAATGAGCCTTTAAAAATTGCAGATTTTTTTTTATTAAAATCATTAAAACATTTACATTTTTTAGGAATTTTCCTTGAAAAAAAATTTTTACGACCTTCTGAACATTTGTTAAATCACAAATTACATTTACAAAATCTTAATAAATTAACATGTAAAATTTTATATCAAAAACAATCTCTCTTAAAAAATAATTTACTTTTAAAAAAAAATTATTATTAAAATATAAAAATTTTTTAAAATTATATTTAAAAGGGTGTATAGCTCAGTTGGTAGAGCAGCAGACTTTTAATCTGTAGGTCTTGGGTTCAACCCCCAATGCGCTCAAATAAAAAACTTAATTTTAGGTATAAGCGGGTATACGTTAATGGTAAACTGGTTGCCTTCCAAGCAATAATTATGAGTTCAAGTCTCATTACCCGCAATTTTAATAGTATGAAAAATTTTTCAACTTCTTTAATTAACTATAAAAATTTAATGCAATATAGGATTAAGCAGGGTAAGAAAACTTTAATTGAAAACACTTTCAAAAAGGGACTACTTTTTTGAATGAAAACGAAATCTGTTAATCCAGTATCAATTGAAAATGTAAATAAAAATAAGCCCATAACATTTAATAATGTATTAAATCAAGCTTTACACAATGTAACACCTTTTGTAAATATAAAAACGAAACGTAAAGGATCAAAAAATATATATATACCGGTAAGGTTAACTTTACGCCATAGTAAATTTTTAGCAGCAAAATGAATTTTAACAACTGCAGATATAAAATCAACTTCTAAATTTTATGAAAATTTAATTAATGAATTAAAAGAAAGTGCTGTAAATAAAAGTTTAAGCGTAAAAAAATATATAGAATTATATAAAGTGGTAGAAGAAAATTTAATTTATAAAAAAAAAAAAAAATATTTGCGGGTTAATAAAATAATAAAATCTATTTAAAATTTTAATTAGATGTTATTTAGTACAATTTAGAAATACTATTTTTTTCCTAATAAGCTTTTCTTAAAATTTTATTAAAAAAAAAGCGTATAACTATAAATAATAAAATATCAGGTATGTATTTCAATTAATAAAAAAAACCATTTTAAGTTAGTAATTTTGGTGAAAGGGGGAGATTAAACCACTTTTCGCAATCTCAAATAGCTCAGCGGTAGAGCATATGGCTGTTAACCATAGGGTCGTTGGTTCAAGCCCAACTTTGAGAGAATTTAATTTAGATTTTTTACATTCTTAGCTCAATTGGATAGAGCAATAGCCTTCTAAGCTGATGGTTACAGGTTCAACTCCTGTAGAATGTGTTTGAAGAGATAGCTAAGTGGCTAACGGCGGTAGACTGTAAATCTATTGATAAAATTCTTCGTTGGTTCGAATCCAACTCTCTTCAAAAAAAGCTCACTTGGTGGAATGGTAGACACAGCAGACTTAAAATCTGTATCCTATTGGTTCGAGTCCGATAGTGAGTAGTTTATTTTTATTAAAATATAAAAAATATTATAAAAATTTTGGGGGTGTTATTTAATGGTATAATGTTTGCCTTGCACGTAAAAAGTTCTCGGTTCAAATCCGAGCATCTCCAATTTAAAAAAAAGTTTCATGTATAAAACTTTTTTTTAGAAAAAATAAATTTTAGAGTTATTTAATATAATATTTTTAAAAAATTATAATTGTATTTAAATGGTAGTTATAATTTAATGGTTAAAATGCCAGGTTGTGAACTTGTTTACTATGGGTTCAAATCCCATTAACTACCTTAAAAAGTGAGGGGTGGTGGAGTGGGGCTGCCGAATGTTGGGGGGGCAACCCCCCTTTTTTTAATAAGATTTTTTAATTGTTAAATTATCTATAAATATATAAATGAATAAAATAAAAAATTTATGACACAGTGTACAGATTTTTCCAATAAATGGGGTATTTAATTATGTAAAAAAATTTTTACAAATTATTTCAAATTTTATTGGAATATTCCTATGAATGGCAATATTAGTCGTTTGTATGGGAATTATTTTACTTTTAAGCTTTTTACTGTTTTCTTTAATCGTCGCGATTATTGACCACTTTTTTTTTTTTGAATTTATTGACAAGTTCAATAAATTTCGATTTAGGGTCGCGATCTTTTGGATTTTAACTGATGGGTTCTGACATTACGAATTAATTAGTAATGTTTGAATGTTTCCTTATTGTGGTGGGTTTTTTGGGTTATTTTTTGAGACGGCCATTACACCTAAAATTCTCTTAGAATTAATTAATTTACGAGAATTAGTAGTGCTTAATATAAGCTATAAAGCACTTCAAGCTGAAGTTCTTTTTACTTCGGGATTAGCGGAATATCACATTAATCTCGGAGGAAAATCTAAGCTTTTGTCAAAAAAAGAAGTAGCTATGCTACTGGAAACATTAAATCGGCAACGGTTTAATCTTTCAGATTTTTATATAAAAAATGGACATTTTGGAGATGCTTTAGCGTCCCATATTAATGTGCGTTATTTTGAATTTGAATTGGTAGATTCTCAATTACTCCAAAAGGTAGATGGGATCTATCTGCATAATTTAAAAAACGAACTAAAGGTATTACAAACGTATTTATTACACAACGTTAACCTCCTAATTGAGTTTAAGGTTGTGGATAAATCGTATTTACAATAATACAGTTTATTTACAATAATACAGTTTGATTAAAAAAAATATTTTTTCTAAATAGAATTTTAAAAATAAATTTATAGTTTTTACTAAATTTAATATATTTTAAGTTTAAGTAAATTTTTAAACTAGAACATGAGTTTGATCCTGGCTCAGAATGAACGCTAATCATATGCTTAACACATGCGAGTTGAACGGAAACTATTTCATAAATAAATTTATTTATGAAATAGTTTTAGTGGCGAACGGGCGAGTAGGATGTAAAATACATTGCCTATAAGTTTAAGTAAATTTAAAAACGTAATAGTTTTTTGAAAAATCTTAAATAAAAAAAACTTTATTTTATTTAAAATAGAGGATTAGATAGAAAGAACATTGTTCGCTTATAGATATATTTACAGAGTATTAGGTTGTTGGTATGAATAAATGCATACCAAGCCAATGATGCTTAGTTGATCTGAGAGGATGATCAACCGCACTAGAACTGAGACAAGGTTTTGACTTATTTAAGGCTGCAGTGGGGAATATTGGACAATGGGAAAACTCCTGATCCAGCAATATGGTAAGGGTGATTGACGGCTGTAAAGGTAGGTTGTAAAGCTCTTTTATTGAGGAAGATGATGACGTTACTCAATGAATCAGCCCCGGCTAATTTCGTGCCAGCACCCGCGGTAATACGAAAGGGGCTAGTGTTATTCGGTCAAATTGGGTGTACAGAATTCTAATGCAGTTTTTTGCAAGTTAAATTTTAAATGTCAAAAGGACTATTTGGAATGATTTTTAAAACTGAATTTCTGGGGTAGTTTACGGGTTAATGGTATTTTTTCAATAAGGTTCATATCTATTTAATAGAAAAGAGAGGACCTAGGGCAAAGGCAATTATCTAGTTTTTACTGACGCTGAAGAATTAAAGTATAGGGAGCGAACGGGATTAGAGACCCTGGTAGTCTATACTGTCACTACTAAATGTTAAATTTTAGAACTCTTTGGTCTAAAGTTACAGCTAACGCGTTAAACATTTCACCTGAGAAGTACGGTCGCAAGATTAAAACTCAAAGGAATTGGCGGGAGCTTATTAAAAACGGTGGAGCATGTGGTTTAATCCGATAACCCGCGCAAAATCTTACCAGTTTTAACAAGATGCTGCATGGCTGTCGTCAGTCCGTGTCGTAAGATGTGTTACGAAAGTACTTAACGGACAGGATCCTTAATTATAATTACTACATAAAAACAATTTTTTAATATTAATTAACTTTGTTTTTAAGAACCTTATAATACCGCTAAATGAAAAGTAAAGAATTATTTGATCTAGTAGCACTGTTCTTCTGAGCAGACAATCTGATTTGTGAAAAATTAAATAATTCTTTAAATATTTTATTTAAAGGCAGGAGGGGACGAAGATAAGTCGTCATGGCTTTTATAAACTGGGCTACACACGTGCTACAATGATATAACAATTAGAAGCAAAAATGTAAATTGGAGCAAATCTATAAATAATATCTTAGTACAGATTGTAGGCTGCAACTTGCCTATATGAAGAAGGAATCGTTAGTAATCGTGAATCAGCACGTCACGGTGAATATTTTTTGAGCTTTGCACACACCGCCCGTCACGTTATGGGAGTAAAGTCGGCTGAAAGAGGATCAAACAGTTTTAAATATTTTTTTTATATTTTAATTTTTTATTAAAGATAATTAAAAATTTAAATTATGTTTATATCGAGAGTCGGTTGTATAACCGTAATGAAGTCGTAACAAGGTAGCCGTAAGGGAACTTGTGGCTGGAAAGAGAAAAATATGACCAAAAATATTTTTTAGATAAGAAATTTAGTGTATTTTTAGTAAATTAAGCGTTAAATTTTTTTAATTGTCATCACAAAAGAATTGAAATTTTTATAAAAACAAAAAGATGTTTAGAGATTTTTAAAGAAAAGAAACTTTTTTATATAATTCGTAAACAAAAAATACATTTTGAACTTTTTTTTTAGACTTTTTGACTTAATATACACTAAGCCATTTGTACAAAAATATAATAAAGTACCGTAATATGAAAATTGTAAGATGATTAAAACTAGTAGTACATTATAAAAGTAATCCCTTAAATATTATGAATTGATAATTATACGTAATAATGTAACCGGGTGGAAAATATAGTAAAGAGTATTTTATAGCAGAAGAAGGTTTAAGTTCGATCCTATTAAACTTTATCTGGATATTTTTTTAAAAAGAAAAAAAAAAGGCTTTAAAAGGCTACCTAGCTTTTTAAATTAAAAGGGCGTATAAATTACGAAAAGTTATTTGTAGTTCAAACCATAATAAATAAATCCCCTAGGGAAAACCAAATATTATATTTATAGTAGAGACTTGGCGAAGTGAAACATCTAAGTAGCTAAAGGAAAAGAAATCAACAGAGATTCCGTTAATAGTGGCGAGCGAATATGGATTAGATTATTTTTTTTATAGTATCCTTAATATTTTTTTGAAAATTTTGACGTATAGTTTACAAAATAGGGTAAAAGTCCCGTAAAAATTATATTTTTGATAAAAAAAAATGTTAAAGTAAAACAAAACACGTGGAATTTTGTTTGAATAGAGGAGGACCACCTTCTAAATCTAAATATTTTTAAAAAGGCGATAGTGAACTAGTACCGTGAGGGAAAGGTGAAAAAGACCCTATATAGGTGTGTGAAATAGAACTTAAAATTTAAAGCTTAATGCAATTAATGTTTTTTTTATAAAATAATAATGTACCTTTTGTATAATGGGCCAACAACTTAATTATATTAGCAAGCTTAATATAAAAAAGGCGTAGAGAAATCAAATTTAAAAAAATTATTTTAAGTTAATATAATTAGACTCGAAACTAAGTGATCTAATCATGAATAGGTTGAAAATTTTTAAAAAGAAAATTGAAGGACTGAACCCACGTATGTAGAAAAATATGGGGATAATTTGTGATTAGGGGTGAAAGGCTAATCAAACTTAGAAATAGCTAGTTTTCTGCGAAATCTATTTAAGTAGAGTGCTATTTTATTAATGTTGGGGGTAGAGCACTTAATGCATGCGGGGGTTGTCAAGGCTTACTAAATGCAAGAAAACTCCGAATACCGATAATTAAAAAATAGTAATCAGACTATGAGTGCAAAGATTCGTGGTCAAAAGGGAAACAGCCCAGACTAATTATTAAGGTCTTTAAATTTTTTTTAAGTGATAAAGGATATAAAAAAACTATGACACTTAATAGGTAGGCTTGGAAGCAGCCATCTTTGAAGGAAAGCGTAACTGCTCATTAGGTTAGAGATTTTAATCCAAAAATGTATAGAGACTCAAAAAAAATACCGAAATATTAGATATATTAAGAATATAATATATGGTAGCAGAATATTCTGTACAGATGAAGATGAGCGATAACGTTTATTAATTTATCAGAACAAAAAATGTTGGCATGAGTAACGATAAATAATGTGAAAAACATTATCGCCGAAAATTTAAGGTTTTCTAAGAAAGGATAATCCGCTTAAGATTAAAACGGGCTCTAAGAAAAAAGCGAAAGCTGTCTTTGATGAGAATTTTGAAAAAGTATTAAAATAAAATTTAGGGGTTATTTTTTAAAAGAATTAAAATAAACGCTTAATGCATTTTCTAGAAAATTTTTTTAAAAAACCGTACTAAAATCAACACAGATGAATAAGTAGAATATACTAAGGCGCTTGAGAGAATCATCTTGAAGGAACTCGGCAAATTGGCTCTGTAACTTCGGAATAAGGGGTATCAAATTATATAAATTTTTAAATAAAATGAATAACATTAAAGAGGGAGGGGCGACTGTTTATTAAAAACACAAGACTTTGCTAAATCGTAAGATGATGTATAAGGTCTGACGTCTTCCCGGTGCTAGCAAGTGACAAGGAAATGTTAACGCATTGAATTTAAGCCCTAGTAAACGGAGGCTGTAACTCTGACGGTCCTAAGGTAGCGCAATCCATTGTCGGGTAAGTTCCGACCTGTATAAATGACGTAACGACTCCTCTACTGTCTCCAAGATGAACTCAGTGAAATTGAATTGTCCGTGAAGATGCGGATATCTTACAATTAGACGGAAAGACCCTATGAACCTTTACTGCACCTTTATATTGTTCCTAACAGTAAACTATGTAGCATATGTGGGAGTTTGTAAAAACATTAGTGAAATACCACTTTTTTTACTGTTAGAACTTAATTTTGAAAAAAAGACAGTGTATGGTTGGTAGTTTAACTGGGGCGGTTTCCTCCTAAAGAGTAACGGAGGAGTACAATGGTGGGTTCAAACTGGAATTTCAAATCAGTTGGGGAGCGCAATAGTAAAAGCCCGCTTGACTATAAGATGAACATATCAAATAGAAACGTAAGTTTGTTATAGTGATCCGGTAATTTTGTGTGGAAAAGTTATCGCTCAACGGATAAAAGGTACTCTAGGGATAACAGGCTAATGACTTTTAAGAGTTCTTATCGACGAAGTCGTTTGGCACCTCGATGTCGGCTCATCACATCCTGGGGCTGAAAAAGGTCCCAAGGGTTCGGCTGTTCGCCGATTAAAGTGGTACGCGAGCTGGGTTTAGAACGCCGTGAGGCAGTTCGGTCCCTATCTGTTGTAAGTGGAAGAAAATTGAGAGATGCTAACCTTAGTACGAGAGGATTGGGAAGGGATAACCTATGGTGTATCGGTTGTATATCAAATGCAGTGCCGAGTAGCTACGTTATATTGAAAGAATTGCTGAAGGCATATAAGCAAGAAATTAATCTCAAAATAAATTTTCTAAAAAAATCGTAAAAGACTATTACGTTGATAGGCTGGGTGTGTAAGAAATGTAAATTTTTGAGCTAATCAGTACTAATTTATTAAAAAATAAATTTTGAATTTAATTTTATAAATTAAATATTTTATCTTAAAATCGCATATAATTTAAAAGGTATTTTTTTATACCCGAATGTTTAAATTTTTATATTTAGAACAAGCTTCTAATTGACAATTTGGATTTCAAACGCCAGCTAGTCCAATCATGGAAGGAATTTTAAATTTTCACCATGATTTATTTTTTTTTTTAACATCAATTTGTTGTTTTGTTTTTTATATGTTAATAAAAACTATTATTTTATTTAATAATAATACGTTAAAAGCACCTTTAATTGTTGTACATTCACCAATATTAGAAATTGTTTGAACGTTAATTCCAGCAATTATTTTAATTTTTGTAGCGATTCCATCTTTTTCATTATTATACTCAATGGATGAAATTGTTGAGCCATTATTAACTATTAAAATTATTGGTCATCAATGATATTGATCATATGAATTTTTAGATCCAAATATTCCTTTTCAATTATATTACCAAGAAAATACCAGTGAAAATTTAGAATTTCAACCGTTAAATGCTACGTATAAATTTAATAGTTATTTATTAAATGATGATTCTTTAGGGAAATTTTCTCCACGGTTATTAGATGTTGATAATAGATTACCATTACCTGTTGAAACAAATGTTCGTTTATTAATTACAGCCGCAGACGTATTGCATGCTTGAGCTGTTCCTGCGTTAGGTATTAAATTAGATGCATGTCCAGGTCGGTTAAATCAAACTTCTTTATATATTAAACGTCCAGGAACATTTTTTGGACAATGTAGTGAAATTTGTGGAATAAATCATGGTTTTATGCCGATTGCCGTTGTAGGTTTAGATATTTTAGGGGATAGTTCGAAAATAACAACAAATACTGCAGAAAGTATTCTTCCTATATATACAATGTTATTAGGAAAAAAACTTTCTAAAAATGGATAACCCGTTAAAAATTTTAAAAGAGAATATTTTTTTTTAATTACTTAAAATGTTTTATTATTATTATTAAGATATAAGATATACAAGAATTATTTTTTTGGCTAAATGGAGTAAATGGGAACTCATTGGGCTCATGCCCCAAAGTTGAAAGTTCAAATCTTTCTATAGCCCAATACGTGTGTGTATAAATAAATTTTATTGATTGAAAAAATTTTAAATAAAAAAGGTTGCCCAAGAAGAGAGTCGAACTCTTAAACATAGTGTCTAAAACTATTATGGTTACCATTACATCACCTGGGCTATTTTAGTTGAATAAAAAAAATCAGATTTTAAGTAAAGTAAAATTTTTAGCGTATATTAAATTTTATATTTAATTTGTATAACTGTAATTTAAAATAATTTATAAAAATAAATTTTTTATGAAGTTTTTATTTTATGGCAAAGTTTTAGAATCCGTATTATTTCTATTTCATAAAAAGTGTTATAATTTTGAACGGATTCTATTTGACTTTTTAAGTGAGTTAGACATTGTGGATCTGTAAAAGGTCAATGATAGTTATATCTATAGGTATTACCGGTTAACTCTAAAAATAGTGTTGCGGTTGGTTTATCTTGTCAAATTTCAAAAAGAACTTCTCGGTGGTGTACTAGCGTTGCTAATAACTCTATCCCGTCGGAATTGGCCATATAACCATTTGTTACGGCATATAAAATTAATTGTTCTAAAACCCATCCGTATTCTAAATATTTGGCAAAACATTTATCATATTCAATTTGAAGTGGTTTTAATTTATAAAAATTCATACATATATTAAATGATTCATCATTTAGCGAATATGGAAACATTAAAATTTTATAAAATCATATTCATCCTGGACCATATATGTTAAATAAGGTTGTGGCTCAAAAATGTTTTGTGAGTAAAATCTTTGTAATTATGGTATTGTTGGGACTTAAAAGTACTCAGATTCACATAATTAGTGAAAAAAAAAAATACACAACAATAAAAAAAAGCGTTATTTTAAAAGACCAGATAAAATATACTTTTATTTTTGGTCAAAAAATTACCACCTGTTCCCGGAGTTTTTTATCCGAGATTTTAACCGATATTACACGGTCTTTAACATTTTTTCAAGCCTTTGTAAAAAAACTGAAAAAAGTTAAACTATGAAGCTCCATTCCGGTGGAATTCAATGAAATGTAATCTAAAATTAAGGAAGAATATACACCCGTTAAAATTAAAAATAATAATAAAGTTATTAAAATATACATATCAATTTTTTCTAGATCAATATTAGCATTAACCTTATTTATAAGACTAGATTTAGAATTTAATGCTTTATTGTTATAATTTAATTTTATATTACCAAAAACTAATCGATTATAGGTTCACATATTATAAAGAACTCCAAAAAACATACTAAACGTAGCAATAACTCCGATAATAAACTTATCTTGAAAAATTCCAAAAAATAATAACATTTCCCCAATAAAATTACTTGTTAAAGGAAAACTTATATTCGCTAAAATATAAATAAAAAAAAAAAAAGAATATATTGGCATAATAAAAGCAAGACCTCCATAATACCATAAAAATCGGGATTTAAAACGTTCATATAAGATTCCGATACAAAAAAATAATGCCCCTGAAACAATACCATGTGCTAACATTTGATAAATTGCCCCATCTAAACTTTCAACAGATATACATAAAATTCCTAAAACAATTAAATTCATATGAACAACAGATGAATATGCTACAATTTTTTTTACATCCACTTGTCGAACTGCAGTTAAATTGGTATAAAAAAAACTACAAATTGTTAAAATAACAATTAAATATTTAAAATATGTTTGACCTTCTGGAAATAAGGGTAACCCAAAGCGAAGAAGTCCAAAGATTCCTAATTTTAATAATAATGCTGCTAATAAAACAGATCCAATTGTAGGAGCTTGTGTATGTGCTTCTGACAATCATTGGTGAAATGGAAAAACCGGTATTTTAACAGCACACGTAAAAAATATTGCAAATCATAAAATTTTTTGATCAAAATTGCTTATAATTGTATTATATAATATTAAATAATTTGTAGTATTGTAAATCGTTAAAATATAAAAAATGCTAAATAACATAAAAATTGATCCAAATAAAGTATATAATGAAATTAAATAGCTAGCGCGTACTTTACGTGCTCGAGATCCTCCTTGAATTATAATTAAAAAAATTGGAATTAAAGTCATTTCAAAAAATATAAAAAAATTTAAAAGGTCTAATGAACTAAAAGCACATAAAAGTCCTCATTGAATTAAAAATAGTTTAATTAAAAGTTCAGAAATTAACAATTTTCCATAAAACTCAATAAGGCGGGTGTTAAATACAACTAAAAAAATAAAAAGAAGAGTTAACATAAATAAACTTAACGTAATAAAATCAGAACCAAAAATACCCCAAAATGTTTGTGCGACAGGTAAGATATTAATTTGAAAAATAGCATAAAAAAATAAGTTTGATTGTTTTGAAAAAACTACAAAATTTAAAAACAATCCTAATGAGATAAGAGTAAAAAAAAATGTATTTCTTAATAAACTTTTAAGAAAAAAAGTCTTAAAGATATTAAAAAAAAAAATAAAGAACATACAAAAAAGTGGTCAATTAAGAATGTAAAATAGTGAATTTTTTGCGATACATGTAATATTATTAAAAAAATCTATTAACGATATAGTTATATTAAAAAAATTAAACAGCATTTGATTTGGATTTAAACCTTCTTTTTATTTTAAAAATATACTTATTTTTTTTTAAAGGGCAACTTTATACCTATTGATTCAATTTTTACAACTTTTAAAATTTTTTTGAATCTTTTAATTTTAAATTGATATAATATTTATTAAAAATAATAATTTTAAATTTAGAAGTTAATGTATAAAAGATACTTTATCGGTTTAAAAAAGATAAAATTTTTTTACAGTATTTATATTTAATAATAGAACAAACTTTAAAAGCGATAAAAAAAGTAGCACTTTTTTAATTAGAAGCAATTTTTTACTACTTAAATTTATCAATTTTTTATTAAAAATATTAAATTTAAGCAATCTATTTGTCGGTATAATACCAACCCTATAATTTTAACCACCGATAGGATATCCGAATAAACAAATTATAAATTAAAATTAAACTTTACCCCCTAGCCTAAGCCTAGGAGGAATCGAACCCCCAACAATGCCGTTATGAGCGGCATGTTCTAACCATTGAACTATAGACTTAAAAATTCGTTATGTACTATAAAAATATTATAAAAATTTACGTGTTAAAATTTTTACTGCAATTGGAAATTTTATTAAAGCTGCTTCTAAAGCTTGCGATAATAATCGAAAATTAGCACCTGCAATTTCGTATAAAATTCGGCCTGGTTTAACATTATAAACTCAATAAGCGACATTTCCTTTACCTTTTCCCATACGTACTTCACTGGGTTTATTTGTTATAGGAAAATCTGGGAAAATTCGAATTCAAACTTTACCCTTTCTTTTTAAAAAATTTGTAATAGTTCTTCTAATAGCTTCGATTTGTTTTGCAGTCATACGACCTTTTTCCAAAGCCTGAAAGCCATGTGTTCCAAATTTTAAACTATTAGCTTTAGCTTCAATTTTTGCTAAACTACGACCTTTATTATTTTTTCGAAATTTTCGTTGATTTGGTCTTAACATTATGAGAATTTTTTTTATTTTCAACCTAAAGCTTTTTTAATTATTTCGAAACAACCGTAATACAAACGCAATAATTTCAATAATTAATCCCTTTCAAACGTCTTCAGGCTTAGCAAATACTCAAGTAAGCATTAAAGCTAAAATAAAACTAATGAAAAAACAAATAAAAATAATTAAATATTGTTGTGTAAAAATATCTGTAAAGTACGCCATTATTAATTAAAGTTAAATGGGAGGAATCTTATTTAAAAAAATTTTGCATTCAACCATGTAACTGATGAACTATGTTCTTTAATATTTCTTTAAACATTGCGTAAACAAATTTAATACTTACAAAAATTCAAGCAATAATTCTAAAAATTCAAATAATAATCCAGACACCTAACAATGAAGTTATAATTCAAAGAATATCATTATCAAAATTAGCAATTCCTGGAACTAAGAACTCTATAACTTTATTACCAGCAGCTACACCTCACACGATAAAAGTAAATTCATATAAGTTCTTTTTCAAGTCCCCATCTTCAGGTTTAGCAAATATTCAAGTAAATAATAAACAAACAAAAAAAATTAGCACAAAAAAAATAAAGGGCGCAATATCTTTTTGATTGTTGTCTAGTCATACGACTATTATCTTACGAATCGCGTCTATACACTTCATTGTTATGAGAAAAGTTTTTCTATTCGTTTTAGCGTGATAGAATGGAAAGATTCAATTTCATGTAAATGTTGATTAAATAATGTTTTATATTTTGAATAAAATATATAATATAAAAATTTTTGTTTTAAAAGCGCTTTAAAAGTTTTTTTATAAAAAAATCATAATTTTATTCCAATAGATCCACTACGTATTAATCCGTGTGTTGAAGCATACTCAATTCGTGTATCATATGATTGTATAGCTAATAAACCTTGTTTAGAAATTCATTTTCGAGAACGTAGTCGTCGATTTAATCGACCTGTAATCATAAATTTAAACCCTATAAACTCTTTTCGTTGATGACAACAAATTTTTAGAGTTTTTGTAATAAAAGATAATAATTTTAATTGTTTACGATTTTTGGGTAATAATTTAAATTGGGTTGCAATAAAGTTAACTAAACATGGAGTATATTTTAATAAAGTTGAAATATGTGCTAAATGAACAAAATCTTTTATAAAAATAGCATGATATTTAAATTTATTAATCATGGTTTTTTGAAATTGAAGTATATTTAATTTAGAAAGAGCTTCTTTATTTTTTTTTTTATTTGCTAATAAATAAAAAAATTTTGTAAAACTTAAGGTATTTATAAAAATTATATTAATTTTTAAATTAGTTAATTTTGTTAAAAAAAATTTGATTTGTGCTAAGGAACTAAATAAAGATTTTTTTGTTAATATAAAGTTAGATTTAAAAATTTTTTTTTTTTTGATATTTTGCAGGAGAATTGGGGGGTTAATAAGTTTTAATAAAAATTTTTTATATTTTATTATTTTAATTTGTATTAGAGATTTTTTTTTTAAAAAATTGCTAATTGGGGGGGAAATTGATAAATTAATAAAAGGTTGTTTTATAATTTTAAAAAAAGTTGTTAAATTATAATTAAAAAGGTGTATTTTTATTAATTGTGTTTTTATTTGCGAAATAAATTGAATTTTATTTTTATTTAAATTTAATTTAATAATAATAAAAATAAGTTTAAAAATTTTTATAATATTATTTAAAAAATTTAAAATCTTTTTAAATTTTGTTTTTGTAATATTTCATTTATTTAAAAAATTTTTAATAGGAGTTTTTTTTTTTTTTAAGTGTAATAAAAATTTTAATTTATAAAACTTTTGAATAAAATTTTTTAAAAATAGTATTTTTTTAAATTCAATAATTTTATTTACACAATTATTGTTATTTAATGTTTTATTTAGTGTAAAAAATTTAAAAAAATATATTTTTTTTTCAGAGGGGTGAATTGTATTTTGAATTATTTTATGTATGCGAGATATTTTATAAAAAAAATATTTTGTATTTAAAAAATTTACTTTTTTTTCTAATTTTTTTTGAAAATTTAGAAAAAAGTAATTATTTAATTTTTTTTGCCATTTTATTAAAT
>TBL_comb47_HYPODRAFT_10003483_pt1 | contig 18602 bp, 13 predicted proteins | sample TroBogypolimnion_40_FD_10682 | JGI IMG/M metagenome (IMG submission 10682)
AAGCCGGAAAGAGGGGGATCATCTTTAACGGATCGGTGCGCGATGTGGAAGGGCTCTCCGAAATCGAAGGTTTCAATGGATGGATCAGGGGATCGGATCCATCGGCAATTAAGCAGATGATGATTGCTTCTGTCAATGCACCCATCCGGATAGGTCGGGTCACGGTTCTGCCAGGTGATGTTGTTCTGGCAAAATCGAGTGGGGTGACCTTTATCCCGGCGCAATTTGTCAATGAGGTGGTCATCTCCGGTGAATATACCCATTTACGCGACCAGTTTAGTTTCTTCTGCATGAAGACCAAAAAATTCGAGTATGTCAATGAGGCGTTTACAGTCGATAAGGATGTTTATGAAAAGGCTTTCCAGGAGTGGCTGGACCAATACCCCAATCTGCCCATGTCAAAAAAGGAGTTGTCCGATTATCAGGAAACGCTAAAAGCGAAAAAGTCTGCGCAAAAAGCAATTGCTCCAATACGATAGGCTAAAGTTAACAATACTGGATCTCTACCATAAAAAGCAATTATCGTATTGATTTCCTGTTCATTGCCACGTTCAAAAATCCGGGTGATAATTACCGTTCTGTTTTTGTTCCAGTCGATTAGCTTTATATCGGTATCCCAAAAAACAGTATGGCGGATTTTGGATAAATCGGGGTGATAACCTTCCGATTGCTTTCTCTTTACAAGTTCAATGTCGTAGAAAACATGCAAAACCATTAAATGGCCTTCCTCAAAGCCCAAGGCCTTTTCAATTTTCAATGATAAAGCTGGATTCATCCCACGATTGCCTTTAATGATCGAGACTAAAGTTTGTGGAAACTCATTAATGGAAAGTGCAAACTTCCCTTTTGCGAGTTTCCTTTTCTTTAACTCCCGTTCAAGAATCAATCCTGGATGTATTCCTTTGATCAATGATAGATTACCATTTATGGAAAATTGTGATGGTTAATGATAGCTTCACCTTGTGTGAGACGATCACTATTTTTTGAATAGCTTTTTTCAATTTTATTTTCTACCTTCGTGAAAAGTAGGAGGTGAAAAAACTGATGTTCTATTTTTGACTTTTACTTTTCATCCTATTCTATTAACAGTTAACAACATAAGGTATGCGTTATCTTGACCCAAAAAACGATTTGACTTTTAAAAAGGTTTTTGGGGAACACCCACTCCTTTTAAAAAGCTTTTTGAACGCTGTTATGCCGCTCCCGGAAGGTAAAAAGATTGTCTCACTGGAATACCTCCCTGCCGAATTGGTTCCGGAGATCCCGATGTTTGCAAATTCGATCGTTGACGTTAGGTGCATCGATGAAAAGGGGCAACAGTTTATTGTAGAAATGCAGATGCTTTGGACTGACAGCTTTAAAAGCAGGGTGCTGTTCAATGCATCAAAAGCTTACATCAAACAGGTTGGGAGGGGGTTTCGATACAAAGGTTTGCAACCGGTTTACTCCCTCAACATCATTAACGAGAACTTTGACAACAACCCGGACGCCTATATCCATCATTATCAGATTATCCATACGCAGGACAGCGAAAAGGTGATGGAAGGATTGGAATTTGTGTTTATCGAATTGCCAAAATTCAAAGCAAAAAAAATTGCCGACAAAAAACTACAGGTGTTGTGGTTGCGTTTTTTATCGGAGATAAACGATTTGCAGGAAGGGATTTCCCCCGATTTTCTGGATGTCCCTGAAATAAAAGAGGCCACAGAACTGATCCTTGAAACCGGATTGACAAAGGGCGAACTCGAAACTTACGACAGGTATTGGGATATTATCAGCACAGAAAAAACGTTCCTTGTTGATGCCTTTGATAAGGGGATTGAACAGGGAATTGAGATAGGGCTCATGCAAGGCATCGAACAAGAGAAACAACATTCTGAAGAACTGATCAAAGCAGGGAATTTGGCAATTGCATTGAATGCAAAAAAGATGGGTATGACTATATCAGATATTTCAAAGCTTACAGGCTTGTCGGAAGAGGAATTTGAAAGATTGACCTGGTGATCGCCTCACTTCGAGTGAAACGATCACTATATCCAGGAACTAAACCTTCAAGGTTTTCGAAACCTTGAAGGTTTAACAATCAAAATTTCACTCCAATCTTCAATCCTACAGTAACCATATTCACCTTTTCGGAAACAGAAGTCAGCGAGTTGTAAATGGCAGGATATGTAAATAACTGATTATTATCAGGATGCAGAATGGAACCTAACCCATACGAACCATAAATACCAATCCTTAATCCTATATTGCCAATAAATAATCAGGCATTGAAAGAATGATCACTCGAATTACCGTGACCGGATCTCCCTTTTCATAAAAGAGACATACGACAAAGCAAAACAAATTACAGTAGCAGCCAAAAGTCCTGTAACCTGCGGCCATACCAATAACAGGCTTTGGCCAAACGGCAGCGGACCGGGTATTGTCCCGTAAACCTGCTCCATCGACAAAGGCCCAAGGCTTCGCACGGAAGGCATCAACAAGGTCGTTGTCGCCTCGGCAAAGAGCTGATTGGGCATGATCCGTAACAAATCCAGTTTAACTGTTTCAAAAAGAAAGATATAGCGGTCACTTGCCGCAGGGGTAGGCGTAAAGGGTTTCATTGCGAGGTTTACGATAATCCCATAAAAGACAGTAAAAAACAACCAGGCGGCAATCCCTGAAAGAGCCGAGGTTGCAGGTTGCCTGAATTGAACGGAGAACAGTACTGATAGGTTTAACCAGAAAGCAACATAAAGGGTGCTAAGGAAGATAAAGAAAATGATCCGCCAGAACTCCTCCACCGTCGGGGGGATACCGATCGAGATCAGCCCAAATCCCATCACAAGGAAAACCAGAGCAAAAAACATGACACTTATCACAACCAAAGCAGCCAGAAACTTGGCATTCAACAGGTAGTCGCGGTAGATGGGTTGTGCAAGGACACGGCTAAGTGTCCTGTTGTTGTGTTCTGAATTGACCGCATCAAAACCCAGGCTGATCCCGAGCAATGGTCCCAGAAAGCTGATAAACACAACAAAAGAGGGGAGCGTCCCATCGGAAAGGGTAAACAGTTTCAGAAAGAAAAAGGTCCCTTCCTGATCACCTGGCTTAACAGCCTTGCCGATATTTGTCAATGCGGTAAACATGGAAGCCAGGCATGTCAATGCGATGATCGCGATCAGGATAATAAATCGCCAGCTCCGAACATGGTCAGAGATCTCTTTGTTCAGGATAACCAAAAAGGGATGGAGGGCCTTATCCCTTTTATCATTTTTAGTTTTAGTCATGATCATTACCTCCTTCAAAATAGCGATAATAAATATCGTCAAGTCCATATTCTTTTTTATTCAGGTAAATCAACTTCTCATTTGCATCAACAACTGCTTTGGCGATTTCGGAAGTTGCATCGTGCGAACAAGCGATCTGGAAGATGTCGTTCTCCAATTCAATATCGGTTATCCCCTCAACAGGATTCAATATTTCCCTGAGATGGTCAATATTGTTCTTTTCTCTTGAAAAGTCCTGATTAGCAGTTACATTTCGTGCAAGGCTTATCTCAATCACAAAAGGGCTCTTTGTAAACAATTTCCTCGACAATGACGGAATATCCCCTTCTGCCAATAGTCGGCCATTTACAAATAATCCGACACGATCGCAGACCTGTTGGACATGGTGAAGGTCATGTGAAGAAAAAATAACGGTGAGCCCATCAGCCCTGCTGAGGGTCACGATCAATTCGAGGAACTCTTTCACCCCTTTTGGATCGATCCCCAACGTGGGCTCATCGAGAATGATGACCTCGGGACTCTTGATCAATACATCGGCAAGACCAAGCCGCTGCAACATCCCACGCGAATATTTCCCTGTCTTTTTATCCGCCGCATCTGTCATCCCAACAAGGTTCAGTACCTGGTTCACTTTGTCTGTTGCATCTCGTTCCGGCAATCCGTTTAACATGGCCGTAAACATGAGGTTTTCGTAGCCATTGTGGTTCGAATAAAAACCGACATCTTCAGGTAAATAACCAACTTTCCGTTTGACCTCAATCGGTCTGGTCATAGGGTCAATTCCACAAACCCGTGCAGAACCAGCAGTCGGTTCGGTCAACCCCAGCATCATCAGGATGGTTGTTGATTTCCCTGCGCCATTCGGACCCAAAAGCCCAAAGATCTCACCTTTCCGGATGGTCAGATTGAGTTGGTCAACTGCTGTAAACGATCCGTACTTCTTGGTCAGACCATTCAGCTCGATCACATTTCGGTCCACTTTTTACCTCCTTCCATATTTCCGGAAAAGCCGATATACGCTTCCCAGAGCAACAAGAATGATAAGGACACCTACCCACCCCCAAAGCATCGGTGTTTCGACCGATAACCTGAACGAGATTTTTGACGAAACTTCGGGTGTTTTGGCTTCAATATTCGTGAGGTAATCTCCCGGGATTGCCTTTTTATCTGCCTTAATCGTCGCATAAACGTGGGTCGATTGCCCTGCCGGTAGTTTGTCAATTTTTAAAGGGTTAAACGTGACGGTCCAGTTCACGGGTGCCATCGCTTCCGGTTTGATATCTGACAGCTCTGAAGAACCTGTGTTGACAACCATAAGGTCAATCTGTTTGGCTTCACCAGCTGTAATATTTGTACTCAACAATCCGGTTGGTGTATTCAGTTCCATGTTGAACGATCCTGTAATCACCACTTCCAGCTCCAGCTCTGTCGATGATGAGCCCGATGAGGCACTAACCGGAATTTTGTACTTTCCGGCTACTGTTTTATCGGGAGCCTTAATTTCGATCCCGATGTTCTGGGTACTGTTGGGTTCGGAAACAACCGAAGTGACCGGTTGGTAATTTGCCTTAAAGGCGACTGTCCAGCCCCGTGGGGCATTCGACATAAAGGCATATTGTTGCTTTTCGGAAGTCCGGTTTTTCAGATTTGCATTGTAAGTGAAAGTTGCACTGACATTTCCCTGCATATTGGGCTGTGTCGTTGTAAACTCGGTTTTAAATGTTCCCTGTTCCGAAATATTAATCGTCAAAGGGAGCGCAATTGTCACTCCTGCCTTGACATTAAACCTGTAATTTCCTTTATTGACTTTAAAAGGAACTTCAACCTTTAGTGAAAGGTTTTTCTTTTCGCCCGGTAGAACAGAGAGTTGACCGATTGTCCATCCCCCCGATTTTAAACTGTAATTCCATCCTGAAGGCATTCCGGTCACGGAAAGTTCAATGGTTTGCATCTCCTTACCGTTGTTGATCACATCAATCGAATAGTCGATTGATTCACCGGGCGGAACTGAAATTTTCGTATAGGGCGTGTACAATGTCACACCTTCGGACGCTATGCTTGCGTGACTAAAAGTGCAAATGACCCCAATGACAAGAGTTAAAAACAGTCTTAACCAATTCGTTTGTGTTGACATAATTAAATTCTCCTTAATTTTATTTGTTTTAAAATTCGGGAGGCAAAAATAAAAAATCAAAAAAAAAATCAAAAATCTGAATTAAAAGATGCAACATAAAAAAGTTAAAAAATATTAACCAATTTCGATTATATTTCAGACATCTAATATTAAAAATCAAACAAATGAGAAACAAATTGAAAATCAGGGCAATTGTAATCCTGTTGCTGGCAATCTTTGCGGTTCAAGTCAGTGGTTTTGCCCAGTTAAAGGTTGAAACACCAGAACAGAAAGCCAAACGGATGTCGTGGTGGACAGAAGCCCGATTTGGGATGTTTATCCATTGGGGACTGTATGCCCTACCCGCCCGCCACGAATGGGTGAAGAATAACGAAAGGCTGACAAACGAACAGTATCAGAAGTATTTCGACAATTTTAACCCCGACATGTACAATCCTAAAGAGTGGGCCCATATGGCCAAAGAGGCAGGGATGAAGTACGTCGTGCTCACGGCCAAACACCACGAGGGTTTTTGTTTGTTTGATTCGAAATTTACAGATTATAAGTCCACGAACACCCCTTTCGGGAAAGATATTGTACGTGAATATGTGGATGCCTTGCGGGCTGAAGGGCTCAAGGTTGGTTTTTACTACTCACTGATCGACTGGCACCACCCCGACTATACAATTGATAGTAATCACCCTCAACGCCAAACTTCCGATTCTGCTTATGTCCGTCTGAACAAGGGGCGCGACATGGCCAAGTACCGCGAATATCTTAAAAATCAGGTCCGTGAATTATTGACCAATTACGGTGAGATCAGTGTGATCTGGTTTGATTTCTCTTTCCCCGGAAAGAACGGAAAAGGGCGCGATGATTGGGGCTCTATCGACTTGTTGAAAATGGTCCGCACCTTGCAGCCTGGCATTATCATCGATGACCGCCTTGACCTGAAAGATATGGATGGCGGCTGGGATTTTGAATCTCCTGAACAATACAAAGTGGAGAAATGGCCTGAACGCGACGGTAAGAAGGTCAACTGGGAAACCTGTCAAACCTTCTCGGGATCGTGGGGCTACTACCGTGATGAGAATACCTGGAAAAGCACACCACAATTGCTTGAATTGTTGATCGAATCAGTCAGCAAAGGTGGAAATTTATTGCTGAATGTCGGTCCGACAGCCCGTGGCGTCTTTGATTTCAGGGCTCAGGACAGGTTGAAAGCGATGGGTGAATGGATGAAATACAACAACCGTTCAATCTATGGGTGTACCGAAGCCCCTGCAGAATTTGTAGCCCCCGACAATGCGCTTTTGACCTATAATGCAAAGACCAACCGGTTGTATATCCATTTGTTAAGCTATCCGATGGGTAACCTGAAGCTGAAGAATATGGGCGACAAGGTGAAATACATCCAGTTTCTGCACGATGCATCCGAGATTAAATTCAGGGCAGGAAAAGACGAGGAGAAAAATAATCTGAATCTGTCGCTTCCAGTTATAAAACCACCGGTTGAGATTCCTGTGCTAGAGGTGATCCTTAAATAACTTTGGGTGCAGGTTAAAAAATAGCCTCCCCCGTATTAAAACTTTGGTAATTGGCTGCCGACAGTTTATTGTTGACAGCCAATTCTTTTTATACAGTATGCCATCTCAATGATTGATCGCCCGATCTTATAGGGAACTCCTGATTGCGCCTCATGGTTGGGGTGTTTTCCTTGCACCAAATATTTCGCACCTCTGGTGTTTGGAAAGTGCCAAGGGATAATTTTAATTTATGAGGATCGGCTTTAAATTTTTCGCCCAGAAAAATTTAAAATAATTATGTCGTTAAACAGTTTTTTAATTCCCTCTGAATTCTTACTTATAAAAAAAGTAAAAACTACCTTTGTAAAATGAAAAATTCGCTATTAAAGAATCAAAACTAACAGTGAAATGAAAAAAATTATTTGTCTCAATTTTGTCTTAATTGCTTTTTTTACGATGCACGGATGGTGCAGCTCGCCCGAAAAGCCGGTTCAAAACCAATCATCTTCCTTCGAAAAGGGGTTTGTGTACAACCAGAATTTTATCACCACTGGCGATACGGTTGTAGGTGCCCCGATTCCTGCCGAGATCGAAGATCCCGAAATGCTGGGTATCAACAAGGAACCGGCACATGCCACATTGATGGCTTATGGAAATCTCGAAGAGGCCCTAAAGGCAAACCGTCATGCTTCCTCCTTTTGCAGGTCATTGAACGGCCCATGGAAATTTAACTGGGTTACCCGTCCGGAGTACCGCCCTGTCGATTTCTACAAACCTACCTACGATGTATCGGGTTGGAAAGAGATTGCAGTACCTTCCAATTGGCAGATATTGGGCTATGGAACACCTTATTACCGTAACGCTGGGTATATCTTTAAAAAAGATTTCCCCCATGTAATGACTGAACCGCCCAAAAATTACACTGCATTTGTAGAGCGCAATCCTGTTGGGAGTTACCGCAGGGAGTTTGATGTACCGCAAACCTGGAATGGCCGCCGGATGTTCCTCACTTTCGATGGCGTTGATGCAGGGTTCTTTCTTTGGATCAATGGCGAAAAATTGGGTTACAGCATCAACAGCCGGAATGCCGCCGAGTTCGATATCACAAAATATGTAAAACCGGGCAAAAACATGGTGGCCGCTGAGGTTTACAGGTTTTGTGCAGGGAGCTTTCTTGAAGATCAGGACATGTGGAGGCTAAGTGGGATTTTCAGAAACGTTACCCTGTGGAGTACGCCCAATACCCATGTCCGTGATTATTTCATCAAAACGGACCTTGACCCTCAATACAAAAATGCAACTGTAGATGTAACTGCGAAAATCAAAAATTACGGCACAACTGCAGGTGTTGCACAGAAGTTATTGGCTACACTTTATGATAATGGCAAGCCTGTTCAGGGTGCAAAAGCTGAGGTTGCAGTTCCTGCCCTGGCTCCCGGTGAAGAAAAAATCGTGACCCTTCAATTTCCGGTGACCAATCCTGCTAAATGGACAGCCGAAACACCAAAACTCTATACAACTGTTCTATCGTTGAATCAGGGTGCCAGCCAGACAGAAATCCTATCGTCAAAAACCGGTTTCCGTAAAATTGAAATTAAAGGGCGTATCTTCATGGTCAACGGAACACCGATCAAGCTGAAAGGGGTAAACCGCCATGAGAACTGGCCAGATGTCGGCCATGCTGTCACAGAGGCCCAAATGATCCGCGACCTCGAAGTGATCAAACAAGGAAACTGTAACCATGTGAGGACTTGCCATTATTCCGACGATCCACGCTGGTATGAGTTGTGCGACGAGTGGGGTATCTGGCTGGTTGCTGAGGCAAATGTGGAGTGCCATGGTTATGATGGCAAGTTTGATGAAGAGCCGCGTATGAAAGCGCAGATTGTAGGCCGGAATGTGACCAATACGGAGAACTTTAAGAACCATCCATCCATTATCCTGTGGTCTTTGGGCAATGAATGTGGTGGGATCGGTTCCAATTTCGTGGCTGCTGAGGAGGCAATTAAAGCCATTGACCCAACCCGTTATGTTCATTATGAGCGGTTTGGCATCAAAAAGAATAACCCTGCCGATATTGACTCACGGATGTACACGAGTCCTGCGCAGGTTGAGAAAATAGCAACCGACACTTCATATACCAAACCATTTTACCTTTGCGAATATGCCCACGCGATGTTCAACTCAATGGGTGCAATTGGCGAATACAACGACTTGTTCGACAAATACCCTAACTTATTGGGTGGTGCGATCTGGGAGTACCAGGATCAGGGCTTGTACAACAACAGGGATCCGAAGCACCCGATCATCGCTTATGGCGGAGGATTTGGGGAATTTCCAAACGATCATTATTTTATCCATAAGGGGACTGTATTCTCCGACCGTTCGCCTAAACCTCATTATCCCGAAATGAAGAAGGCTTACCAATGGATTGGAATTACTGCTGATGTTGATAAAGGAAATGTTAAGATCCGCAATCGCTATCAGTTTATCAATCTTGACGATTTTATTTCGTCATGGAGCCTTTCCGAAAATGGGAAAGTGATCTCATCGGGTAAATTGACCCTTCCAAAATTGGCACCAGGTGCTGAAGAGACTGTAAAAGTCCCATATACAATTGCCAGTCCAAAGGCGGGTGCGGAATATTTTGTGCGCATTTCGTTTACACTTAGCAGCGACAAAATATGGGCAAAGAAAGGATTCGAAGTTGCATCACAGCAATTTGAAGTACCTGTTAATTTGGCTGCAATCGCTAAATCAGCTACAAAAACTGCCGTTAATTTTACCCAGAATGATAAGGAAGTGAACGTTAAAGGTTCAGGTTTTACTGTTGTATTTGATAAGGGCCTGGGCACTTTCACAACTATCAGGAATGGCGAAATCGACCTGCTCACCACACAGGGCGGTCCCCGTTTGCACCTGTGGCGTGCCCCGCATAAGAACGATGATATGTGGGCTTACAGGGACTGGACAAAAAACGGTTTGAATGAACTTAAATGGACTGTCACAGAATCATCTGTAAATCAAATAAATCCAACAACTGTTCAAATTTCGGCCAAATTAAAAGGTGAAGGTAAAAACGACTTTGTGGTGACCCACGAGGCGGTTTATACCATTACCGGTGATGGCAAAATAGTGGCTTCAAATAAAATAGACTCGAACAATCCTAAATTGGTCGTTGGGAGAATGGGGGTTAGGTTGATGTTGAACAAACAGCTCGACCAGATCAGCTATTTTGGAAGGGGGCCGATGGAGAACTATAGTGACCGCAAAAGAGGGTTCGACGTGGGAGTTTATGGAAGTTCGGTTGCTCAGCAGCAAACCCCATACGAAAAACCAATGGATTGTGGTAACCACGAAGATGTCCGTTGGGCTACACTGTACCAGAAAGGTGGTGCAGGTTTACATGTCACCAGCGATAAAGAGTTGATGCAGGTTACTGCCCTTCCTTATACCGATGAGCAACTGGAGGTTCCGGAATACAGGATCGACCTACCGCAAAGTAGTGCTACAGTGTTGTGTATCAGTCATAAAACATTAGGTGTTGGGTCTGCCGGTTGCGGACCAAGGCCACTCGATCAATACATTGTTTATGCCGGACCAACTTCGTTCGACTATACCCTGGATTTAACGGGTAAAGACGGAACAACCGCGAAAACAAAATAAGGATACAGATTGAACCGTATTAATCAGGTAATTAGCTGATTATCGTCAATCGGTTTTATCAGGTCTTTAAAAGTTTAAAAGTAAAGGGTGTCGGAAATATTATTCCCGACACCCTTTTTTTCTGGTCATATGAGACAAACGGATTTCTGTTCAGATGATGGAAACCGTTGAATCAAAGATCAATATCCAATCAACAACCTACAATTTCCAACCCCCGCCAAGACTCCTGTACAACGAAATAATTGCACGCAATTGCTGCAACTGGTCATTGACACTGTTGATCTGAGCAGTAAGCAAGTTAACTTCCGAAGTCAATACATCGGTATAATTTGTGGAGGAGGTGTATTTGAGTAATTCGTGCGTATAATCTACCGATTTTTCGAGGTACATGATCTGATTTTTACGTATGGCTATTTTCTCACTTGCGGACTGATATTCCTTCATTGCGTTGACAACTTCTTCACCCGCTGTTAAAAGTGTCTGCTTAAAGGTGATCAGGGACTCCTCTTTATTGGCATTGGCCACCCGGAACCGTTGTTTGATGGAACCATTGTTAAAGATGGGTTGAGCCAATCCACCTATGAAATTCCAGAAAACCGAAGCAGGATCGAACGATAAGTTGTTCGACGAAATTCCCCCATTGGCTGTCAGGGTAAGCGATGGGTAAAAGTAGGACCTCGCAACTTTGGTCATCTCATAATTGTACCTGTACCTGTATTCGGCTTCCTGAACATCGGGGCGGTTGGCAAGTAACTGAAAAGGGACACCAATTTTCATTTCGTCCGAAATCGCCTGATTTGCAAGTACTCCACGTGCGATCGGCCCCGGATTCCTTCCCAGAAGCACACTAAGTGCATTCTCGGTCTTGTAAATGTTCTGCTTCAGATCGGGAATGGTCACTTCGGCTGAGTATCGGTTGGCCTGGCTCATCACAAGATCGGCACCAGTGACCATGTCATTCTCCTTCATTAATTTCATCGACTCTACATCAGCCTTCCGTTTTTCAATGGTCTTTTCGGTGATCTTCAATTGAGCATCGTAAGCCAGCAATGTGTAATAATCAACGGAAACATCGGCGATCAATTGGGTAAGGACTGCTCGTTTATAGGCCTCACTTTCGAGGAAAGCTGCCATATTCGCCCGTTTTGCACTGCGAAGTTTGCCCCATATGTCGGCCTCCCAACCGGTACTTCCATATAATTGGTTCAACTTGTACAATTGAGGGGAGCTTGAGTTGTTGAACTGATCATTCATATTTGCACCAATGCTCAGCGAAGGAAACAGGGCCGATTTACTTTGTGCGAGATTCGCTTCCGCTTTTTGCATCCTGACCACTGCTATTTGCAGGTCGGGATTATTGGTCACAGCTTCTTCGATCAACAATTGCAATTGATTGTCGGTAAAAATTTTCCGCCATGGCACATCTGCAATGGAGATTGTATCTGATTTTGCCAGATCCCGGAATAATTTTTCTTCCGGAACCACACCCGATTGGCTGCTTTTTTGCAGTAGATTACACGAGATCAAAACAAACATCAACATGAACGGAAAAAGGATCGAACCCTTAAACCTGAAAGTATTATNTAAACACATAAAAATCAATTTTGCTCAGTTACTAATTCTTCATCGGACTCATCGCTCCTTTTCTGACGTTTCACCTTTTCCTGTAAAGTCTGGAAAATGATGAACAGGACCGGTATGGCCAGAACAGCAAACAAAGTGCCGAACAACATACCACCGACTGCTGAGGTACCGATTGATTTATTTCCGTTGGCCCCGGCACCCTTGGCAAGCATCAAAGGCAATATACCGAAGATAAAAGCAAGGGAAGTCATCAGGATGGGTCTTAGCCGTGCTTTTGCCCCTTCGAGGGCTGCTTTGATGATGGTCATCCCCTGTTCCCTTCGGGTCGATGCAAATTCGACGATCAGGATCGCATTTTTTGAAAGGAGCCCGATGAGCATGATCAGCGAAATCTGCATATAAATGTTGTTGTCGATCCCAAAAATCCTGGCAAAGACAAATGTACCCACTAAACCAATTGGTAATGAGAGCAATACCGCCAAAGGTAAAAAATAGCTCTCGTAAAGTGCGCTCAATAGGAAATAGACAAAAAGGAGGCTTAAAATAAAAATGTAGGTCGCCTGGGTCCCGCCATTTTGTTCTTCGCGGCTGATCCCTGAAAACTCATAACCATACCCTTGAGGCAAAGATTCTTCTGCCACTTCGCGGATCGCCGCCATTGCTTCTCCTGATCCATAACCCTTATTGGGAGATCCGATCACAGACATGGAAGTAAACATGTTGAACCTCGAAATACTTTCGGGGCCAAAAGTTTTGGTAATCGTGATAAATTCAGTTATGGGTGCCATTTCACCGTTACCAGCTTTTACATAGACTTTATTTAATCCCTCCTCATTCGCTCGATAACTGGCATCTGCTTGAATCATAATACGATACTGCTTACCGAACTGATTAAAATTGTCAACATATATCCCACCAAAATAGGCCTGCATCGCCTGCATGATGTCGCTTACATTTAACCCAGCCTGCTTAATTTTAGGTACGTCAACACTAAGGAGAAACTGAGGAAAATTTGGATTAAAAGGAGTAGAGGCCATCTGGATTTCGGGACGTTTGTTCAGAGCCGCCAGAAAGTCTTGCGACACTTTGTAAAAATCTTTGATTGTGTGACCTTCCTTATCCTGTAACTCAAACGAAAAACCTCCGCTGATCCCAAAACCCATGATGGTTGGCAGCGAAAACGGGATGATAACCGCATCCCTGATCCCTGAAGTTTTTTGCATCAAAGATTGAATGATATCGGTATTGCTGATGCCTTTGCGCTCATCCCATTTCTTCAATTCAAGGATCACCATCGCGTATGAACTACCACTGCCCGACATCATGTTCTGCCCAACCATCCGCAACACGTTGTTAACTTGTGGAATAGACCTTGCGAGACTGTCAACCTGCTTTACGACAACATTGGTGCGTTCCATTGAAGAGGCAGGTGGAAGGCTCACGTTCACGAAAACGGTGCCCATATCCTCCTCTGGTACAAAACCTTTTGGCGTGGTTTTCATCAATACAAACAAGCCGCCCGAAAACAACACAATTGCGCCGATGACCATCCATTTTTTTGTGGATAAAAAGGTTACATATTGAAGGTACTTCTCTTTCCCACCATTGAATCCTGCATTGAATATTGTGTAGAACCGCAATAAGGCTCCCTTGTGTTTGATTTCCTCGTTCTTTGGTTTTAGGAAAAGTGCAGCAAGTGCCGGGCTAAGTGTCAAAGCGTTTACGGCAGAGATCATGATTGCAATTGCCAGGGTAACCCCAAATTGTTTGTAGAAAACCCCCGATGATCCGGAAATAAAGGTCACAGGAATAAATACTGAAGCCATGACCAGTGTGATCGAGATGATGGCAATCGATATCTCATTCATGGCATCCACTGAAGCCTTCCTTGAGGAAGTATATCCCTGGTCCAACTTGGCATGTACTGCTTCAACAACCACAATGGCATCATCAACCACTATCCCGATCGCAAGGAGCAAGGCAAAAAGGGTGAGCAGGTTGATGCTGAAATTAAATAGGTACAAAAAGAAGAACGTCCCGATAATGGCGACCGGAACCGATATGGCTGGGATCAACGTTGAACGGAAGTCCTGAAGGAAAAGGAAGACAACAATGAACACAAGCACAAAGGCCTCCAATAAAGTCATCAAGATATTGTGGATCGAAGCATCGAGGAACTTATTGGCATTCACCATGTTGCTATAATGAACCCCTTTGGGGAAAGTTTTTGACGCTTCGTCAAGTACTTTCAAGGATTCAAGGATCACTTCACGGGCGTTTGACCCCGGCGTTTGGTTTACGGCAACATTGGTTGCATTAAACCCATTAACCCTGAGATCGCTGTTGTATGACTGTGAACCCAATTCGACACGCGCAACATCTTTCAGTTTTAGGAACTGACCATTTTCGCTCGCCTTAATAATCACGTTCTCAAACTCTTCAAGGGTTTTAAGTTTGCCGCTGTACCTGATTACATACTGGAAGCTCTGGTTTCCCTGTTCCCCAAATTTACCTGGGGCTGCCTCAATGCTTTGGTCCTTAAGGGCGGAGGTAATATCAGAAGGTGTAAGCCCATAAACCGACATCACATCTGGCTTTAACCAGATCCGCATAGCATAGGTATTTGAACCAAAAGCACTTGCACCTCCGACCCCATTTACCCTTTTTAGTTTGGGGATCAGGTTGATCTCAGCATAATTCTGCAAAAAAATCTGGTCATATGCCGGGTTTTCACTATAAAGGGCAGAGATCAACAACATCCCACCCTGTTGTTTCCGTACAGAAACACCGGCTCGTGTAACTTCGGCTGGCAGTATCCCTGTTGCCGAGGAGACCCTGTTCTGAACTTCAACGGCTGCCATATCGGGATCGGCCCCCACTTTGAAATAAACACTGATCGAACCGTTCCCGTCATTTGTGGCACTTGAAGTCATATAGGTCATCCCCTCGACCCCATTGATCTGCTCCTCAAGCGGAATAATCACACTATTGAGCACAACTTCTGCATTGGCTCCGGCATAATTGGCTGAAACCCGAACTGTTGGTGGCGCAATATCAGGGTATTGCTCTATCGGCAACTTTATGAGCCCCAATAAACCAAGCATCACAATGATGACCGATATAACCGTACTCAGGACGGGCCGTTCTATAAATCTTTTAAACATCCTTCTCTATATTATTAATTATCAACTAATTAATATCTCTATTGAAAGATATGGCATTCACCTCTTTCGGAATGATCGTGGCTCCGTCCCTGAGGGAACTAACCCCCTCTATAACAACCTTATCACCTGGTTTAAGTCCTTCTGATACAAGGAAATAACCACCATCATCGGTGGGCGAGGATATAATGGCTACTGCAGTCACCTTATTGTCAATACCCAGGGTATAAATAAAACGTTTGTCCTGCATTTGATAAGTCGCGCTTTGGGGAACGATCAATACATTTTCCTTTACTTTGGGTATCCTGATTGTTGCACTCGACCCACTTCTGATCAACCCTGCCGGATTTGGAAAAATCGCTTTAAAGGTGGCAGAACCTGTTTGTGTCGAAATCAGCCCGCTTGCCATCTCAATTTTTCCTTTTTCAGGATATTCAACCGAATTGGAAAGGATCAATGTCGCTTTCGGCATATTCTTCATTTTTTCCTCGATCGTCAATCCCGGAGAATCCGACAAAAGTTCGAGGACCTGCTTCTCGTTCCATGAAAAATAGGCAAATACGTTACTGATATCTGAAAGGTTTGTCAATGCCCCCGAACTGTTGCTTCCAACCAAAGCGCCTGTTTTATAGGGAATTGTCCCGATAATACCATCCTGCGGGCTCCTGATGAGCGTATAGCCCAGATTTGTTTCAGCATTGACAAGTGTGGCCTGCGCCTGTTCAAGTGCAGCCTCTTTCGCCTGAAGGGAGAGCTCTGCAGCTTTCAACCTGTAATTGCTGACGATCTCTTTTTCTACAAGTGGCCTCACTTTTTCGATTTCCATTTTGGCCGTATTTACATTGGCAACGGCACTATTGATGTTTGCCTTGGCCGTAATCACCTCTTGTTGATAGATTGGGTTATTGATCCTAAATAAAAGCTGCCCGCGTTTTACATGCTCTCCTTCATTGACATGGATCTCCTGTATATAGCCACTAATCATGGGCCTTATTTCGATCACACGCTCTCCTTCGATTGTAGCAGGGAAATTATTGTGGACGGTAACCGACTTTGGAACAAGCGTTAACACGGAGTAGTCCTTGACTTTATTGGCTCCGGGATTGTTCTGATTGTTTTGCTGACATGATAATGTAACAAAGGCCATGAAACAAATCATTGGAAAAACAGTTCTCATCTTATTGTGTTTGTTTATTGTGAATGTATTCTACTTATTGGAATTAAGATTTGATTGAAAGGGGAATAGCAAATTCAGGATGACCTGTTTGCGTTCAGCCAAAACATGGTTATATTCGGACTCTTCGATCTTCAAAAGCCTCATTTGAAGGGGTTTCATGATGATCGGATAGATCATCAACGAAACAAGGTTGATCATAAAATGGACTGGGTTGCTTTTGGGAATTGTCCCTGCATCCATCTCAGTTTCTATTTCTTCAAGGTAGTGTTGAATTGCAACCGGCGAATCTTTTGGAAACTTGTCAGGTGCGTCCTTTTTTAACCTGTTTTGGATGATATCGACAGTCAGAAAAGATTCCAGATAGGGAAACCGGATCAGTTTGTCCATAAAGTCATCAATAAATTGTTCGGTTTTTTCCCTGAACGGCAAGTCGGAAGTTAAAATGGCATCCGACTTTCCGGCAAATTGTTCGTGCGCCTTCAGCAGGACCTTGGCCAACAACTCATCTTTCGAGCGGAAATAATAATTGATCAGCGTCCTGTTCACATTGGCAGCATCTGCAATATCCTGTGTGGTTGCATAAAGCCTTCCTTCGACAAAAAAAACATTCATTGCTGTGTCGATAATTAACTTTTCGGTCTGACAATCTTTAACAGGCATAATTGACAAATATGTTTGACATTAATGTTTGACAAAATTGTCAACAAAAATAAGGCTTTATTTTGACTAATTATTGTGTTAATTTTCAAGAGTAAGAATGTTAACAATTACTTTAAAATGGAAGAGCAAATGATTATTCCCGGAATTGCTTTAGGAAAAGTTATTGGTGGCCTGCTCGGATGGATGTTTGCGGGATTTGTCGAAAAGTTGGAAGATGTTGGGAAACGAATCGATGACCTGAATTGCCTTTTAACGCAGGACAGTTCTCAAGGAAGCGTTAACCAACCTGTTGTAAAGGAATATCCTAAAATTTATTTTGGTTAAGGTATCAACAAACCGATTTTTCTTTAATATTAAGATCAAAATAAACAATCAGTTTTATCCGACCTAGATTCGCGGGAAAATAGCGTTAAATATATGGCTGATAAATCATAAAGGACATCATAAATCTTTATAGAACGAATTGTAATGTATAATATTATAGTTATCGATGATGAAAATGCCTCTTTAATCGTTTTGGTTAACCTGCTCAAGTACCTCTCTACTTTTAAAATTAAGGTAATGGGAACAGCAAAGAACCTTGATGAAGGGATTGAACTGATCAATTTGCACAAACCTGATATTGTTTTTCTCGATGTCGAAATGCCGGGAAAAAAGGGATTTGCAATATATGATTATTTCAGAAAGCCCGATTTTAAAATTATTTTCGTCACTTCAAATGAGGGATATGCAATGGATGCCATTAAAAAATCGGCATCCGATTTTCTCATGAAGCCGGTCAATATAGTTGATCTGAAAGAATCGCTGCAAAAAGTGATCCACCAGATTGAGTGGGAACATCAGCAGGCAGAACTGATCGACCGCATCAACTATCTAAGTTCCTCAGGAATTGAGGGCAAAAACATTATCTTTGATGTGGACGGCGGATTTGTAATGGAAAATACGAGCAATCTTGAGTATTGTGTTGCAGCCCAATCGTACGCCACAATTGTTACGATCGCCAAAAAGGAGATTACGGTCTCAAGATCGTTGAAGGAGATACAGGAAATTCTTCCTCCAAAGCAATTTTACAGAACCCATAAATCTTATTTGGTGAACATCCACTTTATCAGGAAATTCGTTAAGGCGAACGAAAGTTATGTCCTTATGAAAAGTGGCACAAAAATACCCGTATCCGTAAGGATAAGCTCAACAATTTCGAAAGACTTAAAGCTAATGCTCTCATCCGGAAATGAGCAATCCTGATAATTAAATATAATTATTTGATTATCATTGCTTAATACCTTAAAAGGCCAAGGTAAATTTGCTGATTTAAGCCGGATCCAGGTATTTTCACATACAAAATACCCCTTAAATTCGACGTTAAAAAACTCATTGCACTCCAGGAACTTTTTTTGGGTTACATTCGTCAATTCAAATCAGGTAATTACACGATCAATTTTA
>TBL_comb47_HYPODRAFT_10003485_pt1 | contig 18601 bp, 10 predicted proteins | sample TroBogypolimnion_40_FD_10682 | JGI IMG/M metagenome (IMG submission 10682)
AAGCTGAAAGCTACGCAAGTGACAGGTATCTTATGCTTTTATTTGGTAATTGATACAAAAAACAAGAAAGCATGACTTCTTAGCGATTAACCAAATGTCTTTTTCGAATCTTTTCTCACTAACTAGGTTAGGCTACCACAATCCGTGATAAATTTCTTTAGTTATTTAGTTTGCCCTGGTGATCCTGAGTGTCTTCAATATCTTGATCAATACAAAGGGACTATAGGCGTATTTTCAAAAGTGCTCAGATAAAAGAAGATCATTCATTCGAGTTTCTACACATCCTAACTTCTAGATCGTCCAAAACAAACTCGCAGATGACAACGATTCTCCAATTTAAAGCACTGCTCTATTTGAATTATGCTCATAAAAATCAAAATAATTTTAATGATATTTTTGTTCCTGTACAACTTAATAAGCGGATACAATTATTCCAATAAAAATAATATTTTTGAAAAACTTGAAACTCGAGTGAGAAATATAAAGTGATCTAAATGATTCTTTTTTTAGGCTTGACTAATTAAATTTAAAAAATTTATTATGTGTATTCAATGAATGGAAGGCTGCCTTTTTGCATTGCTTCTGATTGAAAAGGATTTGAGTTTTTTGTTGAGTCAAGTGGGCTTAAGAGCCCTTTTTGCTCCTGGAAAGATTTAGATTGATTTTTGAGAGTTCGTTACTTGATTTGAGTTCGAAAATTAGTTAATCATGAAGCATGACTGAAATCTGGACACTTTCTTTGAGGCAATTGGCTTCTTGGTTTGAGGATACGAAGCGTTTATTGCCTTGGCGTGAAGATCCAACGCCTTACCGGGTTTGGGTTTCTGAAATCATGTTACAGCAGACCCAAGTTGCAACGGTCATAGGTTACTTTGATCGATTTATGAAACGATTTCCGGATATTCAGTCTTTAGCACAGGCTTCAGAATCAGAGGTGCTTTTGCTTTGGGCGGGACTTGGGTACTACCGAAGAGCGAAGCATTTGCATCGGGCTTCTCAAGAAGTCGTGAAGGCAGGTGCTTTTCCTGAGAGTCGTCAGGAATGGCTCAAGCTTCCTGGTGTAGGAGAATATACGGCAGGGGCTATTTTGTCTATTGCCTATGGAAAACCTGAGCCTCTTTTAGATGCGAATGTGGAGCGTGTGCTTGCGCGTTTACGATGTGTTGGTCGGGAGCAAGGGGAAACTTTTTATAAGAAGAGGCTTTGGAGGCTTGCTAAGTTCTTTGTGGAAAAAGGTCATGCCTTGGGGATTCCGCCTTCCTGCTTGAATCAGGCCTTAATGGAATTGGGAGCAAGCTTGTGTTCTGTTTCGCAACCTGAATGTTTGATTTGTCCTTTAAATCGACTTTGTCGAAGTTTTAAGCGGGGGCAGCAGACTGATTATCCGACGAAAAAACCGCCGAAAGTTTGGATTGCTGTCCAAGAAACGGTTCATTGTATTTTCAGAGGAGATGAGGTTTTGGTGCGTCAAAGAGAAAGTCCTCAGTGGAGAGCGGGGCTTTGGGATTTTCTCGTGGAAAAGCCTGTTTGGACTTCCTTGCGCTATTTAGCTGAGGTGAAAACCCAGCATGTTGTGACGCGTCATAAGATTCAGCGCAGGACGCATATTTGGAAATTATCTAAAAAAGCTTCTGTTCTTTGTGATCGCAAGGTTGAGAAATGGATAGCCTGCAATGATAGTACTTTGCCAACGGGGGCTGCATTTAAGAAGTCGCTTCAAGCCGTTACTCGCTTTTTATCTTCCTGATGCCTTATTAGAAAGTAAAGCTGAGGAAAATGCTTTTTTCTGAGCCAAAAATGTGAGATGCATGCCAGATGCAAAATCAGCTCGATGTGTCGTTTTTGGAGAGTTTGTCTAGTTCACTTAATGATAAGCAGCGCGAAGCTGTTCTTCATATTCAAGGGCCTTTGATGGTGCTTGCCGGCGCGGGTTCTGGAAAAACCAAGATGCTTACTTCTCGTATTGCTTATCTGATAGAGCATTGTCAGGTGTTTCCTTATCAAGTTTTAGCAATGACCTTTACTCAAAAAGCGGCTCAAGAGATGCGTGAACGAGTCGCCCATCTTTTGGGCATTGCCGGTGGTTGGCAAAGGAGTGGATTGCCAGAAATTGGAACTTTTCATTCTGTGTGTGTAAGATTGCTTCGGCAAGAATGTTTATATACTCCTTTTACAAAACCTTTTGTCGTTTATGATGATGCAGATCAGTTGAGTCTGATCAAGTTGATGATGAAAGGTTTTGAGTTAGACGATAAAAAAGTAAATCCTAAAGTACTTCAGTTTTCTATTAATCGTGCCAAATGTGATGCTACGGAGGGCAGTGCTTCCGAGTTCTTTGGGTGGAGACGCATTCCTTTTGATGCCATCTATAAAAAATACCAGCAGATGCTTTTCGATAACAATGCAATTGATTTTGGTGAGATTATTTGTCTTGCTTACCGTTTATTGCGTGATCATCAGGAATTAAGGGAAAAATACCAGAGTCGTTATCGTTACTTGCATGTCGATGAATACCAAGATACTAATCGCTCTCAGTATCTTTTTTTGTCACAGCTTGCTTCCTCTCAGCATGGAGGGCATGAGAATATCTGTGTGGTAGGAGACGAAGATCAATCCATTTATAGTTGGAGGGGAGCAGATATTCGTAATATCTTGGATTTTGAAAAAGATTATCCAGGAGCTCATATGGTCAAGCTTGAGCAGAATTACCGTTCTACGCAGAATATTTTAAGGGTCGCAGGAGCGGTGATTAGTAAAAACAAGGCGCGAAGAGCTAAAACGCTTTGGACAGAAAACTCTGTAGGATTACCAGTGGTTTGGATGCAATTAGCTGAAGAACGCGCTGAGGCCCAGGCAGTGGTGCATGAGATTCAAGCGCATGTGAAAGAGGGATGCCGTTACTCTGATTGCGCAATCTTTTATCGAACGCATGCTCAAAGTCGTCAGTTTGAAGATATTTTAAGGAAAGAAAAAATAGATTATCAAGTGATTGGGGGCGTGCGATTTTATGATCGTAAAGAAATTAAAGATATTTTGGCTTATTTCAAAGTCATTCTCAATCCTAATGACGCAGTGAGTTTTAAGCGTATTCTTAATGTTCCAGGAAGAGGTATCGGTAAGAGCACGGTAGAAAAGTTGGAGACCTTAGAGCAGTCAGGACGTTTTTTTTGGGAAGTTTTAGATCAAGTAGCTCAGGATTCTGAGTTAATTTCACCTGCTATTACAAAAAAAATAGCACCTTTTGTTTCACAGGTGAAAGGATGGATTCAAAAGCAGCCAGAGCTTTCCCTTTGTGAGCTTTATACGCTCATTTTAGAGGATATTGGTTATGTTCGGTTACTTCGTCAAGAAAATACCGAAGAATCCTTAGCGCGGGTTCAAAATTTAGAAGAGTTAATGACCTTGCTTCAAGAATTTGAGGAGGAGCAAGATTGTTCACGAGGGGATCTTCTGAGTCTTTTTTTGGAGCAATCCACTTTAGTTTCTGAGGTAGCCTCGAAAGAAGATACCTCCTGTGTGAAATTGATGACTTTTCATTCTTCCAAAGGGCTTGAGTTTCCTATTGTTTTTATGGTGGGGATGGAAGAAGGATTGTTTCCTTCTTTTAAGGCTTTGGAATCCAAAGATCGTGACCTTGAGGAAGAATTCAGACTATGTTATGTCGGGATGACACGAGCTCGTCAGAGATTGTATCTCAGTAGTGTGCTTTTGCGTAGGATTTGGGGAGAGACAAGTTTTCAGAAAGCCTCTTCTTTGTTGGAGGGCATTCCCTTGGAATGGCTGGAAGTGCGTTCTGATGCCCAGCAAGCAGCGCGCAAGGACGTGAGAATGAAGAAGTTTTCGTTGTATTAGGGAGGATCTTTGAAAAAGCTGATCGTAGGTTGCCTGATCTTTTTTTGCGTTGCAATTGCAAGTTTATGGTTCATTGATGTCAATCGTTACTTGCCTTATTGGGTAGATGCAGCGAATCAAAAAATCCAAGGAAAGCTTGAGTTAGGAAGGGGATCGTTATCTTTGTGGAAGGGAGCTCATGTTGCCGTTGAGGGATTGAAGCTTTCAGATACGAAAGGGGAGCCTATCATAGTAGTTAAGAAAGCTTTTTTCAAAGTTTCTTGGGTTTCTCTCGTGATGCAGGCTTTGGGTTTACAAAAAAAAGGTTCTGTTTTAGTGAGGTTCCAGGTGGAAGGAGCTGAGATTTACCTGAAAAAAAAACGGAAAGTTTGGAATTTTTCAAGTTTGTTACCTCCTGCGACTTCTTCTGAGCCTTCTTCTCAAGCGAAGGGGTCTTCGAAGCTTGCTTGGCGTTTGAATCTGGATTTTTTGGATAGTACGATCCACTATGAAGATGAAGCGATGAAAACCCAGGCTCGGGGCATTGAGTTGCATCTCGAGGACGTTTCTTTAACCCACCCGAGTCGTTTTAGTTTGGTGGCAACGGTGGAGAAACGTGATGCATTATTTCAAGTTTCGGGTAAAACAGAGATCAAGGCTCAGGTTTTTCCTGAAATGGATAAAAATCAGTTGAAATGGGAGGCTCAAGTAGATTTTGGAGGACTTGAAGCGATTTTTCCTGGAAAGTTTCTGAAGAAAAAAGGGGTTCCTGCATCGTGCGAGATGTCGGGTGCACTTCATTGGGGGTCTGAAGTGCGTGTTGATCTTGGGGAAGTTCGGATGGCGCTTCTTCAGTCGACATGGAAGGGGTATGGATTTGCAGTTTTTGGGGAAGAGCTTGCTTTTGCTGCGCAGGTGAAATCTGATCCTATCGAAGTGGCACCTTGGGCGGAGGTCTTGCCTCTTTTAAAAGAGTATCAGCCGAAGGGGCGGTTGCGCTTGGAAGGAAGGATTAAGCGTCAGAAAGCTTTAGCTTTTGAGGGGAAGCTTTTTTTAGAGGCATTTTCTGTCGTTTTACCTCGTTTGAAAGCCCCTTTGATCAGTGAGGGTGTGGTTGAAATTCAAAATGAGCGTGTGCAAACTTCGATGAGTCTTCAAACTTCAGGAAATCAAGTGAAGGTTGCAGGAACCTTGGTTTCTTTCACTCATCCTTCTTTGGAGGTGAAGGTGAGTGGTTCTGAATGGGATGCGGATATCTTGAGTCAAGCTTCCTCTGGAAATGCTCCTGCTTCAGGGGTGCAATCGTCTGAAGTTACAGCAGATGCTTCTTGGAAAAAAAATCCGCTTCTTTTGAAAAGTCGTACGCGTTGGGTGATGGATGTCGGAGGTATTCGAGCACAAGGGGTGAAGCTTGCAGGTATTCATTCTATTTTAGAAACCCAAGGGCTGCAGTGGACGATCCCTCAGTGCTCCTTTCGGGTTTTTTCTGGGGGTGTGAAGATGGGAGGTTCTGGTCATGCGGATCTCAAGCCTTATCACATGAAAATGCAAGTGGATGGTTTGAATATCAAGGAAGCTTTGACTTGGGCATCTCTTTCTTGGGCAAATACCATGGCAGGAAAAGCGGAGGCATCGGTGGATGTTCAGGGAGAGGGTTCCTCCCTTGCTTCATGGAAAGGGCAGGGATCGATGAAAATTCGGGATGTTGTTTTTTCAGGGCTTGATCTAGGGAAGATTGCTTTAGAGTCTGTTGAAAAAAGCATGCAACCACTTACGAAGAAGGTTCCTGGTATTCAAGAAAAAGTCTTAAATTTTTCTCAGAAGCAGTCGAGGTACAATCTTGTTTCAGCAGATTTTAAGGTAGCAGGAGGTTTTTTCGAGATGTCTTCGTGGATGGCTCAGGCTCGTGCTCAGGAGGGTATAGATCTTCGAGGCCAGGCTAAAATTGGTCTTTCTGATAAAAGTTTGGAGGGGACTTGGGAAATGATTGACACTTATGGGATGACTCATCTGGAAGATTTGAGTCTGGTGCAGCAGGGGGTGCGTGTTGATCGGATTTTAGCTGAAAAAAATGCCCCTGTTCGTCTTCCTATGCGATTGGGTGGTAAGTTGAATGCTCCTCGTTTCTTTTACGAGCAAACTTCGGACCATTTGATACGTGTTGCATTAAGCAATGTGGCTCAAGCACTCAAAGGGCAAGCAGGTAAGAAATTGAAAGAGCAGGTAGCGCCCTTGCTGAAGGATGCACCTCCTGCTATTCAGGAGCAGCTTAAAAAATGGTTTCGCTAAAGGCTTGCATTGATCTTGGAACACAGACCTGCTTACTTTTAGTTGTAAAAAGTACTGGGGAAATTCTTGTAGATCGAAGTAGCATGGTTCGTCTTGGGGAGGGGGTTAAAAAGCTCAGAGTTTTAAATCCTCAAGCTCAAGAAAGAACTAGGGTCTGTTTGAGGGAGTATGCTTCGGTAGTTGCGTCCTATGGTATTTTATCTCAGGATGTGGTCTGTGTTGCGACTAGTCAAGCGAGACTTGCTTCGGACGCTTCTTTATTTTTTCAATCTTTGAAGCAAGACTTTGGGTTTGTTTTTCAAATTCTTTCGGCGGAGGAAGAAGGACGTTTTGCTTTTGAGGGAGCTTTGCTTCCAGGATTTCCCCCTGAAGAGGTGGTGGTGGTTGATATTGGAGGAGGAAGTACTGAGCTTATTTCTGAGCATGAGGTACAAAGCTGGGATTTGGGATGTGTAGGGTTAAGTGAGGCTTATTTTCCTAAGTATCCCATCGACATCATTGCTTGGATGGCTGCCCAAAAAACCGTTCAGGAAAGGTTTTTTTCTTCTCGAAAGAAAGCTTCCTTGATGGGAGTAGGTGGCACTATTACTACTTTGGCGTGCTTAGCTTCTTCTTTGAAAAGTTTTGATGCGCAGGTGATTCATGGTTCAGTTCTTCTTCGTCAGGATGTGGAGCATTTTTTAGAGCGCTTTCGTTTATCCTCTTGGGAAGAGATGGTGGCGTTTTTAGGTTCTCAGAAGCATCGTGCAGATACCCTTCTGGCAGGAACGCTGATTTTATCAAGTGTGATGGAGCAAGGGGGTTATTCTGAGCTTCATGTGAGTGTGCGGGGGCTTCGTTATGGAGCTTTAAAAGTTTGCCATTAGAAAAGCGCTCAAAATGTGTTAGAATTGTTCCATGCTCGATGAAAAAGTTCCTATGACTGTAGTTGGTAGAAAGCGCTTAGAGGAAGAATTGCATCAGCTTTTGACCGTTGAGAGGCCGATGGTGGTGCGTGCGATTGAAGTAGCACGCGCGCATGGCGATCTTTCTGAAAATGCGGATTATTCGGCTGCTAAGGAGCGTCAGGGATTTATTGAAGGGCGTATTCAGGAGATCAATGGAAAACTTGCGCGTGCCCAGGTCATTGATCCTTCTCAGATTAAGTCCGATCAAATTGTGTTTGGAGCGACGGTTGTTTTGGAAGATCAAGTGCAGGAGAAAAAGGTAGTTTATCAGATTGTAGGAGTGGATGAAGCCAATATCAAAGAAGGTAAGGTGGGTGTGACTTCCCCCTTAGCTCGGGCTTTAATTGGAAAAAGAGCAGGCGATGAGGTGGTTGTTCATGCTCCCAAAGGTGAAGTTCGGTATGAAGTTCTTGAAATTATTTATCGTGAGACGGGTATTCGCTCATGAAGTAGGTATTTCTTACTTGAGTTTCAAGTTTTTTTATAACTATTTGTTTTTAACACTAAAAAAATCAATAATTTCAACATCTTAAATAAATTTCAGAGAAAAACTTGAAACTCGAATAGGGGGAGAGGTTTTTTTGGATCTCTGAATTGATCTCTTTTCAAAGCGTGGATTTTAGGTATTGCCTGTATTTGAATAGGGCGAATTTTTGAATAGCTTGGAATCCTTGCATTTTTCTTTTTATCAAGCCTCTTGGTTCTTCCATGTATTGTTTTTTATCTCGTTTTACATGTAATTCAACTGTTTAAATTTTTTTTGTATTAGTTTATTTCTTTATTTTTTTTAAATTTTGAGATCCAATAGAAAATAACAGAAACCAGTTGATTTAAAGATTACTTTGAAGTAATGATCTTTTCATGAAACTAATTGCTTTTTTGTGGGTGGCGGCTTTTTTATACCAACCTTCTTTGGCTAGTGCTATGGGTCATCTTCTTGGAGTTGAATTTAGCTCTCCGTCTCGACTCGAGCTTTTTGGCGCGACCATCACTGCTGCTGATTTTCCAAGCTTTTTTCAAAAAAGCGATTTTGATGGTATTGAGCAATTAGAAATTTCACATTCGAAAATAGATCCTGATTTATTTGGCAGATTGTCTCCAGATCTTAAGCGATTATCAATGAAAAAAGTTCAAGATCTTAACGGAAATGTCCTCTCTGTTCATCAGTTTTTGGAGAACGCTGCCTATTTTGAGAATTTAAAAAGTTTAACTTTGGATAGTCAGTATATTGATGACTCAGCTGTATCTTTGATTGTTCGAATGAAGAAGCTCAGAAAGTTAAATCTTCCGAATAATCATATTACAGGTAAGGGTTTTCTGGAAATTCTTGGCATGGAGGGTCTTGAAATTTTATGCCTCAGTCATAATCAGATTGGCTCGTTTGAGCTAAAAAAGCTTTCCTCGGTAAGGATAAAAGAGTTAATCCTTGAGAACAACCACATCAATTCTGAAGGTGCGTTTTCCATTGCAAATATGCAAGAAATTGAAATATTGAATCTTGCTAACAATCAGATTGGAGATCTTGGAGCTTCTTACATCGGTCGGATGGAGAAAGTTGAGTCCTTAAATCTCAATCATAATCAGATCGGAAAAGAAGGGGCGAAGAGCATTTCCAAAATGGAAGAGCTTACCTCTTTGAGTCTTGCCGACAATCAAATTGGAGCCGCAGGAGCAGCTTATATTGCTCGGTTGGAGAACCTAGAAGCATTGAATCTAAATTCTAATAGAATCGGTGACGCTGGAGTTGAGCATATTTCTCGCATAGAAGAAATGAAACACTTGGATCTTGCATCCAATCAAATCGGAGATGCAGGAGTAATGTATATTGATCGCATGAAGGAACTAGTAACCTTAAATCTTGCTAACAATCAAGTGGGAGATACTGGTGCAGAATGCCTTGCTCAGATGGAGAATATCAGAAAATTAGATCTTTCTGAAAATAGAATCAGAAATAGGGGCTTGTCTCATTGCGCTTTCATGCAAAATATCAGAGACTTAAATCTTTCTGGCAATCGCATTGATGATATCGGAGCATTTTATATTTCTAATATAAAAAAAATTAAAATTTTGAATCTTGCTAAAAATAGAATCGGGCCTGAAGGAGTAGCTCATCTCTCAAGTATGCAAGGGGTCACCATATTAAATCTTCGTGCCAATAATATACGAGATGCTGGGGTTGAGCACATTTCAAAGTTATCAGATATTACTTCTTTGGATCTCAGTGAAAATTCGGTCGGAGAGCAGGGTGCTCGAGCCATTTCAAGTATGGTAGATCTTACTTCCTTGAATCTCAGTTCTAATCAAATAGGAGCTGAAGGAGCTTTGCTCATTTCTAGCATGGAGGGGCTTACCGACTTGAATCTTAGTTCCAATCAAATAGGAGATGCAGGAGCTTCTCATATTTCTGGCATGCAGGAGCTTACCGACCTGAATCTTAGCTCTAATCAAATAGGAGATGCAGGAGCTTCTTATATTTCTAGGATGAAAGGGCTTATTACATTAAATCTTAGTTCTAATCAAATAGGACCTGAAGGGGCTTTGCTTCTTGCCTTGTTGCAGGGCATTATATTTTTGGATCTTGCTAACAATCAGATCGGAGATGAGGGGGCTTTGCACCTTTCACTGCTGGAGTGTATTACTCATTTGAATTTCGGATCCAATGGTATCACCGATGTGGGTGCTGAGTACCTTTCGACTATAGTAGGCATTACCAAGTTGAATCTCAGTTCCAATAAAATAGGAGCTCAGGGCGCTCAGTACCTTTCGAGGTTGCAGAGTGTTATCAGCTTGAATCTTAGTTCAAATCAAATCGGAGCTTTGGGGGCTCAGTACATTTCGACTATGAGGGGTATTGCTACTTTGAATCTCGGTTCTAATCAAATAGGAGCTCAGGGAGCTGAGCATATTTCGAGGATGGAGGGTGTTATCAGTTTGGATCTTAGCTCTAATCAAATAGGACCTACTGGAGCTCAGTGTATTTCGAGCATGAGTAGTGTGACCAACTTGAATCTCCGATCTAATCAAATAGGAGTTGCTGGGGTTGAGCCTATTGCGAGTATGCGCGGTCTTATTGCCTTGGATCTCAGCTCCAATCAAATTCGAGATGTGGGAGCTGAGCAACTTGCGAGTTTGCAGGATCTTACCGTTTTGAATCTTCGGTTCAATCAAATAGGAGATGAGGGGGCTGAGCATCTTTCGCGTATCCGGGGTCTTATTGCATTGGATCTCAGTGCTAATCAAATAGGAGATACGGGTGCTGTGTACATTTCAAGTTTAGAAACTATTACCAGCTTGAATCTCAGTGGAAATTTTATTCAAGCTCATGGAGCTTTGCAGCTTTCGAAAATGAGCAGTGTTACCACCTTGGATCTTAGCTCCAATCAAGTCAGAGCTGAAGGGGCTCGGGATATTTCAGGTATGCTAGATCTCACCGTGTTGAATCTCAGTGCTAATGAAATAGGCGATGTGGGCGCTTCTTACCTTTCGGGGATGGTAGGTCTTAGCACCTTGAGTCTTCGCGCTAATAAAATTGGATTCGTGGGCGCTGAGGCTATTGCGAGTTTGCAGGATCTTACTACCTTGGATCTCAGAGCTAATTTCCTCGGAGCTCTTGGTTCTGAGTACATTTCACATATGCGAGCTCTTACCAGTTTGGATCTTAGTGGAAATTTTATTGGGGATGAGGGGGCTTTGTACATTGCATGTATGCAGGGTCTTATCAGATTGAATCTCAGTTCTAATCAAATAGGAGATGAGGGGGGTGCTCAAATTGCTCGTATGAAAGGAATTAGGGAATTGAATCTCCGTAACAACCAAATTAAGTCAATATAATGGTATCAGTAGGGAACGATTCATTTTTTATTTTTTCGCAAAATTTTTTTTAATGATAATTATCAATTTATAGCGGCATTGTGATGAGTTTTTATAGCTGTGTTTAAAAAAGCACTTTTGATGATGAAAATCAAGAAAGAAAGGGGGGTTAATTGAGTGTGTTTTGTATGGAAGCAGTACTGACAAGATCGAAAGACTTAAAATCATTTCAAATCGATATAGCAATAGACGAAAATAATTTGAACTAAGCAATGATGTTATTGCTGAATGTATCAGTTTTGAAAGAAGTCGATTCCTTTTTTGTGTTCTTTGATTGGGCATAGTTTCAATATGGGGTGGTTTTCTGCGTACTTGTTAATGAAAGAAGTCTGAGCTTTTGGATAGTTGCTTCTTGTGACTTAAGTATCAGAACTACCTGAAAAAAAAATTGATTCAAAAATATTTTTGAGGTATTTATTTTTTCGTGAAAAAATTTATTTTTTTTTGGATTTCAGTTTCTTTGTACCATCCTTCTTTAATTTTTGCGATGCGTCGTAATATTGAAATGACGCCTGAAGCCTCCTATCGGGTCAAGTTTGCTGGAGGGACTGTGACTGATACAGAGTTCTCCGAAATTTTTCAAAGAAGCAATTTCAATAGTATTAAAAAATTAGAAATTTCAAATTCAAGAATTGATCCTGAGTTCATTAGGAGACTGCCTGCAGGACTTAAGGAATTATCGCTGAGCTTTGTTACAGGTCTTCAAGGCAACAAACTGTTAGTCCATCAATTTTTACAGGATGCTCTTTATTTTGATGAATTGGAAGTTTTAAGTCTTAGAAACTAGAAGATTACTAATGCTGAGGTATCCATCATTGCTCAAATGCAAGGACTGAAAAGAATTGATCTTTCGAATAATCAAATCAAGCCTGAAGGATTTATCGAAATTGCGATCATGCAGGGACTTGAATATTTAGATATTAGTAATAACCAGATTAATTTCTTTAGATTAGAGCAGGAGGAAACTAAGTTAGATATTATTAATAATAAGATCTTCTTTGAATCTGAACAAGATGAAAGCAAATCAGATCTCAGCGATAATGGGAGCTTATTTGAGTTTGAGGAAGATGAAACCAGTTCAGATTTCATGAATAAAAAGAGTTTTTTTGAATCTACGCAAGATGAAATCAATTCAGTTCTCACTGGTAGACAGATTAGTGTCTTTGAATCTAAGCAAGATGAAATAAATTTAGATAATTTTGATGTACACAGAATTAACAATTTGAAGATAGGGGGCAATAAAATAGAAGATATTGGAGCGGCTTTGATTTGTCGTATGAAGAGAATTACGATTTTAGATCTCAGCGATAATAAAATTGGAGATGAGGAAGAAAAGCATATTTCTGGCATGCAGGGACTTACCAGCTTGAATCTCAGCAAGAATCTCATAGGAGCTCAGGGAGCCCAACACGTTTCTTCTATGGAGGGAATTACAGACTTAGATCTTAGCGAGAATCTGATCGGAGATGTGGGAGCCCAGTACATTTCTGGTATGCAGGGGATTATCAGGTTGAATCTTGGAAAGAATATCATAAGAGCTGGGGGAGCCGAGTACATTTCTCGTATGAGAGGAATAGCTACCTTGAATCTCAGCAAGAATCTCATAGGAGCTCAGGGGGCCCAGCATATTTCTTGTATGGAGGGAATGACGAACTTAGATCTTAGCGAGAATGTGATCGGAGACATGGGAGCGCAGCATATCTCCGGTATGCAAGGGATTGTCAGGTTGAATCTTGGTAAGAATGTCATAGGAGCTCAGGGAGCGCGACACCTTTCTCGTATACAGGGTCTTGCTGAGTTAGATCTTAACGAAAATAAAATCAGAGATGAGGGAGCTCAGCACATTTCTGGTATGCACGGAATTACCAAATTAGATCTTAGCGGGAATAAAATGGGAGCTCAGGGAGCCCAGCACATTTCTGGTATGCAGGGAATCACCAAATTAGATCTCAGTGCGAATAAAATAGGAACTCAGGGAGCCGAGCATGTTTCTCGTATGCAGGATCTTACCGAATTGAGTCTCAGCGAAAATAAAATCGGAGATGTGGGAGCTCAGCATATTTCTTGTATGAAGGGAATGACCAGTTTGAATCTTGGAAGCAATTTTATAGGAGATGAGGGAGCTAAGTACATTTCTCGTATGGAGGGAATGACGAGCTTAAATCTCAGTCATAATAAAATTAGAGATACAGGGGCTCGATACATTTCTCGGATGGAGGAAATGACAAATTTAGATCTTGGTAATAATAAAATCGAAGCTGTGGGATCCCGGCACATTTCTCGTTTGGAGGGCCTTACCACTTTGAATCTCTTCAACAATATCGTCGGAGTTGCGGGAGCTCGTTACATTTCTGGTATGGAGGCAATTACAAAATTAGATCTTAGTCATAATAAAATTAGAGCTAAAGGAGCCTGGCACATTTCTCGTATGGAAGATCTTACCGAGTTATCTTTCGCTGGGAATAAAATGAGAGCTCAGGGAGCCCAGCACATTTCTGGTCTGAGGGGTCTTGCCTCCTTAGATCTCAGTTCGAATAAAATCAGAGCTGAGGGAGCTGAGCATATTGCTCGTATGAAGGGTCTTACTACCTTGAATCTCGGTATAAATTCGAAATCTTTGTTTTATAGTTTCAGTGGTAATTTTATGCTATCTTTGGGGACTGAGTGCATTTCTGGTATGCAGGGTCTTACCATTTTAGATCTTACCTGTAACGGCATCGGAAATGTCGGAGCTTGGTACATTTCTTGTATCGAGGGTCTTAGCATCTTTCTTCTCAAATCGAATATAGTAAAAGATGAGGGAACTCAGCATCTTTCACGTATGGAGAGTCTTACTGAATTAAATATTAATAATAATAAAATCGGAGATGAGGGAATCCAGCATATTTCAAGTATGAGGAAAATCAGGAAATTATATCTTTCGTCTAACGGCATGGGAAGTGAGGCGGCCCTTATCTTTCTCGTATGCAGGGTGCGACCATAATGGATCTCAAATTTAATCAAATAGGAGATGAGGGAATTGGGCACCTTTCTAGTATGGCGTGTGATCTTAGGCACCAGCAATCTTCTAGATTGGATGTACGAGGTGCTCCTCAAACGTCGAGTCAGTGTCGGTGTACGATCTTCTAAATAACATTTGATAAGAAGTAATTTGACTGTCTTTGAAAAAATGTATTTAGTCTAGAAAACTCATTAAAAAGGGGTGTGCGAGATTAATTGAAACGGTATTTTTTACGTAAAAAAGGATCGAATATGCTAAATTGATGAGACTAAATCGATATAGAAATAGATCAAATGATTGATCTTAAAGTTAATGTTATTTCTGGAGATTTGCAATCTTTGACTGAGTGTATCAGTTTTAAAAGAAGTTAATGTTTCTTTTTTGTGCTTGTTCACCAGAAGTAGGTTCAAAATCGGAGACAGCTGGTTTTCTGTGTGGTGCTCATCCAAGAAGTCAAGTTTTTTTATAGAGCGAGTTTTTCAATAGTTGGTTCCTGAAACTTGCGATAGCAGAGCTACCTAGCAAAATAGAAAGACTGAAAAAAAATTGATTTAAAAACTTTTTTGAGGTATTTATTTGTCGTGAAAAAATTTCTTTTTTTTTGGATCCCATTTTCTCTGCACTATACTTCTTTAACTTTCGCGATGTATCGTAATATTGAAATGACGCCTGAAGCCTCCTATCGACTCAAGTTTGCCGGAGGTGCTGTGACTGATACAGAGTTCTCAGAAATTTTTCAAACAAGCAATTTTAAAAGTATTGAAAAATTAGAAATTTCAAATTCAAGAATTGATCCTGAGTTCATTAGAAGACTACCTGCAGGGCTTAAGGAATTATCGCTGAGTTTTGTTACAGATCTTCAGGGCAATAAGCTTTTACTTCATCAATTTTTACAGGATGCTGCTTATTTTGATGAATTGGAAGTTTTAAATCTTAAAAACCAGCAGATCACTAATGCTGAAGTATCTATCATTACTCAAATGCAAGGACTAAAAAAAATTAATCTTTCGAATAATCAAATCAAGTCTGAAGGATTTTTGGAAATTGCCATCATGCAGGGACTTGAGAGTTTAGATCTCAGCAATAACCAGATTAGTTTCTTCAGATTTGAGCAAGAACAAACCAATTTGGATCATTCAGATCTATACAGAATTACCAGCTTGAAGCTAGGAGGTAATCAAATAGGAGATGGTGGAGCTGCTTTTATTTCTCGTATGACGAGAATTACAGATTTGGATCTTAGTAGGAATAACATCAGAGCTGGGGGAGCTCAGCATATTTCTCGTATGTATCGAATTAACAGCTTGAATCTCCGTCAGAATGTTATCGGAGCTGAGGGTGCCCGGCACATTTCAGGTATGCAGGGAATTACCAGCTTGAATCTGGCCCAAAATATCATCGGAGATGAAGGAGCCCAGCACATTTCTGGTATGAGTAGAATGACGACCTTAGATCTTAGCGAGAATGCCATCGGAGATGAGGGAGCTCAGCATATTTCTCGTATGACGGGAATTAGCAGCTTGAATCTCCTGAAGAATGCGATCAGAGATGAGGGAGCGCGGCACATTTCTTGTATGGAGGCTATTACCATATTGGATCTCAGAGGTAATAAAATAGGAGATGCTGGAGCAGAGCACATTTCTCGTATGCAGAGAATTACTAGCTTGAATCTCGGGAAGAATGTTATCAGAGATGAGGGAGTCCGGCACCTTTCTCGTATGGAGCGAGTGACGAACTTAGATCTTAGCGAAAATGCGATTGGAGATAAGGGAGCTCAGCACATTTCTTGTATGACGGGAATCACCAATTTAAATCTCGGGAAGAATGTCATCAGAGCCGAGGGAGCTCAGTATCTTTCTCGTATGGAGGGAATGACGACCTTAGATCTTAGTGAGAATGCGATCGGTGATGCTGGAGCCCAGCATATTTCTAGTATGAATAGAATTACCAGCTTGAATCTCGGAAAGAATGCCATCAGAGTCGACGGCGCCCAACACCTTTCTCGTATGCAGGGTCTTAGCGAATTGGGTCTCAACGAGAATCAGGTCGGAGATGAAGGAGCGCAGTATCTTTCTAGTATGAAGGGTCTTACTAAATTAGATTTAAGAGGAAATAAAATAGGAGTACAGGGAGTCCAGCAACTTTCTAGTATGAAGCTTACTAAATTGGATCTTAGCAAGAATAAAATAGAAGATGAGGGAGCTGGATATATTTCTGGTATGCAGGGTCTTATCAGATTAGATCTCAGCGGAAATAAAATAGAAAATGAGGGAGCTCAGTATATTTCTAGTATGCAGGGTATGAGCGAGTTGCTTCTCGATGAGAATAAAATAAGAGCGGAGGGAGCCCAGTATATTTCTCATATACAGGGTCTTACCCAATTGGGTCTCAGCGGAAATAAAATAGGAGATGAGGGAGCAAAGCATATTTCTGGTATGCAGGGTCTTACCCAATTGGGTCTCAGCGGAAATAAAATAGGAGATGAGGGAGCAAAGCATATTTCTGGTATGCAGGGTCTTACCCAATTGGGTCTCAGCGGAAATAAAATAGGAGATGAGGGAGCAAAGCATATTTCTGGTATGCATGGTCTTATTAGTTTGAATCTAGGTAAGAATATTATCGGAGATAAGGGAGTAGAATATCTTTCTTGTATGCAGGTTCTTACTGAATTGGATCTCAACGAAAATATAATAGGTACTAATGGAGTCGAGTACATTTCTCGTATGCAGAATCTTATTAAATTAGAGCTTAGATCAAACAAAATAGGCAATAAGGGAGCTCAGCACATTTCTTGTATGGATAGTCTTACCACCTTGAATCTTGGAAAAAATTGTATCTACTCTGAGGGAGTGGAGTTTATTTCTCGTATGCAGGCTCTTACCGAATTGGATCTCGAAGTGAATCTGATCAGAGCTGTCGGAGCTCAGCACATTTCTCGTATGAAAGGTCTTACTAGCTTGAATCTCACAAGTAATTTTATCGGACTTGCCGGAGCGCGGTATATTTCTGGTATGCAGGGTCTTACAGAATTGAATCTCTTCTGGAATAACATAGGAGCAGAGGGAGCCCGTCATATTTCTAGCATGCAGGGTCTTACAGAATTGCATCTCGACTTGAATAAAATAGGGGATGAAGGAGCCCGGCACATTTCTAACATGCAGGGTCTTACAGAATTGCGTCTCTTCTGGAATAAAATAGGAGATGAAGGAGCCCGGCACATTTCTGGTATGAATGGAATTACAGTTTTGTTTCTCAATTGCAATAAAATAGGAGATGAAGGAGCTCGGCATATTTCTAGCATGCAGGGTCTTACAAAATTGAATCTCTGCTGGAATAAAATAGGAGATGAAGGAGCTCGGCACATTTCTAACATGCAGGGTCTTACAGAATTGATTCTCTGCTGGAATAAAATAGGAGATGAAGGAGCCCGGCACATTTCTGGTATGAATGGAATTACAGTTTTGCTTCTCAATTGCAATAAAATAGGAGATGAAGGAGCTCGGCATATTTCTAGCATGCAGGGTCTTACAAAATTGAATCTCTGCTGGAATAAAATAGGAGATGAAGGAGCTCGGCACATTTCTAACATGCAGGGTCTTACAGAATTGATTCTCTCCTGGAATAAAATAGGAGATGAAGGAGCTCGGCACATTTCTAACATGCAGGGTCTTACAGAATTGATTCTCTCCTGGAATAAAATAGGAGATGAAGGAGCTCGACACATTTCTGGTATGAATGGAATTACAGGTTTGTTTCTCCATTGCAATAAAATCGGAGCGCAAGGGGTTCGGGACATTTCAAATATGCAGATACAGGGTACTGTTAAAACGTCTTGCCAGTGTAGATGTACGATTTCATGAACACTATTCAATAATAGTAGTATTTTGAGTTTATCTGGAGAAATATATTGTGTGTATCAGACTCATTAAAAATATTATATAAAATTAATAGAAAATGTAAAATTTTTAACCTAAAAAAAATCGAATATGCTAAATTGACGAGATCAAAAAATTCAAAATCATTTCAAATCGATATAGAAAAAAATGATGGCCTTGGATTAATGTTATTTATGGGATTTGCAATCTCTAACTCATCGTATCATTATTTGAAAGAGATCAATAGATTGGTTTTCTTCGTATCTATTCATTAAGAGTACTTTCAAAATCGGAGACATCGGGTTCCTGTCTGGTGCTCACCCACGGTATGTTTCAGGATAGTTGTCGCCTCGACCGCTTGGTCACCTTACACCATTGGTGTCTAACAAAATTACGCATCACTTTCAAGCCATGAAATTCAACGGTGTCCATTTTTTCCCAATTTCTAGTTTTTCCAGACCAACGAGAAGGGTGTTGTTCTTGAGCTTCTTGATACCCGCATTCCGCACCAAAATATAAAAATATTTCGAATTAGCAAAAAAACAGTACAGGAAAGAACACTCCCCCTACCAAGTTAAAATTTGGAGCTTGAGAGGGTAGACAAAAGCCCATGATACAGATACGATGAAGCATCTCGCATCAGAGTGATAAGGGAGAGCTGCCATGGAGTTTAATGCAGCGCAAGTGAAAACTGAATTTTTAGGCCATTTAGGTATTCTTACAGCGGTTATCGAAAGACTTGGGATCGTAGAAAAAGTAAATGCAAGAATCTCTGTTTCTAAAGAAAA
>TBL_comb47_HYPODRAFT_10003486_pt1 | contig 18600 bp, 12 predicted proteins | sample TroBogypolimnion_40_FD_10682 | JGI IMG/M metagenome (IMG submission 10682)
CGTAGGCGCACCTCGTAAGAGTGCGTCTTCTCTTCAACTCGCCCCTCGTAGGCGCACCTCGTAAGAGTGCGTCTTCTCTTCAACTCGCCCCCGTAGGCGCACCTCGCAAGAGTGCGTCTTCTCTTCAACTCGCCCCCCGTAGGCGCACCTCGTAAGAGTGCGTCTTCTCTTCAACTCGTTCCCTAGCTGAAATCTGAAAATTGAAATCTGCAATCCACTCACCGCTCACCGCCCGGACTGCCGCTGCTGATGACCACCGGTTGGGCCTGGAGCCCCGGCGCGGTGGCGCTCAAGCGAATCTCGCCCGGCGTGCGGCCGGCTTGGATGACAGCCAGGCACAAGCCATGAAACGTCTTGTGCTGGATGCCCTTGAACGGTTCATGGTTGGTTGGATCCCCGTTGTCAACGCCGGCGACGCAGCCGGGCCCAGTGAGTCCGAAGCTGATTAGATTATCGGCATTGGGGCACAGGTTGCCGTCCTGGTCCACGACGCTCACCTCTACGTATGATAGATCCGTGCCATCCGCCGTGAGTTTCGTGCGGTCCGGGCGCAGCACCAGCTTCGCGGGCTCGCCGGCGGTGTGTACTTCTTCGGTGAGCGTTTGCCCGCCCTTCTTGCCGACGGCCTTGAGCACGCCCGCAGCATAAGGCACCTTCCATTCCAGGTGCAGGCTCTTGCCGTCCTTGCAATCCTTGCTGCCTAACGATTTACCATTGAGGAACAACTCGACGGAGTCCGCGTTGGTGAAACACCAGACCGGGATTTCCTTGCCCTCGAATCCCTTCCAGTTCCAATGCGGCAACAGGTGCATGACCGGCTTGTCGCTCCACTGGCTCTGATAGAGATAGTAGCGGTCCTTGGGAAAGCCCGCCAGGTCGATGATTCCGAAATACGAACTGCGCGACGGCCAGCCATAAGGCGTGGGCTCGCCGATGTAGTCGAAGCCGGTCCACACGAATTCCCCCGCGACCCACGGTGCGCGCTTGATAAACAACAGGCTTTCCTCGGCCGTGCAGCCCCAGCCCGGTCGGTCCAGGTCGTAGGACACACACTCGTTGTTAGGACGCATGTTGATGTTCAGCTTGCCGTCGGACTTGAGTTGCAAGCCGTATTCGCCGCGCGTGCTGAGTGCCGAGGACGTCTCGGACGCCACTAACAGCTTTCCCTTCTGCTCGTTGTACTGGCCGGTGAAATAGTTCATGCCCACCACATCCAGCGCCTTGGTGAAACCGTTGGCAATGGCCTGGCCCATCTTGTTGACCCCGGAGGTGACCATGCGCGTCGGGTCCTCGCGGTGGCAGATGTCGGCCAGGCGTTGGGCCATCGCTCCACCTTGCGGCGCGGCCTGTTCCTTGATCTCATTGCCGATGCTCCACAGGATGACGCACGGGTGGTTGCGGTCGCGCCGCAGCATGCCGACCAAGTCCCGCTCGCTCCACTCGTCAAAGAACCGTTTGTAGCCGAACTTCATCCCGCTTTTCGGGATGATCCATTCGTCAAAGATCTCGTCCATCACCAGCATGCCCATGCGGTCGCACAGAGCTAACAACTCGGGCGCCGGCGGGTTGTGGCTGGTGCGGATCGCGTTGCAACCCATGGCTTTGAGGATCTCGAGTTGGCGCTCGATGCCTCGACGGTGTACCGCCGAACCGAGACAGCCGAGATCGTGATGCAGGCACACGCCCTTGAGTTGCACCCGCTTGCCATTGAGCAAAAAACCGTTGTCTGCGGTGAACTGAATCGTGCGAATCCCCAGCGGCGTGGTGTAACGATCCACCACGCGCCCGCCTACGCTCACCGCGGACACAACCTGATAGATAGACGGATCCTCGGTTGACCAACGCCGCGGGGCTTCGACCTTGAGCGATTGGCCGTACTCATGGCTTCCGCCAGCGGCGACGGTTTCATCCGTTTTCTGCTCGGCCACCTTGGCGCCGCCGGGGGCGAAAATCTCGGTCGTGACAGTCGCCTTGACCGCCTCAGCCCCATCGTTGCGCACCTGAGTGCGCACGCTGACCTGGGCCGTGGCATCGGTGACTTCCGGGGTCGTAACGTAGGTTCCCCACGGCGCGACATGCACCTGATCGGTTAGAACGAGCCACACGTGGCGGAAAATGCCGGCACCCGAATACCATCGCGAGCACGGCTGCTGCACGTTGACGCGCACCGCCAGCAGGTTTTTCCCCGGCTTCAGGTTTTTCGTCAGATCAACCTGGAAGCTGGAATAGCCATACGCTTGCTTGCCGACCGAAACGCCATTGAGCCAAACCTCGCTGTCCATATAGACGCCATCAAACTGGATTCCAACGCATTTCCCCTGGGTGTCCTCGGGCAAGGTGAAGTTCTTACGATACCAACCGATGCCGCCGTTTAGGGCGCCGGCGCTGGTACCGCCGGGGCTCTTGCGGTCGAACGGACCGTCGATGGTCGCCGGATCGGTGCCGGGCGGCCCCTCAATGCTGAAATCGTGGGGCACGTCCAGCCCGCGCCAATCCGTGTCGGCCACCGCCGGCGTCTGTCCGCCATCCACCTCCCCCAGGTGAAAGCGCCAGTCCTCGTCGAACGAGAGCGTCTGGCGTGCGCCGAGCGGTGCGGCGTCGGCAGCCCGAGCCCACGCCGGGCAACCTAGCAAAATCAAGGCGCCGATGGTGAGCACGGCGGGGTTGGGCAAGCGGTATTTCATCATATAGGTTTATGGTTCTAATCCAAAGTGTCACTTCGACTTCCATCCGAGCTGCACCGGGCCTAACAAACCTGAGTCAAGGAGTGCTGCAGTCTTGTCAGATGGAATGTTGGTGGAAGTCAGGCGCTTTTCCACCGGCACGGCGGCATCCCCGATCAAACGGTTCGGCCACAGATTGGTGACGCGGACTTGCAGTGTGTTGGCCTCCGGGCCAAGCGCATCGGTGACGTCCATCTGCCACGGCGGAGTCCAGAGGGTTCCGAGGCTCCTGCCATTGATCCGGACTTCCGCCAGGTCCCTCACCGTGCCCAAGTCGAGAATGAGTCTGGAGTTCTCCGGCCGACGGCCCGCTTCCCTCAGGTCAAATACCTTGTCGTAAGCGGCTGTGCCGGAATAGTACTTGATGCCATCCTCCGGGCGTTTGGTCCACGACACGAGTTGCTCGAACGTTGCCTCTGGCGGGCCGCCCCATTTCGGATCGAAGCTGACGGTCCATGGCCCGCTCAAATCCAGCAGCGGCGCGACCTGCGGGAAGTTGCGGCCATCGGCCTTGTCCGTCTCCGTCGTCCGCCGGAAGATCACAAACATCGATCCATTGGGTGGGAATTCCACCGGCACGCGCGTCAGACCGTCGGCAATGACATAACTCGACGCGTCGCGCGACTTGGCGGTCACCGGATCCCACAACTCCGGCATCTTGCCAGCGACCCGGAAACTGCACGTCACCGATTCCGCGTGATTCCTGCGATTGGCCAGGAAATAGATCTCCGTGCCCCACGCGCTGCGGTGAATCCAATCGACAAACGCATCCGGCATCCCGCCCGCATAAGTGAAATCCGGCTTGACTCCGCCGCGTTCGAGGATCTCGCGGGGTGTCAGGCCCCACACCACCCGGCCCTCACCCACCACGTGCTCCTTCACCGCTTTGCCATCACACTCGCCCCAAACATCCGCGGCCAGCGCTTGCACCCTCTGGTCGCACTGCGGGTAATCTAGCAGACCTGGCGCCCGCTCGGGTTTCGGACCGACCACGGTCATGCCCGCGGCGACCAACTCCTTGAGCTTGCGCAGCACCACCACTGGCAATGTCGTACTCTCAGGCAGCACCAGCATCCGGTAGCTCATGCCGTCCGGCAGCACAATGCGGCCGTCCTTGACCGCCAGGCGCTTGAGGAGGACCTCGGTATTGCAGACATCATAGTCGTAGCCGGGGCCGACTGACGGATCGATATGTTTCGGCGACACGAAGTTCGGGCAGGCATCGCCGTTGTAGAACAACACGTCGGCGGCGAACAGACCTTGTTGCAGCAGATGACTGCAACGCGCCACATAGTCGGTGAAGCCGCGCGCTTGGTTCCACCAGGTGATCTTGCGGTTGAAATGGGTCCCGGCACAAAACTCCGTTCCAGGACTGCCGTCGCCCGCATGGGTGGCGCTTGAGAAAATGAAAAAATGGTTCAGTCCCTCGCAAAACGCCCGGTCGGCAGTGGGCTTGAGGGTCGCCGGCGAATCGACCCAGTGGATGAACGAGGTGAATGCCTCGGCCGCGGCGATCGGCTTGCCATAGACATGCGCGGCCGATGCCGTCTGCTTGCCGTTCTTGTTTTGGTTCGCCTCGATCCAGGTGCCGTCCTGCCAGAACTCGCCCATCGGGATGGCACAGCGGCCGAGGTTCTTGAGGGCATCGAGCGCCATCACCTTCGGGCTGCACACGCCGCCCGCCTCGCTTTGTTGCACCAGTTTCTTGGCCTCCGCCAGCACGCTGAGTCGGCCAAAGTAGTTCTCGGCAACGCAGTCGGCAACCGTCCGGCGATAGTCGTAGAGAAAACGGTCTGTAACATCTGAACTTTGGATCACCTGTCCCGCCAGCGCCGACAGATAGGGCCGCGGATCATAACCGCGGAACTTCCTGAATTCCTCGACGAACTGGCCGGTCCAGTTAGGCAGGTTGATCTCCCAACTGTCGATTTGCACCGACCGTAACACTTTACCTGCCAATGGCCCGGCGTCCTCTATCAACGGGGCCGCGGCATTGGCAAACTGGAAACTCATGGCCGCGGGATCCAACGGATCGGCCTCCAAGCCATTGCCGGTGGGTGACGACCACGAGGTCATCGCGCCGGTCAGCGTTGAGCCAATGCGCAACACCTTCCACTGCCCTGGCGGGACGTCCCACTCGAGGGTGCCGTCGTTGCCGCACTTGCCGCTCAGGTCGATGAGGGTCGCCGGATCAACGGCCGCTCCCGCTGCTGCTTCTGGCAACGGGATCAGAGGCGCGGCACAGACATCCTTGATCGGCGTGGCTTGCGAGTCACCGAACGAATCATCCAGGGTTTTGCACGGCGGCACCACCGCGCGAGCGGGTTGTCCCGCGGCGAACGGAATGGCCTGGACCGCCACATCCTGATAGAACCGGGCATCCGCGCGCGGTGCCGGCAGCTTGCCGCGGAAATGCTGCGGTCCGGTGAGCACCAGTTCGGAACTGACATGCCGTTTGCATGCCTGCTCGGGTTTGATCCAAGGCCCTCCCGCGTTCCAACCACTGCACAGCATGAAGCTGACGCCAAGACCTAACCGATCGGCTTCTTTGAGGGTATGTTTGAACAATTCGCGCCATCCGGGGCTCATGTAGTCAGGCCCTTTGGTGGCCACGCCCGGGCCGCTGAGGCTATAGATCGTAACCCCGGCCATGCCTTGGGCTTTGAGCGCCTCCAAATCCGCGGTGATGCTCTCGCGGTCCACCTTGTCGCCAAGCCAGAACCACCACGTCCACATGCGCGCGGAATCCGGCGGATTAGCAAATTGCTGCGCCAATTCGCCAGCCCACCCGCCGGGAGTCTCGCTCGCTGCGGCCCATCCGCAACCCACGAGCATCAAGAGCAACAACGGCTTACAGAGTTTGCATATCACGGCCCGATTACTGATTACTGATTACTGAAGACCGGCACCGCCTGTTTGGCCAGGCCGATCTGGAACCGCTTGCCACCGTCACGCGTGCCCTGCATGTAGAACCAATAATCGTTGCCTTCGCGGATGATGTCGCCATGACTCAGGGTGCCCTTGGCGAAGTCGGGATTGTTGATCTTGATTCTGCCGCGATCCGTGAACGGTTTCTTGAGGTCTTCGGTGGTATAGGCCTTGTAGTACTCGCCGTTGCCGGAGAAACCGACGCAACCGAACAAGGTATAGACCGGGCCATCCTTGATCACGACGCTGCCTTCGCCAACCGCCCCGGTCGCCACCGGTTCGGCCGACCAATCCAGCAGGTTGGTCGATGTGACATAAAAGATGCAGTCGCCGCCGGAGGTATAGAAAAGATAGTAGGTGCCGTTTTCAAAAAAGATGAAGGGGTCGTTGCACTTGCCCTTGTGCAGCACCGGGTTGCCGGGATTCTTGGTCCAGTGGCGCAAGTCGGTGGAGGTGGCATACCCGATTTCCACCGCGCGCTTGGGGTTTTTCCCGGCATAATACATATAATAAACGCCGTCTTTCAAAACCGGCTTGGCCGGCGCCTGCGGCCGCTCCTCGTCCCATTCGCCCGCCTTGCCCTTGGGAATCGACAGGCCCTGATAGGTCCACGTCAGCCCGTCGGGCGAGGTTGCGTAATCAATCCGCGGCTCACCCTTGCCGCCCGCGCCGCCGTCCTGCCACGGGTTGGCGCTGGTGTAATACATGTAATAGGTGTCCCCGACCTTGACCACCGACGGATCCTTGGCCCAGTCGTCGTCCGGATCCCGATAGACCGGCTGCTCCGCCGTCTTCCACGTGCCTGCCGCCAGAGGCACCGCTGCGGCCGCTGGCGCGGCCGGCGTCTCCGCTCCGAGGGTGTGTGGCACGACGAGCGGCAGGAGGACCAAGGCAACGAGCCCAGGCGTAGCGAGAGCGATTTGTTGATAGGAGTACTTTGTTTTCATTGGCGCGCGTGTGTCTGGCCGGAAAGAACGCCATAATCCGCCTGGTTCTTTCAGATCATTTCCCGTTCGCGTGCAATCCACGGAGCGCCGGCTTCAGCCGGCGTGTCTTGAGTGATGGAAGCCGATACGACCAGAACATGCACGCCGGCTAAAGCAAGTGCTCCAACAGCCCCTCCGATCCCGCGGCACGACCGAAGCATGTGGCAGTCGGATCCCCTTGCGAGGGCCGCCGAAATCCTCCTAGACAACGGCGGCGAACGCGATGATGTTCTGTGCGATAGCCCACGCCTGCCCAGCGCTAGAGCAGCCGACTTTGGCCAACCCGTTAGTTCCTATCACATGCTGCCCGTGACCGAGAGACCCTATGAGCCAGGTGACCTGGCAGGCGTCGTCGAACTCTTCGTCGCTTCGATTCGCAGCTTGGCGGCGCCATTCTACACGCCTGAGCAGCTTGCCGCATGGGCACCCGCCACGCCGGACGTAGCTCGCTGGCAGCAGCATCTCGCATCCCAACACACCTTCGTAGCGGACGGCGGCGGTATTCTTGCAGGTTTCGCATCCTATCAGCCCGACGGTTACCTCGACTTGCTTTACACCCATCCCGCCTTCGCGCGTCGCGGCATTGCCTCCCGGCTCTATTTGCGCGTCGAGGCGGCGCTGCGGGCCGCCGGGCTGCCGCGGGTCGTCACCCACGCCAGCCTTGCAGCCCGGCCATTCTTCCAGCACCACGGCTTTCAACTCGACGCGGAAGAGGGCGTCGAGTGTCGCGGCGCGACCCTCCGCCGCTTCGCCATGCACAAGCCCCTCGCCGCCAATCCCGCATTGTAGCGAGAAAAAATCACTTGCCATGATACCGCTTTATGGTACTGTCCTCTGCGTTGAACAATCGTCACCGGGAAACTTTGGCCGACATCTTCAAGGATCCGGTCCCCTCATCGAGGCAGGAATACTACCATGATGACATACAAAGGATATCGAGGCTCAGTGCGTTTTGATGATGTAGCGGAGATCTTCCATGGGGAGATTACCGGCATGCGGGACGTGGTGACGTTTCAGGGCCGAACCGTGGACGAACTCAAGACTGCATTCCGGGAGTCGATCGACGATTATCTGGAGTTCTGCGAGAGCCGTGGTGAGGCACCCGACAAGCCGTATTCGGGACGCTTTCTCTTGAGGGTCGATCCCGCCCTGCATCGCCACTTGGTGGAATTGAGCGGGGATGAGGGTGAGAGTCTCAACAATTGGATTGTATCGAGGCTGCAGAGCATCGTCGGCACTCACCGAGACGGACAAACAGCTCGCCGAATGAGCCCTAGTGGGCATCCTGCCTCATTCGGTGCCCGGCACCGCCGCACCTTCCGGCACCAGCACGAGCGTTGCGCCCACTTCCGTCTTCATCACCACCCGCTCGCCCTTTAGCGTGTCGAGCTTCTTGCCGTCGCGATAGACATCCAGCGCCTTGCCGGGCCACGGATTGACCAGCGTACACGGGCGGCCCTGCTCGCTGAGAATTCTCACAAATTGCACCGCGCCGTCTTTGAGGGCGCTGGAGACCAGCAACGCATCCCAGGTGCGCAGGCTCATGAAGCGCGCGTCGCGGTTCTTCGGCCACACCGGAAACACCCGCAGCACGTGGCCGTGGCCCATGCACATCATCTCGTTGATCGCGTTAGGCACGATGCTGCAATTCTCGACGCCCTCGACGATGCCGGTGGTCAGGCCGTTGGTGCCACCCCTGGTTTCAACCATGTGCCGCAGTTCCTTAAGGATAATCTCCGGATCATAGCCGACGCGAACCGCCGCCGCATAGATGCTGCTCATGCCGTTGTTGTCGATCCAGCGGTTCATCACGCGGATCGTGTCGCGGGCGATTGCTAGCAGCTTCGGATCACTGTCCAATCCCAGCGCTCCCGCCGGATAGATATGCTGAATTTCGCAGGTGTTGTTCGGGCCCCATTCCATGCCCTTCTCGGTGTCGCGAAACACGGTCACCCCGTCCTTCTCAAAGGTGGGAAATTGGCTCAGGTGCTTGAGGATGTGGCGCCACTTCTCCTGCCGGCCCTGGTCCACGCCCAACTCGCCGCTCATGTCGAGCACCGTCTCAAACGCATTGCGCACGAGTCCCAGCGACATGATCGAGTTGAAATCCGCGCCCGAGTTCTCCTGGATCGAGTCGTTTTCAATCACGTAGCGCCCGTCGGCAAACTTGAGGTAGTCCTCCCAGAAGTTCGCCACCTCCAGCACGAACGGATAGACCGTCTTCGCGTAGGCCTTGTCATAGGTGTGATACCAATGCATGGACATGGGCGTCAGGGCATACGCCGCATTGCACTTCTGGCCCATGAAGCAGCCGCCCTCCTGATAGGCGGCATCGGTCAGATTGCCCTTGCGGCACGTCTCGATGCCCTTGGCGCCGATCCCCACCGAGTAATAGACGCCGCGCACGCCCAGCAGTTTCTGCGCGTAGTAGCGCCCGCGCTCCATGAAGGCGAGCACCGGCGCATGGTAGGCGGCCGCCTGCTCGATGTGGTTGCTCGTATAGAGGCCGTAGAACGGCGCCTGATAGTTGTAGTTGAGGTGATAGTCGCCGGCCCAGCGCGGGTCGTCATCGGTGACCCACAGCCCGAACAGGCCGGGGGGGAAATCCGGGTCGCGGCTGCCGCTGCCCATCACATAATTGGATAGATAATAGCGTTGCTCCAGGACTGGGTCACCGATTTCCACCAGCGACTTCGCCCAGAACTCGCGCCACCACCGCGCATGCTGTGTTAGGAGCGCGGCCACCGCAGCGGCAGTGAGCCCGGCGGCCTTTTGCTGCGCGGCCGCCAGCGGGTCCTTGGCATCGAAGGAACTCTTCACCGCCACTGCGACGATCACCTTCTGGCCAGGTTGTAAGGTGAACTTCGGCCCCGGCTGCGACTTGGCTTTGGGCGGCGGCGGCCGCTTGGGCGGCGGATTGGCCACGGGCACTTCCACCACCGGTTCCAGCGCTGGCTGTGTCTGCGACCCGCCAATGACCGTTAGGGCGGAGGCCGCCGAGGTCGGGATCTTCACGTCCTCGGCAAACGCCTTGGTGGCCCACAACACCGCGTCCTTGCACCCAAGCTCTTCCTTCGAGCCGCGCCCCGGCGCCGCCCACATCCGCGTCTCCACATCTAACGGCTTGCCCTCGACCGCGAGCTCCACCAACAGCACGTCGTCGGTGGCCGCCACCAGCGAGCGCATCGTCACCGTGCTCTCGCCTTTGGTGAAACGCGATATCGTGACGGCCGGGAAAAGCTGTTGTTCCACCAGATAGCTGGCACCGGCCAGCGCCGGCATGTTGATTTCCAGCCCACCGAAAAGCCGCGGTCCACCCAGCCGATGACCGTCCTTGAGGCGCCAGAAATTGTTCTTGCTAATCCAGTAGCGCTGGCCCTCCGGCGCGCCGCTGATAACCGCGCCGAGGCTGCCGTTGCCTAACAACGGCCCGCGCGCCGAATCGCGCGACGGCACCCCGCCGGAAGGCGCGGTGAACACCGTCTTGTATTGCGACACGACCCGCTCGGCCGCCGCCTGCATCCGCAGGTCCGCCGCATCGCCCGCAGCGGATGCCTGCACCAATGCCAACAGTCCCAGGGTTGTACTCAGAGCGCCAAGCCGCCTTGCCTTCATTTCACATACGATTCTCACATGGCCGCTTACGGACGCCCCGTCGCGATCTTTCATCGAAAGCCAGCGCCCACCCATGCCTGCCTGGCCGCCAGGCGGCGCGGCAGCCCCGCATTTCATGGTACGCTGCAAACTTCGTTCGCTGACCGATGCGCCACGGTGGATTTCTTCTTGCAAAGCCGACACTCTCGCCTAAACTTCATTTCGTATGACAACGTCGCTTCTGTCACCCAAATACCAAATCGTAATTCCAAAGGGGATTCGGCAAACGCTCGACCTCAGGCCCGGCCAGAGGCTCAACGTCGTTGAGAAAGACGGCCACATCGAGCTGCGGCCAATCCTGACGCCGGAGCAGCTCATTGGCTACCTTAAAGGCGACAAGCCCCTCAAGTTCGACCGCGAGCCGGATCGCCAATTCCAACAAGCGCCTCGCCATGGAACCCGCCATCCTTGACTCGAGCGCTTGGCTCGAATGCCTCGACGAGGGTCCTAACACGCTCCATTTCAGTCCGATCCTCCGCAAACTGCCCGATCTCCTCATTCCCAGCATTGTCATTACCGAAGTCCGCAAGGTTGCCCTGCAACAGCGCAGCTTGAAACAAGCCGACGAAGTCACCCAAGCCATGCGCTCCGGCATTGTCATTCCCATCGACGAGACCGTCGCCATCGCCGCAGCAGATCTCTTCATCAAACACAAACTCCCTCTCGCTGATTCCCTGATCTACGCCGTCACCCTCGCCCACAAGGCCACCCTGTGGACCCAGGACGCCGATTTCAAAGGCCTCCCACACGTGCGCTATTTCCCGAAAGTCAAAGCCTGATGCCGCCCGGTGTCGCCTAACATTCCAGCCGTCAGCGAACGTGGCGCCGCGAATGTCAACTTGTTAAGACCAACCAGGGCTGGCGCGTCTGCCGATCCGATGGCGAACTTAGGGTACTGCCAGATACCACGCCTTGAACGCCTCGTCCTGGCAGATCCGCCTGGCTAACTCCTCGTAGCCGGCCGTCAGCGGATGACTGGCGTCGGCATACAGCTCGCTGGGCAGGGTTTCCGGCACGACATGGGGCACGTGCTGCTGGTCGAGCCAGGCACTGATGCCGCCGCGCAGCTTCCGATAGGTGTCCCGACCAGCGTCGGTCATCATGTTCTCGTTGAACGGCGCGACGAGCACCAGCACGTCGTTGCCGCGGGCGCGCAGCAAGCCGACCGTGCGCTGCATCGCAGCCCACTGGAGGGACGAATCAAGCTTCACCCACTCGAAGGCCATCGTGTGCGATGCGTGCGCTGTCCACGGCTTGTGGCGCGCGCTGCCGGGGCCGCGCGCCGCATCATCGGCCAGGCCCGACGGGATCGCCAGGGTGATTTGGCCTAGCGGATTCCGATAGGAGTTAGGATGGCACATCGGTTGGTTAGCATCGGCGTCCAAAGTCCAGCGGGTGAGGCTCTGCTGGTTGAAATAGGCACACTGCAAATGGTTGGCCCAAGCAAAAAAGCCGACGTGCCGGCCGATCACGGCGCTTAGCCGCGCGCCGGCATCGGCCTGATAGGAAGGAATGTTGGGACAAAACTGCGGCACCAGCGCCGCGTGGTTGAGATCCTGCGCCTTGTCGTCCTGCATGTCGGCCTTGGGGCTGCTGAGCCACAGCAGGTTGCACACGACGATCACCTTGCGCTGGTGCAACGCGCCGCCGTAATGGCGCAGCAGTCCCTCTAGCGAAAGCGGGAACAGGCCGTTGATCCCGGCATTGACGAAGCGCTCGGCTTGTCCGGCCTGCCGGTTGAGGAAGTGCGGCAGGGTGCCGTCCGCCTTGACGTATTCGCCCCACACCACCGAGTCGCCGAGCACCGCGACGGGTTTCGCCGCGGCAGTCTGTTGCATGCGCCACTCGATCAACCAGTAGTCGTTGCTGAGCTGATAGGGAATGCGGTAGTCGCTGCCGGTGTCGAAGCGTTCAAGGTGTTTCCACAGCCGCGGCGTCACCAGTGCGACCAGCGCGACGAGTGCCAGCACCACGGCCCATTGCCGCAGGTCGAGCCGCTGCTCGTTGGTGACGAGGAGTCTCTCGCCCTGCTTGTTTGTGTGGTCCGGTGCCATGGGGTTACGCTAACATTCTTAGAACTGGAAGTAGATGAAGCTGCCGCCGCCCGAGGCGAACACACACAGATAGAGGATCATGCACACCGCGGTGGCGACGCGCAGCGGCGCCCGCTTGAGAACCTCGCGCCATGGCGACTCATAGAGAAAGGCATAGAGCCAGACTAGTCCAACCATCAGCAGCATCAGCAGTGGCGCCTGCGGGTCACGCCAAGGCGCGGTGAAGATGCGGCTGACGATGAGCCACGCGTCGTCCAATGAGGCGGCGCGGAAGAAAATCCAGGCGAAGCAGACGAAAGCGAACACCCATGCCTGTTTGGCCAGCTTGGGCACCCGCTCCCGATAGAACCCGGAGCGCTCCAGTTCGCGCGTGGCCATCACTCCCATGCCATGCAGCAGGCCCCAGATGAGAAACGTCCACGACGCTCCGTGCCAGATTCCAGACACCGCGAAGGTGACCAGCAAATTCCGATAGGTCAGTAACTTGCCGCGGCGGTTGCCCCCCAGCGGAATGTACACGTAGTCCTTGAACCAAGACGACAGGCTGATGTGCCAGCGGGTCCAGAAGTCGCCGATGCCGGTGGCCAGATAGGGATTGCGGAAGTTCAGGATCAGGTTGAAACCCATGATCTTGGCCACCCCGCGCGCCATGTCGGTGTAGCCGCTGAAGTCAAAGTAGATCTGCCAGGTGAACGCAAAGGTGGCCACCAACAACGCCGGGGCGTCGCATGCCGCCGGATTGCCGTACACCCGGTCAACGTAAAGCGCGAGGTAGTTGGCCAGCGCGAGCTTCTTGAACAGCCCGACCAAAAACAGCGAGGCCCCGTCGGTGAAGTTGGTCAGGCGCACTTCCGGAAACGTCTGGTACTGCGGCAGCAAGTGTCGGGCGCGCTCGATCGGACCGGCCATCAGTTGCGGAAAAAAACACACGAACGTCGCGAAGCGCACGAAGTTTCGCTCCCGCGGCACCTTCCCCAGATAGAAGTCAATGGTATAACTCAGCGACTGGAAGGTGAAAAACGAGATGCCGACCGGCAGCAGATAGGTGAATCCGTAGGGCATCAGCGTCGCCGGATCAGGCAGCGATCCGGTTAGACCGAACCAGGCCAGCAGGGCGTTGACGTTATCCGCCAGGAACCCCGCATACTTGAAAAACAATAGCAACGCCAGGTTGTTGAACACGCTGATGAACAACCAAATCCTGCGGCTGCCTAGCAGGGCGCCCAGCGCCATCAGCAGCACCAGCACGCCCAGGCCGCTGGCCGCGGGCCGCAACGTCGCCGGCCCCAACAATGCCAGCATCGACAGACCTAACACCGCGAAGGATGCGCCGAAGAAGGCACCCTTGAGCACGCGGTCATCCAAGCGCAGGCGAATCCGGCGGGTCTCGCCGTCGCGCGCGTCCTGGCGCGGGCAGCGTTCCATCAGGGTCACCAGGCAATAATCCAACACGGTGGAGTAGAACACCAGCGACAGATAATACGGATTCCACCAGCCATAGAAGACATACGACGCCAGCATCAGCCAGCCGATCCACAGGCGGGTGTTGCGCAGCAGGAAGTACCCCGGCAGCACGATGGCCAGGAAGACTGCAAATGTCCACGTGTGAAACAGCATCTGGCGCGGCCTCTGCTACTTTGCCGGGGGATTCTGCGGGGCCCGTCGCACGCAGCGGAATCCAATCGCGTCGCGGGCGAAGCAGGCGTCCTGCGATCCGGGGCTCTCACCTATCCGATAGGCCGAGCGGCAGGCGTCGGCCTTCGAGTTCCACGCCCCGCCGCGCAACACGCGCTGCGGGCCGTCGGCGGGACCGCGCGGGTTGTTAGCCGGCGCGTCCTTGTAGGAGGCCTTGTCATACACATCATTGCACCATTCGGCCACGTTGCCGTGCATGTCATAGAGCCCCCAGGGATTGGGCTTCTTCTGGGCGACTGCCTCGGTGCGCTTGGACGTGTTGTCGGCAAACCATGCGGCTTGCCCAAGCTGGCGCGGGTCGGCGCCGAAACCATAATCACCGCTCGTGCCCGCGCGGCAGGCATATTCCCATTCCGCCTCGGTGGGCAGGCGGTAGCCGGTGGCCTTATAGTTGCACTCGCCGCTTTGCTCATCATAGCACGGTTCGAGCCCCTCATCGAGCGAGCGCTTGTTGCAGTAAAGCGCGGCGTCACCCCAACTGATCATCTCAACCGGCCGCTGCGGACCCTTGAAATGCGAGCCGTTGACCGGCACCAGCTTGCCAAACACGGCCTGGGTCATCTCGGTGCGGTCCATCAGGAACGAATCCACTTGGACTTCGCGCACCGGCCTTTCATCGTCCTTGCCCGTGGCGCTGCCCATCTTGAAACTCCCCGCCGGGATAAGCACCATCTCGATGCCGCTCTTGGTGGTGAGGATCGTGGGCGCGGCGACCTGCGGGGCTTGCTTGCAGGACGCGCCTAACAATACCAGCGCCGCTCCAATGCCAACCGCGCAGCCGCGAACTGCAATCAATGGTGGGTTTCTCATCTTGATCGGGTCATTCATGTCATTCACATCCATTTCGCCGCAGGGGTAGACCGCGCAGTCCTCTGCGCGGTCTTCTGTCCGATTTCTCCAGGGGGCTCATATGTTCACATCCGTGTCGTCGCTCTTGCGATGAAGAACCGCACAGGGGACTGTGCGGACTACTCCTCATTTCTTCACAGGCACCCAGTCCGGTTCCTTGTTGGACCTGCCATCGGTGGTGATGCGCACCCAGCGGTTGGTTTGCGCGGCATCGGCCACGCAGATGTCCCAGCCGTCGGCCTTGATGCCGACGACCTCCGGGGTCATGCCGAGCGCGCCCTTGCCGGTCGGCCCGCGGGAAAACGCGACGTAGCGACTGTCGGGCGACCAATCAATATGATAGGTGTGGATCGGCTTGGTGCTGGTCACGACGTGGCGGGCATGGGTGACCTTCGGCTTGCCATCCACCATCTCCAGATCGGCAACGCTCAACTCGCAGTCGCCGGAACCCCAGGCGATTTTCTTGCCGTCGGGACTCACATCGGGGCGGCAACCGGGAATGCCGAGGTTGATGACTTCCTTGCCGCGGGCCGCGATGGCGAGGATGCCGTGGGCGCAATCCATGCCGGCATGGACGGTCGAGACGTACCAGTTGTTATCGGGCGTGCAGCAGACGTTGTAGAGATGATAGAGGTCGGGGTTGACGTGAGGCTCGCTCTTGCCGCTGGCCAGGTCGTAACGGAAGAGCCCTTTGGTGGCGAAATCCTTGTAGTTGAGTTCGTCGAACTCGTCTTTCAGATAGACGATGGTCTTGCCGTCGGCCGTCCAGCACGGGTCGCGGCCGGCCTCGGCCACGCGGACGCGACCGCTGCCGTCCATATTCATCAGATAGACGTTGCGGCGCTTCGCCTTGCCCTCGCCTTCCTCGCACACAAAACAAATCTTCGAGCCGTCGGGCGACACGTGCGGATACAACTCGTTGGCACCGGGCGTGCGGGTGAGCAGCACCGGGTGCGAACCATCGGCATCGAGCATTTCCAGCGCCCAGTGCTCGTCGCGCCGGGTCTCATGCACGATGCGGTACGGATAGCTCGCCAACTCGGCGCGCAGCGACTCGTCCTCCGGCGTGGGCGCCTCCTCGGCGGCCCGGGTGGCGCTGCCCGTGGCAACGAGGCAAGCCAGCCCGAGGGCGGCGAGTTTTAACATTTCACGATTCATGGTTGTTGGTTTTTGGTGGATGGGTTCAGTAAGCGGACGAAAACCGCCGGGCGCTAGATTGCGGCGAGCGGAACAGGATGTAAAGCCTGAGGATGTCTGTAACCACAGCGTGGGCGGGAAACGTCGGACTGGTCGGACGGGTCGGACTGCTTGGCTGGGTCATCGGGAGGCCGCCGTTCCCGCATAGCAATAGATCCAATAGTAATACTCATTGGTGAGCTTGTCGTCAGCCGCGTTGACGCCGATTGAATTGCGGGTCACCATCTTGAGGTTGAGCGTCGCCTTGCCTTTGGTCAGCGCCGCGGGAATCTCAAACTCGGTGTCGCGGAACTTCGTCGGCATCGCGCCGTTCTGCCAAGTGGGAACCTCCTGCTTCGTCGCGGCATAGGTGTTCTTCACCAGTTCCCTGTATGGAGCGTGATCGTAGTTGAGCACGTGATTGGAGCCCTGCTCAAACCAGGTCCCCGCCAGGGTGTCGTCCACGTACACGTCCACTTCCTGATGATAGGTCATCTCGTTGATGCGTTTGCGCAGGCGCACGCCGTCATTGTCCGGCTTGATCTTGACGGTGAATGCCGAGCCCTTGTCGGTCCAGCGTCCATCGTCGATAATGGTTTCGTTGAAATTGCCCTCGTATCCCGAGGTATCCGTCTGCAAGCGCATTTTGCCTGGCGTGCCATCCGCCTTGTACTGGTGCGCCGCCTCGGCGTCCGGTTTGCCGACGTCCAACGAGTCGGTTAGATCCAGGAAGCTCTTCGGCGTGTGGTAGTAATAGACGGCGCTGAGGAACGTGCCGTCGCGGTCGTGGGTGAAGGCATGGGCGTGGTCCTGGGTGAGCTTGATGGAATTGAGGAAGGGCACGTAGTCGAGAATGTGGAAGCGGTACCCGGTGCTTTCAGCAAGCCCGCCGCTGTAGGGATTGCAGATGCCGGGATGAATGCCATAACTGTGGTTGAAGTAATCCTCGCCGCCGGTGGTCTCGACGGCTGGCGTCTTGGAGCCATCGGTGAAGATGCTGAAATTGCCCTCGATGTCGCCGGTGAGCTTTGAGACGCAACCGACAAGAATTCCCGCCCCATCCACGGCCAGATTGGCAAAATCCGGCGCGCCCGCCTTGACCGCCACATTGTCGTTGAACTGAACCTTGAACCCCCCCGTGGACGCCTGCGGGTACGGGTTGTGGTCCGACCACCCGATCTCACAGGCCGCCGAAAGCGGGCCGGCCTGCTTGTTGACCAGTTCGACCTTCATGGATTTCCAGAAAGGCATCGGGAAAAAGCAATATAACCTCTTGCCGTCATATCCGGCCGGCAAGCCCTTGGCATTTTTCATGTCGGCTCCGCGGTAGCCACCGAAAAACATCGACACTGGCAGATCCGCGGTGACCGCGCCGTCGGTGGTCATGCGAATGTATAACTTGTCCAGCGCCGCGGAGTCGGCCGACGACGGAGTGATCCGGATGCTGCGGATCACCCCGGCCTGGGACGCATCGAACACGGTCATTTCCTGAGCCGCGCTGTCGAGGGTTTTGGCAACCACCAGATTGCCCGGATCCGCGCCGGGAAAGGTGCCGGCGGGTGCTTTCAATTTTACCTGGAGCGCCTCGACTTCCTCGCGGGTGAGGGATTCGGCAAAGCGGCCGTCCCGATAGAGATGCAGCGTGTACTGGTACCAGTCGGGCCGTTTGGTTAGAGTCGCCTTGAACGCGCCATGAAAGGGCATGCAGGGAAAGGCCCACCAGATGCTGCCGTTTTCATTGTACCAGAGTTTGTTCGGGGCCTTGTCGGGCTTGAAATAATCCGTGATCGCCATGTCGTGAGCCGGCGTCGGAGAGTCTTGCAGATAGAGTTTCAGGTTGCCATCGGGCTTGCCCAGCCAGGCGAACCACGCTTGGACCAACATGCCGGAACCTCCTTTGACATAGGCCTGCTCGTAGCCATCGGCGTCCTGCAACGTGTAGTTGGTCCAATCCATGAGGGTGCAATTCAGGGCGCTCTTCGACGTATGAGCCCAGATTTTCACGCCGGTGCGAATGGATGGCAGGCTCTCCCAGACGACGGCGGGGTTTTTCGCAGCCGCGTTGGCTGCAGGCGCGGTGGCTGCGGCTTCCGCGCCACAGGCCAGTCCGGCGAGCCCGAGACAGCCCAGCAGCGTCGCGAAGGACGCCAGGCAATTGATTGGATTGGTTGGTTGCATTTGGTTTTTCATGAGGCGGGTTCGGGTGAGTTGCGGCAGCGACCCTCCTTCCATGCCGGAGGCGCGGCTGCGTGCGTGCCATACGCGTGAAATCCACGCTTCTTTCCAAATCGTTTCCAGGCTGTTAGAGCGGCGGCGTTCCGGACGCTTCCGCCGGATCAGGCAGATGAATGGGTTGGCGAGCTGCCGTGCGGGGCAACACCTATGTCTTGCCCACGTGTTTTGGCTGGAGATGACTCCGGGCAGGATGCCCGGACCAGTGCGAACGTACATACATGAAATCAACAGGTGAAAGTCCGAGTCATCCCGAGACGAGCTACGGGAGAGCAGCCGAAGGCAACTGCGTCGTCGCGAGAC
>TBL_comb47_HYPODRAFT_10003487_pt1 | contig 18587 bp, 12 predicted proteins | sample TroBogypolimnion_40_FD_10682 | JGI IMG/M metagenome (IMG submission 10682)
CTTCCGCTCGGGAGGGACTGGTGCTTTCACCCGGCACGCCGCAGCAGGCTGCGGCCATCACGGCGGCAGCAGGCTGCCGCCAGTCCAGGGTGTGTCCGCGGCGCGGACTTCAGACCGGCATGTCCTGGGTGGCTAGGACCGCCAACTCCACACATACACCTACACGCCGGCTGAGGCCGGCGCTCCGTCAAGAAGGTGCAAACGGAACCTAAAGCGACTGCCCGAAGCGAAGTGGGAACATTTGCTTGCCTGCCAGCAGCCAATCCGTTACAAGGATTTGCGGCGATGAGCTGAGCAACCCTATGAATATGATGTGGCCGGTCATTTTGTAAGCAGCACCCGGGAGGGTAAGGCCAACGTCTTCAACATCGCGCCCGGTCAACTGAGAAAGCTAGCGGAGTCCGCCAAACCGAAATCGTAAGTAATGGCAGGAGTTTCCCAACCAGCAAAACAACGATGCCCCCCTCTCGCAGCGCCTCCATTTTCCTGATACCCTTTCTGGCAGGCGCGGGTTCCATCCTGCTCTATCATCAGGCAAGTGAAAATCACCTGAACGCGCGTGATGTTGCGTCGCGCCAGATTCGGCCCGCAGCAATCCCAAAGGATGGTACTCATGACACCTATCTGCCAAGCACTTGCATTCCGGCCAGCAAGGAGGATGCCCAGCGGATGCTCGCCGAGATTCGTTCGTTGCGTGACCAAGGCGGCTGGCGCGAGCTTGCCCTGGCCAATGTGCTGGTGGCTGGGGTTGCCAGTCGGGAGCCCGAGTTGGTTCTGGGTTTCCTGCTGGAGCGGGAGTCTGCGCCGCTGCGCAGGAGCTGTCTTCCCACCTTGCTCAATGTCTGGGTCGCCTGCGATCCCAGTGGCGCCGTGGACAAAATCCACGCTTGTGAGATGACCGAACCCGATCGTCGCGAGATTGATTTCAGGCTACTCGGAGCGCTCGCGGAGCAGGCTCCCGAACGGGCGCTGAAGGTGCTGGAACACAACAACTCGGGTGCCTTCACTGGCGATAGCTTCAATATGGTCAGTTTGTATTTCCAGGCGTTTTTCAGTTGGGCAATCCGCGACCCTGACGAGGCAGCCGCCCAGCTCGATGGCATCAAGGACCCGGCGCAACGCAAGAACGCGCTGCGCGGAATCGCGATTGCGCACGCGCGCGGCAACTTTCACGAGGCGCTGGACTGGTGCTCGCAAAGCCATCTCGACGAGGGCAGCCGCTCGGAAATTCTCCAAATGATTTACCTGGAAGGCTTTCGCCGCGACGGCCAGGCGGCCATGGCCGAACTCACGTCCTGCATGGGGCGGGCAGACGGTCAGGAAGGACTGATGCTGTTCGAAAGAAACCTGCCCAGTATCATCGAGCTGGATCCACACGCAGCCCTCGCGCTGCTCATGCGGCAATCTGCCAATGCCGGTTTCACGGAAGCGTTGGACCGATTCATGAAGAGCGTGGCATCCCATCAGGCCCAACGACGCACTCGATATCATCGGCGGCTATTTGCAGGACCAGCAGCAGGCTCTGCCGGACAATCAGGTCCCCCAAATCCATCCAGGCGGCATACTTGTCAGCCCTGGCCAAGGCGGACTCCGCAGCCACCTTTGACTGGCTGCAATCCCACGATTTGGCCCTCGATTACATCACAGAAGCAGGTGTCATGGGCAAGCTAATGACCGATGATCCGGCCCGGGTGGCCGCGATCTATCTGAAACGGGCGCTCGACAAGGGAAACACGGACGATTTGAAAGAAGTCGTCACCGGATGGTCGCACACCGACTCCACCAAGGCTGCCGAGTGGGTCGCGAAGCATGTGGACGAGCCGGAAATGCAATCGGCGCTATTGACGGAGCTGGAACTGAGTGCCGCTAGAACCAACCCCGAGTCACACGCGGACGGACTTGTGGCACGCAGCGACAGTCCCCAAAATCGCCAACTGGCGGAGCTCGCGGCAAGTCGCTGGGCAGACAAGGCGCCGGACAAGGCGGCCGAATGGGCGGCGAAAATTGAAGACCCCGAACTGTTCAAGGTCGCAGTCATGGCCATCTCCGAAATGTGGCTGAAGCAAAATAGCATCGAAGCTTCCAAATGGATCGGCGGACTGCCCGCGGGCGACGCGCGGGATCAGGCGGTGCGCAAGCTCATCGAGTCGATCAAGGCGACTGATCCCGCAGCAGCCGACGAGTGGCGAAAGACCTTGGCTAATCCCTAACTGCGCCAACTCATCATATATGATAACCTCTGGACAGTTGAAGATTGGATTCGCGGGGTTCGCCACCGGCATCCTGTGCGGCTGGATCGGCCTGGCAACGTGGGAAAGATGTGCTGGGGGAGGTGCTGGGCAAGGGCTGCCCGAGCAGTCCGTTGCTGACCGAGGCGAGGTGCGCCGCGAGCGGCTGCGCGCTGGAATCGCCAAGCAAGATCCCGGCGTACGTGTGATGTTCGACGGTCTCACCAATGACCTTCCCGCGGCGCAACGCGAGAGAATCCGGCAGAGCTTGGCTCCGCTGCTGAGCGAACTCTCTGCCATTGGCGTCGGCGAGTACTGCTACTCGAGCCTTGCGACGTTGGCCATTTCCGAGGCCGCTCGGGAGGATCCCGAGGGGGTGTTCTTGCATGTCCTAACCAAGGGGAGTGCCGCGGTGCGCCAGCAATACTATGCGGCAATTTTCAATGAATGGGTCCGCAAGGATGTCCACGCGGCGGAGAAGGCTGTGGCAGACCTTCCACCCGGAGCGTGCAAAGAGGTTCTGAACGAGGTTCTGTTCCAAGCGATTCAATCCCAGAACCCGGCGCGAGCCTGCGAACTGCTCAAGGAGATGAAAAGCCGCAGTCCTGGAGACTATTATAAGGTGTTCAAGAATCTCGCGAAAGAAGGCGTGGCGATTGCAATGGAACGTGTGACGGCGATTACTAATGACGAGAGGCGGGCAAAGGCGGTTTCCGGCATTGCGGCGACTTATGCTGAATCACAGCCCGAGGAAGCGTGGAGGTGGGCGCAGGGCTTGGAGGGCGCAGCTCGCGACAATGCACTAACAACCGTGTTGTTTTCCCGCCTCAACAAGGATCTTCCGGCGGCGCTAGAGGCCATCAAGGCGATTGAAAGCCCGGAGTTGATGGGCAGGTTGGTCGCAGGGAATGGGGTGAATGAAAATCACTTGAGAGTGGGTCACGGAGCGGGCAGGAATGCCCGCGCTCCATGCCGCCCTGCTTTATCCAATTGGAATTTTTCCGCCCAAAATCTTCCTGCCTGCATGCTTTCGCGTTGGCGTCGGAAAAGGCGCGAGAGCTCCGCACCACGGCGGACAAGTCCGCCTCCCCCATGGCGGGGGGCAAGCCCCCGCACTCCAGGCGGGCTAAAGCCCGCGCTCCATTTTGAATCGAGCGGCGGCTCGAAGAATTTGCCGGTTGCGGTTTCTCCTTGCATCTTGCCCAATTGCCACCCACATTACCCGATGATACCCAGCCTGCGGCAATCCAGCACAACGCGTCGCGATACCAAGCAACCCGTCGTCGCAATACCGCTAGGCGGGTCATCATTCGTTAGACAACCCCACCACAACCCCACAGAAAGCAACCGTTATGAAAGTGCTAATGAACGTCAGATTCCCGCATCAGCCATTCAACGCCGCCGTTAAAGATGGCTCGGTGGGTGCGAAGTTGAACCGGATTCTTGAGGCGACCAAGCCGGAAGCCGTTTACTTCACCGAACTCACTGGGCAACGCACCGCGGTGCTCATCGTTGACTTGCCCGACGCCTCGAAAATCCCGGCCTTGGCCGAGCCGTGGTTCTTGAATTTCGAGGCTGATGTGGAGTTCCGCATCGCGATGACCCCCGACGACCTGAAGCGTGCCGGACTTGATCAACTCGGCAAGCAATGGTGCTGAGGCGCAACGTGCCGCTGGCTCAGCGAATGGTTCGCTGCCGGTGACTCTCCATGCCCGATAGCATTGACTTGGAGCGGACGCAAAGAGTTTTAGGGTTTGCGATTCCAGAAGGTGACATATGTTTTAGTAAGGCAACTGACTGAAACAGGTGGATGGAAAAAGGGAAATTCTTTGTTTCTGCCCGCCTTCTTCGTTCGGCCTAAACGAAGGTTCGCCTGCCAGCCCCGCTTTTTCCGCAGTCTTTGCGGCCCTGTCGTCACGCCACCGGATCCATGCCACCCAGAAACCGCTTGCGGCCTGATTTCCCCTAAAACGGTGTCACTCTCAATTCCCAGAGGTAAGGAGTCCTGAGGTTTCCGCGCCTGAACGGCAAGGAGGGGCGATTTCCGAATCACCCTCAAGGAGGGGCGGCTTCCCAGCCGCCCAGGACCATGAGGAGACAATGGGAAGCGGCTTGCCTCCACGCATTGGCTCACCATGGGCCACGGCGGCCGGAGTCCGCCGCTCCTTGACGGCGGCCAGACGGTGCCCGCATCACGCGATCGCTCTGACTTTTTGGTCGTGCTCCCTAGCGAGTCATTCACGCCGCGATGGCTCCATTCATGCCCGCTGCCGCAGCTCGACGTGGCGGGTCTTGCCGCTGGTGGTTTTGGGCAGGTCGGTGACAAACTCGATTTCGCGCGGATACTTGTAAGGCGCCACCGCCTGTTTGCAGTGGTTCTGCAACAGTTGCTTGAGCGCGTCGTTAGGCGGGGTGCCGTTGCGCAACACCACAAACGCCTTGACGATCTGGCCGCGGATCGGGTCGGGCTTGCCGACCACCGCGACGTCCAGCACCGCGTGGTGCTCCAGCAGCGCGCTTTCGACTTCAAACGGCCCGATGCGATAGCCGGAGCTTTTGATCACGTCGTCGTTGCGCCCGACAAACCAGTAATAGCCGTCGGCGTCGCGGGAGGCGCGGTCGCCGGTTAGATACCAGTCGCCGCGAAAGCGCTCGGCCGTGACTTCCGGGTGCTGCCAGTACTCCTGGAACAAGCCGAGCGGGCGGACGGGAGCGACGCGCAGGGCCACCTCCCCTTCGCGGCCGGCGGGCAGCTCGTTGAGGCGCTCGTCTAACAAAGCGATCTCGAAGGCCGGATTGGCCCGGCCCATCGAGCCGGGGCGCACCGCGTCGCCGGTGCAGCGGAAATTGCCGATGAGCATCACGGTTTCCGTTTGGCCGTAGGCTTCATGCAGTGTCAGGCCGGTGGCGTTTTTCCAGATCGCCAGCACCTCCGGATTGAGGGGCTCGCCGGCGGTGACGGCATGGCGGAGGCTGGGGAAATGATAGAGCGTTAGATCCTCGCGCACGATCAGGCGCAGCGCGGTGGGCGGCGCGCACCAGGTGGTGATCGGATAGGTTTCGAGGGTGCGCAGGGTTCTAACGGGATCGAACTTGCCGCGGCTGTCGGCGACAAACACGCAGGCGCCCATCTGCCACGGCGCGTAGAAGCTCGACCACGCGGCCTTGGCCCAACCGACGTCGGAGATGTTCCAATGGACGTCGTCGGGGGTCAGATCGAGCCAATACTTGCCGGTGAGCCGGTGCGCGATGCCATAACTGGCCTGGGTGTGGAGCACCATTTTTGGATACCCGGTGGTGGCGCTGGTGAAAAACAGGATGCCCGGCGCGTCGCTGCGCGTCGGCTCATCCGCGATCTCGGCGGAGGCTCCATCCACCCCGCCATCAAAGTCGATCCAGCCGGGGGTTGCCGCGCCCACCACGATGCGCGCGCCGTTGAAATCCGCTAGCTTTGGCGTGCCCTCGGCGTCGGTGATGACCGCGCCGATGCTCGCGGCGTCGATGCGGTAGTGCAGGTCGCGCGGTGTGAGGAGCGGGGTGCCCGGCACCGGCACCGCGCCGAGGCGGATGAGCCCGAGCATGGCGATCCACCATTGTGGCACCCGGTGCAGCACCAGCAGCACCCGGTCGCCGCGGCCGATCCCGTTGGCGCGGAAGAAATTTGCCGCCTTGCGGCTCAGCGTGGCGAGGTCGTGGAAGGAGTACTTTTCCTCGGCCGCGCCGTCGCCGGTCCACCACAGCCCCAGCGCATCGGGTCGTTGCGCGGCCCAGGTTTCGATGACGTCAGTGGTGAAATTGAAATGCAGGGGGACGTCAAGGATGCCAGAATCGGGACAAACATGTTGGCTTGGGGCGTGAGGCATGGTGGCTGGGGAGTGGCGGAGCGGAGCATACGGGCATCCCTCGCAGTGCCAAGCGAAATCTCAACTCAATCAAACAGGCTGGGGCGGAAGCGCGGGGTGTTGTTAGACGGGTCCCAATAGCCGAAGCTCGACTTCCATTCCCACAGGGTCCACGGGATGTGGCGGGCCTCGGCGAGGGATCTAACATCCCTGAGGAAGCGGCCGCGGCTGGCGGGGTCGCCGATGTTGTGGGCGCCGAATTCGCCGAGGTGGATGGGTCTGCCGAAATACTGCGACCACTCGCGGGCGCTATCGAGGGCTTCCTTGACGGGGCGCGCGGAGCTGGGGTTTTGCGCGGCAGGCAGGGAGTTATAGGCTTGGACGAAGGCGCGCACGCCGGCGTTGTCTTGCAGCGAGTCGGGGACCTGATAGGGCCGCTCCGGCGGGCCCGGATAGACGATGCCGCGCAAGTCCTGCAATTGCACCCAGCCCGCGCCCTGATGGGTGAAATAAAATGGCTCATAGCAGTGGATGGTGACGATGATGCGTGCGTCGGCATCCGGCAGGCGCAGCTTGTCGAGCTCGCTCACCTGGCCCCACTTGCCGGGGCTCACCACGAGGATGCGGGTTGCATCGATGGCGCGGATGGCGGCGACGGTTTTCTGATAGATCGGGTTGGCCACCTCGGTGCTAAGGGCGTCGCANGGTTCGTTGAGCAGCTCGAAAAACAGTTCCGGCGGCCAGTCTTTGAAATGGCGGGCGATGGCCTGCCAGCCGCCGACGAAGCGTTCGGCGTTGGCCGCCGGGGCGCTGGTGAGGTCGTTGAAATGATGCCAGTCTAGCAAAACACGGAGGTGCTTGTCGAGCGCCCGGCGCAGCACCGGTTCGAGGTCGGCGAGCAGGGCAGGGGAAAGCTCCCAGCCCTGGGCGGCGGGCTTGAGGTAGAAATGGAAGGCGACGGGCACGCGGATGTGGTCGAAGCCCTCGGCGGCGATGTGGTCGATGTCAGCGGTGGTGAAGCGGACGCCCCATGTGTTAGACGGCGGGGCCTCCCAGCCGTTGCCGAGGTTCACGCCGCGCTTGAGGCCGGCCAGCGCGCGGTGCGCCGGAGTGTCGCTGCCGAGGCGTTGCGGCGGGGTGAAATCGGGCGGCGTGGCGGCTTTGGCGTGGACCCGCAGGACGACCTTTTGACCGGCTTTGAGCTGGAGCGTCTGGGCCAGTGGACGGTTGTGCCAGGTGGCGGCAAGCTCTTTTCCGCTTAGGGGAGCAGCGTGGGCCAGCGGCCAGGCATCAGGGCCGGGATAGGCGGCCCATGGGGCTTTCCAGCCTGTCGGCGCGTGTCCGGCCGTCTGTTCAAAACCGCCGTTTAGAACAACCGTTCCATCGGCGCTTACATCATCCCAGAGGATTTCCTGGCGCAGGAGAGTGGTGTTTTTCTCCTTAGCCCAAGGGCCGCTGAGCGTCAATTCGACGGACTCGTCCTGAGTTGGGGTGAACGTAATGGTGTTCTCGCTCCAGGCCCACCAGCGAATCGGAAACACGATGTCGGTGTGCCGCTCGCGCACGGCCGGGTCCTTTTCCCACGCCGCCGAGGCTGCGGTTCCGTTAGAAACTTGGACATCGCGCAAGGGGGCCTGCCCGGCCGGCACGGTGAGCCACAAGCGGGCTTCGGTGGCCTGGCGGATGGGTTCCTGAGCGGAGATCGCCGTGGTGAGCGCGAGTAGGGGCAAGAGGAGGCGGGTCATGGTTGGAATGGGAGGATGCGTACTAACAGTCATTCGAGCGTGAAAGTCACATAGATTGTCGCGGAGATGGCGATCTGGCCAGCGGCGAATCCACCCTCCGCCATGCCCGCCGAAATACTATCAATTGAATTCCGATTGCTGGAATTCTGACTTATCTGCGGCGGATCGTAATCATAAAGCCGCATGCTCGCGGTGCCACCGGGAAGGTCTTCCACCACGCTTTGCGCACGCCCCACCTTCATCCCAAGTTCGTTGGCAAGGAGAGTTGCCTTCTGGCGCGCAGCACGCAGGGCGGCAAGGCGAGCCGCATCACGGTGCTTGAGCAATTCCGTGGTGCGAAAGTTGATGCCGCTCACGTCCGTGGCACCGGCTTGAAGTGCCGCCGTCAACACCTCGTCGAACTTCCCGATGTCACGCAGCGTGCAATTGACCGAACGAGCCACCTCATACCTGTTCGGCTTGATCTTGGACGATTCCTCGTCATAGCGCGGATGGATGCTGACGCGGTCTGTCTGGATATCCTTATCCTCTACGCCAGCCTTCTTCAGGCAAGCAATCACCGCCGCCACCCGCCGGTTCTGCTCCTCTTGAGCCGGCAGCAGCGCCTTGCCGATCACCTCGATCCCGAGGGTGATATCCACCAGATCAGGTGCCACCCTGATTTCTGCGTTGCCGGAGACGTGGATTGTCGGCAGGACCTGCCCGTGCGCGAGGTGAGCAACGGCGAATGCGAGTGTAAGGATATGGAATTGGATTTGTTTCATGGGGGGGCGGGATTGATTCCATGCGACGAGGATGCCTGACGGAGGGTCTGGCTTGGATTGATTTCGTGACTTGTTTTCATCCGCTGGTCAAGCGTGATTTGTCTGCACGGTCTTATCGCTAGATATGCGGAGATAGCAAAGGGATGCCTTGGACGAAACATGGAGAGCCAGACTCAGACATCCTGACGTGTGCCTGGAAGTGAGCCTGATTCGGGAATGGGAATGAGCCCGCTTGAATCCGGGCAGGATGCCCGGTCCACGGTGGCGCGGGCATCCTTGCCCGCTGCCAAGCTGCTCGTTGGCTCATCCCGCTTCCTCTGGGCTCAGAATCAGGGGGATGGATTCGTTGTATCGGCGGCGAGACGCACATCGTGTATGGTCACACCGTCCGGGACATCGATCGCCAGACCGGTCATGCCGCCGGTGTAGCCTGGCAATCCGGCGAGCTTGACGCTCACCCACTGCTTGGTGCCTGCGGGGATTTTGACGTCGATGGAATGTTCCAATTTCCACCACTGCGTCTTCCAAGGACCCCAATCGCTGTTTTTGGCCACTTCCACGCTGGGCATGCCGCGCCAGAACACCTTGATCGTGCCGGCGGTACTTGATGAGACCCGCAGCGCCAACTGCGCGGCGGTCTCGGCACGCCAGAAGGTGAATGGTCCGACCAGCCGCACCGGGCGGGTGATATCAGTGGCTTTCACCGTAAGGCCTTTGCCCGCCAACGGCCAACCGGCATCCGCGCCGTTGTCGTAGGTCCAGCCGTGCCGGGAGTTATCGAAGGTCCATGATGGCGGCGTTTTCGGCATCACGCGCCGGGCCACGGCGCGGATTTGCTCAAGGTTGCCCAAGACCATCGTGCAGGAGTAATCGTACACAATGTGGTGGTCGAGAATTTCGGTTGCGATCGGGGACATATAGCCCGTGTTCGCCGACTTCTCGCCGCCGCTGCCGCGTTGGCCGGAAAACCCACCGTGGAATTCCGACGCCCCCGTGGCGCACACGCCAATGCCGGTGCCGGCGTCGTTGACCAGTGCCGCCCAGCCCTCGGTTCCGACAAAATGCACCCACGGCCAGGGTTCGTGGTGGTCGTTGCGCACTTCGATGGCAGCCCCACCGGAAAACGGCCGATCCCCGGTGTAGGTCATGAGTTTATGCCATGGCCCGTTCACATAGATCGCCGGAACCTCCTGATTGTAGGGACCATACTGGGTTGTGTCGTTGCGCGCGTTGCTCAGGCGGGCACGGTACTGGAAGCTGGGCCCGTCCTGCGACAGCTTGATCCAAGTCTCCATCACGCACTCGCCCGCATCGTTGTTCATCGGCCAGAGCATCGGCACGGTCTTGACATACAATTGCCCGTCGCGCACCTGGTGATCTAGCACCTTTGAGCCATTGTGATAGGCGTCGCCGGTCTGGATCGGATTCCACGGGAACGCTTTCCAGGCGGGACTCTTTTGTTTGCCTTCCCGCTGATAGTTGGGCGGACCCGAGTAGTAGGATTGCTGGATCTGCCGGCCCAGGTCAAACGAGTTGATCAGGTTGGCGCCGCCCGGTTCCGACACGTGGGTGATCGCACCGCCCAGCCGCAAATCGATGCCCACCCGTATGAACCGGTTCTCGACAAATACCTGTGTGGACGCGGTGTCCTTCTCCGGCATGGGCTGCTCCGCCGCTCCGGCGACGAGGGGCATGAGGCTAAAACATAGAGCGAGTATTCTGTTATTCATATTGTGTCATTGCCTCCTGCCACACTCTTTGTGAGTTGCGCATCCAGTTGTCGTTCAAGTAGCCCAGATACTTGCCGTCAGCTTCACGCCAATAGGTGACCTTAACTTTCATGGTTTGCTTTCTACGAGTGGATTCCGGCCCGGCGAGTGCGGAGTCAGCGCGTTTCCGCGATCACTCCGTTCACGACGGGATCGTAGCACAGGCCATCCTTTCGACAAGACATTATCCGAGCGGGCAACAGGGGCGCAGCCGTCGCGGCCAAGCCTGCGGAACGACACTTGCCAAGTGTCGTGTGAAGAAGCGCGGCCGGATGGCCGAGGCGAAAAACACAGTTCAGGCTCGCAGTCCCGCGGCAGGGACACTGGCGGCGAGACGCCGCCATCACGGCCTGCGGCGGGACGCCGCAGCCACGAGCGCGCTCGACGGGTCAACTTTTGGTTGCGACGGGCGGCGGAGGGGTTATTTTTCCACTGGTCGGTCCCGCAGGGGACCACCTGACAGACTCGTTGCAGAATCGCTCGCCAACCGCTGGGGAAAGGAGTGCTTTCATGATCAAGATGGAAGGGTCAACAGTGCGAAATGTCCGGGCACCCTCGCCCCGCCTTGTGCGGCGCGGCGCTGCCAGGGGGCGGCTTCGCGCCACCCGGCGGCGCCGGGGCTGCTTCCGTTTTGGGCTTTGCCCGGATTGGCGAACCCGCGATCACACAGCGGCGTCTTCACATATCAATCCAACCGAGAAAGGAAACCACCATGAAACTAACCAAATTCCTGTTGCCGGCCTTGATCGCCAGCTTCGCCTTGGGCGGTGCCATCGCGGCCGAGTCCACTGCCAAGTCCACCGAGACCGATTTGAAGGCGGCCCGGGCGCTGGGCGACGCATTTGCCAGCGTCGCCGAGCGCGTCAAACCGGCAGTTGTCAGCATTCACTCCTCCAAGACGGTCAAGCTGCGCCGCTTTGACTTGCGCCTGCCCTTCGGCGAGGATTTTCCATTCCGCGAGTTCTTCAACGACGACAATTCGGACAACCCGTCGCGCTCGCCGCAGCGCGAGTACAAGTACCATCAGGGCGGCCTGGGCTCGGGCATGATCATCGACAAGGACGGTCACGTTCTAACCAACAACCACGTGGTCAATGACGTGGACGAAATCAAGGTGACGTTGGCCGACAACCGCACCTTCGAGGCCGAAATCACCGGCGCGGATCCGCGCACCGACCTTGCCATCATCAAGCTCAAGGGCAAGGTGCCCAGCGATCTGCCGGTGGTGGAGCTGGGTGATTCGAGCAACGCGCGAGTGGGCGAATGGGTGCTGGCCATTGGCGCGCCGTTTGGCTACGAGCACACCGTCACCGCCGGCATCATCAGCGCCAAGGGGCGGGCCAATGTTGCCGATTCCGAAATGTTCCAGGACTTCCTGCAGACCGACGCGGCCATCAACCCCGGCAACTCCGGCGGGCCGCTGGTGGATCTCGAGGGCAAGGTGATTGGACTCAACACCATCATCGCCACCAGCATCGGCCAGAATGCCGGCGTCGGGTTTGCCGTGCCAATCAACATGGCCAAACAGGTTCTGCCCACCCTCGTCAAGGGCGGCAAGGTCAGCCGCGGCATGCTTGGCGTGATGATCCAGGAACTCACCGAGGATCTGGCCAAACAACTCAAGGTGCCTAACACCAAGGGCGCGCTGGTGGCCCAGGTCACACCGGGCTCCGCCGCTGAAAAGGCCGGCATCAAGGTGTACGACGTGATCATCCGTTACGACGGCAAGCCGGTTGAAGGCGTGAGCCAATTCCGCAACCTCGTCGCCGCCACCCCGCCAGCCGCCAAGGTCGAGATTGTCCTGCTGCGCGACGGCAAGGAGATGAGCGTGAAAGCCCAGCTCGGCGAACTTGCTACCGAACCCAGCAGCGCCGCCAAATCCGACAAGGCAGGCAATGGCGTGGACCTCGGCCTAACACTTGAGCCGCTCACCCCGGCCAGCGCCCGCGAATACGGCTACGGGAAAGACGAGGGACTCGTCGTCACCGACGTCGAGGAGGGCGGTGCCGCCGCCACCGCCGGCATCCAAGTCGGCGACCTCGTCACGGAAATCAACCGCATGAAAGTCACCAACCTGGCGGAATACCGCCAAGCCCTGGCCAACGCCAAGGACACCGTGCTGATGCTGCTCAAAATCAGGGACGGCGGCAGCCGCTTTGTGATCTTGCGGGTGAAGTGAGCCGGGGCCGGGCTTCGTAGGCGCGTTGGTCACAACGCGTCGGGGTAGTGCATGGAGCGCTGGCTTCAGCCGGCGTGTAATTGACGCGAGGAGCAATGGCGACGCCAGCGGGAAAGCGGGACTCGTCCCCCCGCATTCTGACGAATGCGCGTACGGGGAGCAAGAGTGCTGCCGCAACCCGTAGGCGCGTTGGTCACAACGCGTTGGGGTGGCACGGAGCGCTGGCTTCAGCCGGCGTGTAATTGACGCGAGGGCAACGGCGACGCCAGCGGGAAAGCGGGACTTGCCCCCCCGCATTCTGACGAATGCGCGTACGGGGACGGCCACGGGGGGCGTCCGCTATGCGAGCTGCTCTAGCAGCAAGTGAAGGATCTTGCGCGCTGAGTCGGGGATGACGGTGCCGGGGCCGAAGATGGCGGCGGCACCGTTCTGATAGAGGAAGTCGTAGTCCTGGGCGGGGATGACGCCGCCACACACGACCATGATATCTTCGCGGCCGAGTTGCTTGAGCGCGGCGACGAGCTGTGGCAGCAGGGTTTTGTGACCGGCGGCGAGCGAACTCATCGCGACGACGTGGACATCGTTCTCCACGGCTTGTTTGGCGGTTTCCTCAGGGGTCTGGAACAGTGGGCCGATATCCACGTCGAAACCCATGTCCGCGTATGCGGTGGAGACGACCTTGGCGCCGCGGTCATGGCCGTCCTGGCCCATTTTGGCGACCATGATGCGCGGCCGGCGGCCTTCGATGGCCTCGAATTGTTTGATGAGATCGGGAATGTCTAACATATCGCCTTGGTTGCTGAATTCCTTGCCATAAACCCCAGAGATGGTGCGAATGACCGCCTTGTAGCGCCCGAAATGTGTTTCCATCGCGTCGGAGATTTCGCCGAGGGAGGCGCGTGCCTGGGCGGCTTCAATGGCGAGGGCAAGCAAATTGCCCGGGCCGCCGCCGGCGCAATCGCACAGGGCCGTTAGGGTGGCCTGGCAGCGCGTCTCGTCGCGCTCGGCACGAAGTTTTTTCAGCCGCTCGATCTGTGAGAGGCGCACCGCGGAGTTGTCCACGTCGAGGATGTCGATCGGGGCTTCCTGGGCGAGGCGGTATTTGTTGACGCCGACGATGGTTTCCTCGCCGGAGTCGATGCGCGCCTGGCGGCGGGCGGAAGCTTCCTCGATGCGCATTTTGGGGATGCCGGCCTCGACGGCCTTGGACATGCCGCCGAGTTGCTGGGCCTCCATGATGTGCGCCCACGCCCGGTGGATCAGCGCGTCGGTTAGGGCCTCGAGATAATATGAGCCGCCCCAGGGATCGATGACGCGGCAGATCGAGGTTTCGTCCTGCAGGAAAATCTGGGTGTTGCGGGCGATGCGCGCGGAAAAGTCGGTGGGCAGCGCGATGGCCTCGTCGAGCGCGTTGGTGTGCAACGACTGGGTGTGGCCGAGGGTGGCGGCCATCGCCTCGATGCAGGTGCGCGAGATGTTGTTGAAGGGATCTTGTTCTGTTAGGCTCCAGCCGGACGTCTGCGAGTGGGTGCGCAGCGCGAGCGACTTGGGGTTTTTCGGGTTGAAGGTCTTGACGATCTTGGCCCACAGCACGCGGGCGGCGCGCATTTTGGCGACTTCCATGAAGTGGTTTTTGCCCTGCGCCCAGAAGAATGACAGGCGCGGGGCGAAGGCGTCGATGTCGATGCCCGCGGCGATGCCGGTGCGAAGGTATTCCCAGCCATCGGCCAGGGTGTAGGCCATTTCGAGGTCGGCGGTGGCGCCGGCTTCCTGCATGTGATAGCCGGAGATGGAGATTGAGTTGAACTTGGGCATTTTCTGCGAGGTGAACTCGAAGATGTCGGCGACGATTCGCATCGACGGACCCGGCGGATAGATATAGGTGTTGCGCACCATGTATTCCTTGAGTATGTCATTCTGGATGGTGCCGGCGAGTTGTTCATAGGTCGCGCCCTGCTCCAGCGCGGTGACGATATAGAAGGCAAGGATGGGCAACACCGCGCCATTCATGGTCATCGAGACGGACACCTTGTCGAGCGGGATGCTGTCGAAGAGCACCTTCATGTCGAGGATCGAATCGATGGCCACGCCCGCCTTGCCGACATCCCCGACGACGCGCGGGTGGTCGGAATCATAGCCGCGATGGGTGGCGAGGTCGAAGGCGACGGACAGGCCCTTTTGGCCCGCCGCCAGGTTGCGCCGATAGAATGCGTTGGATTCCTCGGCGGTCGAGAACCCGGCGTACTGGCGGATGGTCCAGGGCTGGAAGCAATACATGGTGGCATACGGCCCACGCAGGAATGGGGCGATGCCAGCCTGGTATTTCAAATGCTCCATGCCAGCGGTGTCCGCTTCGGTGTAAAGCGGCTTGACCGGGATTTTTTCCATGGTGTCCCACACGATGGCGTCGATGGGCTTGCCCATTTCCACTTCGAGGGAGTGGCACCATTCGGCGTAGCTGAGAGTGGCAGCGGGGGCGGTATAGGGGAGGGTGGCGAAATTGGGGCGGCTCATGATGGGAAAAAGCTGAAACGCTGAAATGCTGAAACGCTAACTACAGATTTGAAATCTTGGATCTGAGATTTGGGATTTGGAATCTGAGATTTGGGATCTGAGATTTGGGATCTGAGATTTCAGATTACTGATTGCTGATTACTCCGGCTATAGCCAGGAGTTGATGGTTGAGCTCATAGTTGTTAGATCGGACGTTGACGAAGTGATCGACGCCTGCGGCGCGCCAGGCGGCTTCGTGATCGCCGGGAGCGCCGGCGACGAGCAGGGTGAGGTCGCGCCGGGCTGCCTTGATGGCGGCGGCGAGGGGTTCGACCGACTCCAGATAGGTGGCGTCGTCGGAGGTGATGACGGCGATTTTCGCCTTGCTGAAAGTGGCGGCTTGGGCGGCGTCCTCGACACTCTTGAAATCCTGGCTGCCGTCCACGGCGAAGCCGGCGGCCTCGAAGAACGAGGCGGTCCAGTCGGCGCGCAGGCGGTAGCGGCCGGATGGGCCGAGTTTGAGTTGGAGGATGGCGGGAGGCGCGCCGGTGGTTGTGGCAAAGGCGGCGGAGGCGTCGCGCAGGGCTTCGTATTCCTCGGCGGCGCGGCGGGCGGGCAGGGGCGTGACGGTAGGGGCACCTTCGTTGTTAGCCAGGCCGGTTGCGATGGCGATGGAAAGCTTACTGGCGCCGTTTTTGGCGGCGGCGATGGCTTGTTGGACCATGGCCGCATCCGCGGAGGCGGCGACGTCCACCGGTTGCGGTGGCGCTGCACCGGGGACCGGTTGGCCGGCCTTGCATTCGGGGGTTAGAACATCGAGCTTCTTGCCCTTGAGGTCGGGATACATGTTGGAGCCGATGATCTTATCCTTGCGGCGACGGATGTTCTGGATTTTGGCATTGTACACGGCTTCGACGGCCTGTTGCACCGAACCCCTTTGGAGGGCCGCGATCATGCCGCCTTGTTGTTCAATGCCTTGGAAAATTCCCCAGCTCTTTGCGGCGATCTGATCGGTGAGCCATTCAATGTAATTGGATCCACCGGACGGATCGATGACTTGGTCCAGTCCGCATTCCTCGCGGAGGATGGTGTGGATGTTGCGGGCGATGCGACGTGAGAACTCGTCGGATTTGCCCGCGATTTCATCGTAGGGCCCGATGTGCATGCTGTCCACGCCACCGACCACCGCGGCGAAGGCTTCCGCGGTGACGCGCAACATGTTGGTGTGGGCGTCATAGGTGGTTTTGTTCCACTTCGAGGTGCAGGCGTGAAGGTGGATCGGCGCGTTTTCCACCCCGTAAGCGGCGGCGACTTTACTCACCAGCCAACGCGCGGCGCGCAGCTTGGCGATCTCCATGAAATAGTCCGATCCGACGGCGAGGCTGACGCGGACATGTGGCAGAACGCTTGCCGCTGAGAGCCCGCGGGCCGCCATTTCCTCGATATAACACACGAGGGTGGCGATGACATGGCCGAGTTCCTGGGTGGCGGTGGCACCGGCGTTGTGATAGATGTCGCCTTTCACCGCGATGGTGTGAAGGAGCGGCGCGTGGGCGGCGGCGTAGGATGTTAGAGCGGCCATGTGGTCGAAGCGGACCTTGAACGAGTGGCGCAGCGTGCCATGGGACACGAGTTGGCCGAGCGGGTCGTTTTCGAAACCACCGCGGAGTTTGTCGGCGGCCACACCGAGTTGTTCGGCGGCGGCGATGACAAGCGCGGCGACTGGCACGCACGACGGACCGCACTGCCAATAGGTCGAGATGGCATCGACGGCGACGCCAGCGAGCGCGGTTTTCACGTCGTCCGCCGTGTTGAGGGCCACTCCGCCGTGGCAGCAAACGGGCTGGCCGCAACCCACGACGACGTTCAACTCGCTTTGTCCGCCGTTGAGTCCTTCATGGATCACCGCGTTGAGAGCGGCGGGCGAGGCTGCCTTGAGTTCTTGTGAGACCTCCCAACCTGTCTTGAGGAAGCCGCCGCGGTGGCTGCCGCGGACATGCGAACCGGAACCGGGCAGGTGTTGCCGGTGCTCCAGGCTGGCGATGTCCGCGCTGCGATAGAGCGGCTGGATGGTGATGTCCTCGTAGGTCTTGGTGACGAGGAGTTTTTCAAACGAGGCACCTTTGAGCAGGGCTTCCGCGGCTTGGTGCCATTGTTCGTAGGTGTGCTCGGGAAACTCCGCGAGCAGGGGTTCGGCGTGGGCTGGGGTGGGCATGGTAGAGATAGAATGGCTTAAATCCTAAGCATGAAATCCGAAACGGAGAGGGGATGCACTAAATCCTAAGCATGAAATTCTAAACCAAGAGGAACAGAAGGCTCATTAAGGCCCAAGCATGGAATCTCAAATGAAACGGAGGAGGGGAAACAGTGGGCCATATCTTTGTTTAGAATTTAAGATTTGAGATTTAGGATTTCAGAAACCACATGAAGAGGCAGAGGGGAAACAGTGGGCCATATCCTTGTTTAGAATTTAGAATTTAAGGTTTAAGATTTGAGAACTGGGTGTCGTGCATGTTGCCGCTTTGCAGGAACGCCTCATGGAAGGCGAAGGCGGAGCGGAACGATTGCGGGGTGTGGCCGTTTTCGGTGAGTTTGAAGTAGGTCCAGAGCAAGTCCCGGTAGGATGGATCGACGCAGTTGCTGATGATGGCCGCGGCGCGCTCGCGGGGGTCTTTGGCGCGCAGGTCGGCAACGCCGTGTTCGGTGATGAGCACCTGCACCGAGTGTTCGCTGTGGTCCATGTGGGAGCACATCGGCACAATGGCCGAGATGTTGCCACCCTTGGCGGTGGAGGGGCAGGTGAAAATCGAGATATAGGCGTTGCGCGTGAAGTCGCCGGAGCCACCAATGCCATTCATCATCTTCTGACCCAGCACATGGGTGCTATTGATGTTGCCGAAGATATCGGCCTCCAGCGCGGTGTTGATTGAAATGATGCCGATGCGGCGGACGATTTCCGGGTTGTTGGTGATTTCCTGCGGCCGCAGCAACATGCGGCCGCGGTAGTCTTCAAGGTTGTCATAGACGTCTTGCAGCACGGAGTTGCTGAGGGTCAGCGAGGCCCCGCTCACAAAGCTGCAGCGGTCCTGTTTGATCAGATCGATCACCGAATCCTGGATCACCTCGGTGTACATCTGGAAGCGCGGGATTTCGCTATGTTCGCCCATGGCACCGAGCACGGCGTTGGCCACGTTGCCGACGCCCGACTGGATCGGCAGAAAGCCTTTCGGAATGTGCCCGTTGCGCAATTCGGCGGCGAGAAACTCCGCCACATGCCAGCCGATGCGCGTGGTGACATCGGTGACCGGGGTGAATTCCTTGACTTCGTCGGGGTGGTTGGACTCGACGATGCCGACGATTTTCTTGGGATCGACCCAGACGCGCTGGGTGCCGATGCGGTCCTCGGCATTGCAGATGGGGATGGGGCGGCGGTGGGGCGGGGACTTCGGCTCGTAAATGTCGTGGAAGCCGAGCAGTTCCTTGGGATGGCGGGCGTTGACCTCGATGAGGATGCGCTTGGCCTGGGAGAGGAAGGTGGGGGCGGCGCCGACGCTGGTGGTCAGCAGG
>TBL_comb47_HYPODRAFT_10003488_pt1 | contig 18581 bp, 15 predicted proteins | sample TroBogypolimnion_40_FD_10682 | JGI IMG/M metagenome (IMG submission 10682)
TGGAGGCTCCGGCTGAAAAATCAACGGTGATACTGTTTGTGTTGGACCCGCCAACAATGCTCGCTCCCGGGGGAATGTTCCATGTGTACCCGGTTGCATCAGCGATGGCCGGAACAGAAAAAGTAACCCCGCTTTGTCTCTGGCAAACATTCGATGAACCGGAAATCAGCCCGGCAGATCCGGGCAGCTGATCTATGCTCAGTGCAAATGGTGGTGAATCGATACCATCACCGCACGAATTGACTCCATGTACCAGAATAGTTCCTGCTGCAGCAGTTCCGGCAAAATTTACCGTGATTGTCTGGGTGTTGTTCCCGGAGACTATTGTTGCACCTGCAGGTAAGGACCAAAGATAGGAAGTGGCATTCGAAATGGGTACGACTGAAAACTCGACTCCGGCCTGACCAGCGCAGACACTGGTGGGTCCGCTGATGACTCCGGCCATGACTGGCAGCGGGTTCACAGTTACAGGAAATACAGAGGAGGTCCCATCTCCGCATGGATTATGACCTTTTACTGAAATTGTACCTGAAGCAGCAATTGTAGAAACGCTGACCAGGATTGTTGGTGTGGTTTGTCCTGATAATATTGTAAAACCTAAAGGCACACTCCAGGTATATTCGCTTGCATTAACGATTGCGGGTACTGAGAAAACTACACCTGATGCTCCCTGGCAAACCGGTGATGACCCGCTGATAATTCCTGCTGATCCCGGGACCGGTTTTATTACCAGATGCATGCTCGAAGAAGCAGTGATACACCCTACCTTTATTGCATTCAGTTTCAGATCGGCTGATCCTGTTGAGATATCAGAAGCAGAAGGTGTATAGGTAGGAGTTAGCGTTGCATTGTTCAGAAATGTACCAGTTCCTGAACTTGTCCATACAAGAGAAGTATAGTTTGTGGCCGTTGCTGCCGTGACTGTGAATGACATTCCCTGGCANATNCTTGCATCAGGTCCCGCGTAAGCGGTCGGACATTGTCCGTTACTCCTGAATCCTGTCAGCAGCAGGATTGAAAAAAATGTGACCAGCAGTAACTTTCCCATTGCTTTTCCCAAAAACACCTTACTGTTTTTAAGGAAAAAAAACTGGTGTAAATAGTTCATAATTAGTAAGTATTAGCACTTTTCTGTAAGTGATGAACCATCCAGGATTCATCCTTTGTAGTAATGATTTTGTCTCCAGCACAGCAGCTGGTAAGTGATCCGGCCTGAATGGTTGAGCAATATGAGATCGGGAGTTTTGGCATAACAAGTCTTTTGTAGTTCAGGCAGACAGATACGTTTGAGAAATTGCTTGAAAAATCTGTGCAGCGATGCCAGACTTTTGCAAAGGATATGCCATGGATGACATGCACAACAATAAATATGAAACAGGAGAAATAAAGGATTGAATTACAGAATAATAAAAAAAACCAGGGGTGATCGTTTTAAGGACCCTCTGGAATAGTCTGGTCTTCGGGGGAAATCTTTAGTAAAAATTCCGCACACCTGTGCGAAAAAGATATTCCGATAAAAGATGCAGGAATAAACTACTTTTTGCTGAAAATGAATTATTGGAAAGAGACGGAATCAGGATTTTTCCACACTTCAGGAAGCATGCTTTTGTGAAAATTCCAATTCATGCGCATGTGACAGTTGTTTTTTTTCATGCCAGGTGATGATCCTGTAGGTCTGCTGGATCTTTTTTGTCCTGGCTAATGCCGAACTCAGATCAATCTGCCTTAAAGGTTTTCTCAGGAAATCGACCACTCCCAGCCGGATCGACCGGATTATTGAATCCACATCTCCCTGGCCCGAAATCATGATCACTTCAATGTTGGGATTTTCTGCCCTTATCTTCCCTAAAAAATCCAACCCGTTTGCATCCGGAAGGTAAAGATCCAGGATTATTACATCAATCTTTTCCCGTTTTATTATCGATTGTCCGACTTTAGCGGAATTGGCTGAAAATACATTATATCCTTCTTTCTGGAGAAATTCACAGATTTCTTCCGTTGAATTCGCCTCATCGTCGAGAATGAGAACTGAGATCTTTTCTAGCATTTTGGTGGTTTTTAGTCCGGTTAGTACTTCTCCTTTAGTTACAGAACCCGCCTCCGGGTTTCTGGGTAGTAATGTGCTTTGAGTTGTATCCAGCGTTGCAAACACCATGCCAAGTGATATTATGTTTTTTTATAGTCGGGTAATAATCCTGGTAAGGTTCTGTAAATGAGATGATAATGTATTATTACAGAATTGGGAGGCTATGGAAAATTTCCAGCCTCCCAATCAGATTATAATGGTTTTCTTTTAAAATAACACACGCACGTGCGGATTTGATTATTCCTCTTTTCGAATTTTAATGTTGTACTTTTTCATCCTTCGTATCAGTGAATCCCTGGTAATTCCAAGTGATTCAGCTGCTCTTTTCTGGTTGTACTGGTTGTTTTTAAGAGCCAGCCTTACAAGCCTGATCTCACCTTCCTGCAGGTATAATTGTTCTCCGTTGCGTGATACAGGAGCAGCGACCCTGGGCTGTAACCTGAAATCATGTTCGTCAAGTGCATCATCCTTGCTAAGAATAATTGCCCGTTCTACGATGTTTTTAAGTTCTCTTACATTTCCCGGGAAATCATAATTCTTTAACAGGTCAAGTATCTTCTTGGGGATTTTAGGTGCAGGCCTGTTTAGTTTAATGGTGAATGCTTCTGCAAAATAATGGACCAGCGGTTCAATATCTGTCGGACGTTCACGTAATGGCGGAATATGAATGCGCAGCGTGTTGATACGATGGATCAGGTCGAGACGGATCTTGTTTTCCTTTACAAGCTGGTCGATGTTTGCATTGGTAGATGCAATGATCCTGAAATTTACCGCGATCTGTTCGGTATCTCCAACACGTGTGATTTTTTGCTCTTCAATGGCCCGCAGGATCTTTGACTGCAGGTTAAATGGCATATCCGAAATTTCATCAAGGAACAATGTTCCATTGTGACAGAATTCGAAGAATCCTTTTTTATCTGTATTGGCCCCGGGGAAGGCTCCTGCCTTATGGCCAAAGAATTCGCTGTCGAGGAGTGAGTCTGCAATTGCACTGCAACTCACTGTACAGAAAGGATTATCTTTTCTTTCGCTTGAAAAATGGATGATCCTGGCGATAATTTCCTTACCTGTACCACTTTCACCAGTGATCAGGACATTTGTATCAGGGAAATTGGCTGCTGTGATGGCAAGGTCGAGCACTTCCTGGATGCCGGGACTTTCACCAATAAAATGACGTTCAATTTTTTCTTCCAGGCTCTTTGAGATCAGGGAGTTTTTCTCTTCCAGTTGCTTTAGTTTCTGATTCATCACAAGAAACTTGTGTGTTCTTTCAATGGCCAGCTGAATGTCGACCTGGCGAAATGGCTTCCGGAGGAAGTCCAGTGCACCGGCGCGCATAGCCTTGATGACAGATTCCATGTCTCCATGGCCTGAAACAATAATGACCTCCAGTTTCGGATATTCAGCTTTGACATCCTTAAGGATATCGAGCCCGTTGGAACCCGGGAGCCGGATGTCAAGAATGAGCAGATCAATCTCATGCTCCAGCAACAGGGTCAACCCGGCAGCAGCAGTATTGGCAGTAAAACTCTCATACCCGCTTTTGGTGAGGAATTCATGCATCTCTTCGGTGAAATTTTCCTCATCATCGATGACCAGTACTTTCATTTTGTTTTCCATAACGTAGTATTTGTTAAGCAGAATTCGGGCAGTTGTAAATCTTTTTAGTTTCAGGTCATATAAAAAAGCACATTGGTTCGCCTTGACTATTGACCAGGCTTCACATCTTGCAAAGTGTGTGCCAATGAAAATAAATCCTGACCCAAATGCGAACAAGTGGGTTTATGTATCAGATAATGAGTAATATGCTATGTGCGGAAATAGTGATGAGAATTTTCAGGTACAAAATCCCATGGCTCCGGGACATTGTTTTTCAGGAAGAAATCGCACAGGTGTGCGAAATTAAATAAGGGCAGCCGGTAACGCTTTTACTCGTCTTTCTTGATCTTGATGTTGAACTTCTTCATCCGCCTGATCAGGGAATCTCTTGTGACTCCAAGCGCGTCTGAAGCCTTTTTCTGGTTGAAGTTAAAGTTTCTCAACGCAAGACGGATTAACCTGATTTCATTCTCCTGCAGGTTTAAAACTTCAACTTCCCCGCCTTCCATTACCACTGATTTTGTCTTGATCGGGAAATCCTCGACGCTCAGCAGGTCTCCTTTGCAAAGGATAATGGCTCTTTCAGTCATGTTTTTCAACTCCCTGACATTGCCGGGAAAATCATAGAGCTTGAGGGCCGGAATGATCTTCTTGTCAACCTTCAGTTCTGGTTTATTCAGTTTGACAGAGAAGTCAGTTACAAAATAGCGCAGCAAGGGCTCAAGATCTTCAGGACGTTCACGCAGAGGCGGAATATGAATGTGAAGTGTATTGAGGCGGTGCATCAGGTCGAGCCTGAATTTCTTCTCCTGCACCAGTTGTTCAACATCATGATTCGTTGCAGCGATGATACGGAAATTGGATGCGATCTGGTGTGTCTCTCCAACACGTGTGATCTTTTTCTCCTCGATGGCCCGCAGGATCTTTGCCTGGAGGTTGATCGGCATATCGGCAATTTCATCGAGAAACAACGTTCCCTGGTCTGCGATCTCGAAAAATCCCTGTTTGTCGTTGATTGCTCCTGTAAATGATCCTTTCTTATGGCCAAAGAACTCACTCTCAAGAAGGGACTGGCTTATGGCGCTGCTGTTCACTCCGCAAAAGACACGGTCTTTCCTGTTGCTGGCGTAATGAATGATCCTGGCAACATTTTCTTTTCCTGTTCCGCTCTCACCAGTGATCAGAACATTTGTGTCTGAAAATTTCGAAGCCGTGAGGGCAAGATCCAGGACCTGGCGGATCTTCTCACTTTCACCGACGAAATTCCGTTCAATTTTTTCACTCAGACCCTGCGAAATCAGTGAGTTTTTCTCCTCCATCACCTGCAGCTTCTTATTGAGGAGAATGAATTTCTGTGTTCTTTCGATTGCAATCTGGAAATCCACGTGACGGAATGGTTTCCTCAGGTAATCCAGGGCACCCAGCCGCATGGCCTGGATGACAGATTCCATGTCGCCGTGTGCGGAAACAATGATCACCTCCAGGTTGGGATATTCTTCCTTTACCTGCTTCAGAATATCAAGTCCGTTTGCACCCGGCAGCCTGATATCCAGGATCAGCAAATCGATATCGTTCTTTTTCAGGATCGATAACCCGGGCCGGACGGTGTTCGCTGTAAACGATTCAAAACCTGTTTTCTGAAGATACTCGTGAATCTCTTCAGTAAAATTCTGCTCATCATCAATCGTCAGAACCTTGATCTTTTTTAACATTAATTCCATGTTCATAGCTGGTGCGATCAATAGTTATTTTTTCGGTGACGCAGGTTTCTCCTGCACCTGGCTTACTTTTCTTTTTGTTTCTGCCGGAATGGTAATTTTTATTGTTGTGCCTTTTTGCAATTTACTCTGAACTTCAATATTCCCCTGCATATCCTTGATGATCCCAAAGGAGATTGATAGTCCCAGTCCCGTTCCCGTACCTGTTTCTTTTGAAGTATAGAACGGAAGGAATACCTTGTCAATCTTGTCGGGATCAATTCCGGTTCCATTGTCTTTTACCTCTACAAAAATATTTTTTATATCGGCATACGATGTTATTTCAATGGTTTTGTTGAAATCTTTCTGAAGATGTTTTTTCTTTTCCTCGATGGCATCCTTGGCATTGATGATCATATTCAGGATTACCTGTTCAAATTTATACGTGTTCCCGATCGGGGTTTTGATCTCTTCATCAAGGGTAAGAATAAGATTGATTCCCTTGTGTTTGAACTGTTCAGAAACCATTGATACTGCATTCCTGATGCTGTCGTTTACGTTGAAATTTCCGAGAATATAGTCGTCATTCTGTCGCGAAAAAGTTCGTACATGATCAATGATGTTCCGCATCCTTGAAATGTTCTGAAACAGCTTGAATGATTTTTTCTCAAGGTAATCCTTATCCATCTCATCATTCTTAAATGAGAACAACAGGTTGTCAAGTGTCAGCGAAATCGTATTCAAAGGTTGGTTGATCTCATGGGCAATTCCTGCAGCCATCTCTCCGATTCCTGCCATCCGCTCGGTATGGATCAGTTGTTTCTCCATTTTCTTGCGGTGAGTGATATCGCGGATTGCCGTGATAAAACCCCTGGGGTCCCCTTCAATTTCCGGGATCAGTGTAGTGCTGACTTCCGCGCTGAATAACGTACCGTCTGTTTTTATGAATTCAAGTTCGACGTTCTGGGTAATTTCGTGTTCAAGCGTTTTAGAAAAAATATCCTTGACTGTTTTGTGAAGATGTTTCGGGATCAGGTTGATGTAGTTCATTCCTACGAGTTCCTCTTTCTTTCTGAATCCAAGAAGCTTCAGCGTGATATCCGAAACCTCGATGATCTTTCCTTTCCGGTCCATGATTGCAATTCCTCCGCGTGAAGCATTCAGAAGGATGCGGTGGATTTCTTCGGATGCGGAAAGTTCCTGCTCAACAAACCGCCGGTGGAAGGCACTTGAGAATATATTTGAAATGACCACAAGCAGGTTGAATTTTTCAACAGTCCAGTCTCCGGGGTTGCCAAAATTATCCATTCCCCAGTAACCAATCAGGTTTCCTTTTGCAAAAAGAGGCAGTAGGAAAAGGGATTTGATCCCCAAAGAATGAAGTGCGGCTTTGATTCCTTCTTCATTTTCAGGAATTTTTTCGACATCGGTGATGATCAGGTCCTGGCCGCAGGCAAACTCCCTGATCAGCTTCTCATACTGCAGGATTGGTTTGCGTTTCTTCAGGCTCTTCACCGAAATTCCATCCGCGAGCCAGTCATAGGTGGTTTTGGTGTTCTTTAATACATCATTCTTGATGATCAGGAATGTCCGGCTGGCCTCGGAATAAAGCCCGATATCCCGCAGGGTATCATCCACGGCCTGGTCGAAATTGGATATCCCGACAAACCGCTCTGAGATCAGGGAAGAAATCTTTTCGGCCTCAAGTCGCTGCTGGGTTTTTACTTCCGCTATTTTGCGCTCGGTGATATCATACAGGATTACCAGGCAGCCGTCACTTGAATCCCCGTGAAAATTTATTGGCTGAAGGTGCGAAGAGAACCAGAGTTCTTTTCCGTTCAGCAAGGCCAGGCATATAATGGATGACCGTGGTCCCGTCCGGAGAGATTCCCTGATCTCTTTCATGTGGTGATCGGCATGCTCTTTCCTGAAATGGTCCCAGACTGTCGTCCCGGTAAGGTCATCAGGTGATCCTCCCAGCAAGGATGCTGCAAAGGAATTCATAAACTGGTACACTCCGTCGCCGGAGATCGTGAAAATCGGTTGAGGAGCGGAATTGACCAGCAGGCGGTACCGTTTTTCACTTTCAATAAGCAGGTGTTCAACTTCCATCCGGGCGGTGATATCAAGAGCCATCCCTAACACGCCGATGACATTTCCATGTTCATCTTTCTGGGGAGAGTAGAAAACATCAAATACGACCTTGCCTACCGACATAATGGAGTTGTACATTGATCCGCTCAGCGCTGCCCTGATTCCCTTGATGGCTTCGGGAATATCCTTATACATTTCAAAAGCAGATCTGCCAACTGCTTCCCGGGGTTTCAACCCGATTGAACTGAGGCTTTTTCCTTCTGATAAAATAAAGGTGCCCTCCTTATCCAGCATGAACGTGATTGGTTGCCCGTTCTCGACGATGGTTCTGAACTTTTCTTCACTTACCCGCAATGCATCTGCCGCGTGTTTTCTTTCTTTGATCTGGTTGATCAGTGAGATCAGGTGATGAATATCGAGCGGTTTCATTTCAAAGGAAACGATCTTTCGCTGTTTCACGGCTTCTACCGCCGTTTCAAGCGTGCCATGCCCGGTGATGATAATGTATTCCTGGCTTTGGGAGATTGCAGACATTTTTTCTACAAGGTCAAGGCCAAATATGTCAGGAAGATTGATGTCTATGAGAACGAGGTCAAATTCTTTTTTACGTACCAGTTTCATTGCGGTCGCGCCGGTTTCTGCAATGGATACCGCATAGTTGTGCTCCGTGAGAATGTCCTTCAGATTTTCGGCAAACCCGGAATTGTCATCAATAATTAATATTGCATAGTGTTCTTCCATCCCTTAAGATTCATCACGAATTGATCATAGTCCCATAGTATTCCTGCCTTTCCGGCAGCGCATTTTCGATAGTGGTGAACAGTTCATCAAAATTCAGGGGTTTACTCAGGCACCCGAACACTCCGTACTCAATGGACTCCCTGATCAGTTCTTCGAGTGCAAATCCTGTGAGCATGATGACCGGCACATCAGGGATGATTGATTTCATCTTTTTGAAAGTTTCCACCCCATCCATTTCAGGCATGCGAATATCCATGAGGACAAGATCTACCTTCGTTCGTCTCACAAAATCCAGTGCACTGAACCCATCGTTGGCGATAAAAACCTCATATCCCTTAACCTCAAGAATGTCTTTCAGGTTCAGAGAGAACTCTGTATTATCATCGGTGAGCAAGATTTTCAATTGTTTTTCCATTTTTATCTCCGACGAAACAGGACGATTATTTTCCCAGGTGCATTCCAGCTTTGCCCGGCTAAAAATAGTAAAAAATATTGACCTTGATACATCAAGTTGAAGTCATCTGCAAATCATTTGTTAACTGCCTGTTTTCACCCACGACCGGAAAAGTCATAATAAAGCCTGATCCCTTGCCTGGCGATGATTCCACATAAATTTTCCCGCCGTGGTTCTCCACGATCATCTTTGTGATAGAAAGCCCTAACCCGAATCCTTTTGCTTTTGTGCTGAAAAGGGGTTGAAAAATCTTTTCAATATTTCTTTGTTCAATCCCGCAACCTGTATCAGAAAACGAGATGACGACCTCTTCAGGCCGGCTTTTGTGCATCCTGATGGTAATTGTCCCTTCCTCATTCATAGCGGATATGGCATTCTTAACCAGATTGTTCACAACCATCTGGAACTGGACGCTCTCCGCGAGTATCATGACAGGTTCCTTGATAAAATTTTTTATTACATGAACAGCTGAAGGGATAAAGCAGGAGTTCAAACAATCCGAAATGAGACTGGCACAATCATAATTCCTAAGGACCGGCTTATTCATCCGGGTCAGGTTCAGCAGATTCTCGATGATGGAAATGGAGGTTTTTACGCTGTTACTTATCCTTTCCAGGTGCTGCAGCGTTTTTTCATCCTTGTTTTGCAGCGACATCTTGAGAAAATAAATAGAGCTGTCAATCACCCCCAGCGGGTTCCTCAGTTCATGAGAGATATTGCCGAAAATTCACCCAGGATGGCAAGTCTTTCTTTTCTCACCAGCTCTTCCTGGGCATCTTTCAGTTTACCGGATGTGCGGTTCAGATCTTCTACCATATATAGCAGGGCCTTTTGACTCTTGTTGAGTTCCTGCACTTTCGCTTCAAGGTCAGTTGTCCGTTCTGTGACTTTAATCTCAAGCTCGTCCTTCATTTTCGCCAGATTCTCATTGGCATCCTTCAGCTCTTTTGTCCTTTCCCTGACCTTTTCTTCAAGGGAATGATAGAGGTCGTAAAGCTCAACAGCCATGCGATTAAAATTTCTGGAAACCTGGCTCAGTTCGTCGTTTTCAGTGACCTCAATGCTTTGTTTCAGGTCTCCCTGCGCCATCCGGGTTGTGGCATCGCTGATGATGTTCAATCGCCGGCTCACAGACTTCGATGAAACAATACTGATACCTGAGCCAAGAAGAATAGAGAAGATAAAAACGGAAATAAAGATAACCCTGTTTCGCTGGGAGACTTCGGTAGCTTTTCTCAAAAGGAGAGTCCCCTCACTATTGGCGTTCTTTGCAATCTGGTCCAGTTGCATTTCGATTTGCTTGTTGAGTGCACTCTTTTCATTCCTGATCTTCATCAATTCGCCCACCCTGTTTTTATCCTTCGCGATATTCAGAATAATTTTCCTGAAGGTTCTGCTGTTGAAAAAATCATCGAGAACTTTTAGTGCCAGTATCTTGTTTTGCCCCGGTCCGGCTTTCCTGATGATCGAGTTACACAAAAATACAACTTTCATTTCGCTGGTTCCGATTTTTTCGAAAAGCATCCGCTGCCCCACAGTGTCATTGGTAATTAAATAAAGGTCTTCCAGGTCTTCCAGTTGAAAGATCTGAATTTCCGCTTCGAGCGAGGTCCTGCTTATAAATATTGGGATTTGCTCTGCAGTCTGGATGGATCCCTTCAGGGACTGAATGTCATAAAGGGCAATGATGCCGGCTGTTGTAAAGAGCATTAAAAGCGCGAGTGTTCCGCTTAAAAGTTTTGCACGGATACTTATAAACATAGATCCAGCCCTGGTAACCAACGTTAATGTATAGTCTCTTTGATCTCCTTTTCCAATCCGGTTATATAATCATTCAGCTCTTTTATTCTGAATTCCCTGTCAATGGTGGCCTTGTAAAAACGTTCAAGTTCATTTACCCGTCCCTGCAATTCACTTGTTTTCTCTGCAATTTTTTCTTCGAGCAGTTTATTCATCTGTTTTAATTCTTCCTCTGCCTTCTTACGGATCGAAATATCTGTAACGAATGAGTAGTAAAGATCCGGTTGTCCGCGTTCGTCTTTGGCCACGTGCTTAAATATCTCTACCGGGATCCGCTGCCCGTTCTTATGAAAACACTCCTTCTCATACCTGACAGGCAGACCGGAATCCAGAAGCTCTTTATCCCTGGCGGCATCCTCATCGATCCACTCGGCAGGGGTAAGATCCGTGGACCAAAACATGGCTGACAATTCTTCCTTGCTGTACCCTGTGAGGAGCGTAAATGCTTGATTGACCCTGCCAAGACGACCGTCCATGTGGCTGATCATAAAAGGCTGACTGGAATTTTCCACAAGGTCGGAAAGAAATGATGCCTCTTTTTTTGCTTTGCGCAACTCTTCCTGCGAATTATAATACCCGGTAACATCGAGAAAAATCGTTGCAAACCAATCCTTGCGCGGAGTGAAGATGGATATCTCGAAATGCCGGTCCATCGGAGGATAGTAGGTTTTAAAATAATACGGAATTCCCGTCCTGACCACGCGATCATAAATATCAAGGTATGGAGGGATATCGGCGAGGTATAATTTGCTGCCAAGAGATCCTTTTGCTTTTTGTGCAGGAATTCCAAGATTTTTCTCAAACGACGGATTGACATCCTTGACAAGGTAGTCAATTGCATTTCCCTTCTCATCATAAACCATCTGGTGAAGGGCCACACCTTCGGTCATGGTTTCAAACAACGCAAGATAATTGAGATCGCTTCTTTCAAGATACATCTTCAGGTCCCCTTCTGCCCGGATGTACTTCTGAAGAAGTTCTTTGTTCTCTGCCACGAGTTCATCGGCCCTGCGGAGCAATTCCTTCTCGGTGGGCAATGAGCGGTTTTCTTCTTTCTTCCTTTTAGTCATGTGCTATTGTTTGTTTCCCGGATAAAATGGTTGTAATCTTACGCCGGGAAAGTTGCTGCTTCCCTAAAAAAGCTTGTCAAGACAAGAAAAAACTCAGTTCAGATGCAAGAAAGATAAAAACAAAAGGATCACATATGGTCTTGTCAAAGGCATTATTCCAGCCTGATCAGAACCCTGACTCATTTTCAAAATTAGTACAGGGAATGGTCGCTGTTGCTCACATTGTCATCTGTAAATCCATAATTCTGTTAAAATTACAAATCATAATTGGTCTATGCCATTGCAGAAATCAGTTAAATTATCTTCTGTAAAACCAGAATAAAATTCATGTGTATTGATGATAAAAAATTATAAATCAGATTTGTATAATTAATTTTGGCGTAAAAACCTCACGCATGATGAAAATGCGGGATTCATAAAACTCCTATCTTTGGTAATCAATACCCAATATTGACCTATGATAGGCAGATTTATCAAAGGCATTTTCAGTGATAAACACGCACCTCGTTACGGGGCACTTGACATCTTAAAATACATCGGTCCGGGGCTTCTTGTAACCGTTGGTTTTATTGATCCCGGCAATTGGGCAGCCAACCTGGCTGCAGGGTCCCAGTACGGGTATCATCTTCTCTGGATGATCACCCTTTCTACCATTCTCCTGATCATCCTCCAGCACAATGTGGCACACCTTGGAATTGCCACTGGTCTTTGCCTGTCAGAAGCTGCTGTGAAACACACACCGAAATGGGCCTCGATGACATTGCTGGTATCTGCGATGGGCGCATCGGTTTCTACTTCATTTGCGGAGATTCTTGGTGCTGCCGTTGCGTTGGACATGCTTTTTAACATTCCCATTCCGGCCGGTGCCTTCATAACATTTATTTTTGTGCTTGTCTTATTGCTGACCAACAGCTATTCACGGGTTGAAAAATTCATCATTGCGTTCGTTTCAATCATTGGACTATCGTTTCTCTATGAACTAAAACTGGTTGATATTGACTGGGTTACTGCCGGTATAGGGTGGATCAAACCATCACTTCCCCAGGGATCCATCATCATCGTCATGAGTGTACTGGGCGCTGTTGTTATGCCCCACAATCTTTTTCTCCATTCAGAGGTGATCCAAAGCCGGCAATGGAACCTGGAGGACGAGAAAGTAATACGGAAACAGATGGACTATGAATTTTTCGACACCCTGTTCTCCATGTGTCTCGGATGGGCTATCAACAGTGCCATCATCATCCTGGCTGCGGCGACTTTTTTCCGGCATGGAACACCTGTCAACGAAATCCAGCAGGCATCAGGAATCCTTTCACCATTGCTGGGCACACATGCAGTAGTTATCTTTGCAATAGCCCTTCTGTGTGCAGGAGTGGCGTCAACCGTCACTTCCGGGATGGCCGCCGGGAGTATCTTTGCGGGCTTTTTCGGTGAACCCTACGACATCAAAGATAACCACACGCGGCTGGGGGTGATCATCTCTCTTGCACTGGCATTCATGGTGATCCTCTTTACCCGGAATGCCTATCAGGGCATGATCATTTCGCAAATGATCCTGAGTATCCAGCTTCCGGTTACCATTTTTTTCCAGGTTTATCTTACTTCTTCAAAAAAGGTAATGGGAAAATATGCCAACAAAAAAAGAACCGTTTTTCTGCTGCTGCTTTCCGGTGCAATTGTAATCTTCCTTAACCTTTGGTTGCTTGTGTCCTTCATCCTGTGAAAAACTTTACCTTTGCCTTCCTGTTGATCCTGGAATCATTAGTATTAAATAAATCATCATCAGTCCGTGATTAGAAAAATCGTAAAGGGGTTTCTGTATCTTCTGTTTATCCTGGTATTCATTGAGTTATTGATCTATTTCACGGTTCCCATTTATGATTTTCCAATCCCACAGCCATTCTCGGGGAACAAGATCTATAATCCTTACCAGGGTATGGACAGTTCGATGTGGCGAAAGACCAATTTCCATTTTCACATGCGTGCGTGGGGCGGAGTGACCAGCGGACGCGGGAATACATGCCAGCAATTCTGGAGCACTTATAAAAAGCTCGGGTATGACATGTCAAGTGTTTCAGATTACCAACGGATAAACACTTTCAATAAGGATTCATCTTTTTATATTCCCGCATATGAACATGGCTTTGGCGTCCGGAAAAAACACCAGATCCTGATTGGGTCCAGGAATGTTTTATGGTTTGACTATTCACTTTTTCAGAATATCAACCACAAGCAGCACATCATAGACCTTCTTCGCCCGGACAATGAAATTGTTGGATTAGCCCATCCTGACTGGGAAAAGGGATATTCGGCAGGGGACCTTGCCTGTCTCACCAACTATGATCTTATGGAAGTGCTCGACAATAACTGGCGTTCTGTCCATTCGTGGGATGCGGCATTGTCTTCAGGCCATCCGGTCTATATCCTGGCAGATGACGATGCACACGACATCAAAGATCCTTACCAGATCGGGCGATGCTGCACATTCATCAATTCCGCGACAATGCATTCGGCTGATCTCATGCACGCACTGAAAACCGGGAAAGCATTTGGCGCAGATATTTATATGTCAACCGGAGAAACTTTTCAGGAGAAATCTGAACGGGCAAAAGAAATTCCCCGGATCAATTCTGTCGTGGTCAGAAATGATACACTTTTTGTTAATGTAAGTGCAAAGGTTGTTGAATTTAAATTCATCGGACAGGATGGAAGAATCCTGAAAGTGACGCCGCTTGCAAATGCAGCATGGTACAGGATTATGCCGGAAGATACATACATTCGTACAGAAATTTCCTTATTTAATCATTTTGATGCACCGGGTACTGTATTCTATTTGAATCCTGTTTTCCGGTATAGCGGGGAGGTACCGACAAATACGCTGCAGGCCGAGATCAACTTGCCCCGGACCTGGATCTTCCGGCTCTTCTCAATTCCTTCTCTCTTCATCCTGGTATTCCTTATCGTGTTCAGGAAATTCAGGAAGTCAAAAAAAACAAGTACTCCAGATGGTTTCTGAAAAACAGATCCGGCGAACCTTATGGGCATTGATCCTGCTGTCTTTGGCGCTGAGAGCCTTTGTTGCCGGTGCCATCGACTTTGGGAACGATGAAGTCTACTACTGGACCTATGCCAGGTTCCCCGACTGGAGCCATTTTGACCATCCCCCGATGGTTGGCTGGATGATCCAGTTTTTCACACTGAACCTTCATTTCGACAGTGAATTTTTTATCCGCATGGGTGCGGTCGTTTCAGGAACGATAAGCACGTACCTGATGTTCCTGATCGGCAGGCGCATCAAGGATTCCCTGACCGGACTCTATTCAGCATTTCTTTATACTTCATCACTTTATTGTACCATCATTTCCGGTATCTTTATCATGCCGGATTCGCCGCAGGTGGTCTTCTGGTTGCTCAGCCTTTACCTGCTTCTTTCGGCGCTTCCTGACAGGACACTGGCAAAATCTTCAAGAAGGAACATGCTCGGCGCGGGATTTGTGATTGGCCTTGCTTTGCTCTCCAAATACCATTCTGCATTCCTCATCTCCGGGGCTTTTCTCTATATCCTTTTTTACAACAGGGCATGGTTCAGGGCAAAAGAGACATACCTTGCATTTGGTATCATCCTGCTGCTGTTCCTGCCGGTAATCTGGTGGAACTGGCACAATTCATTCGTCAGCTTTACATTTCATGAAAACCGGCTGGGACATGTAAAACCGGGGATCCGTTGGGATTTTTTTCTGGCGGAGATGGGAGGGGAGTTTTTCTACAACAATCCGGTGAATGTAATCATCATCCTGTTTGCCTTCATTTCACTGATCCGTGGAAAAGTATTTCTACAGAAAGATTTTCTCCGGCTACTGCTTTTGATATCATTACCTCTCGCCCTTGTCTTCCAGATGTTTTCTCTTTTCCGAAGCACCCTGCCTCACTGGACCGGCCCGGCATACCTCGGTTTTATTCTCATCGCTGCATCCTTTCTTTCCGGAACGGGGGAAAACCCAAAGAAACTATTTCCGTTTCCTCTTCTTCTTTCGACTTTCCTTATTACGCTGATTCTTGTCATCGGTGTTGGTCAGATCAATTATGGATGGATCGATCTGAAGAGATTCGGCATGGACGATTTTTCAGCCCAGCTTTATGGCTGGAAGCAGCTTGGACTAAAGGTTGACAAGGTCTTGCAGGATGATCTGCGGAAGGATCCCCTGAAGCAAAAATTTCCCCTCCTTTCTTTTCGCTGGTTTCCGGCAGCCAACCTGGATTATTATGTTGCCAGGCCAGCGAACAGGAAGGTCTATGCACTGGGCGCACTCGAACGAATCCACAAATATTACTGGATCGATAATAAAAACGGAACACTCCGGAAAGGGTCCGGTGCGTATTATATTGGTTTAAGTGATGATTTCAATGATCCCAACCATCTTTATGGCCGGCTGTATGACTCAATCTCATCTCCCGTCACGATCAGAATATTCAGAGGAAAGGAGATGATCCGCGAAGCCTATGTTTACAGGTTGTATGGCCTGAAAGAAGAATTGCCGTTCGGCAAAAGGAATCATTATACCGGGGTTGATGCTGCGAGGGTCACGTATTGGGAAAACCAGATCCGCCTGACTCCGGGATGGTTTGACCTGATCAAAAAAAAAGCCGGCGAAATGCAGCTTCCGGTTTCAGATGAACTGCACGATGAAGCAATCTATATGGCGAACCAGGATATTGGCCAATAATGCTTCAATTTACGAATAGCCGATTTACAAATGGTTATCTTCTTTCGAAAATCGAACACCGAAAATCAACTTCACCATTAATTTCCCAGCATCTTCTTCGGATCGACGAATTTTGTAAAATCCTCGCTGGTCACCAATCCAAGCTCCAGTGCTGCTTCACGAAGTGTTTTGTTTTCCTTGTGCGCCTTCTTTGCGATCTTCGCTGCATTGTCGTACCCGATGTGTGGGTTCAGCGCAGTCACGAGCATCAGTGTGTTTTCAAGATTCTTTTTGATCGTTGCCAGGTTTGGCTCGATCCCGATCACGCAGTTGTCATTTAAAGAAACACAGGCTTCACCAAGCAACCGTGCAGATTCAAGGACATTCCTGATGATTACCGGTTTGAATACATTCAGCTGAAAATGGCCATTCATCCCGCCAACGTTCACGGCAACATCATTCCCGATTACCTGAACGCAAACCATGGTCATGGCTTCGGGTTGAGTCGGGTTGACTTTCCCTGGCATGATTGAAGAGCCGGGTTCATTTTCCGGGAGCATGATCTCGCCAATGCCGCAGCGGGGCCCGGAAGCAAGCAACCGGATGTTGCTTGCAATATGCATGCAGCTTACGGCCAGTGTCTTTAATGCACCGGATGTTTCAACCATGGCATCGTGTGCCGACAAGGATTCAAATTTATTGGGTGCCGTGATGAACGGGAGCCCGGTCAATTCTGCAATTTTTTTTGCCACCAGCACGTCATAACCTTTGGGAGTGTTAAGTCCTGTACCCACAGCCGTTCCTCCAAGAGCGAGTTCAGCAAGATGCGGAAGTGTGTTTTTTATTGCAATCAGTGCATGATCCAGTTGTGATACATACCCCGAAAACTCCTGCCCCAGCGTCAGTGGCGTTGCATCCATCAGGTGTGTCCGGCCTGTCTTTGCGATATCCCTGAAGGCAATGACTTTTTGTGACAGCGTGTTCCGTAGTTTTTCCACCCCCGGGATGGTTGTCCCTGAAACCCGCTCGTATGCCGCAATGCTCATCGCTGTGGGGAAAGTATCGTTGGAAGATTGTGATTTATTGACATCATCATTCGGATGAATGAACGTTTTTTCTCCCAAAGCTCCGCCGTGTATTACATGCGCCCGGTTTGCGATCACTTCGTTGACATTCATGTTTGACTGGGTCCCAGAGCCTGTTTGCCAAACGACAAGCGGAAACTGGTCATCCAGGGTTCCAGAAAGAATTTCGTCGCATACCTTCACAATCAGATCAGTCTTTTCTTTTGAAAGAACCCCGAGGTCACAGTTTGCAAGGGCGGCGGCTTTCTTCAGAATGGCAAAGGCCCTGATGATCTCTTTCGGCATGGAAGCCGGTTCTCCGATTTTGAAATTCTCAATGGATCGTTGTGTCTGTGCTCCCCAGTATTTATCTGAAGGAACTTCAATGGGGCCCATGGTGTCTTTTTCAGTCCGGGTTTTCATACTCGTTGGGTTTAGGAAAATTATTTGAATAAAACGTCAATGTTTTCAACAGGATCACCAATCACGGCCTTGTATTCTGTTTCAACGATCGGTCGCTGGATAAGCTTTGGATTTTGGGAAAGTATCCGGATCCATTCATGTTCGTGGAAGCTTTTCCCTTTCAGGTTTTTCTTGAAATAAACTTCCTGTTTGCGGATAATTTCTTCAGGTCGGACATTCAGTTTCATAATTAATTTTCCGAGCTGTTTTTCAGTAAGCGGGGTTTTGATATATTCTATGATCTCAACCTGAATGCCTCTTGACTGCAAGTGCTGCAAGCCGGCACGTGATTTCTTGCATTGGGGATTGTGGTAAATTCTAAGCATAAAAACTATTTATCTCTTCCGAATTCCATTAAAAATGCCTTGGTGAAATTTGTCAGGTCGCCATCGAGAACAGCCTGCGTATCGGATGTTTCATAGCCTGTCCGCACATCTTTCACCATCTTGTATGGATGCAGCACATAGCTCCGTATCTGGCTTCCCCATTCGATCTTTTTCTTGTTGCCTTCGATCTCCGCAATTTTCTCCCGTTTTTTCCGCAATTCAATTTCGTACAGCTGGGATTTCAGCATCTTCAGCGCCTTTTCACGGTTCTGCCCCTGGGAGCGGGTTTCCTGGCATTCGATCACAATCCCGGTGGGTTCGTGCTTCAACCGAACAGCTGTCTCTACCTTGTTTACATTTTGTCCTCCGGGACCGCTTGACCGGAATGTATCCCATGTGATGTCGGAAGGATTAATCTCGATGATGATGTCGTCGTCAATTACCGGGTAAGCATAAACGGAAGCAAAGGATGTATGTCGCTTGTG
>TBL_comb47_HYPODRAFT_10003489_pt1 | contig 18579 bp, 16 predicted proteins | sample TroBogypolimnion_40_FD_10682 | JGI IMG/M metagenome (IMG submission 10682)
CATCGGCCCGAGGTCGTCGGCTTCTCGGTGGCCCTGCCCTCCCAGATGGAAGGAATCGGGCGGGCGGCCCGGTTGATCCGGAGCCTGCCGCACCCGCCCCGGCACCTGCTGGTGGGGGGGCCCGCGCTGAGGATGGGGCTGGCGCCGGACCCGTCCCTGGGCCTCCGGGCCTGCCGGGAGCTTTCAGAAGTGGTGCAGTTGCTGGATTAGGAGCGGCCGGATTCCCGGGCGAGCAGCGCCAGCTTCGTCTGGATCTCCTCCATGGTGAAGGGTTTGGACAGGACGCTCACCCTGGGCCGCTTGAACGCGGCCCACTCCTCGATGTCAGGCTGCCCGGAGGAGATGAGGATCGGCAGGTCCGGATGCAGGGCCCGGATCCTTTCCATGGTCTGGGTCCCGCTCAGGCCCGGCATGTTCTGGTCCAGGATGACCAGATCCGGGAGCTCCCCGGAATCCAGGCCCCGGAGCGCCGCTTCGCCGCCGGCGAAGGTCTTCACCTGGCGCACCCCGGCCTTCTTGAGCATCCGGGTCATCAGGAACCTCACATCCTCGTCGTCATCCACCAGGAACACGTTCATGGCGTTCAGGGGGGGGCCTGAAGCCGGGACCGGTTCGCTCGGGGCCGGGGCGGGGATCCGGGGGAACCGGAGGGTTACGGTGGTGCCCTGGCCGGGCTCGCTGGCGAGGTCGATGGTGCCGCCGTGGGCGGTGATCACCCCGTAGGTCATGCTCAGCCCCAGCCCCGTGCCGCGGCCCACCTCCTTGGTGGTGAAGAAGGGTTCCAGGACATGGGCGAGGGTTTCCGGCGGCATGCCCGCGCCGTCGTCCTCCACGGCGAGCTCCACCCGGTCCCCGTCCAGGAGGGCGGTCCGGAGGGTGAGCCGCCCCCCGTCCGGCATGGCGTCCAGCGCGTTGAGGCAGAGGTTCACCAGGACGTGGTTGATGCTGCCGGCGTCCCCGTTGATCCACAGGGGCTCGGGGGCGAAGGCTTCCACCACCTGGACCCGGTTCCGGGTGGTGCTCTCCAGCAGCCCGCAGACCTCCCGGATGAGCGCGTGCAGTTCCATCGGGGCCTGGATCGCCAGGGTCGGCTGGGCGAAGTGGATCAGCGATTTCACCACCTCCCGGCCGCGCAGGCAGACCTTGCCGATGCTCTGGTAGGCCTCCCGGTCCGGGGGCTCGGTCACGAACTGCTCGCGCAGCGAGGCCGTGCCCATGACGATGGCCAGGACATTGTTGATGTTGTGGGCGACCCCCGCCACCAGGATGCCGAGGCTCTCCATCTTCTGGGACTGCTGAAGCTGGGCTTCCAGGGCGCGCTGATGCTCGGCCGCCAGCTTGCGCTCGGTCACATCCCGGTTGGAGATCCGCCGTCCCTGGTACTTGCCGTCCCGGTCCAGGATGGAGTGGCAATGGTGGTCGATCCAGCGGGTTTCGCCGTTCGCGCGGATGATCCTGAGGCTGTCCAGCAGCACCTGCTCGTCCTGGGGCACGCCGCCCGCCGGATACAGATGGGCTTTCCACCTGGGCAGATCATCGGGATGGAGCAGGCGTTCCATCAGCCCCGGCTGCGCCAGGAACGCCTCGGGGGGGTGCCCGGTGATGCGCTCGCAGGATGGGGAGCACTAGGCGACGGCGCCGGCCGGGGAGTACCACATCTCCCAGTCGTAGGTATGGTCCGCCACCGTGCGGAACTTCTCCTCGCTCTCCCGCAGGGAGACCGAATAGAAGCGGCTCAGGATCTCGGCGGCGGTCAGCGAGGCCATCAGCAGCCCGATGAGGATGGAAAAGCGGAAGAGGTAGCTGACGAAGAGGGCCTTCTGGAAGGGGGCCACCGGCTGTTCCAGGATCAGCTTCCAGTCCGTCACCTCGCCGATGGGCGATTCCGTGACGTACGAGGTCCTGCCCCAGCGTTCCGTGGACGGGGTGTTGGGGCTCAGGGTCGGCACCCACAGGCTGACGGCGGAGTTGAAGTAGGTGAAGCGCCCCTGGCCGCGCGCCAGCGGCGCCATGACCGTCTGGTCGGCGCGGTTGGTCATGAGCACATGGCCGTTCCGGTCCACCAGGGTGAAGAGGGTGGACTGGTCCGCCAGGGCGCGCCTCAGGCGGCCCTCGATCATCGCCAGGTCCAGCACGCCGGCCACGTAGCCCGCGTAGCGGCCGGCCTTGAGCACCGGGGCCAGCACCGGGATGACCGGCGCGCCCTGGCCGCTCCGGCTCGGCACCACCTCCCCGAGCATCGGCTTCAGGGTCAGTTGCAGCTGCGGCAGGTAGGAACGGCCCGCGCAGGTCTGACCGGGGGCGCTCCGGCCCAGGCCATCCGCCGGGGGGAAGCGGGCGACCACGGTGGCCTCGCGGTCCATGAGCGCGATGCGGAGATAATTGGCGTCCGAGTCCTTGGCCATCTCCAGGTAGGGCTGCATCCGGTCCGGAGCCTTGACGGCGGCCATGGCGGCCAGCTTGGCGATGGACAGCCTCCGGCTCTGCACCCAGGAGGTCAGCATCTCCGTCGTCTGGTGGGTCTCCTGGAGCAGGATCTGCTGGACCGACTTTTCGGTGTTGGTGAAATCCCGCCTGCTTTCCACCGCCACCATGATCAGGGTCGGAGCGAGCACGAACAGGGCCAGCAGGTTGTACAGGCTCTCCCGGTAGGAGAGCGGCTTGCGCCTGGCCAGGCGGACCCACCCGGAGAAGATCAGCCGCGCGAACAGGTTGTTGGCCAGGCCGTTCACCATGTCCTTGGCCATGATGGCCAGGGTGTTGGCGGCCGGGACCCCCATGGCCAGGTGGTAGCACAGGTAGACCAGCGGGATGCCGACGGCGAGCCAATAGAGGAAATCGGCCTGGAGGAACCCGATCCGGCGCCGGCTGTTGAGCCAGCCGACCGCCGCGATCTCCCCGGTCATGATGACGACGGCGTAGGGGTGGCCCCAGAGGAGATACAGGGGGGTGCTGATGACCAGGGCCGCGGCCACCCCGGCGCCCAGTCCGTACAGCTGCAGTATCAGCAGCGCGCAGATGCTGCCGAAGATGAAGTCGAAGTTATAGAAGAAGGTGAAGTTGAAATGGTTTCCGGCGATCCCGGCGGCGACCAGGAGGGCGATCGCCAGGGCCCTGCCCGGGCCGGCCGTGAACCACGGCCAGCGGAAGCCGGCCGGTTCCTGGCCTGGCCTGGGTTCAGTGGACATGCTTGGCCTGCTGGAGCATGGCAGTTCTCGCCTGGGATGACGCGTCGACCGGACGGTGCTGGGGGTTTTTTGACGGTTGAGATTATCATGAAGCCTCGCCCAACGACCTCGACCATCCGGAATCAGGCTCCTATGCGGCAAGCAAGGAGGCCCGCCTTGACAAGGGAGGTCCCACCCTCGTAGTTTGCTAACAACCAACCAATCGTTCGTTATTTAAGCTTCGGAGGGGCCGATGACCCTGCTTGGCGGCGCGATGATCGTGGTCATGGCCGCGGCCCTGGCCGGCGGGTGGCTGCTGTGGCGGCGGCCGCTGGCGGTCCTGGCCTGGGGCGGACGGCAGGCGTTGAAACGCTGCGGACTGAGGCGGACCTCGGTCCCGTCGCCGGCCGGACCCCAGAACGTGTTCGTGGGCGGCAGCGGCCCGGTGCTGGTGCTGCTGCACGGGGCCGGAGACCAGGCCGCGACCTGGGCCAGGGTCGCGCCGGCCCTGGTGTCCCGCTACACCCTGGTGATCCCGGACCTGGCCGGGCACGGGGCCAGCGCTCCGGCCGAAGGGCCCATCGAGATGTCGGCGATCTGCTGCGGGCTGGAGGCGGTCCTGGCCGGACTGGCCCCGGGCGGGCCGGTGACCCTGGTGGGCAACTCGCTGGGCGCCTGGGCGGCCATGATCATGGCCCAGCGCCATCCTTCCCAGGTGGCCCGGGTGGTGGCGGTGAACGGCGGCCCGCTCAGGGGCGCCGGGACCGTCAACCTGCTGCCCCGGAACCGCCAGGAGGCCCGGGACACCCTGGCCCGGACCCGGGCGCCGGAAAGCCGGGAACTGCCCGCCCAGGTGCTGGACGACGTGGTGCGCCAGGCCCGGAGCGGCCCCCTGGCGCGGTTCGCCGCCACGGCGGCCGGCATGGAGGCCTGGCTCCTGGACGAAGCCCAGCTGCGCACCCTCCAGCTCCCGGTGCTCCTGGTCTGGGGCGCCTCCGACCAGCTGATGCCCCTGCACTACGCAGAGCGGATGCTCGCGGCCCTGCCCCGGGCCCGGCTCATCACCATCGACCTCTGCGGGCACGTCCCGCAGCAGGAGGCTCCGGGACGCTTCCTGGCCGCGCTCGGCCAGGCCCTCGAGGCCGGCCTGGAACCCCAACCCTCAGCCTGACCGGGAGATCCCGCCATGCCCCAGCTTCGCGTCAACGACGTCAATCTGTACTACGAGTTCCACGGCCCCGAACACGGCGAACTGCTGATCCTCAACAACGGGGTCTTCATGAACACGGCCTCATGGGCCTTCCAGCTGCCCGCCCTGACCCGGCGCTACCGGGTGCTGACCTACGACATGCGCGGGCAGGGCAAGAGCGAGCACCCCGAAAGCCCGTACTCGCTGGAACAGCACATGGACGACCTGGTGGCGCTGATGGACGCGCTAGACCTGCCCCAGGCGCACATGGTCGGCACTTCCTACGGCGGCGAGCTGAACCTGCTGATGGGCATCCACCATCCCCGGCGCTGCCGGACCCTGGTGATCATCGCCTCGGTCTCCCACAGCGATCCGCTGAACGTGGCGATGATCGAGCGCTGGCGGCTGGCGGCCAAGCTCGGCGACGGTCCGCTGTTCTTCCGGCTGATCTACGCCGACGTCTATTCCGAAGGCTTCCTGGTCCAGCGGCCCGAGCTCATCCCCATGGCCGAGGAACGTTACGCCACCCTCGACCTGCCCTCGGCGGTGCGGCTCATCGAGGCCTACCAGCGGTTCGATGTGCGCGCCGAGCTGGGCCGGATCAAGGTGCCGACCTGCATCGCCTCGGCCGAACTGGACATCCTCAAGCCCAGGCGCTACGGCGAGATCATGCACCAGGCCATCGCCGGTTCGGAATTCCACCTGATCACCGGCGCGGGCCACGTGGTCGTGCTGGAGAAGGCGGAGGAGGTCAACACGATCATCCTCGGCTTCCTGGCCAAGCACCCGGCGTTGGGTTAAAAGCGTCCGGGCCGAGCCGACTTCCCAAGACCGGGCACATGTTCTACATTGGATGAAGGTGGTGGTGCCCGCCTGGTAGTCGCCCTGTTGGTTGATGGCACCTGGGTATTGCCGCAGCGAGTCGATGGACCGGCCCCGGAAGGGTTCCGTCCGGTGGGTCGCGGCGGCCATCCATTCCGTCGCCCTGACGAACAAGGAGGTCCGGCCATGATCTACTCCACGGAAGTCCAGCATATGTGCCATGTGGCGAAGGGGCCGAACCACGGCCCGTCGCCCATCCCGCAGGAAGGGCGCTGGGTCCAGGCCAAGGAGATCAAGGACATCTCCGGCCTCACCCACGGGGTGGGCTGGTGCGCGCCCCAGCAGGGCGCCTGCAAGCTGACCCTGAACGTCAAGGAAGGGGTCATCCAGGAGGCCCTGGTGGAAGTCATCGGCTGCTCGGGCATGACCCAGAGCGCCGCCATGGCCGCGGAGATCCTCACCGGCAAGACCATCCTGGAAGCCCTCAACACCGACCTGGTCTGCGACGCCATCAACACCGCCATGCGCGAACTGTTCCTGCAGATCGCCTACGGCCGCACCCAGACGGCCTTCTCCGAGGGCGGCCTGCCGGTGGGCGCCGGGCTGGAGGACCTGGGCAAGGGCCTGCGCAGCCAGATCGGCACGATGTACAGCACCGTGGCCAAGGGCGTGCGCTACCTGGAGATCGCCGAAGGCTACGTGACGAAGATGGCGCTGGACGGGGACGACGAGGTCATCGGCTACGAATACGTCAACCTGGGCAAGATGATGGAAGCCGTCCAGAAGGGCGTGGAGCCCGCCGAGGCGATCCGCAAGTGCACCTCGACCACCGGCCGGTTCAGCGAGGCCGCCCGCACCATCAACCCCCGGCACGAGTAGGAGGCAGGACATGGCCATGTTTGAAAGCTACGAACGCAGGCTTCCCCAGATCGAAAAAGTCCTGGCCCAGTACGGCATCGAGTCGCTGGAAGCGGCCCGGCAGATGACCACGGACAAGGACGTCGACGTCTACGGCATCGTCAAGGGCGTCCAGCCCATCTGTTTCGAGAACGTGTGCTGGGCCTACATCCTGGGCTCCGCCATCGCCCTGAAGAAGGGCCAGACCAAGGCGGTGGAGATCGCCCTGTCCCTGGGCGAAGGCATGCAGGCCTTCTGCATCCCCGGTTCGGTCGCCGACGACCGCAAGGTGGGCATCGGCCACGGCAACCTGGCCTCCATGCTGCTGAAGGAGGAGACCAAGTGCTTCGCCTTCCTGGCCGGCCACGAATCCTTCGCCGCCGCCGAAGGCGCCATCGGCCTGGCCAACAGCGCCAACAAGGCCCGCAAGGAGCCCCTGCGGGTGATCCTCAACGGCCTGGGCAAGGACGCCGCGATGATCATCTCCCGGATCAACGGCTTCACCTACGTCCAGACCCAGTTCGACTACGCCAGCGGCAAGCTGGAGATCGTGCGCGAAAAGGCCTATTCCACGGGGCCCAAGGCCAAGGTCCGGGTCTACGGCGCCGACGACGTGCGCGAAGGCGTGGCCATCAACCACCACGAAGGCGTGGACGTGAGCATCACCGGCAATTCCACCAACCCCACCCGGTTCCAGCACCCGGTGGCCGGCACCTACAAGAAGGAGTGCCAGGAGCAGGGCAAGCCCTACTTCTCCGTGGCCAGCGGCGGCGGCACCGGGCGCACCCTGCACCCGGACAACATGGCCGCCGGCCCCGCCTCCTACGGCATGACCGACACCATGGGCCGCATGCACTCGGACGCCCAGTTCGCCGGCTCCTCCTCCGTCCCGGCCCACGTCGAGATGATGGGCTTCCTGGGAATGGGCAACAACCCCATGGTCGGGGCCTCGGTGGCCGTGGCGGTCGCGCTGGAAAAGGCTCTGGAACGCTGATCTTTGTGATCAGTTAAGTTATTTTATATCCATCTTTATCCCCGTTCATCCGGTTCATCCCCGTCGTAAATGAAGCTTCGGACGCCCCGGCGCGAATGGTTCCAGCGACTCGGCACCATCCCCGGCTTTGTTTTTTGCGACGGGGATGAACCGGATGAACGGGGATAAAAGATGATAATAAAAAACTTACTTTGATAATCATATCGTCCTAAAGATAGCCCAGTTTCCTGGCCTGGGCGGTCAGTTCGGCGCGGAAGTCCGGGTGGGCGACGTTGATCAGCTCCACCGTCCGTTCCCGCACCGTCCGGCCCCGCAGCCGCGCCACCCCGTGCTCGGTGACCACGTGGTCCACCAGCGACCGGTGCAGGGTCACCGCCGAGCCTTCCGGCAGCATGGGCACGATGGTGGAGAGGGTCCCGGCCTTGGCGGTGCTGTAGCAGGCGATGATGCTCTTGCCCAGGCCGTCGGTGCCGCCCACGGCCCCTTCGGCGGTATCGGACTGGCCGCCGGTGCCGGAGTACTGGTTGGGCCCGATGGACTCGCTGGCCACCTGGCCGGTGAAATCCACCGAGATGCAGGTGTTGATGGAGACCATCTTCGAATTCTGCCGGATCACCGCCGGGTCGTTCACCCACCAGCCCCGCTCGAACTCCACCGCGACGTTGTCGTCCAGCCAGTCGTAGAGCCTGCGCGACCCCATGGCGAAGGTGGCGATGAACTTGCCGGGCTTGAGCGCCTTGCGGGCGTTGGTGATGACCCCCTGCTCGTAGAGCTCCATCATGGAGTCCACCAGCATCTCGGTGTGCACGCCCAGGTCCTTCTTGTCCTTGAGCGCCAGGGCGGCGGCGTTGGGGATGCCGCCGATGCCCAGCTGGATGGTGCCGCCGTCCGGGACCAGGTCGGCGATGAAGGCGCCGATGGCGTGGTCGGTGGGCGACGGGTCCGGCGACGGCAGGGCCGGCACCTCCTGGTCGTTCTCCACGAAGAAGTCCACCTGGGAGACGTGCAGCTGGGTGTCGCCCAGGGTCCGGGGCAGCCGCGGGTTGACCTCCAGCACCACCGTGCGGGCCGCCTCGATGATGTCCTTCTCGTAGGTGAGCCCGATGGAGAGAGAGACGAAGCCGTGCTTGTCCGGCGGGGTGCAGGTGCCGAAGAAGATGTCCGGCCGGTGCGCGTGGATCCGGTCGCTGGCGGCCCGGTGCAGCATGTTGGGCACGTAGGTCACGGTGCCGGCCCCCTTCTTGAGGGCCTCCCGGGAGCCCGGCGCGTGGAACCAGCTGGCCAGCTCGAAGCGGCCCCGCATCTCGGGCTTCATGTAGAAGTCGTAGGGCTTCAGGGTGAGGCAGGAGAACACCCGCACGTGCTCCACCCGGTCGGCCACGATGTGGAAGCGCGACATGCAGGCCTGGGGCTCCGAGGCGCACATGGCCACGATGACGTCCTGGTCGCTGCCGATGTGGGCGACGGCCTCGTCCACGGAAACCAGCCTGCTCCGGTAGATGTCCTGGTGGTTCATGCCAATGTCCTCCTATAGGAAGTCCGACAGGCCGCGGGCCAGGTAGCCGCCGATGGTCTCCACCAGGGCCCGCGCGTTCTTCGGCGATTCGTCGAAAGCGGTCTCGATGCCGAAGTAGTGGGCGAGACCCATGAGGTACTCGATGGCGGTGCCTTCGTCCAGCTCGGGCGCGGTGGCGGTGACCCGGAGCCGGGGCGGGCGCCTGCGGTAGCCCGCGGCGAACGCGTCGTAGTAGGCCCGCACCGCCGCGGGCAGGACGAACTCCGCCTCGCGGACGATGTTGTAGCAGTTCTTGTCGATCGACAGGTAGACCAGCCAGAGCCAGAGCCCGCGCAGCTCGAACTCCAGGGCGTTGAGCTCCGTCCCGGGCACGGCCAGGTTGCCCGAGATGAAGGCCCGCGCGTCGTGGCCGGCGGCCGCGATGAGCTCGGCGTAGAACACTTCCTTGGACTCGAAGTAGGTGTAGAACGCCCCCACCGACAGCTGGGCGGCGCTGGTGACGTCGTGGATGTTGGTCTCGAAGTAGCCCTTCTCCCCGAACAGCCGGCGTCCCGAGCGGAGCAGGCGTTCCCGCGCCCCTTCCTCCAGGGCGAACGGCAGCGGGGTGGCGGTGCCGCCGAAGACCTTGGCCGGGTCGAAGCCGAGGCCGCGGAAGAGCCCGCCGGTGAGGATGGCGCAGGCGGTTTCGGGGTGGGCCGGGGCGTTCTTGAAGGCCCAGGTGATCGCGCAGAACCTGAGCCCGCCCAGGGCGAACAGGTACTCGGCCAGGCCGATCTCCCGGCCCAGGACCGAACTGAGGCTGCGCAGGTAGATGGCGACCAGGCGGCGCTCGTATTCCAGGTAGCGGTACTGCCCCTCCCGGAACACCGAGACCAAGTCCGGGTGTTCCGCGGAAAACCCGATGATCAGCTCGGCGTAGCGCAGCAGTCGCTCCCGCGGGGTCCCCTCCCCGACCCGCTCCACGGTCGCCTTGATGTGGTCCAGCACCCGCCCCAGGATGCCCTTGAAGAGGGTCTCCTTGCCGTCGAAGTAGCGGTAGAACACCCCGTTGGAAAGCCCGGCGGCGCGGCAGATCTCCGCCACCGACACGGTGCCGTACCACTTGCGGGAGAACTGTTCCACCGCGGCTGCCACGAGGCGCTGCTCCGTTTCCGGATTGCCACGGCCTGGTTTGTTCATGCTGCGCTCCTTGGCCGGGGGCGGCGGCCCGGCCCGATCCATGAAAATGAGAACTGATTCAGGGTTTACGCAAAGCATAGGCTCCGATGGGGGCACGGGCAAGCGGAAACAATGATGGGAAGATTCGAACATATTCAATAATTCAATTAAAATGCCCCTCTTTTTACCGGTATAGGACTCATTCACTAGGTTTAACAATGAAAAAAGATTTCTTTTATTTAAATTTTGCGCTTGACGCACCCCCCATACGGGCTTATTTCAGTGAGAACCGATTCAGATCTTATGGGGAACCGAAATGCACGTGGGCATCATCGGGCACGGTACCTGGTTACCTTCCAGCGGCATGACCGCGGCGGACCTCGCCGCGGCCACCGGCATACCGGAAGAGGTCATCGCCCTGAAATTCGGGGTGAAGCGCAAGCCGGTGGCGGGTCCCGGGGACACCACCGCCGTCATGGGGCTGGCCGCCGCCCGCAAGGCCCTGGACGCCGCGGGCCTGACCGGCGCGGACGTGGACCTGGTGATCTGGTGCGGCGCCCAGCACAAGGACTACCCCTGCTGGCTGGCCGGCCTCTTCGTGGCCGACCGGATCGGCGCCGGCAAGGCCTGGAGCTTCGACATGGAGGCCATGTGCGGCTCGATGATGGTCGCCCTGGACGTGGCCAAGTCGCTCATGCTGACCCACTCTGGGCTCGACACCGTGCTGCTGGTCTCGGGCTACCGCAACAACGACCTGATCGACCTCTCCGTTCCGGAGACTCGGTTCATGCTCGACATCGGGTCCGGCGGCTCGGCCCTCGTGTTGAGGAAGAACGCGGGGCGGAACGCGGTGCTGGCCTCCGCGTTCCGCGGCGACGGGTCGCTGTCCGAGATGTGCGTGGTGCCGGCCCTGGGCTCCCGGGCCTGGCCGCCGGCCGCCGGGGACCTGGCCCGGTCCCACTTCGTGGTGCCGGACGAGGCCGCCTTCAAGCAGAAGCTGGGCGAGGTCACCATGCCCAACTTCTACGCGGTGATCCGCGAAGCCATGGCCCTTTCCGGGCTGCCCGCGGACGGCATCGACTACCTGGCCATCCTGCACTTCAAGCGCAGCGCCCACGACGCCGTCCTGGCCGAGCTGGGCCTGCGTCCCGAACAGAGCACCTACCTGGACGACTACGGCCACATCGGCCAGAACGACCAGGTGCTTTCGCTCGAGCTGGGACTGCGGGACGGCAAGATCCGGGACGGCTCCCGGATCGTCTTCGTGGGCGCGGGCCTGGGCTTCGTCTGGGCCTCCACCGTCATCCAGTGGGGCCCCGTCCTGCCTTGAAAGGGGTGTTCCAGCATGCGTCAAGCCAAGAACCGACCCGTTGTCCGTTCACTGATGAGCCATCCGGCAGAGGAGGCATGATGGACCGCTACGCGACGATCACCTCGACGGGCTGCTACCTGCCCGCGATCCCGGTGAGCAACGACCTGCTGCGGGAGCGCTTCAGGCACCTTCCGGAGTTCGTGGACAAGATGGAGGAGTCCTCGGGCATCCGCTGCCGGTGGCACGCCCCGGAGGACTGGGCGACCTCGGACGTGGCCCTGCCCGCCGCCCGCCAGGCCCTGGAACGGGCCGGGCTGAAGCCCGAGGACGTGGACCTGATCATCCTCGGCACCGATTCGCCCGACTACATCACCCCCGCCACCTCGGTGGTGCTGCAGCACAAGCTGGGCGCGGTGAACGCCGGCACCTTCGACGTCGGCTGCGCCTGCGCCTCGTTCCCCACCGCCGTGGCCTGCGGGGCCGGCTGGATCGCCACCAACCGTTCCATCAGGACGGTGCTGGTGGTCGGGGTCTACCTCATGCACAAGCTGGCCTCGCCGATGGATCCGCTCACCTTCTTCTACGGCGACGGGGCCGGCGCCGCGGTGCTGACCGCCTCCGACCGCCCCGGCTTCATCGGCGCCGCCGCCCAGGCGGGGGGCGCCTACCACAAGCACTGGGGCATCTATTCCGGCGGCACCTTCGAGCCCGCCACCGTGGAGTCGGTGACCGCCGGCCGGACCCAGGTGCGCATGACCGAGCGCTATCCGCCCGAGATCAACCACGAAGGCTGGCCCCGGCTGGTGCGCAAGCTGGCCGCCGGCTGCGGGTTCGGGATCCCCGACATCGACTTCATCCTCTTCACCCAGGTGCGCAAGGGGTCGATCGAGCTGGTGATGGCCGACCTGGGCCTGCCCATGGCCAAGACCCACACCATCATGGAGGAGTGGGGCTACACCGGCTCGGCCTGCATCCCCATGGCCCTGGACGACGCCCTGGCCAAGGGCAGGCTCCGCTCCGGCGACCGGCTGGTGCTGGTCGGCTCGGGCGTGGGCTACAACCAGGCCGCCGCCGCCCTGATCATGCCCTGAGCTTTTTCCCGAGGCCACCCTGGCCTGAATGCTGAACCGCAAGGCAGTCACCTCCCACCCGCGGGCCTCCGGAACCCCGGAACCCAACTTCAACGCTTTGAAAGGAGCCAGCATGAACATCAAGTTCACCATCGTCGCCGCGGCCTCGCTGATCGCCACGACCCTCCCGGCTCAGGTGGCGCCCATCCAGGTCACCGGAGCGACCGCCATCACCGTCTCCGGCCTGCTGGCCGTGGGCCTGAAGAACTCCACCATCAGCCAGGGCAACGCCGCCGCCGGCCGGGTTCTGCCCAGCGAGACCCACCTCGACGACAACACCTCGCGCCTGGTCGTCTCCAGCGTCTCCAAGATCGCCGACGGCTGGAACGTGATCATGCGGGTGGAGAGCCGCTTCACCGCCAACGTCCGGCCCGGGGAAGGCCTGATCACCAGCAACGCCGCTTTCGCCAACTACCACGTCAACGACGCCTCCGGCTGGGCCGACGGCGACACCTTCGGCGGCGTCACCTCGCCGTACGGCACCATCATCGCCGGCAAGAGCACCCTCTACTACTCCGACACCGTCTCCGCCGGCTATCTCGGAGCCGCCCTCGAGCAGCCCGGGGAAAGCTACCGGATCTGGGACGCCAGCGGCCTGGCCACCTTCAACATGCTGTCCACCTTCAACACCGGCACCGTGACCGCCGGCGTGCTGGCCCCCGGCACCGCGAACATCCTGGGCAACACCCGTTCCCGGAACGTGGTCCGCTACGACTCCCCCATGTTCAAGCCGGACGCCGTCAGCCTGCTGAACTTCTCCCTGGCCTGGTCCAAGAACGCCGCCGGCGCCCAGAACACGGTGTGGCCCACCACCACCAGCGGGTCCACCTATGAAGGCGGAGAGACCGTCTACGGCAAGGCCCTGTTCAACGGACACGGGGTGTCCGCCTCGTTCAGCTACCTGGACCAGAAGTTCCAGGGCGTGCTGGCCAGCGCCGCCAACACCGAACTGAAGGCCTGGCGCCTGGGCGCATCGTACAGTGTGGTGGGCATCAAGTTCGGCCTGGTGGTCGACCACACCGACATGGTCAACGGCATCAACACCGCCAGCGTGCTCTCCGACGCCAAGCGCACCGTCTTCGAAATCCCCGTATCCTACAGCTTCGGCGATCACGCGGTCTACGCCACCTACAGCAAGGCCGGCAACACCTCCTCCCTCGACAAGACCGGCGCCAACCAGCTGAACCTGGTCTATGACTACGCCATGAACAAGCGCGCCTTCGTCGGCTTCTACTACACCCGGATCCAGAACGACGCCCATGCCTACTATCAGCCGTTCCTCACCGGCTACAGCCCCTTCGGCGGCAGCATGATCGCCACCGGCGAGAGCTGGCGCCAGTTCGGGGTCAACTTCCAATACTGGTTCTAGCCTCCCCGTCCAACCGAACCGCCCATGCCCCCAAGGAGGCACCATGCGACTGAAACCGAGGATGATCGACGGCCTGGCCCTGGCCCTGGCGCTGTGCGGGGGCCTGGCCTCGGCCCAGGACATCAGGATCGCCCACGTGTACGACAAGACCGGCCCGCTGGAGGCCTACGCCAAGCAGACCCAGACCGGCCTGGAGATGGGCCTGAACTACGCCACCAAGGGCACCATGATGGTCAACGGGCACAAGCTGGTCATCATCGAAAAGGATGACCAGGGCAAGCCGGATGTGGGCAAGTCCCTGCTCGCCACCGCCTTCGCCGATGACCATGCCGACATCGCGGTCGGCGCCACCAGCTCCGGCGTGGCCCTGGCCATGCTGCCGGTGGCCGAGGAATACAAGAAGATCCTCCTGGTGGAGCCGGCCGTGGCCGACTCCATCACCGGGGACAAGTGGAACCGCTACATCTTCCGCACCGGCCGCAACTCGTCCCAGGACGCCATCTCCAACGCGGTCGCGCTGGACAAGAACGGCGTCTCCATCGCGACCCTGGCCCAGGACTACGCTTTCGGCCGCGATTTCGTCAAGGCGTTCAAGGGCGCCCTGAAGCACGCCAAGCTGGTGCACGAGGAATACCTGCCGGCCAACACCACCGACTTCACCGCCGGCGCGCAGCGGCTGTTCGATTCGCTCAAGAACCAGCCGGGCCGCAAGTTCATCTTCATCAACTGGGCCGGGGCCGGCAATCCGTTCAAGATCGCCGACATGGATCCGAAGCGCCTGGGGATCGAGATCGCCACCGGCGGCAACATCCTGCCGGCGTTGGCTCTCTACAAGCCGTTCCCGGGCATGGAAGGATCCGCCTACTACTACTATGAGATCCCCCAGAACCCGATCAACAAGTGGCTGGTCACGGAGCACTTCAAGAAGTTCAACACCCCGCCCGACTTCTTCACCGCGGGCGGCATGTCCGCCGGCCTGGCGCTGGTGGAGGCGCTGAAGAAGACCGGCGGCAGCACCAACACCGAGAAGCTCATCTCGACCATGGAAGGCATGTCGTTCGAAACCCCCAAGGGCAAGATGACCTTCCGCAAGGAAGACCACCAGGCGCTGCAGGTGATGTACCACTTCAAGATCAAGGTCGATCCCGCGGTGGCCTGGGCCATCCCCGAGCTGGTGCGGGAGATCAAGATCACCGACATGGACATCCCGATCCTCAACAAACGCTGAAGTACGGAAAAAAGTCCGGTCACGCGCCCGATCCACCGGTGCGTGACCGGCTTGAATAAGTGCATCATGGAACCATCCCCCCCGAGAAGTCATGACCTTCGCCCTGGAAACCCACGATCTCAGCATCCGTTTCGGCGGCCACGTGGCGGTCGACGCCGTGTCCTGCGGGTTTGCCGCCGGCACCCTGACCGCCATCGTGGGCCCCAACGGCGCGGGCAAGACCACCTACTTCAACCTGATCTCGGGCCAGCTCAAGCCCAGCTCCGGGCGCGTGTTCCTGCACGGCCAGGACCTGGGCGGGTGTTCCGCGCCCGTGCGCAGCCGGCGCGGCATCGGCCGCGCCTTCCAGCTCACCAACCTGTTCCCGAGCCTGAGCGTGCTGGAGAACATCCGCCTGGCGGTGCAGTCCCGGGCCGGCCTGGGCTTCAATCTGTGGAGCGTCTGGAGCAGCCACCGGGACCTGATCGCCAGGGCCGAGGCCGTGCTGGAGACGGTGGCCCTCACCGCCAAGCGCGACCTGGCCGCCGCCGCCCTGCCCCACGGCGACCAGCGCAAGCTGGAGGTCGCCATCCTCATGGCGCTGGAACCGGACGTGTTCATGTTCGACGAACCCACCGCCGGCATGAGCGTGGACGAGGTGCCGGTGATCCTGGACCTGATCCGCGCGCTCAAGACCCGGAGCGACAAGACCATCCTGCTGGTGGAGCACAAGATGGACGTGGTGCGGGAACTGGCCGACCGGATCGTGGTGCTGCACAACGGCGCCCTGGTGGCCGACGGCGAGCCGGCCGCGGTGATCGCCTCCCCGGTGGTCCAGGAAGCCTACCTGGGCGTGGAGGTGAAGGCATGAGCGCGCCGCTGCTGAAGCTCGAAGGGGTGCATACCCGGATCGGCGCCTACCACATCCTGCACGGGGTCGACCTGGAGATCGCCCACGGCGAACTCACCGTCCTGCTCGGCCGCAACGGCGCCGGCAAGACCACCACCCTGCGCACCATCATGGGCCTGTGGCGGGCCAGCCAGGGCCGGGTCCTGTTCCGGGGGAAGGACCTGGGCGCCCTGGCCACCCCGGAGATCGCCCGCCGGGGCATCGCCTACGTGCCCGAGAACATGGGCATCTTCTCGGATCTCACGGTGGCCGAGAACATGCTCCTGGCCGCCCGGGACGCCCGGCGGGGCGGCGATCTCGACCCCAAGCGGCTGGACTGGATCTTCGGCCTGTTCCCGGCCCTGAAGCGCTTCTGGCAGCATCCGGCCGGACTCCTCTCGGGCGGACAGAAACAGATGCTGGCGGTGGCCCGGGCCATCGTCGAGCCGCGGCAGCTGCTGCTGGTGGACGAACCGAGCAAGGGCCTGGCGCCGGCCATCATCCTGAACATGATCGCGGCGTTCCGGGAACTCAAGCAGACCGACACCACCATCCTGCTGGTGGAGCAGAATTTCAACTTCGCGCGCCAGCTGGGCGACCAGGTGGCGGTGATGGACGGCGGCCGGATCGTGCACTCCGGCGCCATGGCCGAACTGGCCGGCGACGAAGCCCTGCAGCAGCGCCTGCTGGGCCTGTCGCTGGCGTCCCACCAATGATGGAGGAGCGCAGATGAGTGCTTCCACCTCGACCGCTCCGGCCCTGGACGCGCTGCCCACCGTCAGGCTCGACCGGGCCCCCCTGCTCCTGATCCCGGCGCTGGCGCTGGCGGCGCTGCCGCTGACCTCCCTGTCCACCTGGGTCACCCTCACCTTCGCCGGCCTGGCCATGGGGATGATCATCTTCATCATGGCTTCGGGGCTGACCCTGGTGTTCGGTCTCATGGACGTGTTCAACTTCGGCCACGGGGTGTTCATCTCCCTGGGCGCCTTCCTGGCGATCACGGTGCTGGCCACGATGCCCACCTGGACCGCCAGCGACCGCCTGCTGCTGAACCTGTCGGCGCTGGTGCCGGCGCTGGCGGTGGCGATGCTGGTGACCGGCGTGGTGGGCCTGGGCTTCGAACGGGTCATCATCCGCCCGGTCTACGGCCACCCCCTGAAACAGATCATGATCACCATGGGCGGCATGACCGTGGCCGAGGAGCTGCTCAAGGCGGTATGGGGCCCCCAGGCCATCCCGCTGCCGCTGCCGGCGGCGTTCCGCGGCTCCCTGGTGCTGGGCGACGCGGCGGTGGAGAAGTACCGGCTGATCGCGGTGGTCATCGGCCTGCTGGTGTTCGGGGCGATCTACTGGGTGCTGAGCCGGACCAAGGTCGGGCTGCTGATCCGGGCCGGCGTGCAGGACCGGGAGATGGTGGAAAGCCTGGGCTACCGCATCCGCAGGCTGTTCGTGGGGGTGTTCTTCGCCGGTTCGGCCCTGGCCGGGCTGGGCGGGGTCATGTGGGGCCTGTACCAGCAGACCGTCACCACCGGGCTCGGTTCCGGGATCATCGTGCTGCTGTTCATCGTCATCATCATCGGCGGGCTGGGCTCGGTGGGGGGCTGCTTCATCGGCGCGCTGCTGGTGGGCCTGGTGGGCAACTACGCCGGCTTCCTGGCCCCCAAGGTGGCGCTGTTCTCCGACATCCTGCTGATGGTGGTCATCCTTTCGTGGCGGCCCCAGGGCCTTTATCCGGTGGTGAAGCGATGAGGATCCAGCTCCTTTCCGGCGACCTGCCCCGCAGCCGCGTGCTGACGGTGCTGCTGATCGCGATCGTGGCCGGGCTCGCGTTCGCGCCCTTCCTGTTCCCCGGGGCCAAGGCGCTCAACGTCGCCGCCAAGATCTGCATCTTCATCGTGCTGGTGGCGAGCTTCGACCTCCTGCTGGGCTATACCGGCATCGTCTCCTTCGCCCACACCATGTTCTTCGGCATCGGCGCCTACGGGGTGGCCATCGCCCTGACCACCCTGGGGCCCACCTGGCCGGCGGTGGCGGCGGGGATCGCCGGGGCCCTGGCGCTCGCCCTGGTCCTGTCCACGCTGATCGGCCTGTTCAGCCTGCGGGTGAAGGCGATCTTCTATGCCATGATCACCCTGGCGGTGGCCACCGCCTTCCAGACCCTCGCCTCCCAGATGTCGGACTTCACCGGCGGCGAGGACGGCCTGAGCTTCAAGGTCCCGGAATGGCTGACGCCGGGCTTTTCCCTGTCCGATACGCCGTTCCTGGGCGTCGCCCTGAACGGCAAGCTGATCTCCTACTACCTGGTGTTCGCCGTCACCGTGGCGCTGTTCCTGATCATGCTGCGGATCGTCAACTCGCCGTTCGGCCGGGTGCTGCAGGCGATCCGGGAGAACCCGTTCCGGGCCGAGGCCCTGGGCTACCGGACCGTGGTCTACCGGACCTGCTCCAACGTGCTCTCCGCCGGGTTCGCGACCCTGGCGGGCGCCCTGCTGGCGCTGTGGCTGCGCTACAACGGCCCGGACACCTCGCTGTCGTTCCAGATCATGATCTCCATCCTGCTCATGGTGGTGATCGGCGGCATGGGCACCCTGTACGGCGCCGTGGTGGGGGCCACGCTGTTCCTCATCGTGGAGAACTACCTGCAGGACCTGCTCAAGCTGGCCAACAGCGCCGCCTCCGGGGTGCCGGTGCTGCGCGACCTGTTCCTGCCCGACCGCTGGATGCTGTGGCTGGGGCTGCTGTTCGTCCTGAGCGTGTACCGCTTCCCCAGCGGCATCGTCGGCAAGCTGCGGGCGAGGAGGGGCTAGGAGCCCGTCCAAGTAAGCATTCGGGTCCCGACCCAGCTCCAGGGTCGTCGCTGTCAGTTCGCTGGCGCGAACTGCATCGACGGAAGGGATTACGGCACGGATGCAGGGCCCTTGTTTCACCC
>TBL_comb47_HYPODRAFT_10003490_pt1 | contig 18576 bp, 18 predicted proteins | sample TroBogypolimnion_40_FD_10682 | JGI IMG/M metagenome (IMG submission 10682)
AATCTAAATGCAACCCACTAACAGGACATTTACACGCTGACCCTGAGCTTAGACCCGCTTATCTTGCTTGCTGTAAATACGCCCTACAGTAGAGTAAGCCAGTAATCGTTGTCCCTGTATGACTTAAAGCCTTTTGACCCTGAATGTAAGTAATGGCTTAATGCCAGACAAACAGCATTCAATACTTAAATAGCCACGTAGTATAGACGCTGTCTAAAATTACAATACCTTCGCCAATTAATATGAACAATTTATGGATATCAGAGGAATAAAAAAGGTCAGAGAAGGTAGAATATAGCTTCTAAAAAACATTGATACCCCAACTGACCATGAATGAAATCATAGCAATAGTAAACACCTTAAGTCCACATTTACCTGCGAGGACTCTAAAACAGATACCCCTTATTATTGATGCTATGTTATCGATGACGGGGCGTGTAACCATGCGAGGTTTATCGCGTTGGACTGAAAAGGGTGGCAGTTATCGGACGGTGCAGCGGTTTTTTAAAGAAAAAATAGCGTGGTCGACGTTACGTTGGCAGTTGATAAAACAACACACACACAGGATACTAAAGGCGCATGCTTACTCATTGTGGATGACGTTGTGGTGACCAAATCAGGCAAGGAAACCTATGGTTTGGGGACTTTTTTTTCGTCTATTTACAACAAGCCATTATCTGGGCTGTGTTTTTTAAACCTGTCATTGTTATCTGTTGACACGCGCACAGCTTACCCTTTAATCACTGAGCAGTTGGTACGTAGTGATGTTCAAGCCAGTGCGCCAAAGGCCGTTAAACCAAAAAACTCGAAACCTGGCAGACCCAAAGGCAGTATTAACAAAAATCGGAAAGATGTTGAGCTATCGTCTTTTCAGCAACAGTTACAAGCCTGTATTAATGCGTCATTAGCGCTGATAGGCTTGAATCTTGCGATCGTCTATTTTGTCTATGATGGCGCACTGGGAAACAACGCCAGCCTACAAGCTATTATACAAACGGGACTACATCTTATTAGCAAACTACGCCATGATTCTCAGCTTTACTTTCCCTATCTGGGCGAATATTCAGGCAAAGGTAAGCCGCGTAAATACGGTGAAAAACTAACATTAGACACCTTGACGGATGCGCATCTACAATCGGAGATCGTGGAAAAAGGCATTAAAACCCGTATCTATCAAGTACAAGTTTGGCATAAGAAATTCCCTGAGTTGCTCAATGTCGTCATCATTGTAAAAACCAACCTGAAAACAGGGCGGGTCGCAAAGGTCATGTTATTTAGTGATGACCTTATGTTGGACAGTGAAACATTGATTAATTATTATTCTTTGCGCTTTCAAATTGAGTTTGATTTTCGCGATGCAAAACAATATTGGGGCTTAGAAGATTTTATGAATGTCAAAGAAACTAAAGTCAACAATGCGGCTAACTTTTCTTTGTTCATGGTTACTTTTTCACAGCTGTTAGCCGCAGAAATAGGCAGAATTCATGCAAGAGCGGCTTAAATTTTGGCGAAGGTATTGATTTTGGTGGGGTGCGGAATGCCGGTGCTACCTTACTCATTACATCCTATAACGGTAGATCGCGCATTCGTGCCCGACAATTAGGGCTATTGAAGGTTAAAATGTCGGGCGACGATAAAGTCGTCCTGCGATTTGTGAGGCAGCTTTGTCCCATCTTAATTTGCTAGCCCTTCTTAGAAAGAGCCTGTAAAAACATAAAACAGTTCATGAAACTTCCCCCCCCCGCTTAGATGTGTTTAAATTATACTTATTCCATACTACTCATCCGTCAATAAGAGAACAATAACAGCATGAATCACACAGGGTTAGGAGCTTGGTTTTTTTTAGTCTTCATTTTAGGTTTAACTGCTTGTAGTAATGAGCCTTATAGAGACGAGTCAGATGGAAGTACGACTGATTCAATCATGCAACCTGAACAAAAACCTTTTTCTCAATATGATTATAAGCCACCGACTCAATATGGAACTTTTATAAGGCCCGGTGAGCTTGAGCCGGCAGTCGATTTTTGGCGTAAAACTTATAGCTTATGGCATCGATCAGAGGTTGCGGTGCATGACGACCGCTATCTGGATGTTATCTATGAAGTCTTTGTATTGCCTGGTAATGTGGGCGAAGGCTTAACGAGTGAACAAAAGCAAATAGTCAGCCAGCGCCGTGAGTTTTGGAGAACACAATTATCGGTTCTGGAAGATAAAGTACGTAATAACATAGCCTTGAATGCTAATGATAGACAAATAATCGCTAAATTGAATCATAATAGCCGGCATGTTAGTCATGTGTTAACGGGCGCTGCCGAGCGTATTCGATCTCAACGTGGTACCCGTGAGCGCTTTAAGCAAGGTTTAGATATCAGTCAGCGTTATGATCGACAATTTAGACGAATATTCAAAGAGGCAGGATTGCCTGAAGATTTAGCTTTTTTACCCCATGTGGAATCTTCATTTCAGTTTTCTGCCAAATCTTCTGCGGGAGCAGTTGGTATGTGGCAGTTTACAAAGTCGGGTGCGCAAACTTTTATGCCAGATAATAATAAGATTGATCTACGTTTAGATCCTGTTGCTTCTGCTGTGGGTGCGGCTAACTATTTAAAGCATGCTTATAAAAAACTAAACGATTGGCCAGCGGCTATTACGTCTTACAATCATGGTATTGGTGGTATGAAGCGGGCTCAAAATCAAGTGGGTCGAGATTTTGTTAAAATAGTAGATACTTACACAGGGCCTGCATTCGGTTTTGCTTCTAGGAACTATTATGCCCAGTTCTTGGCTGCACGAGAAATTGCCAACAATCCTAGACAGTACTTTCCTTAGACTAAACTTAAGGTGTTTTCTATTATGAATTTTTAATAACATCGCTATATCTTTAGAGCAAAAACATGAACAATCAAGATCAGCATTGGATAAATGCTACCCAAACGTGGTTAAAAACCATCATTATTGAATATAGTATTTGTCCCTTTGCAAAAAGGGAAATGGAGCGGGGCAGTATTTTCTATGCCGTTAGTCATGAGCGAAAAATCAAGAGTTGTCTACAGCAACTTCTGCAAGAGTGCGAGCGTTTAAATACAGATACGAGCATTGAAACTACGTTACTGATCTATGCCGGAGCTTTTAGTTTATTTGATGATTATTTAGATTTTCTGGCGATGGCTGAAGACGTCTTGATTGATGAAGGCTATGAAGGTATTTATCAATTAGCTAGCTTTCATCCAGATTATAATTTTAATGAATCAGAGGGTGAAGATCCCGCAAATTATACTAATCGCTCGCCTTATCCGATGTTGCATTTGTTGCGTGAAAGCTCTATTGATCGAGCGGTTAGCACTTATCCTGATACGGATGCCATTCCTGAGCGAAATATGGATTTAACGCGTCAGTTGGGTCTTGCTAAAATGAAGGCCTTATTAGCGGCCTGTTATCCTACTAATACCTAACTATTGTTCACTGCCCACAGCTAAGAAATGAGTTGCTTGGAGTAAAACAGCTTCAGCTGTTTTAAAAGGCAATAGCTGAAGCTATTGCACTCGTGTGCCCAGCATGGGCTAAAACTTGTTATCTGAAAGGAGATAACAGGAAGAAGTAACGACAACCGTAGCGAAACCGCAAGGGAAAAGCCGTGAGGCCAACCTGAAAGAAGCGGATAGCAAATGCACGACCGTAGGAACACGAACAAGCAGTGAGGCAGGATGTGGGCGATAAGCATGCGAGTAAATGCGAAATCCAACCGTTACCGAAAGACACATCACACGAGCTTGGCGGCACGGGCAGAAAGTTTTAGCACCTTTCCTGGGGAGATCTCCAGCATGAGAGTGATGGAGAAGTCAGCAGAGGCCGTAGTAGTGATGAAGTTCCTGTAATAGGAATGGAGCGAAGGGCCAAAGAATCTAGTTCATTAATCCAAACGAGGCTAACCTGCAGCGAACAGTATTTTGAAACAAGCGGGCGTTACTGCGATGCGGCAAACTACCCGCTTGGCGGTGAAAGAGAAGCAAGGTGGATTCCTTGTAGACAAAGAAACGCGGGATGCAAGCAAAGGTTAGCAATAAAATGGTTTAAAGTTGTGACAAAAGAGTGTTTGATGGAGGCAATATTAACTCCGACAAACTTGCAAAATGCCCAAGATGCGGTCAGACGCAACAAGGGCTGCGCAGGTATTGATGGACGAAGTATTGCTGAGACTGAGCAGCATTGGCAGCAGCACCTATCAGAAATCGAAGCCAAGTTAAGAATGGGTAGCTACATACCCACACCAGTGATGGGGATTAAAATACCTAAAGCCAGTGGCGGTGAACGACTGCTAGGGATTCCTACGGTACAAGACCGTATTATCCAGCAGGCGGTGCAACAAGTCTTAACGGACAAATTCGATAGAGGCTTTAGTTTGCACAGTTACGGTTATAGAGCCGGACACAGTGCACAACAAGCTGTACTGATGGCTCGATCCTATGTTCGAGCAGGTAATCGACGTAATATCGAACGCTTAGCCGGATGGACACGTCGCCACATGCGTAAATGTTTCTGGTTGCGCTGGCATAACAAGAAAGGGCGGCTTAACGCTTTGCGCCGATTAGGAGCAAAGACTACTCATCTAATAGTTGCGGGTAGCGTACGCGGTGCATGGCGAATAGCCAAAAGCCCAGCGCTTCATTTCGTACTGAGTAATGCCACTTTAAAACGCTATGGATTATGTGTGCCTTCGGAACTCTCTACAGCATAAGCGGTAGGATTCAACCGCCGTTGCGGAAAACCGCATTACCGGTGGTGTGGGAGAGGTAGCGGGCGCAATCCCGTTACCTCGACCCGATCACCTTTTGTTTTTTGCTTAACTGTGGCTAGTGAACCTTAATATAGATAGGTACTGTTCGATCATTAGCAGTATTTTTTTCAGACAAACGCCTGATAATTCTATATTATGATGCGTTTTTTAAACACCAAAAGGTTTTATCATGCAAGTAGCTGACAATATGGCTGTTTCAATACACTACACACTCACTAATGATGAAGGCGAAGTACTCGATAGTTCAATTGATGACGAAGCGCTGGTTTATTTACATGGCGCTGGAAATATTATTTCTGGGCTAGAGTTGTCTTTAGTTGGCAAAGTCGCCGGTGATAAATTTAAAGTTCGTATAGAAGCTGAACATGCTTATGGTGAACTATCTGATGATATGATTCAGGTTATTTCACGCGAAATGTTTGAAGGTATTGATGACATTGAAGTGGGTATGCAATTTCATGCTGATGTCAGTCATGGTACTGGTGTTGTTACCGTCATTAGTTTGGATGACAATGACATCACGGTTGATGGTAATCATCCTTTAGCGGGACAAGCGTTAACCTTCGATGTTGAAGTGATAGACGTTAGAGCTGCAACCGAAGAAGAAGCTCATCATGGTCATATCCATGGTGCAGGCTGCCACCACTAATTGCTCGTAAACATCAGTGGTCTTACTTTAAGTAAGGCTACTGATGTTCTAAATAACACTTGCTTAGGCGGTTTTTATCATTTAATGCCTGCCATTAGCTTTTTTAGTTCAGTTAAAACGTGTTGTTGTTTATCTGCCGGTAATTGGCTGAAGCTTTGTTCAAATTCAGTTAAGCTGTAAGCTGCGATTGCCGTTTTGTCACTGCCAGCACTTAGATTGCAATCAGAGAGCACTTGCTTAATCGATAGCTCAGCATTAGTTAACGGCATAGAACTCGATAGTACAGTTCGTATGAGGGTGTTGACATGAATAAATAGCGTTTGTCCCGTTAATAAATCCCCCGCCAGTTTTTTAGCAAACTCTTCGGTATAGCCTTTGCGCTTAGAATCAGGAAAGGTTTTCATCGCAATAGCTACGACTGGCATTTTGTCAATTTGATAATCAATATTAAAGCGACTATTTTGCGAGGTAATTAAGTCATTAGCTTCAATGGTGGCTTTCAGGTTATTACCCTTACAAACAAGTTCTAATTTAAGGTAATCGTATAGGCCAGGCAGGGGCAACGGTGATTGCGCATAGCTAAACAATTGATTAGTTAAATTATCGATGTCCTGATGATAGCTCCAGATGTTATCGGCCTTCGCTATTAAAGGAAGGGTTGCTAAAAACGCTAGCATCAAGCGTTTAGTAAAAGTAAGTCGGTTCATGTTAGATTCCGTATCAAGGCGTGGCCTGTGGTTGGCTAATGGTAATAATCAACGCAGCTTAAAGAATAACGGCTGAGTATAGACTGAATGAGTCGACTTAGCTCTCTTATAAACTACGGTCATTTGTTTGCGGATATCTGCGAAGCTAGTGTTTGTGAGGTTTCATGTTAAGGATTACTATAAATAGGCGTAGCGACTATGCGCTCATCAATTTGTTTTGATAATTCTTGATAAACTACGCTATCAACGGATTCAAAACGCTGCTTAAATTCGGTATTGTCCATATGCTCAGGTAAGTCGGATGGATCTGGCATGAAGTCGGTATAGTCTTTAATCTCCGATATTTTCTTTTGAAGTTTTCGTGCATTTTCAGGTGATGAGGTAGCCATTTCACCAAAACGTGTGCCGGCTTTATCGGCCGCTAAATCTACAAAACTAAAGCCACTTCCGCCTTGCGCGTCACTTAATTCTTTTTCTTCACCTACGGCTTTTGAGACTTGATCGTTCATAGAGGCGGTAATGGCGGCTGAACCAATAAAATGCTGGGCAAGATCAGTGCGTTTATATAAAAAAGTAGGGTAGCGTTTATCTGTATTTAGTGTGGCTAAGGGTAATGATAAAAACTTTTTGGTTTCTTTACGATTAACATAATTATTAATAGTGATAATTGCCAGTTTATTTTCTTCAATGGCACTTTCTAAGTTAGAGCGTTGGTAAGCCAAGGTAAATAAAGGTTTTAATAGTTCTGCCAGCGATAAACGCCATGTTGAATTATGTTGTGCGATGACTTCTGTTAATTTTTGTTGATAGATATCGAGATGGTTATTATTAACCCCTTGAGCTAAAGCGTTTTGTGCTTGTATGAGATTTTCTAAGCTGGAGTTATATTTAATCGTGACTTTTTGCTGATCAATAATAATGCTTTTAATCGGTTGAGATGCCAGTATGAAATAGTCATTGAGTGACGTGTGGCGAATGATATTGTCGATCACAAAGGCTGAGAATTTAGCTGGCAATAATAGTTCTCCTGCTTTGAATTTTTTCAAGCTAGGTAATTCATTACTGCCTTCGTTACCAAAGCGAAAGCTAATATTTAAATATTGACCCAGATAGTTTTTGGGCAAGGTCATTGTTACGACAAATCGAACAATATTATCTTTTAATTCTATTTTTACAGCGCTTTTACGGTAGTGATTAAATAAATAATTAGCCGCCAAGTTGATATCAGGCTGAGTTAATTCAATGGTGCCTATCTCATCAGGTTTTGTTTTAGAGCCCTCGTAAAGTATTTTTTTGGCTCTGACAATATCATCATGAGTTAGCGTCCAGTCAACAGCAATAGCCGGTGTATTACTAATACCAAAAAAAATGAGTAGCACACACAAAATAACAATTGCGCTAAGCACTATAGAGAAGAGGCGTAAAATAAGTTTCATAACTACGTTGATTTAAGAGAATTCTAGTTTGAATCCCGCAGCTTTAATGTAGTCGGCTTCTAAAATTAAGTCAGCATGAGTTAGCGGCGAATTGGTTAGCCAAGCGTCAGGAAAATTAAGGATAATCTTAGAATTGACTAATTGTATTTCAAAATCAGGTAATTCTTGTCTAGTTCGATTACGGTGCAATACGACGGCCAATCTTAAAATCAATGTTAAATAAGGTGCGTCAATATTCCAAGGTGATGGTAGTTCGTTAAAAATAGTTTTTGATAGTTTACGTCGATGTGATCTTAGGATGGATGCCAGTAATAGTTGATCTTGCTGAGAAAAACCAGCCAAGTCAGCATTTCCTATGATGTAGGCACTGTGTTTATGGTATTGGCTATGAGCAATATCGATACCTATTTCGTGTAGATCAGCCGCCCAATTTAAAAATTGCATACAGGTTTCATCATTAGCCCATGAATAGTGAGTACTTAATTGGCTTAACATAATATGGGTTGTTTTTTTTATTCGCTTGGCGTGTTTTTTGTCAATTCGATAGCGCTTAGTAACGGCTTTAACTGTTTCTGAACGCATGTCATGATTATAAAGTCGCCCTACTAAATCTTGTATCAGACCTTCTCTTAATGCACCATCAGAAATGGTCATTTGATCAATATTAAGACTCTTGAAGGTGGCATATACAATAGCCAAGCCACCTGCAAATACCGGTAGGCGATCGGTATCAAGTCCTGGCAGGTTTAATTCATTGATATGCTTGTGTTGTGTTAAGTGAGCGACCAGTATTTCAAGTCCTTGTTTAGTAATGCCGTTATTACTCCAATTATTGGTCTGTAATACTTTGGCAATTGAACGTAAACTACCCGATGCACCTATAGCTTCATCCCAGTTTTTTTGATTAAAGGTATTTTGGAAAGGTTCTAGTTTCTGTTCGGCAAATAAGGTGGCTTGATCAAATGCAGTCTTGGAGATATAACCCTCCTTAAAAAAACTGTTACTCAGAGAAATGCAGCCCATGTGTAAGCTTTCTTTTTCTAGCGGAGTATCATTAGCACCAATGATATATTCGGTACTACCACCGCCTATATCCATGACCAAACGTAAATTGGCATTGCTGCTTAAGCTATGAGCTACTCCTAAGTAAATTAAGCGTGCTTCTTCTATCCCAGAAATGATATGGATAGGATGGCCTAGGGCTTGTTCCGCTTTAATTAGAAATTCCCCTGCGTTTTTGGCCATGCGCAAGGTATTGGTGCCCACTATGCGTACACTTCCAGCGGGGAAATTGTGAATTCGTTGGCCAAATCGCTCTAGGCAAGCTAGCGCGTGCAGTTGAGTCTTTTCGTCTAGTATCTGATCAGCATTTAAGCCTGAGGCTAATCTGACCACCTCTTTTAGTCGGTCAATCGTTTGTAGTTGGTTATTTTTTAGGCTACAAACAATCATGTGAAAGCTATTAGAGCCTAAGTCTACAGCGGCTACGAATTCAGGGGGAGTATTCTGCACGGGTTATCCAATTTGTCTGCGAGGCGTGTTAATATCTGATAATATCACACGGTTTTTGCTATCCATGATTGCGGTTTACTTTAATCGTTTATGTGCGCAACAGCTTGGCTTTTCTTATTGTCCCACATTAGACGAGATTTTATTGTGTGACATTCAGAAATTTGAGTAATTTAACTTATTTAAAGGTTTCAGTTAAGTGTTAATTTCAGTATGAATGCATTATCTATTCGCAACCTTAAAAAAACATATAACAATGGTTTTGAAGCGTTAAAAGGTATAGACCTTGAAGTGCAGGCGGGTGATTTTTTCGCTTTATTAGGGCCAAATGGTGCTGGTAAGTCAACGACTATTGGTATTATCAGCTCATTAGTGAATGAATCTAGTGGTTCTGTTAGTATTTTTGGTCATGATTTAAAGGCTGATCGCTCTCTTGCTAAAAGTTGCCTAGGCTTAGTGCCACAAGAAGTTAACTTTAATCAATTCGATACCGTCAAGAGTATCGTCTTTAATCAAGCGGGTTATTACGGCTTACCTCGTAAACTTGCCTTACAAAGAACAGAGCACTGTCTTAAGCAAATGGATTTATGGGATAAACGCGATACGGTATCTAGGCGCTTATCGGGTGGTATGAAGCGGCGTGTCATGATCGCACGCGCTATGGTGCATGCACCTAAGTTGCTGATTCTTGATGAGCCAACAGCAGGCGTCGATATAGAAATTCGGCGCTCTATGTGGCAAATGATGCAAGAAGTTAATCAACAAGGGACTACGATTATTTTAACGACACATTATTTAGAAGAAGCTGAGAGTCTATGTCGTAATATCGCGATTATTGATCAAGGACATATTGTTGAAAACACCAGTATGACGAGTCTCTTAGCAAGATTACATGTTGATCATTTTGTGCTTGATCTAGCCGATCCATTGGCAAAAGCACCTGTTATTTCGGGTTATCAAATTGAGCGTATAACCGATAAGGTGCTTGATGTGGCTGTTCCAAAGGAGGTCGGGCTTAATTATTTGTTTAGTCAATTAAGCGCACAAAATATTACCGTAGTTAGCCTGAAAAACAAGAGTAATCGGCTAGAGCAGTTATTTTTGAATTTAATTGATGCTAAGCTGGCAGGGAATACTTGATGAATTACTCTATTGCTTATAGAACCATAGTCACTAAAGAGATTTTTCGATTTATTCGTATCTGGCCGCAAACATTATTGCCGCCTGCGATTACCACCGCCTTATATTTCTTAATTTTCGGTAAGTTAATAGGTGACCGTATAGGCATTATTAATGGCGTCAGTTATATGGATTATATTGTCCCTGGTATTATATTGATGTCTGTCATTAGTCATTCCTATGCCAATGTCGTTTCGTCATTTTATTCCACCAAATTTCAACGTAATATCGAAGAATTGCTAGTGGCTCCTGTGCCTAATTCGATCATATTGGCAGGTTATGTTAGTGGCGGTATTATTCGAGGCTTATTGGTAGGGACTGTGGTGGCTTTAATCTCTTTATTATTTGCAGACATTGAAGTCAAAAATCCCTATATCGCTTTATCAGTTATGTTATTAACCGCCACGTTATTTTCCTTGGCTGGCTTTATTAATGCCGTGTTAGCAGAAAGTTTTGACGATATTTCCATTATCCCCAACTTTGTTTTAACACCATTAAGTTATTTAGGTGGGGTGTTTTATTCCGTTAAAATGCTGCCGGATATATGGCAGAGTATCTCTTTAGGAAATCCTATTTTATATATGATTAATGCTTTTAGATATGGCTTGATAGGGGTAACTGATGTTGATATTCGCTTGGCTTTTATGATGACAGTTGGCTTTATTGTGACCTTGACGCTAGTTAGTTTGTTTTTGCTTTATAAGGGCATAGGCATTAAAAACTAGCTGCAAAATTTTTAATCCCCCACTTTAATCGCTAGAGCATTTAAGAGCATCATCCGTTGTTAATATCGCCTTAGATAACATTAATTAAGACCCGCACAATAAAATCACTCGTGTTTTACTGTAACTAATGTATGAGACGGTATATAATCGAACGCATTTATTCAATGATTTAGTCAATTCAAACCGGAAAGAAAACATGCTGGGTAAGCTAGTTAGATTAGTTGTAGGGAGCCGTAACGACAGGCTGATAAAGAAGAAAAGAAAGTTGGTCAAGAGTGTCAACGTATTAGCTTCGGAATACGAAAAACTGTCTGATGAGGCAATTAAGGCAAAAACTCAAGAGTTTCGTGATCGTCTTGAGCAAGGTGAGAAACTAGATAAACTGATTCCAGAAGCCTTTGCTGCGGTTAGAGAAGCGTCTTCTCGCGTTTTCGGTATGCGTCATTTTGATGTGCAACTGATAGGCGGCATGATTCTGCATGACGGCAAAATAGCTGAAATGAAAACCGGTGAGGGTAAAACCTTAATGGCGACATTAGCGGCTTATTTGAATGCCCTGCCTGGACATGGCGTGCATGTTGTAACAGTAAACGATTACCTTGCTAAGCGTGACTCAGAATGGATGGGTAGGCTGTATGGTTTTCTGGGTATGACTACCGGTGTCATCATTAGTCAGATGGAACATAGCCAAAGGCGTGAAGCTTACGCTGCGGATATTACCTACGGCACTAATAACGAATTTGGTTTCGATTATCTACGTGACAACATGGCTTTTAGCATGGAGCAGAAAGTTCAGCGTGATTTAAGTTTTGCTATTGTCGATGAAGTTGATTCTATCCTAATTGATGAGGCCAGAACGCCGCTGATTATTTCTGGGCCTACTGATGAAAGCACCGAAATTTATATCAAAGCCAATGAAATCATTCCGTATTTAACTCGGGAAGAACCTGAGGGGCAACCTGGCGATTACACGGTAGATGAAAAAATACGTCAGGTTTATTTAACTGAGGCAGGTCATGAACGCGTCGAGCATATGATGCTTGAACTGGGTTTAATGCCTGAAGGTACCAGTCTTTATGATGCGTCGAATATTCGACTCATGCATTATTTAAATGCCTCTTTGCGTGGACATGTCTTATTTAAGAAAGATGTTGATTACATTGTTGCTAATGATGAAGTCGTGATTGTTGACGAATTCACCGGCAGAATAATGCCCGGAAGACGATGGTCTGAAGGTTTACATCAAGCGATTGAAGCTAAAGAACATGTTGCCATCAATAGTGAAAACCAAACCTTAGCCTCTATTACCTTCCAGAATTATTTTCGTTTATACGATAAATTATCTGGTATGACAGGCACGGCTGATACTGAAGCGTTTGAGTTAAACAATATTTATGGCCTTGAAGTTGTGGTCATTCCTACGCATCGTCCCTTGGTTCGAAGAGACTTAGGCGATGTGGTTTTCTTAACGACTGATGAAAAGTATATTGCTGTTGCAGATGACATCAAAGAATGCGTGAGTCGTGGACAGCCCGTTTTAGTCGGAACCACGTCTATTGAAAATTCTGAACGTCTATCTCACTTACTTAATAAACAAGGCATTAAGCATGAAGTGCTAAACGCCAAGCAACATGAGCGTGAAGCGCATATTATCGAGCAAGCAGGTATGCCAGGTTCAGTCACTATTGCGACTAATATGGCTGGTCGAGGTACCGATATTGTACTCGGTGGTAATTTAGATGCTGAGTTAAAGAGTCTTGGTGAAGATGCTAGCGATGCTGAAAAAGAACATGTGCGTGGTGCGTGGTTAGATAGGCATCAGCAAGTCATTAATAATGGTGGCTTACATGTGATTGGTTCAGAACGCCATGAATCACGCCGTATCGATAATCAATTAAGAGGTAGATCGGGTCGTCAAGGTGATCCAGGTTCAACGCGTTTTTACTTATCATTGCAAGATGATTTAATGCGTATTTTTGCCTCTGAACGCGTCGCTGGTTTGATGAAGAAACTAGGTATGGGTGATGGTGAGGCCATAGAACATCCTTGGGTTACTCGTTCTATTGAAAATGCTCAGCGTAAAGTTGAGGCGCGCAATTTTGATATACGTAAAGAAATCTTAGCGTATGACGACGTGGCTAATGATCAGCGCAAAGTGATTTATACGCAGCGTAATGAATTAATGGCAGCCAGTGATGTTTCAGACATCATTACCGCCATTCGTGAAGATGTCGTTAACGATGTGATTACTCAGTATATTCCTGCAAAAACGATGGTTGAGCAATGGGATGTGTCAGGATTAGAGCAGCATTTGCATAATGAGTTTAATGTCATTATTCCTGTGCAACAAATGCTAGATGAAGACCATAAATTACAAGAAGCCTCGTTAAGATTGCGTATTGTTGAGATTCTTGAACAAAATAATAAAGACAAAGAGCAGCAAATTACCCAAGAAGTTTTACAGCATTTTGAAAAATCTGTAATGTTGCAGGTATTAGATACTAGCTGGAAAGAGCATTTGTCTGCTATGGATTATTTACGTCAAGGTATTCATTTTAGAGGCTATGCGCAAAAAGATCCTAAGCAGGAGTATAAGCGCGAAGCGTTCGAAATGTTTAGTAGCCTACTTGATCATATTAAATATGAAGTGATTGGTATTTTATTTAATGTTCAAGTTCGCCAAGAAGAAGATGTTCAAGCACTTGATGCGCAAAGACAAGCGCCTATAGAAATGCACTTTGAGCATGCACAAGCGCCTGCATTGGACATTATCGACGAGCAACCTAAGGTCATTGCGCATGAAAATACTGCCGAGCAACCTTTTGTGCGAGTAACCGATAAAGTAGGTCGTAATGATGATTGTCCGTGTGGCTCTGGAAAGAAATACAAGCATTGTCATGGAAAGCTAACTTAAACCTTAAAGCATAGTCATCTTGTTTATTTGCACCCCATTTGTTTTATATCAAGTCGTTAATTGACAAAACAACTGGGGTGTTTAGTAATAATGATCAAGCGTCAATAACGACCTGTCTCTACTCCTTTCAAACTAGCCTGTAAGGCTGCATCAACGTAATAATTCAATCGGTTCTGATTTGACTTTGAGAGCTTATTTATTCAAGCACTTCAAAATCATGAGTTATTTCAACCCCCGCTTTTCCTAACATAATCGCTGCTGAACAATATTTCTCTGCGGATAAGTTGACAGCTCGCTCCACGGCTGAGGCTTTTAGGTCTTGACCACTAATAATAAAGTGTAAGTGAATTTTACTAAAGACACTAGGTATAGCATCAACGCGTTCAGCCGTAATTTGCACTTGGCAAGTGGCGATATGATTGCGGCCTTTTTGTAAAATCTGAACCACATCAAAAGATGAGCAACCCCCTAAGCCTAGTAAGATCATTTCCATAGGGCGCATGCCTATATTTCGTCCGCCATGATCGGGTGGGCCATCCATGATAACCGCGTGACCGCTACCCGTTTCGCCAACAAACATGACACCATCTACCCATTTAACCGTTGCCTGCATAAATTCTCTCCATTAAAAATCAGTAGACTAGCATATAACGAGTAATTATTCAGTCCCCCTCTTTGAAAAAGAGAGCTTAGGAACTATTTGTTAAATAAGTCCCCCTCGTTTTACACTCCCTCAGCTTTTTAAGGGGGAGGCCGTTGCCAGCATTATGGGGTTGTGTCATGATAAATTAATTCAATCAATCAAACCTAATCCTTACATCTAAGGGGCACGTAGAAAAAGTGTGGCATATGCCACACTTTTTATAAAAACTAGGTTAAATAACCTAGTTTAATTAATTATATTTATAGTGATGGCTTGCAGCCCTCTAAAAACAAGAAATATTAAGATTGGCTAGATTATTGCTTTACAAATAACAACTGGCTAAGTCTCTTTACATAATGCTTAGCTTTTATTTACAGGGTGCTTAAGTTTTATAATCTCGATGTGAGAGCAAGCATCGAGTAATAGCTCCCATTCATCTTTATGCAGGAATACAGCACGTTATGGTAAAACCTATCTTTGTTAACGTCGTTAAAAGCACTTTGTTTTTAACCGTTATTATGTCATCGCTACTTTCCATCGTTCCTTTTCAAAATGCTAGCGCTACTGCGGCTTTCTCACGCCAAACGGGTGAGCCTTGTGCTGCCTGTCATATGCAGTCTTATGGCCCTTGGTTAACACAGTTAGGTCAAAAGTTTAAGTTGGATGGTTATGTGGCGGGTAACGCTAATACCTTACCCGATATTCTTAATCCTCTTTCGGCTGAAGTAGTTGCGTCTTATACCAATACTAATGTTGGTGTGCCGGGTGGTCAATATTATGCCAATGAAATGGGGCAATCAGGTCGTAATAATAATGTACTGAATGATTGGAGTGCCATTTATTATACGGGCCGTGTCGCAAGTAAAATTGGTAGTTACTTACAATTAAACATTGCGCCTCAGACTTCGCACTCGCTTAGTTTGGCCATGGCCGACATACGTTATGCCGATCATACTAAAATTGCTGGCAGTGATATAACTTATGGTATTACCGTTAATAATGCACCGACCATGTCGGATTTCTGGATGAGTACGCCGGCGTGGATGTATCCTTATACCAGTTCTTCTGTGACCGTAAAGCCGGCCGCTACACCTTGGTTGAATGCTTTAATGGCGGGTGCCAATACCGCAGGTGCTACCGCTTATACTATGATTAATAATCATCTATATTTAGAAGCCGGTGGTTATACGTCACAAGCGCAAAATATGGCTCAGGGTTTGGGTGTTTGGGCTAACGGCTCATTGGCACAAGCTCCGCAAGCAGGCTTAATTGATGGCGGCGCACCTTACTGGCGTATGTTCTTACAACATACCGTCGGCCCCCATACCATGATGGTCGGTACTTATGGCTTGGCCGCCAAAGTGACACCTCAATATCAAAGTGGTTTTGGTACGAATAGTTATCAAGAATACAATGTTGATTCGAATTATTCTTATATGTTGAATGCCGATCATATGTTGATGGCCTCATTTAGATACACTCGCGATAACATGCAAATGAATTCTAGTGTGCAGCAAGGGCTTGCTGATAACCTGAATAACAATCTTGATACCGTGATGTTAATGGGCATGTGGACTTATAAACAAACCTATAATATGACCTTGGCCTGGAATAAGATGTCCGGTACGACAGATGCTACCTTGTATAATTTAGCCTCTGGTCAAGCTCAGCCTGTTAATGCTATTACCGGTAGCGCCAACGGCTCACCTAACACTAATTCCTTCATGTTAGGCGGTGACTATATCCCCTTCGGTAAAGGCACTTCAAAACTAGATCCTTATTTAAATCTACGTTTTTCATTGCAGTATTGGGCTTACACGCAATTCAACGGCGCCGCATCAAATTATGATGGAAACGGTCGAAATGCCAGCGCTAATAATACCCTTTATTTTTCCACTAACTTCATGTTCTAAGCTGAGCTAATATGAAATTTAACTTAAAAAAAATGTCTTATTTAACAGCCACGCTGATGCTGGTGCTTTTGGGGTTTTCGGATGCGACACAGGCCGTGAATGTAACAGGCAGCTGTCCTTCCGAGCATAATATGAGTATGGGCGCTATGACCTTAAGCTCTGACCTACAAAAAACGCTGGCGAATCGTGCCGATAAAGATTGTAGCAGCTGTCACGGTAGCGATGGTAATGGGGTTAATCCTAAGGATAATGTACCCAACTTAGCGGGACAAGATTTTATGTATCTCTGTGCTTGGTTAAGTGAATGCCATAAAAAAGGCAAACAATGCGATAGCCATGAAGATATTGCAGCTCAATTGACCGATCATGAAATTGTCGGCTTGGCGATGTTTTATACCCATTTGCCCTCTAATAAATGGTAATCTATACGATGAAAAATATAATGTTACGTACACTCACGCTACTTAGTTACGGCTTTTTGGCTTTAATCATTACTGGCTGTTCGGTATTTGAAAAAAAACCTGCCGCCAATAATTTGGCCGCAGCGGAGCAAACCGCATTTTATACCTGCGATAGTTGTCATGGTCCAAATCATATCCGTGTAGATGCTATGTCACCTAAAATTATCGGCCAGAAACAAACTTTTCTGGTTGAACAGTTACGTGATTATCGTGATTTAAAGCGTATCAATCCTTATATGAATGGGATCGTGTCTAAAATGACTAATCAGGATATCGACAACCTCGCAGCTTATTATTCAAACTACAAGCAATATCAACACTGAGATTAGATAGGATCGTTAATCGCTACCCTACTATCATCGTTAATCTATTGAGTAACCATGAAACAACTAGCCATTGGTTTTTTAAGTTTAATAGCCATTGCTCTGCCCCTTAGAGCTGAGCAGCCTCAGGATATTATCCTGAGTCATGCGCTACAGGCAAGGCAAGATAACGCTGACTTTTTAGGTTTTGATAGTCATCGAGGCGAGCAATTTTTTAAGTCTCAGCATAACGGTGGTGATTGGAGTTGTGCTAGTTGCCATACCGATAATCCTGCGGTAGCAGGGCTACATACGGTCACTAAAAAAGAAATAGAGCCTATGGCACCCTCGGTTAATCCTGCTCGCTTTACCAATATTAGCAAGGTAGAAAAATGGTTTAAACGCAACTGTAAGGATGTGTTAAGTCGTGAATGTACCGCGCAAGAAAAAGGCGATGTTATTACCTATTTAATGTCCTTAAACCGATAAAAGATAATAGCTATGTCTAGCATCAAAGTATGGGATTTACCCACGCGTTTTTTTCACTGCTTGTTAGTACTCAGTTTTGCAGGTGCTTTTTTGACCGCAGAAAGCGAACATAATCGTGATCTACATGTACTATTCGGCTATACCGTTCTAGGGCTGATAGTTTTTCGTTTACTCTGGGGCTTTATAGGGTCGCGTTATGCTCGATTTTCCAACTTTGTTTGCTCCCCTAAAGGTGTTGTCTTATACCTTTGCCAATTAATTAAAAATCAGGCCGCGCATTCTGTAGGACATAATCCTGCTGGCGGCGTTGTGATAGTCTTGTTACTACTCTTAGGCATCGCCAGTGGCCTTAGTGGCTGGGCAGTTTATGAAGATATAGGCACAGATAGCTTTACTGAGTGGCACGAATTGATTTCCAATGCCATGCTGGCGCTAGTCTGCATTCATATCACAGGGGTCGTCGTGAGTAGCTATTTGCAAGGTGAAAACCTCATCGCGGCAATGATCACGGGCAAAAAACCAGGCGAGGCCAATCAGGCTATTGCTAATAATGCTTCTAGCCTAGCTTGGCTAGTATTAGTTATGGTCATCGGGCTTTGGTTCTGGGCTTGGCCAGATGCTAAAGATTTGAATTGGTTACTACACACGATAGTGTGGTGGCAATAATACTTTCTAGCACCTATGTATTTCGGCTCTAGGCGAATTGCAGCGGGTAAATAAACCACCTACGCTGCGAGACAGGAGTCGAGTAGTCCCCAGAAGCGATAGTGCATGTGTTTTCACGGAGCGTCTCTTTGCGTAGTGAAAATGCAGGCTTTACGAAATCGCGTCGAGTCATTGGAGAGCATGTGAGC
>TBL_comb47_HYPODRAFT_10003493_pt1 | contig 18569 bp, 32 predicted proteins | sample TroBogypolimnion_40_FD_10682 | JGI IMG/M metagenome (IMG submission 10682)
TCATACTCCTCTCGTTTTTCTCTCCAATTGAGTAATTTATTCAGAGTGGAAAGACAATCTGATTTTCGAATAGTTACCCATGCAGATCCAGAAGCAGAAAGACTTCGAATCTCAATAACTGGAAGCGATTCTCTTTCTTCTGAAATTAATCTAGAAACTCCTCTTTGAAGAATAGGCCATATCACCTCTTTATTTGATATGCACTGATCTACCTCTGGTGAATCCGTACAAAATATAACAGTCCAATCTTCATCAGACTGTAAGTATTGACGCTTACGTTTGGTCTTCATTCTTTTAGTTTATTATATGTATCGGTAATCCTCAGTAGTAAGCAGCTGAAGCAGTTCAGTGTAGTCAGTACTCTCTGTTTCCCTTTTAACAGGAACAACTAGTAATTGTTATATGACTTTTTTGATCAGTCAGTTTCATTAAAGAATACCGCATTTAGTAAGTACGGCTCTTTCATTTGCAAATATTATTCTTTCTTTGAAGTTTCCTTCTTCAATATAAAGATCACAAAGATCGGATATATTTTCAAGCTCTGCACGAGTAAGAGATATTCCATGTAGTTTCTGCGATCGATGTTCACTACTCTTCATTAGTTCTTGCACTCTTCTTCTTAATTCTTCTACTTTTTTCATTTTATTTTTTATTTAAAGTTAATGCTAATTCTTTAATAGCTTCACGATTTATCATGAATACTATTCGACGATTACCGGCGTATCTTGTTATTAATTTAAGTTCTTCAAGACGATTAATAATAGGTCCGTAATTTTTTTCACTCATATAAGAAGGAACTCCTTTAGAACGAGAACCAATTGAATAAGATAAATTTCGATGAGCGGTTAGAAAAGGATTCTTAATATCTTCTATGAAGCAGTAAAGCTCATTTTGAGTAGAGAAGTAATTTCGATTCTGAGCATTAAGTTCGATTACCGTTTTTTCGAAAGCTTTTTGATTTTTTAAATAAAGTGATTTTTTCATTTTTATTAAGTTTAATTTGTATAGTATAAAAATAATAAAAAATGTTGAAAGTAAAAAATATTTTTTCACTTTATTTTGGAAACTTATTAACAGATCTCTTCGTTAGAATTTCATCATAATCGGAGTTGAATCTTTCTTTTTCTTCTTTGCGGTTTTTTGATAGGTCTTACATTTCGTTTCGTTGATTTTACCACCTTCATTAAAAACTCTTTCAGATTTCTTATCACCATTATCGTAGTATTCAGTTACCGTTCCATTTTCTTGACCATCATTCCATTCACCTTCCATTCTTTCTGATCCATCTTCATAGAAGTATATTTGACCTTGCGTACGTTTTCCTTGTCTATTCATGTGAAAGTAATTCCTCAAATTTCCATTTTCGTAAAATGCTCGATAATTACCTACCCAATGATAATTTTGCCATATACCTTCTTCACTCGGAGTTCCAGTATCGTAGTACAGTTTAGCGTATCCGTTAGGTTCATCATTAACGTAGGTAATCTCACTTTTAATCTTTCCATTCTCGTAATATTCAGTCCATTTACCATTTTTCTTATTATCTTTATAGACTCCTGTCTCTACGAGCTGATCTCGTTTCCATCCAGCTTTTTTAATGTCTTTTCCAAGTATAAACCATTCGCCTTGTTTAAGATTATTTCCGTCTGTTATGTTAACAGTGTCACCTTCTTCTGTGATATTGAACGTTTGAGCCTTAATATTAGTTGATAGTAGAAGAAGTAGAAGAAGTAGAAGAGGAGTGAATACGAGTTTCATATAGTTTATATATTTTCGAATCATCAATAATTGATCTTCTCGTCAAATGAGTTTTTACATTTGATGTACAGTCTGGAAAATTTTTTATAGAATCGAAAAGCCAAAGGTTTATAAAAATCATTTCCGGTCTGGAAAATTTTTTATCAGACCGGAAATTCATGATGTTAATTCTCGAGTTTCGAAGAGTCTTTTAGAGTTTCGAAGAGTCAAAATTGTCCGGAATTTCTTGGGCCCTTGTCCGGTCTTGACTTCTCCGTGACGTTAACGTGTCGTAAGCTCCGAGTGAAGGTCATCTCCTCCTTTTTTAGATTTTTTAAACACCAGTCCTTCTCTATACCCCTCAAAAGGACTTTCGTTTGAAAGTCCTAATGAAAGAGTATAATTAACAATTAACCGTGAGGTCTAAAAGGGCTGATTCATAATCAGATTTTGAGTATGTGGTCCGTTGGCTAACATATCTCCGGCTTGTATCTGAAGATGACGATCACAACCTGATTTCTTCTCATAACCGTAATTATGAGAGGCAAAGTCTGTGATTCCATTGATAACATCCCAATTAGAAAGTCCTGTACGACAATTCATTTTTTGTTGAGTGGTAAGCTTTATCGTATCGATTCCTGCAGAATGTAGTCGATTATAGGTATTTTTCATTCCTTTAAAGAAGATTTCTAGATCTCTTTCTTCACAGTTAGAATTACGAAGAATTAGATCTCNTCCTCTTTCTAATTCGGCTAAAGAAGCAGCAGAGGAGTTAGAAGTAATAACTGCAGAATTGAATGCTTTTGGTACGAATTCTGATTTTTCTATTGTATCAAGATGACGATAAAATTCTTCCCATACTCGAGTCTCCATAGAGCGAAGAGAAAATGATTCCTCGAACATTCTGTTTACCATTCCATTAGTGCAAACTTGACGATGCATATAAGGATCGGCTTTAAGTCCTTCAATATTACGAGAGAAGGAAAGTCCTGTACGAAAAACCTCATCTGAAAGAGATCCTACTTGAAACTCATGTTTACCTGCTAAAGAGTTAATAGATATTGCTCCTGTCTTTGTATCAAAATGAGTAGATTGAATTTCAAGAGAATGATCGTTTGCAATACGCTCGAAAGTGTCAAAGTAGGTTTCTGCAGAAATGAGTGAAGTTTCTTTGGCAAGAGATACATGAGTAATTACTCTATCTGGAGTGACTACTATAGTTACCTCTTGTTTAGTTGAAGCAATAATATCCTTCAGTGCATTAAGAATATTAATAGCGGATGTTTCTCCAACTGCGGATTCTATTCCATTAGTTCCTGAAGTAGAGAATCCAATAATTTTGATGATTCCTTTTAATCCTGAACGATTAAGTCCAAGCATTAGTCCGGAATATTCCACAGTATCCATTGTGTGAAAACGAAGATCCGAAAGAAGAATTTTTTTTCGAATCGGTTGTTTTGCGATAGCCTCTGTCTTGAAGGCTTCGAATTGTTTGATTGTTACCATTTGATCAGTTTATTTTAGAACACTGTACTTCGTTGTATAGTGTTGTATTGTTATATTTATATGACGGAATTTTGTTCTCAGTTTCACTCTAGAGAGTAGGAACTGAAAGAATCAGAGTAGAAAAAAGTGTAAATTCGTAAGTTGCAAATAAACCGGATTGTTTCGAACGCATGTGAACTTCTATTCTAGAAGGTGATTCATTATCGTCGAAGGTTACTGAACAAACTTCTTGTAGAGATTCCAAAGATTTGGTGTAATCTCTTACCAATCCAAGTGCTACGACTGGATTTTTAGAATTGTCTTTGACGATTTGTTTGATTCTGCGTTGTTGATCCTTACGCATTTTTGGTGTTGGAACTGGTTCATCATTTAATGATACTGGTCTACCTAATGTGCTCATATTTTTTGTTTTTTAGTGTTTAATTATTTAGTTGCTTTAGTTGCTTTTAAATTCGCGTTATATTCTGCCCATTTTTGTTTACTCCAAGAGGATGATCCATTTAAAGGATTGTTTGGATTGTGATGTGAAATTCTGATTACCTCTTGAGCAGATGTAGGTTTTAAACGTTTTGCATCTTGAATACATTGTTCAGTGATTGTTAACCAATTTCTTCGAGAATCTTGACGAATATCTCTTTGCATTTGCGAATAAATTTGATCTTGTTTTTCTTTTCCTGAGTTTCTTGAACCTTTAGCCATTTTTTGTTTTTTTTAAATTGTTAATGTTTTAATTATTATAGTATAAAAATAATAAAAAAGATTGAAAGAAAAAAATATTTTTTCATTTATTTTTGGTAACTTATTAACAACTTATTAACAGATCTTCTGTTTGCTTAAGCAGCGAGCAACGTTCGTATTCTTCTTGTGATTCGTAATACTCTCTCATAGATTTGAGTACATTCCTCTTTCTTTCAGTATCGAAAGGCATACTGAGCCAACATTCCGATCCAACTTCTTTTAGCAACTCAAATTGCCAATTAACTGATTCGGCAAATGCTTCACGCATTATTTCTTTTAATCGAAGTTCTTCGAGAAAATCTAATTCTCTCATTTCTTTCATGAACTCGTCTTCATTTTCAAAATCTTTCATATTAACAACTTTTCATTATTTGTGAGCAAAGAATAAAACCAATCAACCATAGCAGCAATACAATTATTGAGAAGGCCATCCAGAGTAGGACCTCTTTAGGATCGTGATTTCCGTTGGAATCATTAGAGTCTGTGCAGTCGTACATAGTGATTGTTTATTTTATTTGTTTATATTCGGTTAGTAATTCTAAAACATTTGTTTTTAACTATAATATTATTTTGAGTATTAATTTAAAATCCTTCAATATTTCATTTAGTGTTAAACAAATAGGTTCTTTTTTTGACTCCTCGATCCACTTACTACAAAATATATCCCAGAAGAAATAGTATAGTTCATCAGAAGCCTTATCCAATTCAAATTTATCAAAGTGTTCTAATATTGACTTTTTATAAGATAAATACTCATCCATTAACTTCGGGCTCTCACCAATCCAACCATTACTTATTTGCATATCAATAAACTTTTGAGCATTTATTAGCTTGTTTTCTATACGCCAACCCATCTTCATTTTATCCTCATCAATTTTAGTATCTGTTCCAAGTGTATTAGATGATGCCCAATATCTTAGTCCAGATGTTTTATATCTATCCAATAAAGGTTTTGGTAAAGTTGCACCACCAGATGATTTAGAAAACTTATTTCCATTACCATCTAATGTATGACCAGTTATCATAAGTGTTTTCCAAGGTATTTGATTATTAAGATAGTAAGACATAGCAATGGTATAAAATGCCCAGGTTCTAATTATATCATGTGATTGGAACCTCATATCAAATATTGGTATATTTAAATCGGTCTGATTAGTAAGTGACGAGTTGGCCAATTGTGGTGTCAATGATGATATGAACCAAGTATCAAATGTCATATTTTCTTCATTTGGAATGGACATACCATAGTGTCTTTCTCTTGATATAGACCAATCCCATTTTATATTATCACACCAATTTAGAGCATTTTGTTTAAATCTTTCTGGCTTCCAATCTATTTGATTTATTTTTTCTTTTATTTGTGGTATATGGTCTTTTATATTTATAAACCATCCCAATCCCTTTTTAATTTCTGGAAATTCACCGCTTCTTTCAATTCTACCAGAATCATCCAATTCTGATTGTGAAATAGAACATTTTTGTTTTGGACACCATAGAAATTCCGTTTCCGCCTTATAAGCTATCCCCTTTTCTTTAAGAAATTCAAAAGCTTTATAAGCAATTTCAATTGCATTTTTATCAAATGTGTAATAAGAATTATCAGAAAAGTTTATTCCACATGATTTAAATGTCGATAAGTATTCTTTTGATTTCTCTATGGAAAAATTAAGAATTTCTTCTTTATCTTTTATTCCTTTTGAGGATGCCAGTTTACCAGTTGGTATTCCATTGTTATCATAACACCAAGGATATAATAGATTTTTACCTAGGTATCTTTGATAGTTAGCTATTATATCAGCTTGTGTATATGAAAATATGTGACCAATATGTAAATTTCCGCTTATGGTTGGTGGTGGTGTATCAATTAAATAATTTGTTTTCATTGTTTTATATGTTAATTTTTTAAAATAAATCTTCATAATTTATTTTTCTGCCCACATAATCGGTAGTTTATATTTTTTGTAAACCGACTTTGTACCACGATAATAAAAATACCAAATATCCCATGTCATGTCGTGACTATCAGTGATATAAATATTTACCAATGCTATCTTTATGGTATATTTTACCTTTTTCGTAAGATGAGTAATCATCTGCCTTACATTTAAAAAAACTACCGCTAACAGCACCTAAACAAGATGGCTGTTTTTCGTTTTCTAATGAAGTTTTATTTGTATTCATATTATTTTATTTTTTTTTAGTGGTTCCGTTTTTGTTTCGATGATTTGTTCTGATTGAATTACCAAAGTTTCATTGGATGTTTAATAGTAAAACGATCGGAACCAATTCTTTGTGATTCGTGAGTTTCTACTAAATGATTAGAGGTAAATAATTGATCGAAATGTTTACGAATAAATAGTTGAGCAAATGAAGATAATGGAAAACGATTAGTTTTATCAGTTTGAATATCGGTAATTGTAATTTCGTTTTCGTTTACTTCAGTAACCTCGTAAAAACGATTAGCTCCATTACGTATTCTTTGTCCAATTTGAATAGTCTCGGAGATGGTTTTGATTGAATCCGTGATAATTCGATTTGTGTTAAAAGTTGAGATTGATTTTTTGATTTTTGTTGAAGTGATGTTTTTTGAATTTTTCATTTTGTATATGTTTTAATTATTATAGTATAAAAATAATAAAAAAAATTGAAAGTAAAAAATTTTTGTTCACTTATTTTTCAAAAAAGAATCAAAACTTATTAACAACTTATTAACAATCTAGAGTTGATCCTCTTCTTAATTCAAGAGTAAGTTTCCTCTTTCTTTTCAGTAGCTCTTTAAGAACTTCTCATTTATCAGTAACACCAGAACGGTCTGATTTAAAACAATATAATACTCCATAATTTTCTTTTGAGAGTAAACCTTTCTTTCTTAAGAAGTCTTCTTTATTTATCATAATTCTTCTTTATATAAGAGTTTAAGTGATTCATTATCTTGTGAGGCTTTTCTGAATTTTAATTTTTCTTTATCTGATAGTGTTTTGCCAGTTCTACCAATATGGTATTTATAACAATGATCGCATTTATAAGCAACTAACTTAGTTAATTGTTTCCGGTACAGAACGTGATGGAGTAAACTGTGGTTCGATTATTTATCTGCAATATTGATATATCCAACAATGCAACCTAATCCTGTAACTGCAACTGCAGTGTAAATTATTTCAGCTTTACCAATAGGTTCTCAATTACAAGTTACTGCTTTGTAAATACATTTACATTCTCCTATTACTGCAGCTATGTATATAGCTAACATAACTAATGTTACTTTTTTCATGATACTTTGTTTTGATTAATTTGTATGTATAAAAATAATAAAAAAGATTGAAAGAAGGAAATTTATTGATTGAAACTTATTAACAATTTACAAAAAAGTTGTGAAAAATCACGCGGTAGCTCGGCTTTACTGATAAATGAGAATTTGTTTTGCGGTGCCAGAATATTTGTGGATGAGCACTTAGTTGAAGGTTTTTCCAGGTGCCACAGCGAAAAGTGACGGTGCCACAGCGAAAAGTGACGGTGCCACAGCGAAAAGTGACGGTGCCACAGCGAAAAGTGACGGTGCCACAGCGAAAAGCGAAACTTCTATACAGAAAAGTGACGGTGCCACAGCGAAAAGCGAAACTTCTATACTGAGAATCTGTAGCTAAGGATCAAACGAAGAATCCTTTAGTCTATAAGAAGAATGAGTATTGTACGAGTTCGTCTTTACTCTTATATTGAAGGCTTATTACAGAGTAGAAGAGATTTATTGAAAGAAGAGAGTCTTATTAGAATAATCTATCTCTTACTGACATAGACTTTTTTGTTCTATTCATGAACTTATATCGATTGAACACTAACTAATTATGTAGTCAACTTCTTTTTTGTGTTTGTGTGCAAAAAATTGAAAAACTTCAGCAACAGAGTACTCTATAATGAGTCTTTTTTTTGGCTAGTTGGAGTCTGAAGATGAAGATTTTTTCAGTGATGAAGTTTACCGGTCGACGAATTGAGAGTCCACCAAAATCCTTTGTCAAAAGACTGCAATTTACATTCTCATAGACAGTAAAAACTTTTTTTTGGTCTTTCTGTTTGAATAGATTCATCAAATAAAATCCATTTTTTACGAGTAACGGTTTCTGTTCCTTTATAGAAATCTGTTCTGAATGAATCTCCGTATTCTGATGATTCGTGAATTACTTCATATTGAAGTTCGATATCGTTTATGTTTATTGTTTTCATTTTTAAATTTTTTGGACTGAATAACAGATTCGAACTGTTTTGACCGGTATTTGAATAACTCGTATTCTTATTTCCTAGATCGAGCCAATCGTCATTGGCTCGTGTAACTCATACCACCTATTCAGTCTTGAAGATTTACTTCTTTCCTATTCCGATATTCTGAAGTAAATTAACACCTAATATTGATTCCAACATAGAAGCTCCACTTCCTCCATTTGAACCACCTACCATATAAGTTTCAGGTAATTTTAGTTTACCAAGTTCAGCAGCAACACCTATTTTAGTTTTCATTTCATAATCAGCTTTATCAGTAGGTGATAAACCGGCAGAAACTAATTTGGCATTCTTATAGGCTTCAGCATCAGCATCCGTTCTGGTTTTTTGTGCTTCGAGTAAAGCAGCTTGTGCTTCAAGAGCAGCAACCTCTTTTCTTTGTTGTGCTTCGGTCACCAGCTTAGCTTTAATAACTTCTTGATCCCATTTAGCTTTTGCAGCTTCAGCTTTACCAGTTTGTTCGGTAGTTAAAGCATCCTGTTCAGCTTTTTTGGCATTTGCAATTGCAGTTTGAACTTGCATTGTTAGCTTTTGCTGATCTTTGATTTGTGCTTCAACATTACCATCATAATCGATAGAATTAATAGATAGATTTGTTAGCTTAATATTATAATCTTGAATTGGTGATTTTTCTTGTCGTAAGAATCCTCCTTTAGAATCTTTTTGAACATCAACAACTGTGATTATTTTTTCTGCATTAGTCAATGGATCATTAGATTTTATATCTTTTTGTGTCGTCTTATAAACTCCATGAGTTGCTTGATCTTCTATGTACGAGATCAAATCATTTCTCTTTTCTGCATAAGATTCTTTAGATGACATTAAAGGTCCAGTCATATAGATAGATTTTTGAATAACGGTAGTTACTAAATCATGTTCTATGGATTCTTGTGAACCAAATTTTGTGTGATATGCAATTACACTTTCTTTATCGGTTGCAAGTTCCATCGAAACTGCACCGGAAAGTTGAGCATGACCACCATCATTAAAACGAATCTTAATTGATTGATCGGCAGTATCACCTTGATCTTTGTGTTTAGAGAACCAGATAGTACTTCTCTTTTTGTAATGAGTTGCAGTTCCTAAATATTGAGAATAGGTTCCTGGTGTTGTGTACACATCTAATTCTCCACTGATTGGATGTTGAATAACCAGAATTTCTCCGGCACCATTTTGTTCATACATTTTGCCTGAATAGCTGATGGCTATCACAAGAGCAATTACTGATAACGCGATTAGCGTAATTTTCTTAATTGATAAATTAATTTTTTCCATTTTTTTGTTTGTGTATTAAATTATTTCTTCAGTACTTTTTTTCAAATCTTCGGCCGTCTTAAGATTTTCTTCAACTTTACTTTTAATTGTTCCAACTCTGTTTTTAAGCTCGTCAGCTTCAATACGAGTTGTTTCAATCTCATCTGACAGAGTCGAAGAAGATTCCGTAGATTTTGATTGTTTTTTCACTCTTTTAAATAACCACCAGGTTTCTGTTCCTAAAATAGTAGGAATTGCATACTGACTTAGTACGAATACTACTAAAAGAATTGGTAGAATTTCTTCTATTGGTTTCCACATTTTGTTTTTTGTTTTTTGTTTATACTGTATGTTTTATTTTTATTCTTATGCAATTTTGAGGTTTGTGCACATTCATTCGATAATTGTTTATCCAACCCATTATGTTGGCAGATCCAACTGGATTTGCAGAATGTACATAAACATCAATTAAAGGTTTACCATTTAACCATTGTTCAATTAACCATTTGGCACAATCTAAACCAGTCTTTTCTGTTATGTTTTCATAATTCAATGTGTAATTTGAATGTACATTATTGTAGTACTCTTTCATTGCGGTATCACCTAAATCATGATCCAAAGAGATACAATCGATATTTTCAAAACCAATTTCGGTTACTAATTTACAGAATGCATCGTAATTTCTTACTACTCTCCAACTTTTATCTACCGGAGATCTTAAATCATCTAGATAGATTTTAATTCTATTTGACATATTTGTTTTAATTATTATGATATAAAATTAATAAAAAGAATTGACACTTGAAAATAATTGATCTCAAACTTATTAACAATTATTCAAAAGCAATCATTCCATCTGAATATATGACTAAAATTTAATTGATATTGAACAAATAGCTAAAGTTAAACCGGTAATTAAACAAGCCATTCGATTAGGATTCTGATAAAATGGTTGCCATCCCCATGAACCTGATTGATTATAACTATTTCTGATTTGTGTTGGTGTGCTTGAAGGAGTCCATTGACGTTCTGGAGTTTCTAAAGCTCCTGCAAGTATAAATGCAGCTCCGGCAATACCAAGTCCAATTTTGGTTTCTGTGCCATAGTGTTCTTTTCGATGACGACTTTGTGCATTTGAATTTGAAATGATTGCAATTAACGCAATTGATAATATAATTTTTTTCATTATTTGAATTTTGATAGAATTGCAGATAGAATATCTTTATCAACTTGGTATTGTCCTTGACAGCCAACATTTAAAGATTTCACTTGACCGCCATTCATTATTTTTTGTAAAACTAATAGTTGTCCTTTGGTGTAATGAACACCGTGTATGGTAACCAAGTCACCATCTATACTTACTGGATATCCACCAATTTTGATTCTTTGGTTGTCTTCAATTTCTTTAGGTGTAGCGGTACGATACAGTTTTTCAAAAAATCCTACATATGAATCGTAGGATGCAAGACGAAGTACAGCACCATCAGTCATTTTAGCATTTACATCTATTAATTCACCGCCAGATTTAACATTTTGAATTGATTTGATTTGATAACACTGTCCTTTTTTGATTGATGCAGATCTACCACAATTTCCACCGGTTCCTAAAATATATAACCAATCACCAACTTTTGGAAGACTGGATTCCTTTTTATAAACTGGATTAAACCATTCATTTAATACTCCAGCTTCCAAAATACGATTGTAGATTTCAGAGTAATTAGCAAATATGTAATCACGCGGGTAGTCCGAAGAATTGAATTTAGTTATTCCGGCAAGTTTTAATGCAGCGGTTTCAAACTTTTCAAATCCTGGTTTAAAAATATAACCAATAATCTGTCTCTTCTTTTTCATTGTTTTTGTTTTTTTCATTTTTAATTCTGATGCTTTATAAGGTTTAACCTGATTTTTAAATTGTGCCCAAGTAATTGAAGTATATCCTTTTACTTGAGTATCAGAACAATGATCGCATGGATCATAAGCCGGGTAGTGCCAGAAAAAAAGATCTTCCATACCTGGACTATAACGATAATCTCCGTTATCATTTATCCATTTACGAATTGCATTCCTTTGTACTTCCACATCAGCAGGACGAAAACACCATTTTTCAGGAAGACTAAAAGTTAGACTTTTTTTGACTACAAATTCGGAAACCGGAATGATGAAATAATTCTCTCCAAAATAATGTTGCACTTCACACAAAACACAAAGTTCACCACCAATAGTTCGTGTGCCATACGAATACATTTCATTGTATATAGAGGAATTTTTTGGTGCGGTAGACCATTCATTGCCATTTTTTATTTCTGCAGGTCTTGCCCATACCGAGCTGTATCGAGCTTTAGTTTTTAATTTAGGTAACTTTGTACCTTTTGCGTATGCGGTTTTTGTCATTTTTGTTTTATTTAAAATTAGCAATGTTCTTTACAAGTTGGACATATCATTAAGTCTCTATCGAGAATATCTCCGCAACATGAGTAAATATCAGCACGATTTTTAATTTCTTCGAGAGTATCATTCAATTCAAAATCGGAAAATTGAATTACATATTCATAATCATTACATTTGTCCATGAAAGATACATCATATTGAGATCTTTCTTGAATTGAAGCACCTAATGTTTTGAGGTAATCCGTTTTTTGATAGTTATCAGCGTTCATTTTTATTATTTTTTTTGTATAGTATAAAAATAATAAAAAGTTTTGAAAGTAAAAAATTAAGAAGGCAAAAATTATTAACAATTAAATAATTTTTTTAATTGTGTATCTTTCTTCTAATAATCTTCTAGCTTCATTAAAATCTTTAACTCGATTAAGATTTAATCTTTTTTCTTCAGCTACTATTTTAAGTAGAGGCATTGCATCAGAAACTCGAGATTTACCTATAAGATCTGCAATATTATTCTTCTTTTTCATTGTTTTTTGATTCTTCGATTTTCCATCCGTGTTTTATTGCAACGAAGAAATCTAAAAATGATTTGATTAATTCAATTACAAAATTAGAAGGTATTGAGATAAGTACTACAACACCAGCAAACGTCCAAAAAGACGAAAATGTAAAGTCTAAAAATTCTTTTAATTCCATTTGTTTTATTTGTTTTGATTTTCTTTTAATCTTTCTAATGTTTTTCCTAATGAGTGTTGTACTTTTGATAGTGCTTCCTTTTTGAAGGCCAATCTTCTAACTGCCATTTCTTTTCTGAATTTGTCAGTTAGAAAACATTCATGCTCATATGAGATTGGTACATCATAACCATATACAGAATTGATTACTTTTATATTACGAGATTCTAGAAATATAAACATCGTTTCATCTTCCGAATGCAAATAACATTCGCCAGTCTGAATATCATAATACAATTTAGTTCCTGGATCTCTAAGTATAATAGTGAATATTGCGGATGCTGTTCTTGCGGAATCGGAAATAACGCTCGGCATTTTTGGTATTTGATTATGAGAAAACATTCTATTCAATCTCATTCGTAACACCAAAAATTTTCTTTTAATTGATGAATTTTGATATGAAAAGAACAATTTCAATTGATTTTTTATTATTTGTAGAAATTTCATATGATGTTTTATTTCATTGCAGTTGTTATTCCTTCCACGTAACGAGAAAGTGCCTTTGTTTTAATTTCTGTTTTAGTAAACCATTGAATGCGATCAACTTCTTCCATTTGAAGTGTTCCTACTTGTTTTAGCATAGGTCCATTTTTATTTGGATCTTCATTTTCTATTCTAACAACAAAAATTCTTACTAATTTATATAGTTTTCCTTTTGAATCAATATATTTTACATCAAATGAATCTTTCAAGAAAACTGATTTGATTTGCCAACCAATTTCTTCTTCAACTTCACGAATAGCAGCTTGTTCGATTGATTCTCCAAATTCAACATGACCTTTTGGAGGCATCCAACTACCTGTCCATTTTGAATTTGTACTATGTGCTAATAAGCAACGATCACCACATATAAATAGAATTCCTGCACTGTCAACTGCTCTCATATGAATAATTTCTTTAATAATCGTTTATACCAATGAAGTTCTTTTCCTAATTGATCTCCGCAATCTAAACAAGTCCAATAAGGACCATTCAATGTGTGAAGTGATGGATGTGTGCATTTAGGACAATGCATAGATTCAACATCAATTGTGTATTTGTTTATTTCTATTTTCATAGTAATTTCTTTTATATTTCATCAACATAACGCCAACCTCTTTTGCTTTTTTTAATTTCATAATCATAAGCACTATTCAAATCAATAGCCATTCGATCGTATGGTTGATTCTTTAACCAATTCTCATGAATCCATGTTTCACCTTCATAAGGAAGCCAACCTTTGGATTTAATCAAATCTTCTTTAGATTGAACGGTCAGATTCTCTTTTGATATCTCTTTCTTTGATTGTTTCTCGTTTGTCATATAACTTTTTACCTTTTGCAATTGCAATCTCTATTTTGAACCAACCTTTGTTTTCAAATACTCGAATTGGAACTATAGTAATTCCATCAGTTAAAAGTTTTTGAATCTTTCTAATCTCTTTTTTCTTTAGAAGAAGTTTCTTTATTCTTTTTGGATCATGTTGAAAATTTGTTTTTCCTTGAGGAATTTCCATGTTCTTTACAAACAATTCCTCATTTTCAAAAAAACAAAAAGAATCTACTAAATTACATTTTCCTTCACGAATAGATTTAACTTCAGTGCCAACTAATGAAAGTCCGGCACTGAAGTTCTCTATGAAGAAATAATCAAACTTAGCTTTTCTATTTTTAATTTCCATTTTGATAAACAGAAAAATAACCCCATGATAGAGAAGGAAACGTAAGAGTTCCTTTACTTGTTTTTATTGAAGGTCCTTTTCCTTTTGAAACTGTAGCCATTCGTTGTAGCTCTACTCTGGAAAGAGAAAGAAGAGGTGAATTTTTTGCAAGTGATTTAATTTCAGTGTGATCTAAAATTATTTCTTTTGCATTTACTGTTTGTTCGATGATAATTGACACAAGTCCAATCTTATCGAAACTTGAAGATGTTAATGATTTGCTCATATTTTTTATTTTTTATTTTTTATTTTTTAAAGATTAATGCGAATACACCAAAAATTATCAAAAGAGAGGTAATTAGTGCTATTGGTAACCAAAGAGGTGAAGTAACCCACCACCATGACCAATCTATTGTTTTTGTCAATTTGAGTATTAAAAAAATTAGAAATAGAATTATTCCAATTCCACCAGATGTTTTTGAATCTTTCATGATTTATATTTTTTATATGATGATTGATTGTTGATTGTTTAAAATAGTAGAAGTAATCGTTCGTCAAATTCTGAGTCTATGACAAATTCAATTTTATTCAGTTTTTCTTTTTTGCTTTCTTTATTTTTAGGAGTCGGAGTTTCCCAACTCTCAATCTCTTGATCTTTTTTGATAAAATTATTGGCCGTTCCAATAATCAGTATTAATCGTTAAGTCTTCAAGTTTTACAGGTTTCATTTAAAATAATTTATGATTTTTGTTATTATTTCTAAATTAATTTCTATTTGTCCTTGACAACCAAATTTCATAGAATGGAATCTTTCCATTTTACATATGTTTTGAATTTCATTGAGACGAGTGAGAGAATAAAAATCATTATAAATTCTTATTCCTGGAATAGCACCATCTTTAAAAAACTCTACTTCATAATCACCTAACATAAAAGTTTTAGATTGTTTAATATCTTCTGCTGTTGCTTTACGAATTTTATGACAATATACTGGTAAATCAGGTACGTCACTTTCTTCAAAGATTACTTTATAAGGATATTCATCTTCATTAAATCCTGTGTTCTTTCCGTAGAATGAACCAATTCGGTTTTCATATTGACTTTCTTTTTCATTTTCATGAGAGTATTTAGGATGATAATCATTTACGACATAAACAAGATCACCTATCTTAAATTCATCCTCATATACAGGATCAAACCATAAATCAAGTACATTATTTTTTTGTAATCTTTCTGCAGCCATTGAATCACTTGTAAATTGATAGCCGTCTTTAACAAAGGATGAGATATTAAGTGTACCAACAATTGCATTAGCGGCATTCTCATAGAGTTCTTGATATCCAGGTTTAAATTTATAACCAATGATTTTTAAATCTGACAAAATGAGAGATTTGAATTCTGATGTTGAAATTTCTTCATATTCAGGATAATAAACTTTTGAACATGTACATGTTTGGAAACCGCATTTAGGAAAATGCAAAAAATAATCAATCCAAATATCATCTGCGTATGAACCATTATATCCAATTAAAGGTTTAACATTTTTATCAAACCATTGACCAACTATATGTTGATTTTCTTTTGTTAGGCGAATAGCCCAGCGAGTAGGTAGTTTTTTCATTATTTTAACGATTAAGTATTTGATTATTGTATTTTTATTTGTATAGTATAAAAATAAACAAAATAGTTGAGACTAAAAAATTATTGTTCATTAACTTATTAACAATTATTCTCCAGCACCATGACCACCACTACTGAATGAATGACTGCTGCTACCAAAACCTCCTCGAGATGTAGTAACTCTGCCATTACCAGCAATATCAGCATGACTTACACGTCCACCGGATGTAGCTCTATATCCACCATTTGAATGATAAAGAACTGCTGTGTTATTACATATATGACCACCATAATAACCACATGAATTGTAATACCAAAATGGATAGTAGTAATTCATTGGTGCATAACCGTATCCATAGTCCATGTAGTAATTATCTCTATCATCGCGTCCATTTGACCAATCTTGTGATGCAGGATGTCTGTGACGAGTTTGTCTACAAGAAGCTAAAGAAGCTGCAAGCAAACTTAATGTTATGTATTGGGTACTTTTTTTCATTTTACTTTTTTGTAACTGTTATGAATAACTGATAAGGCTTGATGTGATGATATAAAGTGTCAACATAATATTCATCTCCATTAGCATCTTCGTATGTACGATTGGTATCTAATGTATCAGTCACCATACCTAATGTAGGTAATGTATCAATGTGACTGTAGAATTGTAAGAAACGACCGTTCTTATCAAAGACAGAATCAGCAAAATGCAAAATTGTATATTTTGAAGAATCAATTTGATTGAGATTAATTACGCATGATCCTTTGCGATCAATAGCAATCTTTTTGTTTTCTGACTCAGGTTTTCCTTCATCTGTACAAGATGCAAATGCAAATCCTGTAAAAAGTAAAATTGTTAGAATTGTTTTTTTCATTTTTTGTTTTATTTTAATTGTTTAAGTTTATCTTTCATTAGTATTGAGTTATTAAATGAGGTATGAATCTTGATAAATTATCAGTGATTAATGTTTTACTTTCTCGGATTCCCATTCCTGCAGATTCACCACCAATTACCCAACTTCCAAGAACTGGATAGTTTCCATCAAAGTTAGGAAGTTCTGTATATTGTTGATAAATGTAACCTTCTTCTCCATATTCACCAGATGAAGCGTCAATTTGAACACCATCACGAAATACTGTAATGTTTGCACCTTCTCGTGAATAGATAGGTTTTTTTACATAATCAGTCAGACCTGTTGGTGAATCAAAATAGCATTCAAGAAGATTGGGATGTCCGGGATTTAATTGCCAAAGTATAGGAAGAATTCCTTTGTTTGAAAGAATTGTTTTCCATGCAGGCTCAATCCATTTAGATTTGTTTGTGTCAATCAAAATGTTTTTTCCAAATGCTTCATTCATGATCCATTCCCAAGGATACAATTTAAAGATATTCTTTATCTCTACATTATCCATATCAAGAAAGACTTGATCCGCCGAGTCCCAACCAATTTCATCTATATAGATAAATGCCGTCTGTAATCCTGCTTGATGTGCCGTATCTCTGATATACTCAACTGTTGTAAAATCCTCAATCGTATCTCTCATACAAGTGAAATAAACCGTTTCGCCATTAAAGTACTCAACACATGATTTCCAATAATCAATCAGCTTCTCGTGCATTGAGTTAAATTGATCGTTATCAGGTGCAATATCTTTTAACCAGTGCCATTGAACAACCGCACCTTCATACAGAGAAGTTGGAGTGTCGGCGTTAAATTCTAACATTTTGGGATCTCCATGTCCGTTATAAGCAAAATCAAATCGACCGTAAAAAGAAGGTTCTTCAGTTTCCCAACTTCTTTCAATTAGCGGAATAATTGCAGGATCTATATGAAGCTTTTCATATAGACGATTGTCAATCACATGTTGAACTGCGTCAAGACATAATTGAAAGAGTTTATTGGTTGCTGTTTCTATCTTAAGAATTTCTCGCATATCAAATTGATAATGTGCGGTTTCATCCCAATAAACATTATTCAGAGAGTGAAACTCAAATGAGATACTTTCCAATTTCTGAATGTAATCAGCTCTAGCTGCTGTGGTTATTCTTTGCATATTTTTAATATTTAGCCATTATTACACTACCATTTCCAAGCTCATTTGAAAATGTTCCAATAACAACGAATCCCATTCTAACATAATTCTTTATTGCTTTTTCCATATCATATCCAGCTGTTTCTTCTATCACAGTTACTGTTGTTGGAATCGCAGGTTTTGCAATTACAGTTTGTATCGTAGCAGTCGTTGCGGAGATAAATAAAAATCCAAGTAGGATAATGATAGTTTGTAAGTTTTTACGCATTGTTCTTTATTTTAATTGTTTAAGTTCCAAATTTCAAAAGGTAAGTACTTTCTACAAATGTCTGCAGTTAGTTTTTGATTTTCTTTTTTAACGTAAGCAGCATAATAAGCAGCAGCACCATAAGCATCAGCAGCACCATAAGCATCAGCAGCAGCAGCAGCAGCAACAGCAGCAGCAGTAGCATAATAAGCAGCAGCATCAGCAGCATCAGCAGCAGCGTCTAACTCTTCTCGAGTTGCTCGTCCTTCACCAAAAGCAATTGCAACATCAACTGCTTTTAAACTTCTTTCATCAGTCATCAAGGGTCTAACTGTGTTGGCACAATGTGCTTTTGCTAAAGTAAACAATTGCAAATCATCAGGATTGGTTCTTCTAAATAACCATA
>TBL_comb47_HYPODRAFT_10003494_pt1 | contig 18565 bp, 15 predicted proteins | sample TroBogypolimnion_40_FD_10682 | JGI IMG/M metagenome (IMG submission 10682)
CAACCCGGCCGGCAAGCCGAGGAATGCTTTCCACCGGCGCTCCGCCGGGAGCTGACAGCGTCCGGCCGGGCCGATGGGGCACCGCTCGAGCCCATTGCCGCGGATCTCCGGCCACACGCCGATGGCAAGCGCCGGGCGACCCTCAAGCTCATCGCGGGCATGATCGGCGTGGGCGCGGACGAACTGCTGCAGCGGGATGCCCGCCGGCGCATCCGCCAGCTGGTGTTCATCGCCGCGGCATCCCTGACCGGCATGGCGGCCATGGGCGTGATGGCCGTGAGTGCCGTCCGCGCGCGCAACGAGGCCCAGCTGCAGCGGGGCGAGGCCGAGGAGCTGCTGCAATTCATGCTCGGGGACTTGCGCAAGCAGTTGGATTCCGTTGGCCGGCTCGACGTGCTCGACGGGGTGGGGGAAAGGGCCCTGCAATATTACGCCCGGCAGGAGGCGGACCGGCTGGATGCGAATTCGCTCGGCCGCCGTGCGCGCGCCCTGCACCTGATCGGCGAATTGCGCGAGCAGCGCGGCCAGCTCGACGCCGCGCAGGCGGCCTTCCAGCGCGCGGCGGAATCCACCGCGCAGTTGCTCCGGCGGGCGCCCCGTGACACCCAGCGAATCTTTGACCACGCGCAGAGCGTGTATTGGGTCGGCTACCTCTCGCGCCTGCGGGGCCGAATGCCGGAGGCGGAGCGGGCCTTCCGCGAATATGTCCGCCTGGCCGACTTGCTGGTGCGGCTCGATGGGCAGAATCTCGATTGGCAGATCGAGGCGGCCTATGCGCGCGACAATGTCGGCGTGGTACTGCTGGAGACCTCGCGCCCGCGGGAGGCGCTGGAGATCCTGTCCCAGCAGCGCGACCTCTGGCAGCGGATCACGATTACGCAACCCGGGCACATGCTCGAGCTGGCCAACACCCTCGGCTGGATCGCCCGGGCCCACGAGGCCGGGGGTGACTACGACCGGGCCATCGCCACGCAGTTGGAAAAAGGCCGCGTGCTCGAACGGATGCCCGATGCCGACTCCAACCAGCAGGTCCGCCGCAGCCGCTTCACAATCGCCGGCGAACTGGCCCGGCTGGAGCTTGCGCTGGGGCGCGCGGAGGCCGCGCGGGCCCTCGCTCTCGATGCGGTGCAGAAGGCCCGGGCCCTTGTTGCCGTAGATTCCAAAAATAAAACCTGGCTGGAGCAACGCTGCCTGGCCCAGGCGAACCTCACGGAAGCGCTGCTGGCTACCGGTGACCGGGCCGGGGCCCGGGAAAATCTTGCAGAGATCCGCGCCGGCACGACGCGGCTGCTGGCGCTCGACCCGCAGGCGGCCAAGTGGCAGGTGAACCTCCGCGGCCGCATGCTGGTTCTCGCCGCCCAATTGGCCGGTGCGGCCGACCGCCCCGCGTTGGTTGAGGAATTGAATGACTACCTGCGGAAAGTGAGCGAATTCACCACCACCGACCGCACGCTCACGGAAGCCCGCAACGTCATCGTCGCCCAAGCGGAGCTGGCCCTGGGTCGCCTGATGGCGCAGACCGGACCACCGGGAGCAGACCGGGTTCACTGGCGCGCGGTCGTTGCGCGCTTGCAGGGGCCCGGCAGCAACGGCGATCTTGCCGCCCTGACCACGCTCGCCACCGCGCACTATCTGCTCGGCTCCGCCGCCGAGGCGCGTACGCTGGCGCAACGGATTGAATCGACTCCCTTTCGACACCCCGCCTATGCCGAGCTCGTACAGATGCTCGCAGCTAGTGCGGGAGCGTCACCCGTCCAACCACCCAAACCCTGAATACCATGCCACCGCCTCCCATCGTCGTCGTTAACCCGGTCAACAATACCTGTACGCCGGACCAGGTACATATCACGCAGGCCCACGGTCGCGGCGTGGCCATCTCCTTCGTGATCGATCCGTCTGCGGCCGGCGATTGGAGCTGGTCCCAGTCACCGGATCCCATCGTGTTGGACAATGCCGGCAGTATTTTCTCGGACGGCAAGCACCCAGGCAATGGCCGGGGCAAGGACCGCGTCCGCGTGCTCAATCGCAATTTGCCCTCGGACGTGGGGACTCACAAATACACCGCCAACCTCGTGCAGGACAGCACCGGCGCGCGCGTCGCCATCGATCCGCACATCATCAACGAGCTCTAACAGGCGAGTGGCCGATGGAGTGGGCCGGTCACAGGCTCACTCTGCGACTACGCCATGGGAGTCGGTCCGCGCGATCTGCTTGCCCGCGTCCGATACCAGTTCGTCCACATTCTGGGTGACGAGATTGGCGAGCACGAGGTGGTCGATCCGGGCCAGGTCGCCGACCGTGGCCAGGAACACCGCTTTCTTGCCGGCGGCGGCCAGGATCTCGCTGTTGCGGATGACCAGGCTGCGGACATGGCCACTGGCGCGGATGTAGGGGCGCGTCTGCGGGGTCGGGCCGCGATCCTGGATATGCAGTCCCTCGATCACCAGCGAGGTGACGTCCGCGGGCGAGTCGCCCATTTCCGGGATGTCGCTGTGTCCCTCGATGTGCAGCAGATAGCGGTCATCCGACGGGTCGTGGTAGTGCACGTTCCGCAGCGTCAGGCATTCGTGCCGGCCGGAGACGCGGAATAGAAACGGCTCGGTGTAGGTGTAGTTCGGCTTGGTCTGCCGCAGGTCGATGTTGTCGAACACGAGCGTGCCGAAGTCCCCCGGCAGCTTCTTGCTGCGGTAGTCCCAGGCGCTGAGGTAAAACCCAAAGCTGCGGTAGTGGCCGGTGACGTTGCGAACGGTGATGCGATCGATCCGGTTCTGGCGCGAAAGAATGCGCAGGACCTGTGACGCGTCGTCCACCATCACGGTGTCCACCAACACGTCGGAAATCGGCCCCACGGTCGCGTGGGCGTTCATGAAACTCTTTTCACCGATGGTTTCCTCATCGCCATTCAGCGCGATGAAGTCGTCGCCCGTGCGTCCCTGGATGTTGCGCAGGACAAGGAAACGCCCGGGACCCTGCACGTGGATGCCATCCTGGTTCCCGCCGTGGATGAAGCCCGGCAGCTCGAGCCGGATGTTTTCCATCGTCACCTTGAGCCAGTTGGTGATCAGGAAGGCGAAGGTCCGCTGGTCACGCACGGTCACGTCACGGATGAGCAGGTTTTCTACGCCGAAGAACGCCAGCGCGACCACGAGGTAGTCCGCCTTGGAATAATGCACCTCCGGCGGCACATGGTGCGCCTGGTTGAGGCAGTTCTGGTTGTACGTGCCGCCGAGCAGCTGGATATTGCGGTCAAGAATGTCGCCGGTGGAAGGCCGCGCGTTGGTCAGCAGCGCCCGGTTGGAGTGGCTGGCTTGAAAGAAGCCGCAGGCCGGGTTGAGGCATTCGATCGTCGTGTTGGAGTGGATGCGGAGACCGGTGACGAGTGCGGCCCCGTCCATGATCAGGCGCACGCCGCCGCCTGCCTGGGCCTGGTCGAGGACTTGCTGCAGGATGGCGGTGTCGTCGGTGCCGCCACCTGTCTCCACGTTTGAATTCAGCGCCACTCCGGTCTGGCTGGCATAGATGGTTGGGGTGATCATCGGTATTCCTCCAGCCGCCATGTTTGACCTCACAGGGCAGGCACGCAATCCCCGCCCGGTCTCGCAACCGAGCAATAAATGCGGAGTTCCGTGCCCATTTTGGGCCGTCGCTCAGCGCGCCGATGGCCAAGGCTTCGAGCTGAAGGACCGTGTTTAACCGGAACCGACCCATGAAACAGCGGACGGTGTAGCCGTGCATGCAACGCGGACCGCTCCGCTTCCCACCGAACCGCCGCCCCCGCCGGCTCCGCCCGATGGCATGGTGGCGGATAAGCCTGCGCCGGTTCGCCCCCGCAATCGGAACACATGGGCGGTCACAACCTTGGCGGCACTTGGGCTGATCGCCTTCCTGTATTTCGGCCGGCCCATGCTGTTGCCCATCTTCCTCGCGACCTTCGTCACGATGACGCTCAGGCCGGTGATGCGCTGGCTGGAGGTGATTCGCATCCCGGCGCCGGTGGGCGCGGCGGTGGTGGTGGCCTGTGTGCTCACGTTAGTTACTCTCAGTTTCTTTCGCCTCAGCCACCCGGCGATGCAGTGGATGAAGGATGCGCCCGCTCACGTGGAACAGCTGCGGCAGCGTGCACGGTCCCTGCTCGCGCTCGCACCCCGGTTCAACGAGGCCGCGGCGGCGGTCGACAAGCTTGTTTCGCCTACAACGGAAAAGACGCCAGCGACGAACGCCAAGGCCCCGACCGTCGTCGAGGTCAAACCCCCGGCGGCGAGCAGTGGCTGGATAACGTGGACCGGCTCTTTCCTCGAGCTGACGGTAGCCACGATCATCCTCACTTTTCTGCTGCTCGCCTCGGGCAGCCGGCCATTGGAAAAACTTGTGACCATGACGCCCACGTTGCGCGGGAAAATTCAGGCGGTGGAGATCAGCCATGAGATCCAGCGGGTGATTTCCGACTACCTATTCTCCGTCACGTTGATCAACTTTTCGCTGGGGCTGCTCGTCGGGGCCGGCCTCGCCCTGCTCGGTGTGCCTAACGCCGCAATGTGGGGCGTCTGCGCTGCCGGGTTGAACTTCATCCCGTATTTCGGGCCCTACGCGGGAATCCTCTTGGTCAGCCTCGTCGGCCTGCTGAATTTCCCCAACTTTGCCACCGGGATATTGCCGGGCTTGTGGTATCTGCTGCTGCACTTGCTGGAGTCGAATATTGTTATGCCCGTCCTGCTGGGGCGGCGCTGCCTGCTCAACCCGGTCATGATCTTCATCTCGCTCATCTTCTGGACCTGGCTTTGGGGCATTCCCGGCGCGTGGCTGGCGGTGCCGATCCTCGTGGCGATCAAGGTGGCGTGTGAACGCACTCCGCGCCTGTCAGTCGTGGCCGAGCTGATCGGCAAGTAAGCAGAGACCGGCGCCGCGGGCCGGCCAGTTACAGGCGGGGATTGACACCAACGCCGGTGCGATTTGCCTCGGACCATGGCTGATGTCACCCCGCAACTGCCAAAAACGCCGTGGCACCTTTGGATCGTCGGCGTCCTCTCGCTGCTCTGGAACATGGGCGGCGCGTTCGACTTCTACATGAGCGAGACGCACAACGCCGCGTATCTGAAGAACCTGACGCCGGCCCAGCTCGACTATTTCAACCATTTCCCGCTGTGGGCTGTCGCCACGTGGGGCGTAGCCACCTGGGGCAGCGTGCTCGGATCACTCGCGCTGTTGGCCCGCCGCCGTCTCGCGGTGGGCATTTTTCTCACGGCGATCGTCGCGATGATTCTCACCACGCTCTACAATTACGTGCTGTCCGATGGCTTGAAAGTCATGGGCAAGGGTGCCGCGCCGCTCGTTTTCAGCGCGATCATTTGGGTCGTGGCCTTCCTGCTTTGGTTCTACGCCCGCGCGATGAGACGTCGCGGCGTGCTGCTTTAAACGGAGGCGGCGCTTCACCGCGGCCACGTCCATGGGCGTCACGTGCCGTGATAGACTCCTGCGGTAACACAGCGGCGAGCGCAGCGTGCAATGGCGAGATTTCGCTGGTTTTCACTGGAGATGGTTTCGAGGTTGCGGACAGCAGGCTCCTCGAGCGGAGGTATCGCATAGGCCTTGACTGTCTAGGTATACGGCCTAGACCCTCTAGGTCAGCAGCCCTGAAACTCGATGAAACCCCCAACCGTCGGATCCCTCCCCAGCAAGTTAGCCAAAGGCATGCTCCGTTTTTCTTCGCCAACGCGTCTTCTCAGCCTGATTGCCGTTGGTTGTCTGAGCCTCGATGCCACCGTCTCCCGGGCGCAATCGGAGCAAGCCAATATCGGCGTTCGCACCAAGGTCATCGACGGTTGGCTGCACCCGGACGGCAAACATTCCGCGGACGGCGGGCATTCAAAGGTCTATGCCGTGCTTGCCGTCTCGGAGGTGAAACAGGAGGCGAAACTCGTAAAGCCCGTTGATGCGAATGCGATGCTGGCGATCTTGCACCGCGAACTTTCCGCCAACGGGTTCAAGCAGTGCGCCAAGGGGAGCAAACCAGACATTCTGCTGACGGTGAGCTATGGCCGCGGCTACGTGCGCAATCCCTACACCAAGGACCAAGGCGCGATCCAGCATGCCGTCGATGGGATACCGACCCAAGAGATGGCCGGGGACATCCAACAGATCTTTGATGAAGTGAGTCCCACCTTTCTGGCTAAGTCCGTGAAGGCCGCCTACGAGAAATTATTCATCCGCGTGACTGCGTTCGCTTATCCCAGCAACCCGACGGACAAACCCAAGATGCTGTGGAAGACGATTATCGTGGCGGACGATCCGGCCAACCGGGATCTCAATAACCTGGCCGAAGCCATGCTCAAAGCCGGTGCGCCACTCTTCGACAAGGAAGTGGCGGACAAGGAAATCGACCTCTACAAACCCCTGCCGATTGGTCACGTCGACGTCGGCTCACCTGAGGTCGTGCCCGAACCGAAGAAATAATTTCCAAAGGGTTCAGCGCGGCGGGCGGGCAGGGGACGGAACGCTTGTGCCGACCGGGGGATCGCCTTATGCGATCAACACCCCCATGCCCCAGCTTAGCCGGATCGATCTCGGGATCATCGCGTTCTATTTCCTCCTCACGCTCGTTGTCGGCGTGATCATGACCCGGAGGGCCGGCCGCAGCCTCGACGAGTACTTCCTCGGGGGGCGCACACTGCCTTGGTATCTGCTCGGCATCGCGGGCATGACGGCCTGGTTCGATCTCACCGGCACGATGATCATCACGTCGTTTCTCTACCTGCTGGGCCCGCGCGGGCTTTTCATCGAGTTTCGGGGCGGCGCCGTGCTGGTTCTGCCATTCATGATGGCCTTCACGGGCAAGTGGCACCGGCGCTCCGGCTGCCTGACCGCGGCGGAATGGATCACGTATCGCTTTGGTTCCGACCGCGCTGCGGGCTGGATGCGGTTGCTCACCGCGGTGATGTGGACCGTCCTGAGCATCGGCTTGCTCGCCTACCTGGTCCGGGGCACCAGCCTGTTCGTCGGCCAGTTCATGCCGTATCCGCCGATGCTGGTGACCGGGGTGCTGGTCGCGATTTGCGCCGTCTACACCATGATGTCGGGCTTCTACGGCGTCGTGCTGACCGATTTTGTGCAGGGCCTGATCATTATCGCGGCCTGCATCCTCATCGGGATCATCGCGTTTCACGCCGTGCCCGACACCGCTGCGCTGGGGGCGCTGGCGAGCCGGGTGACGGGCAATGCCCTCTGGACCTCCAGTACGCCCAATTTCCACACCAGTATGCCCCGGGGCTACGAGATGTATCAGTCGCTGTTCATGTTCGCGACGTTTTACCTGCTGCGAAACGTCATCGGCGGTCTCGGCACCGGCGCCGACAGTCGCTATTTCGGCGCGCGCAGCGACCGCGAGTGCGGGCTGCAGTCCATGTTCCAGGGCCTCATGATCGCATTCCGCTGGCCCTTGATGATCAGCATTGCTGTGCTGGGACTTCTCCTGGTGGACCGGTTCTTTCCCCGGCCGGAACTGGTGGAACAGGCCGCGGCGATCGTCCATCGGCATTATCCCGACGCGAACCAGGCCTACTGGCACGATCTTACCAGCGCGGTGATCAACCATCCCGAGTCCGCGCCGGCCGGCCTGGTCGACGAGCTGCGCGGGGTGCTGGGCCCGAACTGGTCGGCCAAACTTCCGCTGGTTGGCGTGAATGGCACCGTCAATCCCGAGCAGATCCTGCCCGCCGTCCTGCTCCACAGCGTGCCCGCGGGCCTCCGGGGATTCTTCCTCGTGGCGATGCTGGCTGCGATGATGTCCACGCTCACTGCCACCGTGAACCAGGCGGCCGCGATGATGGTGAATGACATTTACCGCGACCGTCTGCGGCCTGCCGCCGCCAACCGAGAGCTGATCATCGCGTCGTACGTCTCGTCGCTGCTCATCCTGATCGTGGCGTTCTGGATGGGCGTGAATGCCGGCAGCATCAACGATCTCTGGGCCTGGATCGTCATGAGCCTCAGCGCGGGCATGCTCGCGCCGCAGGTCCTGCGGCTCTACTGGTGGCGTTGCAACGGCTGGGGCGTGGTGGCCGGCACCGCGCTGGGCGGCCTCGGATCCATCGGCCAGCGCCTCGTCGCCCCGACCATGGTGGAATGGCAGCAGTTCTTGCTCATGATCGCCCTGTCATTCGGCGGGACCATCATCGGGTCACTGCTCACGGCGCCAACGCCACGCGACACGCTCCGGCATTTTTACCGGACGACGCGGCCGTTTGGCGCGTGGGGGCCGTTACGGGACGAGTTGACGCCCACGCAGCGCGCGACCGACGCGCGCGAGCACCGCCAGGATCAGCTCGCGGTGCCGTTCATCATGGTGGCGCAGGTCGCGTTGTTCCTGCTGACGATGCAGTTCATGATCCACGCCTACGCCGCCCTCGCGTGGACCGCGGCGATCTTCCTGGTCGCCGTCGTGGGCGTGCACCGCTTCTGGTGGCGGGCCCTGCCACCCGCCGACAACCCCGGCACGGAACTGGCCCAAAAGCGAGGGTCCTCCGTTTAGAGATTGCTGCACGCTCCGTCTGGCGGACAAGACCGTCACCACGTCGCGGATGGCTGCCGGCCGCTAGAGCTTCTCCCACGCCCGCTCCGCGACGGGGTCCCGGCCTTCGTCGTATTCGATATGGTCGATGATCGTCTCGACGTGCTTGCCTGGAAAGCCGCCGGCGGCCTGGACGCGCTGCGCGAGGGCGGCCGAGCGTTCGTCGCGCCAGCCGAGCTTCACGAGGAAACGGTTGAACATGTGGCACTCCTCGTCGGTCCGCGGGGTCCCGCGCGCGTGCACCCAGGCGAGGATTTCTTCGTCGGTTCCGCCGGCCAGGGTGCGTTGCCGGAGGTCGACGTAGGACACGCCGAGGAACCGGCAGCAGCGTCCGTCGAGCACGTAGAACTGGCTGTCGCCGAGATTGCCCACGTAGTCAGCGGGCAGTTGGCCGGCGGCGTGCAGCCGGATCTTGTCCAGCATCCGGCCGAAATAGACCAGGCGGCCGACCTTGGCGTATACACTGCGGAGACCGGGCACGTGCGGCATGGCTCAGGATTGCACAAATCGAGCCCCGGTCCCAAGTCCCAAACCACGACTAGGAATGCGGGAACGATAAGCCCGCCGGCTCACCACCGTCGGACGCGCTGGCAGTAGGCGGCGTAATTAGAGCCGAACTTGGCGGCGAGGAAGCGTTCCTCGGGCGTGATTTGGAATCGATTTAGGTAGAGAACGAACAGGATCGGGAATACCAGCACGCCAAAGTTGCCCAGCTGCAGTGCCCAAGCGGTGAGGGCGAACAGGAGGCCCAGATACATCGGGTTGCGGGTGACCCGGAAAATGCCCGTTACGACGAGTGCCGATGTCTTCTCAGGTTTGAGCGGGTTGATCGTGGTGTCGGCTTGCCCAAACGAAGCGAACGCCAGCAGTGCCACGGCCGCGCCAGCCAATCCGATGACTATCGCTGCGGCTTGTCTCCCGGGAAAGGCAAAGCCCAGCGAAGGCAGCGCGCTCTTCGTCCACCACATCAACGCAGCCGTGACAATCATAAGGATCGGGGGAGGAATCTTGAGTTCTAGTTTGGACATGGGGCGCGGAGTCAGAAACAGGGCGGATTCCGGTTCAGTGGCTCGCCACCAGCCGGGTGGCGCGGGTGGACCGCGGGCCCTGGTCAAGGTCAAGAGCGGTTATCCCGCCGCCAGCGTCCCGCACGAAATTCAACGTGGCGTTGATTACCTCGTAGGCAAAGTGGTCGGGACGATCGCAGTCGACGGGGAACGCGGGCTGCCCCGGCAACTGGGCGTAGAGCTGGTCACCTTTGGCGGTGATTTCGAACCTTGAACCGGGGGAAAACTCATAGACGCCGACATAGGCTTGCAGCTTCTCCGGCGACAGGAACAGCACCGTGGGGGCGGGTCCGGTGATGCGCCGCGCAATCATCTCCATCCAGCTCTGGCGCATTGTGACGTGTTCGATGTGACCAGACGCGTCGCGGTTGAAGGTGAATTCCGCCGCGAACCCAGCGCTGTAGAAGCGGTCTTGCCCGACGTAGCCGTAGTGGAAAAACGGCTGGCCCGTCAGTCGGATGCGCAAACCGCCGGCTGGGTCTGCGACCGCCGTAAAATGGCGGTGGGCATCGAGCTGATAGACACCGGCATACTCCGCGAGCTTGGTGGCGTCGATGGGCACCGGGGACAGCTTGTCCGCCGGCTTTTCAGCGGCGCTCTGCGCGGAAGCGTTCTGCCCAAAGAGGATAAAGGTCGAGATAACCAGGGCGCACCAAACTGGACGCGGGGTCATGAAGCTGACGCTGCCAGATCGACGTCAGGAGACAACGGTGGAGTAGCAGAGCGGTTTTCGCAGGCGCACGACCTGGGGCACGTCTTGCTACATGCGTGACCGACCGAGCAAAACCAACACGACGACCGCAAACATGAGGCCATCCGCGATTGCGACGCCCAACAGGATCCAGCGTTCACGCGGTTGCGGCGCGAAGAAAGACCCGACCGCCAACCCGAGCGACGTGAGTGGCATCAAGCCCACGCGGGCGAAAGCGAGCAGTTCCGGCCAGCCTTGCGCAGAAGGCGCAGCCAGCCAGACGGCAGCCCCAACCATTCCCAAGACGGCCCAGCCCAGCGCGACTCGCGCCGCCACGGTCCAGAACGCCGCGACCGGTCGAAGCCAATGAAGCCCCAATCCCGCGGGAACCAGTGCCGCCACGCCAAACACTGCGAGCCCGAGCGCGAAATCGCCAAACGCATACATCCCGCCCGCTTTTTCCACCGCGGGAACTGACGAAAACTTGTCTCGCCACACCACCGCAACCCACGCGAGCGCCAGCGCGGCCATGAGGCCCACGACGATCACGCCGAACTTACTCCAAGGTCGCACGGGCGTCAGCTTGGGAGCGTCACCCACGCGGCGCAATCCCGGCGTTAGGCCGGCGCTGGCCATTTGGCGAAAAGAGGCACGCTCGGGAGCCTCATTGTTGGCTTCCGCTCCAAAAACTCACTCTCTTTTGCGGGCGCTCGCAGCATCTTCGGCCGCTTGGGTAAACGTTGCCCGCAACGCCTGCCGTTCAGCCTCCGGGCTGCCGGCTTCCTGGACCAGCATCACGGAGATCAGGTTGTGCGCGGGATCGATGCCCATCTGCGTGTTGTAGGCCCCGCCGGCGCCAAACGTCCCCGGTCCCGTGGGATCGCCGACCGGGCGCAGTCGATGGACAATCCAGCCCAGGCCGTAGCCGTAGGTCAGATCCGGGCCAGTCATCGGCAGGTTGCCGATTTGGTTGGAGGTCATCTGCACCACGGCCTCCGGCGTGAGGTAGCGGTGACCGCCGTAGCTGCCCTCGCTGAGAATCATGCGCCCAAGAAGATAAAGGTCGTGGGTCGTGGAAAAGAGCCCGCCCGCCGGTGAGCCGCCGCGGTGAAGGTCTGATAGGGGGTAGGTGAGCTGGTCGATGGGCGTTTCAACGAACGCCATTCCATCGGCGCTCGGCCGGTAAGCCTTTGCGAGTCGCTTGAGCTGCTCTGCGCTGGGCCAGAAGGTCGTGTCCTTCATGCCGAGGGGACGAAAAAGGCGCTCGTCGAGGAACTGGTCGAAGGGCATCCCGCTGACGACCTCGACAATCCGGCCGGCCGTGTTGATCCCGCCGTTACTGTATTCGTAGCGGTTGCCCGCCTGAAAGTGCAATGGAACCCGGGCGTAACTCGCCACGGCCTCCCGCTGGGGCACGCGATCCAGGTAGTGACCCTCCGCGACGGAGTGGGGGATGATTCCGCTCGTGTGGGTGAGCAGGTCGCGGATCGTGATCAACCGCACCTGCTTCACCGCTGGCCTGCCAGGGCCGGCATCAACCTGTTGTCCCTTGAACTCCGGGAGATACTTTTCGACGGGGTCGTCGACGTTCAGTTTCCCCTCGCTGGCGAGCATCATCACCGCCGTGCCCGTCACGGACTTGGTCATCGAAGCGATCCAGAACAACGTGTCAGCCGTCATCGGGCGCTTGGCCGCCACGTCGGCCAGGCCCACGGTTTCCAGGCTGAGCACGTTGTCCTTGTCGCCGATCAGCGTGACTGCGCCGGAGATCTCGTGCCGATCAACGAACGGCTGGAGCTCCACCGCGACCGGCGGCAGCGCGCGAGCCACGCCATGTAGCAAAACTCCGAGCAGAACAGCTACGAGGGGACGCAGCGTGACACGCATGCGCGGACGCTGGGTGACGCCCGGTGGTTTGTCCACGGGGAAGCCCAGCGCGTTGCTCCCGCTCAGAGCGTCGCGAGAATCGTGTTGAGCGTCTGGCTCGGGCGCAGGGCGGCCGCGGCCTTCATGTCATCCGGCTGGTAGTAGCCACCGACGTCGCAGGGCTTGCCTTGGACGGCGATCAACTCAGCCGCGATGGTCTTCTCGGCGGCTGTGAGTTTTTCGGCAATGGGGGCAAAGAGCTTCTTGAGCTCGGCGTCCTTCGTCTGCGCTGCGAGCGCCTGAGCCCAATAGAGCGCGAGATAGAAATGGCTGCCGCGATTGTCGGTCGTGCCGAGCTTGCGGCCCGGGGAGCGGTCGAACTCGAGGAACTTGCCGGTGGCCTCGTCGAGCGTGTCGGCGAGCACTTTGGCCTTCGCATGGTTGAAAGTCTGGCTGAGATGCTCAAACGAGGCGGCGAGGGCGAAGAATTCGCCGAGGCTGTCCCAGCGCAGGTAATTCTCCTGCAGGAACTGCTCGACGTGCTTCGGGGCGGAACCGCCGGCGCCGGTTTCGAAGAGACCTCCGCCGTTCATCAGCGGGACGATCGAGAGCATCTTGGCGCTGGTGCCGACCTCGAGGATCGGGAAGAGGTCGGTAAGGTAATCGCGGAGGACGTTGCCCGTGACGGCAATCGTGTCCTGGCCGGCCTTGAGCCGCTCGAGCGTGAGCTGCGTGGCGGCGGCGGGCGCGAGGATCCGAAGGTCCAGGCCCTTCGTGTCGAGGGCGGCGAGCGTCGCCTTCACCTTGGCGATCACCTGCGCGTCGTGAGCGCGTTTCTCATCGAGCCAGAACACCGCAGGCGTGCTGGAGAGGCGGGCGCGCGAGACGGCAAGTTTGATCCAATTCTGCACGGCGGCATCCTTGGCTTGGCAGGCGCGCCAGATGTCACCGGCCTCGACCGTGTGTTCCAGGAGCGTTTCGCCGGACGTCGTCGTGACGACCCGGATCACGCCGTTGCCCGGCGCAACGAAGGTCTTGTTGTGCGAGCCGTATTCCTCGGCGGCCTGGGCCATGAGGCCCACGTTGGGGACAGTGCCCATCGTCTTGGGGTCGAAGGCGCCGTGTTTTTTGCAGAACTCGACGGTCGTCTGGTAAACCCCCGCGTAGCAGCTGTCCGGGATGACCGCCAGGGTGTCCTGCGGCTTGCCGGCGCGGTCATACATCTTGCCGCCGGCGCGGATCATCGCGGGCATGGAGGCGTCGACGATGACGTCGCTGGGGACATTGAGGTTGGTGATGCCCTTGTCGGAATTGACCATGGCGACCTCAGGACGGGCGGCGTAAACCGCAGCGATGTCGGCCTCGATGGCGGCTTTCTGGTCCGCGGGCAGCGTCGCGATCTTGGCAAGCAGGTCGTCGAAACCGTTGTTCAAGTCGACATTCAGCGCAGCGAGCGTGGCGGCGTGTTTGGCAAAGACGGAGGCGAAGAAGACGCGGACGGCGAGGCCGAACATAATGGGGTCGGAGACCTTCATCATCGTGGCCTTGAGATGGAGCGAGAAGAGCACGCCGTCCTTCTTGGCCTTGATCATCTGCTGGGCGAGGAAGGCGCCGAGGGCCTTCTTGCTCATGAACGTGGCGTCGAGGATCTCGCCGGCGAGCAGCGGGGTCTTTTCCTTCAACACCACGATGGGCTGCTGCACGAGTCCGGCCTTCGCCGAGGCTTCGGAGGGCGCCGCCGGGACAAACTCCATGCGCACCGTCGTCGGTGCCGCCACCGTGACGGACTTCTCGTTGGAGAAAAAATCATCGTGGCCCATCGTCGCGACGGTAGTCTTCGACGTCGGTGACCACGCGCCCATCGAGTGTGGGTGCTTGCGGGCGTATTCCTTGACGGCCTTGGGGGCGCGGCGGTCGGAGTTGCCCTCACGGAGGACGGGGTTCACGGCGCTGCCGAGCACCTTGGAGTAGCGTGCGCGGACCGCCTTCTCGGCGTCGGTCTTGGGGTCGGCGGGGAAACTGGGGATCTTGCAGCCCTTGCCCTGCAGCTCGGTGATGGCCTCGACGAGCTGGGGAACGGAGGCGCTGACGTTAGGCAGCTTGATGATGTTGGCCTCGGGCTTGAGCGTCAGGGCGCCCAGTTCCGCGAGATCGTCGGGAACGCGCTGGGCGGGCGTGAGGTTTTCTGGGAAGGCGGCGAGGATGCGACCGGCGAGCGAGATGTCGCGCGTCTCCACGGCGATGCCCGAGTGCTTGGTGAAAGCCTGGATGATCGGCAGCAGGGAGTAAGTGGCGAGGGCAGGGGCCTCGTCGGTCTTGGTGTAGATGATGGTCGGGGTCGCGGGATTGCTCATGGAAAGAGGAACTGAACCTAGCGCGGGGATTGATTCCATTGGAAGATGGAAAGGGGAAGCGCTAAGTCGCGGAATGCCCTAATACATGGCGTTGTGCACGCATGAGCGCGGCTGATAGGGCGGCCGTCGCTTTCCCCGTTCGAGAACCTCAGGGCCCCAAGCCAGTCGAGGGGCACAGCGACGGTCGGCGCCGGTCGGAAGCCACTGCCACCTCACACAAACAGATAAACGTAGGCGGCAAACGCGATCGCGCTCACGCCGGCAGCGGCGCCCAACGCCCAAAGCATGCTGCGTTGGCGGGCGGCGAGGGAAAATGTGGAGATGATGACGCCCATCTGCGCGATCAGCATGCCGTAAAAGAAACTCTGGCTGCGGCGGTGGTGCCGCTCGGCGGCGATGTTGCTCTTGCGGACCTGCAGTTCGTAAAGCTGGGCGATGACTTGGTTCTGGCGCGACTCGATGTCGTAGCGTTGCGACGCGTAGGCGAGGCGGGCGCCAGTGAAATCGCGAAGCAGTTGGTCTCCCGCGCCCGCCGCCGGGAGGTGAGCAAGTTCCTTTTCGAGTGCGTCGATCGTCGTGTTGACGGGCTTGAGCGCGGCGTCAAAGGCGCGAACCTGGGCGTTCGCCGTCTTGAGTGCAGCAGCCAGGGCTTCGGGTTTCACGGGAGTCAAAAGCGCTGCGACTTCGGCATCGGATTCGCCGCCATCCACCGCGGCCAGCGCGGCGGCTATCGGGGCGTCGAGCGGCGCGGGCGCCCCGACCGAAGGCAGCTTGGCCGACGCGAGCGTTTCAATCGTCAGCTGGCCGGCGGGAGAGGCGAGGGTTGCCTCTGCGGAACTGTGGGCGAAACGCGTCGTCAACGCGGAGGCGTCGGGCGGCCTTACCGGCGCCGCTGCCCGAAGTAGATCGAGGGTATTGCGCTGCAGGGCCGCGCGGAGGCGTTTCGCCTGGAAGTAATTCCATTGGTCGCCGGCCTTGGACTGGAGCTGGGCGGCGAGCGACCGGTCGTATTGGGCGCGCGTCATCTCGCCCGAGGACAGGCCCGCCAGCAATGTGGCGACGACCGTCATGATGACGGGCGTGGCGGCAAGCACCTTGCCCCATTTGTTTTCGGGCACATCGGTTTTCAGGGCGTCGGGGATAACCATCTTTGAACTCATGAGGCGGGATAATGAGGGAGGCTCGGTTTTGGGTGAAAGGTGCAAACTACAGAAGAATCCCGCGCTGTTAAGCGCTTTGTTTGCCCGATCACAGCCGGTTTCGCGGCGCGACCGATGGGTTGTAGCGAAGGGAAAGTCGGTTACAGTAAAGACATGAGCAAGGCCTTCACCCGCGAGGACGACGCAGATGACGAACCGGTGCTTCCGGCCCCGGTGCCACTGCTGCCCCGGGGAACGAAGAATCTCCTCACCCCCGCTGGCGCGGAGCGACTCCGCGGCGAGCTAGCGCGGCTGGGAGACGAACGTCCGCCCCTGTTTACGAAGGCGGCGGCTGACCGCGACGCCAAGCGCGAGTTGGCGCAGCTCGACCAACGCATCCGGCAACTGCAGGTCAGCCTGGCGCAGGCCGAAGTCGTGCCGCCTCCGCAGGCTGACGCCACCTCGGTGCAGTTCGGCGCGACGGTGACGGTGCGCGATAGCCGGGGCGAGGAGTCGGTTTACCGGATCGTGGGCGTGGACGAGGCGGATTTCGCGCGAAACGAGGTCAGCTGGCTGTCGCCGATCGCGAAGGCACTCTTGAACGCCAAGTTGGGCCAGCGCGTAACCTTCAAGTTTCCGAAGGGCGCGACGGAGCTCGAAGTGGTCCGGATTTCGTAGCCGAAATCCGGAGGCGATGGGTGGTGGGCGACGGGCTATGGGTGGCGTGCCCAATTTTTTGCGTAAGTTGTGGGTTTTAGGTAGCCGCCGTTCGAACGAGCATCTAACAGCTAGCTTCACACCCCGACTTAGGCTGCCCATCGCCTGTCGCCTATAACCTCTCACCCATGTCCTTATTCATCGGCATCGATTCCGGCACGCAGAGCGTCAAGGCGGTCGTCCTCGACCTGGCCACGCGCAAGGTGGTCGCCGAGGCCCGCGCGCCGCACACGCTGATCGCCGGACTGCCGGTCGGGCACATGGAGCAGCATCCGCAGGAGTGGACGGCCGCGCTCGACGAGGTGCTGAAGGAAGTCGCCGGCATGATCGATGGCGCACGCGTGCGCGGCATCGGTGTGTCGGGACAACAACATGGCTTCGTGCCGCTGGATGAAAAAGGCGCCGTCATCCGGCCGGCCAAGCTCTGGTGCGACACCAGCACCACGGCGGAATGTGCGGTCATCACGCGCAAGCTCGGCGGACCCAAGGCGGCCATCCGCCAGACCGGCAATCTCATCCTGCCGGGCTTCACCGCGCCCAAGATTCTCTGGTTGAAACGGCACGAACCTGCCAACTACCGGCGTCTCCGTCATGTGCTGCTGCCGCATGACTACCTCAATTTCTGGCTCACGGGGAATTACTTCATGGAGTTCGGCGACGCTTCGGGCAGCGCGCTGATGGACGTGCGGAAGCGCGCGTGGTCCAAGGACGCAATCAACGCCATCGACCGGAATTTGGCCGAGTGGCTTCCGGCGCTCTCGGCGTCACACGAGGCCGCCGGCGTGCTCAAGCCGGCCTTGGCCCGGAAATATGGCTTTGGCGCCGACGTGGTCATCAGCGCGGGTGGCGGCGACAACATGATGGGCGCGATCGGCACGGGCAACGTCGCGCCGGGCGTCGTGACGGCGAGCTTCGGCACCAGCGGCACGATTTACGCCTACTCGGCCAAGCCGGTGGTGGATCCACAGGGCGAGATCGCAGCGTTCTGCTCCTCGACGGGCGGATGGTTGCCGCTGCTCTGCACGATGAATGTCACCACCGTCACCGAGCAGGTGCGGACACTCTTCGGTGAGGACCACGCGGCCCTCGAGGCCGGCGTGGCGTCCACGCCGCCCGGAGCGGGTGGCTTGGTGCTGCTGCCGTATCTTGCCGGTGAGCGGACGCCGAATGTGCCGGACGGGTCGGGCGTGCTGCTCGGGTTGAACCAGCAGACTTTTTCGCGCGGCTACCTGGCACGCGCCGCGATGGAGGGTGCGACCCTCGGGATGAATTACGGCCTGCGCCGGCTGGCTGAACTCGGCGTCAAGGCGAAGGAGATTCGGGTGACGGGCGGCGGCGCCAAGTCGCCGGTTTGGCGCCAGCTGATGGCGGATATTTTCGGCGTGCCGGTGGTGGCGATGGTGGAGGACGAAGGTGCCGCGCTCGGCGGAGCGTTGCAGGCCGCCTGGTGCGTGGCGCGGGCCGACGGTAATCCCGCGGCGAAGCTGACGGAATTCACCGAGGGCACGGTGGCGCTCAACGAGTCCACGCGTTGCCTGCCCAACCGCGCCAACGTCGCGCGCTACCGGGAACTGCAGGCGTTGCAGGACCAGCTGAGCCTCACACTGCGCCCGGTATTCGCGGCCCAGCGGAAGCTGGCCATCTGATCACCACGAAAGACACGAAACACACAAAATCCACTTGGTCCCTGCTTAGGCGCATTCCGGATTTTGTGTCTTTCGTGTTTTTCGTGGTCTCTCCCTCCGAGCGAACATTCAGCCACTGCACACTTGCCTTGCGCGGGCGGCGCAGGATTTAGTGCGGCACTCTTTCTCCCAACAAACGTGAGCAAAAAACAGACCCTCATCGGCCACGCCGACCACACCAAGGACGCCGCCGCGCGCGGCCTGCCCGGCCGCCTCCTGCGGCCCATCAAGATCACGATGCTCGGCGCGGGCAGCGCGTTCACGCCGCGCCTGATGAACGACATCCTGCGCATCCCGGGCGACCAGGGTGGCACGATCGCGCTGGTGGACATCGACCGCGAGCGACTCGACACGATGGTCAAGCTCATCACCCGCCTCACCGGGCAGATCGGGAAGCCGAATTGGAAGGTCATCGGCTCGGCCGATCGGCGCAAAGTGATGGCCGAGTCCAACTACATCGTGAACTGCATCGAGGTCAGCGGC
>TBL_comb47_HYPODRAFT_10003496_pt1 | contig 18559 bp, 7 predicted proteins | sample TroBogypolimnion_40_FD_10682 | JGI IMG/M metagenome (IMG submission 10682)
TACTTCGAGAGCCGGTGAAGATTCCGCTGATGTCATTCCAGCTTTGGAACAAATGCCTGAGGTTTTCGGGTACCTGATCGCTGGTGATACCCGACTCGATACCCTCTTGTAGCCGGTCGAACTCGTCGAAGATGAAAAGCAGGCTTTTCGGCTGAATCTGGGCGCGGACGATTTCCGCAAGTCTGCGAAACGAAGCGAATGGGGCATCCGGTTCGATCAAGGATGCTGCTTCACCGCTGAATTCCTTGAGCCGAAACGGATTACCTTTGGGTGCTTTGCCCAAATTTGGAAGTTCCAAATTCGGGTACACCAAAAGTGCGGAATCCACGAGCTCTTTGGCCATGCCCTCGAACACCTTCTGGGTGGGGATACCGGATCTGGCTGGTTGTCTCGTTTCCCCTTCAAAATCCTGGAAATTGATGAAAACCGGCACCTTGTCGGAGGGCAGAGTGCGGCGGATGAAATACTTGAGTAGCGAGGTCTTGCCGATTCGTCGATTTCCCTCGACGAGCACAATCGTGCTGGCATCCCGCTTGCCGATGGCTGCAAGAATCTTTTTAATCGCCTTTTTCCGTCCAAAGAATACGTTTTCGGTTTTTTCGTCAAGGACCCGGGCATACACATAAGGGCTCTCTCCAAGATCCAGTAGGCCGGTTCGTTCAGAAAAATCTGCCACATCAATGGCGAGTTCAATGTTGCCACTCGCCGGGTTCTCGTCCAAACGGATAGCGCTCCATTGGAGGTTCACGGCATGTCTGCCCGCTGGCAATGCGCCGAGCATGACACTCCACGAATGCTCCGCCCCCGATTGCAGAATTGGAAGGTATCGATCCTCGATTCCATCACCTAGCAACTGAATTTTCCGCAACGGAAGTGGTCCCCTGTTCGCAATCGTGATCGCGGCCTCGGTCACCTCGTTTGCAGGTACCGAATCTGGGATAATCCTTGCGTCGATCCTGATATCGCCCAGTAACGCGTCACCTGCCATGTTTGAAAGGGAGAAGATTCGTGTAAATAGCTTCTCACACCTGTTTCTCACAGCCTTCCTAACCTGTTCATAGTCCTCATGAAGTGCATTGACAAAACCGTTCCACGCGGCTCCGAACGGACGACTAGAATCCCTAACGGTTGACTGCCAAGTGTGAAGTGCGGAAAGCTGGTCAGTTCCAGCGGGGAAGCTGAGAATTTCCTCAAGCTCTCTCGCGGCTATCACAAAATGCTCCATCCAATGTAGAAATGCGTCGCCGGACTTCGAGCTTAGGGTCGCGGCTCTAGTTCCCCAAGCCGCTGTCAGCCTTGCAAGCGTGGAACGTACTTCGGATTGCGGGGTTTCCAAGGGCAACTCGGAAAACTCCTTCCACTCAGGTCCGTCGGCAAAGAATCGGTTTGCCTCATCTGATATCAAGTTGGTTGCGAGAGCATTGACCAACCACCCTAAAGTTGCCTTACCCCACCTTGGTGCTCCGGAGAACCGAATCCGCTCCGCAGGCGGAAGGACCGGGATCATGAGGTTCCTGATGTCGTCCGCCCGGATCTGCCGAACTGTGCTCCCTCTTGATGAGTAAAGTAGTGCCTCTCGATAAGGTTCTGAACCTATTAATGTTAGAAGAAACTCGGTACTGACAAACTCCTTGAACTCGTCGCGAATTCGAACGACAGCATGCTGCTCCGATGCGACCGCACTGGGTCTCGAAGCAACGTCGCCGTGGCCGGGTTCATCTGACAGGAGGTCGTACAAAGCTGAGAGATCGTCACTAAAACGACTTACCTTCCCAGCGTCGCCGATTAAGCAAACGAGAACATCGTCCTCCATGAGGATGTCGGTAATTTCAACCAGCGATGCGGATTCAGCCGTAAGTTTGAAATTTAAATTTACCGGGCCCCACCATGGTGAGCGTTTTCGGAAATCCGATGACCTAACCACACCGATGTCTCCCGTCAATGCGGGATTCTTTCTCTCAAGCTGATCAGGGCGGATATGCCTGCCCTTTCTCACCTCGGCGATGCGCTCGAGGGGGATTGCTTTGGCACCATGCTTCTCGACTGCATACGCAATGAATCTCTCATACCCCTTCAAGCTGCCACGTGGCGGCAAGAGCTCGAAATCCCGGACGCGAATCTGTGTGGCGGTAACCAAATTGGCTCCCTCCATGCACGTGTCACTCCCATCGCCACGTTGAAAGCCGTCGGCTACACAAAGCATCTGGTATTCCAGGGAGTCACGTTCCATTCCTTCGGGATTCTCTGGACTTGCCAAATCCTTCATTTGACGGGCTAGCCATTCCGGCAGATCTACAGTCGAATCGTCGATTCTGAGCTTGGAGGAGAGACCTTGCCGGGCTAGCAGTGCAGCGATCAGAGACTCATTCTCAGGTGAATCATAACCACCAGTAACCACAAGACGGTGATAAGTCTCCTCGCTCACCATCCACACGTTTTCCCGAGGCTTGGCCTTGGAGAAATAGAGAATGGCACTCTTTACGGAGATCCTTTTCACGGTTTTGCTCAGGCCAACTTGAAACACGGGCTCGTCCGGCAGGTTGACCACGGCATCAAGCCGGAATTCTTCAAGGAGGCGCTTTCTGAGTTCTTTCGCTGCTCCGCCAAAGAGAAGCGAATTGGGCACGACCACTGCAGCGCGCCCGTCATCCGCAAGACTGTCCATGACGTGCTCCAAAAATAGCAGTTCGCTGCGTCTGCGGTGGCCCTTTCGCTGTGAATCTGGCAACATCAAACCCCACGGCGGTATCGCCACCATTACATCGGGTGCTCTTTTTGCCTTTGGCATTGTGAAAGGAAGTCCAACATAGACCTTCAACTTCGACACAGCTTGCCCCCCTAAGATCGCCTGAACCGCTGCAATGACCGCAAGACTTGGAGACGGTTCGTGAAGAATCATAGTTGCTCCCGCGTCAGAGACCAAGCCAGCCAGATTTCCATCCCTCGCGTAAACGTCAGAAAAGATCTCGCCACGCCTTACCGCCAGCGTTCGAACGATAAAGTCGCTAAGCTCCTCTGAACTTACGCGCCCTTCTCGCTTGAGACCTGCCAATGATGCAACTTTCCATTGCTCCCAAATTTGATAGACCTCATTCAATGGCGGGGTGGAAGAAGGTTCGTAACAGTCCCTTGCCCGTTCCAACGTGCTCATCAACGGCCCATCTGGAATTTCCCGAAGGACTGTCGGAATGAGCGCCAACGGATGACCGGTGCCCTGATAGCGCTCCAGGTCCGGGAAAATTTCCTCTTCCAGGAACTCGCGGAGATCAGCGGCGTCCATGTGAGTTCCCTCATGCCAGCGGGCCCATCCACTGTCACCGGCGATGTCGTTGATCGTGTGCGCCCGACTGAACCGTCGCTCCTCGTGAAAAACAAAAAGCAACCAGGCGGAAAGCGCCACCCAACGTTGGTAGGAATCCTCCATTTCAGAAAGCGGAATTTCGACCGGCGCTTCTGCGTCTGTCGTGTTCGACTTGGATCTGTGGTTAGATTTCATGGGAGGTTTCTCTGCAGGCACTTGCCGTGCTTGTTGATGAACACGATAGCACTAGGCGTGCCAGGTTTACATTAGATCGTTTGGCATTGATTATGAAAGCGTTACAAATTCCATCCGGTTTTCCACCAGCGCCGAAAATCAACCTGTATTGATCCTCTCGCAAACCTAGGTTGATAAAGTTGGAATGCATAGGAGGGAATGTCCGATTAGGCGGCGAGGTGTTTTCTGAGTTCCTGGGCGAGCAATTTCAGCGACATTACGTATGGCTTCCATTTCTCCTCCGAGAGGTAGTTTGAAGTAATAGGCATGTCGGGAGTATAGATGGGGGGCGGTTATCTCAAATACGCGTGTCCACCGCATGATAGCAGCACCTGGCCCGAGCAGCAGCGGGCTTTCGCGGACGAGAAATTATTCTGCCCAAGACCGCTACGGGTGAGTTCGGATTGTCTATCATGTTCATTGACATAGCATAAATTCAGTGATCGATTGACATGGAAAGTCGTCGATGAACTCACTCGCAATGCACGGGTAAAGCGTGACCATTCTCGCGTTAAATTCACATTCGGGCGGGGCTGCGAGCAATCGCCGAATCGTCTCCAGATGTTCTTGCACCCACTGAAGCTTACGCCTGAATCGCTCTGCGTACGACTTTTTGTTCCAGACGAACTGCTGGACGTCATCCCGCCAAAACTGGGCTTCCAATCCGGTGGAAGTCATTTTCGCCTCAACCAGGAGAATCTCACGGCGGATTGGATGATAGCCGAGGAAGTCCAAATCTCCAACTTCCGCAGGTATCACCAGCGAATCCCTGCGCTTGCCGATGATTCCTCTCACGCGACCACCTTCGTAACCGAGCGATCTCAGGTTTCTAGCCACGATCTCTTCAAACCAATCTCCGGCCGCGTTCGAAAGAGTGGCTAAAGCTTTCTCGGCTTCGGGAAACATCCATTCGCGTGGCAGCTTCTGGAAGCAGACTCCTGAAACCAGATGGATCATGGATTCCTGAGCCATTGCGTTTGAGAACGCCAGGTGATCGCCGGTTTTGTGGGGAAACTTGAAGAATCCTCTCCTGTATGCGCGACTTTGCTGTTTGGCGTCCCAGAGCACCCGGTTCTCCTTCATGAGTTCCGGGTGCATGACGGTGAATCCGCGAAGCATTGCCTCGATAGCGTCATGAGGCCTGCCAGATTTGCAGAGTTGCCGGACCAGTTCGCTTCGTCGAATGAAGAGCGTAGGAAAATGACCCTTTCCAGCAGGACGGGCACCATCAATCACCGCACAGATTCCGGCGATGAACTCGGCATAAGAAATTCCAAAGAACGATGAGAAGCCCGGATTGAGGTATTCCGCATGGCGATCCGTGTAAACATCGAATTGTGGCTCAGGGCCTACAAAGCGGTCTCGGTTCTCCCGGTCTCGAATAATTCGATCCAGGAATCTTTGGTCATAACCGGAGTACTTGCCGGTCACTGCGATGGTGATGGCTTCCGGATTGGAATCTTCATGAACGACAACCGAGCAATCCTCAGGAAACATGGCATGCACCCTATTGCTCATTTCGGCCAGGTCGGCCGCTGTCTCGGCACAGGCAAGGGCGATTTCAGTGGCAATCAGAGCGTGGTCCTCGGAGATCTGCGGGCCGCCCATTCTTTGTTCGATGCACAACAATTCAACGATGTATTTGATGGCCCGCCGCAAAAGGGGCTCCACTCTTTGCCAATCGAGGCGATCATTCAAGTCGAGGATGTCCTTGCCGTGGAGAATGTTGTTTGCCTCATCATACTGGAACAGCAGGAAATCGACGAGATCACGCGAGGCAATTAGGGGAGCAAGGTCGCGAAGCCTGCGATCATAGAATTTGAATAGATGCTGGATAATCGGATTTACCAAGTCACGTCCAACATAGGTGCCTGGGAGAAATCGTTGGCCCAATACAAATTTCGCCTCGGCATGAAGGATAGCGGTCACTTGCCATCGAGGCCGGAACATTCGTCGGGGACCGTACCTCTTGAGCCACATGGATTCTGTAAGAGAAACTCTCATATGGGTGCATCGTCAATGACTCTGCCTGGACCATTGTCTTCCCGTGATTGAATTGGATTAGTAGCATTGCTTTCGGAGACACGGGGAGTGGGCATGTGAATTCTCTCGTCGCCAAAGGGACCTTCCAGAAGATAGCCCCCAAAGCCAGCCATCGCAGCGAAAACCAAATTGACGAACCCCGCCAGCTTGCTAAGCGCCTGGAAATCCCCATGGCTGTCGTCGGTGAGAATTCGGTCGAAGTTGCCGTGAGCCAATCCGTGCCGGTGGGCAGTGAAGATGCCAAAGAGTTTATCGAGCCAATCCCGCTTGCCGGGGAAGAGCGGATCGAAGGCGGCATGCCATGAGGTGCGCCGGTCCTGATAATGCCAACACCTAATGTAGCCTGCGAGCCGTTTGGCGTAGGGGTACTCCGGTGATTGTGCCGCCGCCCAGCGGGCCGCCTCGGTTCTCAGGGCGAGGAAATCAGATGGAGGTTGCACCTTTTCCTCCAGAAGCAATTCGACAAGCCCTTCGACCACTGTGCAGACACCGATAAGCTGCGCCGGAAAGGGAGCTTTATTGCTGTCCGCTCCCCGATAGACCCAAAGGAGCCGCCTCAATCTCTCGCGTCTATCGGGAGCTGCCTCCCTGAATAGGCGGGTGAGATCGGCCAGAAGCCGACCGGCCATAGGATTGCTGTAGGTATCCTGCTTCCTAAACAGGACGAACCGTCCCTGCGGCATTGCGCCGGGAAGGGCTAACTCCCTCTCCAGCACGGTGCCGCCCCGGCTGTGCTGCCGGTATGTCGGCCACGGAAGAACTGCATGAATCAGTGATATAGCATCAATCAGGCACCAGAAATCAGTCATCGCCGCCTCGTCGTTTGCTGCCTGGTGCCGGAAGTGGATCTCAATGTGATCGCCAGCCTGGTGCAGGCAGTATTCTCCATCCAGTGCTTCACCCATCCAAACGTCCATTCGCGATGCTGAGAATTCGCCCAAGAATGGATGCAGCCTTTCCTCTTGCACGCCATTGTTGGCCATTATCAACTTTGAATTTCTGAAGATAGCGAAATGACTGTAGAGGTAAGGGCCGGCTTCCGCGGATGGCGCGATCTCGCCGTGCAATCGATCGGTACGAGTCGGCGGGATCTGTAGCCGACTTGGATTGAAGATGGCGCGAGATGACTGCGGGATTCTACCAAGCGCTCTGGTCGAGCTTCCAGGGCGAAGCAGTCTGCGAAACTCCACGGGAAACCGACCATCCAACCACCCTTCGGCTTCAATACCCTCGTGCTTCGTGTATTGTGCCTTGTGCCCAAAGAAGGAATCAATGTCCCGGCCCTTGTAATCCCGCAGTTCCAAGATAAACCCTTCTTCGTTCGGAGCGCATCGCAGGTGGGCGGCAAGCTCAATGTTTCCCCCGGATGCATGGAGCACAAATCCATCAAGCGGAATTGATAGCGTTCCGGCCATTGCTGGATCGAGAAGAAATTCACGGATGGAGGAGTCTATGGTCATTATTTCAAAATTCTTCTATCAGAGTTTCAAGCTCATTCGTCGTAATGACCATCCAGACCCCGGTGTGAAAGGCACGGGTGATTCTATCAGCCATTCCGCATTCTCCGAGCAATCGCCAGAGCGAGTCGATTTTGCCTTCGGGGAATGGAGGAATCGATGGCATTGCTATAGTTCGCCAGCTAAGGCGAGTCGATAAGAGGATGTTTGGTTCATGTGGGAGGAAGAGTTGAGGTGATCGACGGGGGCGAGAACGAAGATAGGTTTTCGTCAGCGCCCACCTAGTGGTTGGACTACGGTTTGAGTGATTCCGCCTTGGACGGTGTCGCCCTTCAGCCAATAGACGGCGCTGATCTCTAGCTCCTTCTTGGCGATATGGGTGGTAGTTTCGGCGCACCAGCAACTCCGTTCGGCCACGAAGCACCATACGAGATCAAGGCCTGCGACATCAAGTGTGTCTTTAAGTGAGTCTTGCCGCACAAGGAGCGGACACCCCCAGTCTGCGGCGTCTCCACCAAGGTGCCCTACAATGGGTTCACCGCGCTTGGTCGTGAATGCGCCACCTTCTCCCGCCCATTTGAGGCTGAGAAGTTCGCAGAGCTGAGGAGATGGGATTAGCGTGGAACCATTTTCACAGTGGCAGGCGGTAATAGAATAGGGCACGCCAACTTTGCCGACTCGTTCGTCCGGCCCCTTGCACCACTCTGTCAGTTCTGCAAAAGACCTTCCCCACGGGTATTCTCCGATCCATCCATTGCGTTCCTCGGGGAATTCGCCGCCATGTCCGTAGAAATGCCTTTTGCTGGCTCTGGCAATGAATTGAGATCGGTCCTCCCTGCGGACAAGATAAGAGCACATGTTGACCCACATTTTGAGCGTACCCCGCCTACCGCTCGTTACCCGGACATACTCCGGTTCAACCCATTCGTGATGGCCTGCCAAGACGAGCCACTGTTGACTTGAATCGGGAATGCCGACTTGCGGGGAAAGGAGACCAGCGAAGTCGTCGGGTGAGCGTGTCACCCAAGCCTCACGATGTTCGCATAGATTAGTGTCTTGGAAGGGGTTGGGATACTCGCCGTGCCTCGGTTGCTCAGTGCAACTTTCGGTCGCATCCTCGCTGCCTAGGTCGAGGAGCCTTTGCGACGGGTCGAACTCCCGGGCACTTATCTGCCAGGCGCCAGCATAGACTTGCACCTCGTCTCTCCACGAGCGGTCCATCCAGTAGTGGTCGGAGAGAAAGCCCTGTAGTTCACGAAGTGCGATCCATTGGTATTTCTTGCTGATCCGCTCAAGTTTCAGCTCCTCGATGTCGTGACGTTGCCGCCCATAGGAAGCGCTGCGCTCGTATTCGCTAAAGCGGTCACCAGTCCAGCCAAACTCTTCGACCCGCTGAAGCACCCAGCGGCGTGCCGTCCTGCCGGGGAAGTGACCCCGATAATCGTGCTCAGGCGGAGGCTCAGTGAGCAGTCTGTCAGAAAAGGAGTGGAGTTTCGCCTCCATGACGTAACGGCCGAAGGCTCCGTAACCGCCCATGCTCTCAGTCCGAACCGAGCTGACTATTCCGCTCCACGTTTCGTCCTCTTCGAAGCGCTTGATGTCTTCCTCCGACTGAATCGCCGGCCAATTGGATTTGAAGGGCGGACGAAAGCACTTCGGCATGATAGTTGCCGGAAGGCAATCCTTCGCCGAGCATGCCTCAAGCACCGTGCTGGCAAAGTCCCGGATCAGGATGTTGGGGGTCACGTGCTCGTGGGCGAAGACCTTGGAATGAACGATGGTAGCCAAGTCGGCAAGCCCTTTTCCGGCGGGAAGACGCATGGCTACCCCAGCCGCGACAGCGTAGAGGCGCTCAAGGACGTAAGGGTCGTCTATGGAATGAAGTTCGGAGACCAGTCGAACGACAACGTGGGGTCGCCCGACTAACAGCCGGATTGCCGCGAGTGTGGAGCGCTTTCTCAGCGCCCGATGGTTGCTGGTGCAGAACCACAGCAGAAGACGCCCCGCGAGCAGTGCTTGCTCGTCGGAAATCAGGCGCGTTGGAGCGCGGAAACACCAATCCAATAGCTCCCCGAGAACGCTGTCATCTTCCCAGCAACTGAGATTCGAGACCGGGATGGTCCATGCCAATTCCCTCTCGGGCATTGGAAGGTGTGCCAATCGATTCCCGAGGAACTCTGAGTTGAAAGGGTGCTGCGGAATCGTTGAAAGCCGAAGGTAGGTCGGTAGGAGGTCCATCCCCCCCTCGCTGGCCTCACTTAGCACGGAGTCTGACGCTGCTGAGAACGAATCCGTGCTGCGCCACGCCAGTGATTCAAGGAAATCCTCAAGAACCAGATCCCGTGTCGCTGGCTCGTTGAGAACTTCAGCTAGCTCTAAATCGAGCCGTTCGGGGACGAGGATGGCCAGAGCCCGGGCGACGCCGCGATTTTCGTCGTACTGCCAGTAGTCCCGGTAAAATGCCAAGGGGGAGCCTGTCTCAAACAGTGCGCGGAACTCATCCTCAGCTTGGACCCCACTGAGGATCTGAGTGGCGATGAAATAGTCCGAGAAGCGCTCAAAGGGGAAGCTTACGGTGACTTCCTGCTCCTCAGCATCGTGTGGTGAGAACTTCACGGATTCAACCAGCATGCCGTTCGAAAGCAGTCTGCTATAGAGTGATACTGATGCGTCCCGATTCGGGAAATGCTCCACGGTTTTCGCTCGCGCCGTCCTCAGGGGCACTGATCGCCCACCATTGTCAGCAATTTCCTTCGCGATGGCCTGTAGAGCGGCGCGAGTGTCCTCGGGATCGCAATCGATCTCATTTTGGATCTGTGAGCAAAGGCGATCAAGGCGGGCCTGCATGACCCGGTCGAGCCCCAATGGTCCGTTCGGGATTTCCTGTCCCTCAAATGCCTCACAAAACACGCGCAGAAACAAAGGATTTCTGAACTCCGCCAGAATAGGAGGGAAATAGGATGCCCGAACGCCAAACGCTTCAAAGTAGACCTCGATCGCTTCGATAACCTCAGAACCAAATCCTCGATGTACCAGACTTGGCCAAGAGTTTGAGTTGCCAGGGCGAACTGGCTCGGGAAGGGTAATGCGGGCGAAGTCAGAACGACAGGATACGAGTAGCTTGACGTTGGGGTAGCGGGAGACGCGATCAGCGAACAGGATCAGGTGGCTTTGCCAGAGTCGGCGGTGCTCGCTCTCATTCAGGGCATCGATGCAAATGAGTGCCGGACGCCCGGCGAGGATGCCTTCCTGGTCGAGTGCAGCCAGCAGGTCGTCCGGACTGTGATTCCAGCCGAGAATCTCAGCGGATGCTGTCCAAGGATCTCCGTTGCCCAGGAACTGCTCGCCAAGCAGAAGAAGGGCCGGCTGTGAACGAGCTTTGGCTGAATCGATCAGATCCGCGAGGAGGTGGCTCTTGCCTGAGCCCGCGTCGCCGAGAAGCAGTAGCTTTGAATCGTCGGCACCCTGGCAGATCTCCGTCTCCTCCAGCAGACCGGCGAGCACTTCCGCCAGTTGGCGCAAGTCGTGGACCAGAGTTTCGTAGGGGCCGCTTTGAGATGAGGCACTTCTAGCTCCCGCCTCAGCCAGCCTCTCCTTCTCGGCCTGATTGAGTTCGCGGAGCTTCCATTCAAGATCATGGCACGTGTCAACCGCCTCTCGGCAGAGCTTGTTAACGGAGCGAATCATCGGATAACCGCAATCCGGCCAGCGAAATGCCAGGATGCGCCGCATCTCTTTTCGTAGAACTTCTGTCAGTTCTTTGGACTCCGGCGTCGTCTTGGCCCGAGCGACCGAACGGCGATCCACTGCCCGCCACTTCTCCGCGACTCGGAGGAACGCGCTCACGATTCGCTTCTTTCCGTCGTCACCCCAAGCGAAAGCCTCCAACCATATGCCCGAGCCCGTTTCGATGTGCTGCTTGGGAGAGTAGCGCTTTCCAAGTAGTTTGATGTTCGAGTGGTTGATGCACTGGAGCCACTCTTTGCTGAAATCAGGTAGGCCAAACCAGTAAACCAACTGATTTCGGTAGTTCGCCTTCGCAAGCAGTTCTGTCAGTTCCGAGAGTCCCCACCAGACAAACCCGACGGGGTGCGTGATACCCAAGGTCTGTGCGTGTTCAAGCCATTCATGTTTGAGGTCTTTCCACTTCGTAATCTGGGCAGGCGTTCGATCCAAGGGGGTTGAAATGACGTAATGGCGAAGTGTGGGATGGTTCTTGAGCGCTGCCTTTACGGATTTGGTTATCTGACGCCATTGGGTCTCGCCGAGAGTATCGAAATACTTCGATTGGAGGGCGATTTTCTCGCCAGTTGACTGCTCGCGATAGGCCTCAACACCGCCATCGCCGCCGGAACCATCGATTCGATAGAACTCCCCTTCGCCCTCGGTCTCACCCCTGAACATCTGCACGGAAAGCTCCTCGAAGCCGCCGGTCTGCTTGCCTTGGAACGATCGGATTGAACCGAAGTCGATATTGGGGAGCGCTTGGTGCATGGTATCGTGGAGATGCTCAGAGTTCGTCCCGGATATCTGTTATTGATTCGGGTTGTCGCATACCGCTCAGGAGAGCAAAAATGTAGTGCTCTAACTCTTTCGCCGGAACGACTTGGTCCTTCGGGAAGTTGATGGCGTCCACGAAGGACATCGGAACGCGTCCGCTGGTGACGAGGAGTGGAGCCCACTGGATGTGATCTTCGGGGACTCCCGTGATTCGGGACAGTTCCCCAGGGTTGGATTTGAGCCATTCTACCCTACGTTGGTGTTTCGCCAAGGAGTCCATTTCGTCAGGGTCACCCCGGAATTTCTCAAGTTGCTGGGTCACCTGACCAACTGTGAGAGCGGTCTTCAGACGCTTGCATTCGATTAGGAACACAATCCCTGTGTTGGAATCCCATGCCAAGACGTCGAGATCCCCAAGATCGGGATTCGCTGGAGCGCCGAGGGCGGTCAGTTTGATCTCCACCCTCTGAGCCGGAAGAACGGTCAAGAGACCAGCAGCAACTTCCTTTGTGAACTCGTGCCCTTTCTTGTCCGCTACGCTTCCAAGGTAACTCTTCATCGCCTCTGTCCGAAACACTTTATCCGGGAGGTGGCCCTCAATGATGGAGTGGGTCAGATAGTGTAGCCAACGGTGGAGATGCGGAGCGGAGATCGCAAACTGCCGGGGAGTGCGGGCGATCTCCACGAAAGGGCGCACCAAGACGGAGAGCCCGCGGAAGTAGCGCCACGGGAGCACGTCGCCCTTCTCGCAACCCTTGGGCAGATCCCTGTCCCACTGGGATCTGATCGGGAGGGTGAACCGCTCCATGAATGAGGCCACCTGCAGATCAGTGAGGCCGATGTGGTGTTTGAGAAGCGATCTAAACACCAGAGAACTCAATGTGCCGCCCGCCCTGCCCTTCGAAACCGCCTCGTCGTCGAAGAAATCGATGATCTTGATCAGTGCCTCGTAGGGGAAGCCGAACTCCGCCCGAAAGGCTCGCTCGAATGCAACTTTCTCGGGGTGCTCCTCACCCGAGCGGACAGCACTTTGATTCGGTGGTTCGAAGTTGCTGTCGTAAGTATCGGCGTTCCACTGAATGCGATCATCGACCCGCGAAGTAAGATAGGGCTGGAAAACCTCCTGCTGAAAAGAGTCGTCGTAGTCGATCATCCCGTTAGGATGAATTTCCAAGTCTGCTCCCACAAATCCGCCGGCGATTGCGTCTTTGTGGTTGGCCAGCTCGATCATTACCGCGAGTTGGGCGAGTAGTGAAGCGTGCTCGCACTGGGAAACGAATTCTGTGGCATTGGGGTCGAACGAATAGACAGCGGTCTCAATGAGTACTCTATTGGTAATCTCGGCCAGGGCGAGCCGACCACTCTCAAATCGAAGTCTATTCTGAAGCCAGTCCGCCCCATCTTGCAGCGCCAGGAGAGAGCGAGTGGAAAGGCTCCAGCGTGTGCTGTCTCGGGAAAGCTCGTCGAGCTGAGAGAATGAGTAGGAGACGATCGGGAGGATCTGCAGCTTCTTCAGTTGGGCTGACAGGTTCATCTGAAGCCTTCCGACGACCTTGGCCAGAAATGCTTGGGCTTCCTTTTGGTCGGTGATTCTCTTTGGAGGAGCCTTGTCCACCAGATGGGCGAGGCCGATACGTATTCGCGAGATTTCTTCGAGTGGAATAAAACCGGGCTCGGCGCTCTCCGGTCCGCCGAGCGCTGACTCCAGGGTAGATGATCTTACGATGTGGAAGAATCGAGTGCTTGGATTTTTGGTGACGCGGGTGACGAGTTCCTGAACTTCGGATTCCGTGAGGGTCGTCCTAGCAATCTCGGCTGCCGCCCGGATAATTGCCGCGACGATGCCTCTCTCGGCAAGGTTGTCGGGGCGGTAGAATTTCTCAAGGAATCCTTCAGCGAAGGTCAGCTGTGCTGTCGCCGATGCGCTTTCGACACAAAACGTCAGTTCTGTCGGGCGTCCCGAAAACTTGTTGGTGTCCTTTATTCTCCAGTCCTCGACGCCTTGAAACTCGAGTTGGATTTTCATACGCTTGGGACTCCAGTCCGGGTGCGCTGTCGAGAGAACCGGAAGAACTAGCTCCATCCAGTTGAAGACACAGTCCCAGAGTCGGTAAAGCAGATTGCGGGCAGCTGGATTGGCAGGCCGAGTGCTGGCTTCAACCCACCATGTGCAATCCCGATACTCGACGCAGCCACGTAGCATGCCACTACTCGCTGCGGAGTAGTCGCAATACATCAGGTTGGTGCTGAGGTCAGGATTCAGACCGGCCCCTTGCCTCTGGATCAGAATCCATCGATCTCCTTCGTGGGACAGCCGGCAGTGACGGTCATTCGTGGATTTGAGTTCGACGTTGATTTTCTGGGAAAACTTTCCGTCGATCGCCAGCATGTTGTTTGAATTCGCCGGGTCGACAGACTTGTGGAGGAGGACAAAGTCCTGATTCTTCCAGAAGCCATAGAGGTTGAGTAGGCCGGCGGGATTTACGATCTTCAGATTTGCATCCTCGGTGAGGTTCTGCTGAAGGCCGAGATACCACAGGCGCTTTGCGTTGAAGTCCCGGTCGCTGGCGAGGGTTTGCCAATCAGCCAGTCCGGCACTGAAAAGATGCCAGTTTGGCGGCAGTTCTCGGAGCCCGATAACGACAGGCTGCCCGACACTCGACAGTGCGAGAAGAATCAGACCGCCCTTGAATCCATCAACCGCTTCACATGCAAGACAGCAGTCCGCGATGTATTGCGTAAAAGCGTCGACCTGATCATCAGTGAACGATTCAACTTCCTCGATGTCTGTTCCTTGGGTCAGCGACGAACTCTTGACGAGGATGAGAGCCGGCATGCCTTGATCGAACTGACCGACAAACGGGTAGAGAAATGGCAGGCAGTCCGGGATGGCAGGTAGATTGATCATTCCTCTCGGTTTCACCCCAAGGCGTCCAAGCACTTCATTGACGAAGAACTCGGCGCTCTCTTTCTCGAAGAATGTGTCAGCCCAGCCTCCGAGGTTTGATGCTACCTCAAGAACGCGAATGATCGCCGCCCGGCACAGACAAGAGGGCGAGGCGACCAAAAACCCTTCATCTACTCGAATCAATGGGTGATGTTCAAGGGGGGAACCAAACAGGGGCTTCGTTTCGAATTCTGCGGTTTGCTCAAACAGGAATACAGTCAACTTCTTCATGTCGATCCCCAGATCCGAAAGCCGCTTTGGATCGAATAAGATCGCCTCGGAATGTTTGGTCAGCATGGCATCTGTGGGCACCTGGATGAGATCCGAGGCCGATGAGCCGCCTGTGGTATAACGAACCTGACCCAGTTCGTCGGCGATGGCTTCACTCACACGGAGAAGTTCGAGAACCGACTCATAGGCATCCTGGAATCCCGGAGAATCAGCCTTCTCAGCCAGGAAGAGCAAGAGCCTCTCAAGTATGAAGTCCGCGTTGGAAAAGATTCCCGGATAGACCCGAAAGCCTCCGTCCGGACTGCAAGTGTAGGCGATGAATACATCTTCCGAAGGATCCTCCTGAGGGGCCATCGGAGAACCATCCATGAGTGCTGCCCAGCGCCGGAGGTAGTCCGGAGCCGCTTCCTTATCCCCGTTACAGCAGCACACGGCTAGGTGCAGCAAAACCTCAATCCTGATCGTGTTCTCATTGAGATCCGGGAAGGTCTCCAGACACGAGATCAAGCGAACGGCAGAAGTGAATTCAAAAATCTCAAGGCATTTAGCGAGTTCCGGATGGCTCTCGCAAAGGGCTTTGATGGAGTGGTCTGGTGGCCCGAAACCGTCGCCCATCTGCTCGAACAGCGCTTTCATCTGTTCGAGCCTTATAGGCGACATCTGTTCGGAGAGATCCATGGATCAAAGTTCGCCCCGGAAGGCGCGTTGTTGGAGGGAGGAGAAGAGATCTTCTGCGGCTTGTGCTTGAAGAGTGAGCTTCATGGTCTTCTTTGCGACAGCCTGGACCAAAGCTGCGAACTTCTTCTGGAGTTTGAAGGGTGGTGCTAGCATTGGAAAAGCTCGGAGCTGGGTCATGTTGATTGAGGCTATGCCTGTTGTTTGTTTCGCAGAGCGAAGGAAATACTTCTTGCCTCTGTCGCTGCCGACTAGCCAGTTGAGGAACACCGGATGGATTTCCGGGTGGGTCAGACGAACGCGGAAGATGTGATTCTGGTGGATGCACTCAACAAGTTCATCGCACCACAGAGTGCCGCGTCCGAGTTTGTCCGGATCACCGCCTTCGGTTAGGAGGAGGTCATTCTTGACCAATCGGTATTTCAGAATCTCTTCGCTCGTGGCGGGAATCGTCTTCACGGCTTCCAGATTCAGTCGCTTGTCCTGCACATTGGCGACTGCCAAATAAGGTATTTCACGCGTTTTCTTTCCATCAAGTTTGCGGCCTTTGGTCACGCCTGAGACGATTTCCGCGATCTCGCCGAGGACTCGCTCATCGTCCCACCCCTTCGGATTCGTCACGGGGTCGCCGAACATGTCGAGGAAGACGGAGCGGAGGAAGTCGTCGGAGAGCTGGAGGGATTGTTGGAGTTTTCGGCGGATGGCGTCGGCTTTGTCGAGGATCGCGGCGATGCGCTCTTGCTCGTGTAGGGAATGAGGAAAGCAGAATTCGAAAGCGCGGAGCTTTTCAGGGCCAAGACGCGGCAAATTGGCACCCGCACAGGCTTGTGTGGCGCGGTGTATCACCTCGTCGGTTCGTAGCCAGTGGAATAGGAAGTTCCGGTCAATTTCAACACCCGGTAGCAGTGGAAGTATATCGGTGCTACAAACGCCGTTGTTTTCCGGGCGTGCGACTTTGCGCAGATAGGGCCGCAACTTACCGAACAGAACATGCTTGGGACCGAAAGCAAATTTTGTGCTCTTCACATCCGATCCACCCACAGTGGCCCCGCTCGTGATGCCACCACTTGAATCGATATGTTCCAACCCGATGTAGGGCATGTCGCGACCAAGGCCAGAGGGATCGACTCCAACCCTATCAATCTCCACTACCTCTCCTAGTCGCATCGTGCGCCAGGTCGGATTTCGCCATCCCTCCTTTCCCGCCGCGTTCCAAGTTTCAATTTTTGCGCTCATTTCAGCATCCTCTCCAAGTCAGCAATTTCCTTGAGCACCTCCTGCCCAAGCTTGTTCATGCGCTTGAGGAGTGTCGTTGGGGGCTCGTAGGTGGATTCCTTGTGCTGGGTTTCCTTGTAGCGGTTGAGCGAGAGGTCGTATTTGTTAGTACGGATACCGGCGACTGGAACAAAGAAATATTTGGCGGAGCGGGCGCTCTTTTTCTTCGGGTTGCGGGCTTTCCACTGTTTCACCAAATCCGGGAGCTCGTCCTTGTCGGGCTGAGGAGTGCGCTTGTCGTCGAGCGAGAAGCCGTCGGCCTGGACATCGTAGAACCAGACATCGCCGGTGCGGCCACCTTTGGTGAAGATGAGGATGGCGGTGGAGACGCCGGCGTAGGGTTTGAAGACGCCGGCGGGCAGGGAGATGACGGCTTCGAGTTGGTTCTCATCGACGATCATTTGGCGCACGCCGAGGTGGGCCTGGCTGGAGCCGAAGAGCACGCCGTCGGGAACGATCACGGCAGCACGTCCGCCCATCTTGAGCATGCGGAGGATAAGCACGAGGAACAACAACTCGGTTTTCTTGGTCTTGACCTTGCTTTTGAGCGCGGGATCGACGTTTTCAAGGTCGATCATGCCCTTGAATGGCGGATTGGCCATGATGACATCAAAGCGGTTGATGGCCTCGCGGGCAAAGCGCTCGGAGAAATTCGAGCCGAGGGTGTCCTGATAGTGGATGCTGGGGGACTCGATGCCATGGAGCAGCAGGTTCATGGCTGCGATGCGGAGCATGGTGATATCGAAATCAAAGCCATAGAACATCTCGCTGCGGATGTGAGCGAGGTAGGGTTCAAGCAGGTCGCCGGGGTAGTGCTTTTGGCCCTCCTCATCGGTTTCCACCAGCGGCGGGGTGGAGTACTTCTCGATGAGATAGAGCATGATGGCGACGAGAAAGCCGGCAGTGCCGCAGGCCGGATCGCAGACGATTTCGGTGGGCTTTGGGTCGAGGATCTCGACCATGGCGCGGATGATGTGGCGCGGGGAGCGGAACTGCCCGGCAATGCCCGCAGTGGAGAGTTTTCCCAGGAGGTGTTCGTAGAGGTCGCCCTTGGTGTCGCCTTCGGTGAGGGGAAATTCCTCGATGGCGGCGACGGCGCGGGACAGCAGGTTACCGGAGGGAATGAGGCAGTTGGCATCCTTGAGGTAGCGCCCGAGCGCGTGCTCCTGGACATTGGTGCGCATGAACGGGAAGAATTCGTCGCGGACAATGGCGAGCATGCGGTCGCCGCCCTCATTGCGGAAGTGTGACCAGCGGATGTGCTGCTTGTTCTCTGGGAAGAGTTGCTTGAAATCCTTCTTCAGGCGGCCGGCGCGCTTCTCGTTGCGGGACTCCGTGATGTCGAGCAGGCGGGCGAACATCAGGTAGGAGATTTGCTCGATGACCGTGATGGGATTGGTTATGCCACCGGAGTGGAAATCCAGCCATAGGGCATCGATTTTGGATTTGTGGGCGGTGGTGAGGGTCATGGGAAGAAAAAGCTGAAATGCTGAAAATCTGAAATTAGGAGCGGGGTGAGGAAGTGATCGGGTTCCAGTTATCGGCGGAAGAGGAAGAGTTGTGGCAGAAAAATTAGGGGCAGGAAAATTGGAGAGAAGAGGGAGGGTGAGAGTAGTGATCGGTGAGAAGTGATCGATGGGAGAGATTTCGCCAAATCTTAGGTCATATCATGATGGCATGATCAGGTGAGGATATTGGCCTGAGCAAGGTGGGTATCAGTTAAGAGCGTCGGCGTGTCTCGAAATTTCATATTCGGTCAGAGGTTAGGGAAGATGCGATATGAGGTTTTTGATGAGCCAATCGTGGGCTTCAGTTGGGTTGAATGGGATGCCAGGGCGGAGGAGTGGCGGGGTATCGGAGAGGAAGCCCGGGTGGTTCATTTTGGCAGCGAGATTC
>TBL_comb47_HYPODRAFT_10003497_pt1 | contig 18555 bp, 9 predicted proteins | sample TroBogypolimnion_40_FD_10682 | JGI IMG/M metagenome (IMG submission 10682)
AAAAGCATCAGCACCGAGGTGCCAATAAAAATTCCATGAAACAAACAATGGCTTAAAAATACCAATAATAATTATTATAAAATAAAATATAACAACAAATAAAAATACTTCATTTGTTGTCACGCCTCAGTCATAACAGAAGTGGTTTTAATTATAGAAGCAACAAAGAAAATCATCTTTCCTCTTTTGGGTTGAAGATTACGAGCCTAGCTTTATATGCGACCCACTGATCCTCTAGTTCGCCTCGGTCTTCTAGCCATCCCCCCCACGCAGGAACCTCACAACTCGCCGCGAAAAGAACCTACCCGCCCACGTTTCACCACTCACCAACCAGGAGATCCGGCATATGAAACACCGACCTCTCAACCAACTCTGCGGGCTGCTCGCCTCCACCGCAGTCGCTCTCGTCCTGATCGGCTGCAATGGATCTTCGGGCGCGAATGGACAGAACGGCATCGCCGGCCTCAACGGCACCAACGGCACCAACGGCACCAACGGCACCAACGGCATTGTTACCATCAATGCCGCCAAGCTGAGCGCCAGCGACTGGAGCAGCCTCAGCCTCACGGGAGCTATCAAGAGCGTCACCGTATCCGGCCAGCCCGTCGTGACCTTTTCTATCACCAACAGCGCGGGCGTAGCGATCACCGGCCTGGCCCAGAAGAACGCTACGGGCAATTACCCCAACTTTGGCTTCAGCATGGCCAAGCTGGTTCCAGGAGCCAACGGCAGCCCCAGCCGCTGGGTGAACTACTTCGTCGTGCAGACCCCCGCGGCTGGCCAAGTCGCTGTGCCCGGCTTCGATGATCCGGAAAACAGCGGCGTGATGATCGACAACAATGATGGCACCTACACCTATACCTTTGCCCTGGATGTCACCAAGGCAAAGAGCTACGCGGATGCAGCAACCTACACCGGTGCCAACGTCGAGTCTGATCTGGATGATCTGACCTTCGTCCCCACCCTGACTCACCGACTGATCATCACAGCGGGCGGGAACCAGTTCGGTTCCACCACCCCGATTGGATCGGGTGCCAACCTCTACTATGACTTCATCCCTTCCACCGGCATGCCTGTGGCCGCCACGGACACGGATCGGGTCATCGTCGACACCGGCTCCTGCAACAACTGCCACACCAAGCTCTCGATGCATGCGGACTTCTTCCCCGCGATCACGGACACCCACCTCTGCGTCGTCTGCCACACGGATCAGCTGAAGTACGCCAGCGGTGAATCCCTGCCCACCTCCGGCACCACCCTGGTTGCCAATGGCTATTACGGCAGCACCCAAAAATTGTACGGCATGGCGCTAGCCAACTTCCCGAACATGGTTCACAAGCTCCACATGGGCGAGAACCTCTACTACCAGGGCTACAACCAGTTCCTGCTCTACAACACCGTCACCTATCCCCAGCACATCGCCAATTGCCAGATGTGCCACACGGGCGTGGCTGTCCCAGAGAATTCAGATGTGACGCCCCTGGGCGGCAACTGGAACTCAGTTCCCAGCCGCCTGGCTTGCGGCGCCTGCCATGACGCGGATAACTTCATCACCGGCGCCAACCACGCTGGCGGGGCCCAGGCCGACGACTCGAAGTGCGTGAGCTGCCACAGCGCTGCCGCCATCCAGGTCTACCACACCCCGGCTGCCGCGCCCGATCTCACCAACGGTGGCCTCACCGTGGCCCAGGGTGGCGTGGCGTCGAACACCCACACCAACGCCTCCTACGTGGCAGCTGACCTCAACAACCTGCCCGCAGGGGCCCACTGGTTCAAGTGGAATATCAAGTCCGTCTCCGTCAATGCCAGCCGCCAGCCTGTTTGGGTCTTCCAGTTCCTGCAGGACGGCGTCACTCCCGTGGTCTTCAACACCTGGACGGCCGCTCAGACCCCCGCCGCCGAGATGATGACCGGCTACGCGGGTAGCCCCAACCTCTACATGGCCTTTGCGGTTCCGCAGGACGGCCTCCCCAAGCCCGCCGACTGGAACTCCAGCGTCAGCGTCAACCTCCGCAAGCTCTGGCGGGGTGGCGCCGCCGCCGGGTCCACCTTTACGGGCCCCGATACGAACGGCTTCTATACCGCCACCCTAGCGGGCGTCACCGTCCCTGCAAATGCCACGATGATCACGGGCGGCATCGGCTATTTCTACGGCGTGGTCGCCGCCGGCACCACCGGTGATGGTGCCACCGATTCCCTCCAACTCACTCAGACCAACCTTCCGGCCTTCCCCTTCAATGTCGCCGTTATTGGCGGCACCAGCCAGGCGGCTCCTTTCCAGGGCGGTCTCTGTGTGCCTAACCCCAACCAATACATGGCGGTTGGCGGCTCGGCCAACGTGTCCCCTCGCCGGTCCATCGTCACCACGGCAAAGTGCAACGCCTGCCACCTGAACCTGGGTGTCTTCACCAGCAGCGTCTTCCATGATGGCCAGCGCAATGATTCCCCCACCTGCACCTTCTGTCACAACGTCAACGGCGTGGATTCGGGCTGGGGCTACAACATCAAGGAAGTGGTGCACTCCATCCACTCCGGTAGCAAGCGCACCACCCCGTACACCTGGCAGACGTCCCACGAATACTGGAACGTCACCTACCCCGCAATCCTCAACAACTGCGAGGCCTGCCACGTCCCGGGCTCCTACGACTTCAGCAACAGTACCAATGCCGCCGCTCTGCCGAAACTACTCTGGACAACCATTGCCAGCGGTACCTTTACCGCTACCGCAACCCCTCCGGCGCTTGTAACCCCCTCGGCCTATGACTCCACGAAGACCTACGTGTCTCCGTTCGTCACGCCTGGCGTGAACTACGGCCAGGGCCTCCAGATCAACTCAACCACCGCCGTCAAGTCTAGTGGCATCACCTGGATGGGAGTAGCTGCAACCATCCCTGTGGGTGGGACGCTTGAACCCGAACCGACCACTTTGGTGAACTCGCCGATCGCCTCGGCTTGTTACGCTTGCCACGACTCGGCCACTGATCGGGCCCACATCGTCGGCAACGGTGGCTATCTAAACGTGGCCCGTAGCACCGTCACGACCTCAGTGGCCGGCGTCAACACGGTTCCTATCGTGAATAACGAACAGTGCCTGATCTGCCACGGCAGTGGCGGCATCGTAGACATCAAAGCCGTCCACATGAATTTCTAAGGGTCCGACCTCGGGGCCCGGTTCGCTGGGCCCCAGGAGGTCGCCATTACCACGAAGGGACCCGGCAGCCCACGGGCTGACGGGTTCCTTTGCATTAGGCCCTGTGGATTGACGCCCAGGTGAAACAGGATTGAGATTGTTATGGTTATTGTGGGGTAAATTTTGAATAGAAACATAATTAGGTCCATTCTTGCCCTTGCGGTGGGGTTCGGCTGCGCGGCCTGGTCATCCGCCCAGGAAGGGAACGCCCCGGCCAAGCCGCAGCCCGCCCCGAAAATCCTGTCGGAGGCTCAGCTCAAAACTCAGGCAAAACAGCCTTCGGTCAGGACCAAGGCCAAGGCTGCCGCGGCGGCCAAGGCCAAGGCCGCGGAGGTGGCCAGGGCCCTCGACCTCAACCACGCCACCAAGGCAGAACTGAAGAAGCTCCCGGGCCTCACGGACGCCTACGCGGACGCGATCCTCGCCGGGCGGCCCTACAGGACCAAGGCGGATCTCGTCGTCAAGCACGTACTCCCCATGGACCTCTACCAGACCCTGCGCAGCCGGGTGAAGGTGACCCTTAAATAGCGTCCCGCCCGAAGGGGAAGCCCTGGCTCGAAGCCCTCTCCCGGAGGGCTTCCTTCTTGGTTGGATTGCTTCCTGGTCGCCCCGGGGCTGCCGGAGTGATGCAGATCACAAGGCTGGTTGACACATTAGATTACCGGAAGATCATCATTGGTAAGACGTGTTCTAGCAGGCTCTTTCTCGGAGGTCAGGATGTTGCCATTATCCCAGACCACGGGTTATGCGGTGCGGGCCTTGCGGTGCCTCCAGGAACCGGGCGGCCTTCCGGTCCTGGTGGAAGAGGTGGCCGAATACACCGGCATTCCCCGTTCCTACCTGTCCAAGCTCATCCACAAACTGGCCAAGAAGGGCCTGGTGGTGGCCCGCCGGGGGCACCATGGGGGCGTGGTCCTGGCCCGGCCCTCGACCGAGATCACCCTGGAGGACCTGTCCGAGGCCATCGACGGCGTGGCCTGGCGCAAGCGCTGCCTCATGGGCCTGCTGGGCTGTGGGGGCGATGCCCCCTGCGTGCTGCACGACTTCTGGCAGGAGACCCTGGAACAGATCCTGGCCCGCCTGCGCTCGGTGACCCTGGCGGACCTGGTGCAGAACCACGATGACGGGGTGGACCGCTTCCGGGCGAACCATGGCCTGGCTGGGCCGCTGAGCGAACCGCCCCAGGGCGCCCCGACCGTCCCCTTGGCGACGGCCAGCGGCCACTGAGCCCTTCCTCCGGGATCCCGGACGGTTTCCGGCTGGGTTTTCCCCCAAAAACACAGGCCGCCCAGCGGCGGCCTGTGAGGGGGGACAGGGCGCGTTCAGACCTTCTTGGCGACCCGCTTGACCGCGGGCTTCTTGGCGGCGGGTTTGGCGGCCTTCTTGGCGCGGGGCTTGGCCTTCCGCTCGGGCAGGGCATCCGCGAGGCGCCAGGTGCGGCTCTGGTGCTCGAAGGTGCGGATCTCCTCGAGGGAGATGTCCTTCAGGCAGCGGTGGATGTGGTCCCGCTCCGCCTTCCAGAAGGTGTGGGAAGGGCAGGCCCGTTCGTCGGAGCAGTCCTTGAAGCCGAGCAGGCACTGGTTCCGCCACTCGGAGCCGTCCACGGCCTCGGCGATGATGTCCAGGGTGATCTCGTGGGCGGCCAGGGCCAGCACCACGCCGCCCTTGTTGCCGCGCTTGGCCATCACCAGGCCCACCTTGGCGAGCTTGTGGATCATCTTGGACAGGTAGGGGCGTGGGAAGCCGGTCTGGGCCGCCACATCCACCACGAGGGTGGGCTTGCCGCCCGGATCCTCAAGGCAGCTCATGGCCAGGACCGCGTAACCAGAGGACTGGGACAGAGGAAGCATGGTCACCTGCACAGAAAGGGTTGGATGGATGGAGTAGATGATAGACGATCTTCAGGTCAAACACATCCTGGGATTATCACCGCCGAAAAAAAACCAAGACCCCCGGGTCGCGGGGGTCTTTTCGCGGCCTGAAGGCCGATCAGGGCCTCCAACCGTTGAGGATCCGCATGTAGTTGGCGCGCGTGAAGGCCTGGGGATTGGGGGACTTCTGGAGGCTCATGCTGCCCTTGGCCTGGGCCAGGGAGGCGTAGTCGTGCTCTTCGAGCCATTCGGCCAGGCCGGTCCGGGCCTGGGCGAGGCGCTCGGGGCCGTGGATCAGCAGTGCTGAAACCATCTGCACGGCGTCCGCGCCGGCCATGACGGCCTTGAGGGCGCCGATGCCGTCATGCACGCCGCCGGTGACGGCGAGGCTGCCCTTCACGTGGCCGTGGAGCACCGCCAGCCAGCGCAGGCGCAGCAGCAGGTCCGCGGGGCTGGAGAGCTGCAGGCTGGGCTCGGCCAGCAGTTCCTCCACGTTGATGTCTGGCTGGAAGAACCGGTTGAAGAGCACCAGGCCGTCCGCGCCGGCGGCTTCCAGCTCCCCGGCGAAGTGCGCCAGGGCGGAGAAGAAGGGAGAGAGCTTCACGGCCACGGGGATCTTCACTTCGGCTTTCACGGCGCGCACGATGTCGAGGGTGCGCTTTTCGACTTCGGCGGAAGATTCCTTCGCGTCGGTGGGAATGTAGTAGACGTTCAGCTCCAGCGCATCCGCCCCGGCCTCCTGCATCAGCTTGCCGTAACGTAGCCACCCGGCAGGCGTGGTGCCGTTGAGGGAGGCGATGACCGGGACGGAAACCGCGGCCTTGATGCGGCGGACCTGCTCCAGGTACTTCTCGGGGCCCAGGCGGAACTCATCGGCCTTCGGAAAGAAGGAGATGGCCTCGGCGCTGGCGTTGGAGGACAGCTCCATGTCCATGATCATGCCCTGCTCTTCGCGGGTGATCTGTTCCTCGAAGAGCGAGTGCATGACGATGGCGGAGACGCCGGCATCTTCCAGGCGCTTCACCATGCCCATGTCATCGACCATGGGGGAGGCACCCGCCATCAGGGGATGGTCGAGCTCGAGGCCGAGGTAGGTGGTCTTGAGGTTCATGGCGTCCCCCCTCAGCTGTTCTTGGCGACGACGGACAGCTTGGCAAGCTGCTCGTAGACGGAATAGCGGTTGGTGGCATCGAGCTGTGCCCCGTCCAGCAGTTTCTTGAAGTGCTCAGGGTTCTGCTGCTCGACCATGCGGTAGCGGGTCTCGTTGCGCACGTAGGTGCCCAGGGGCACCTTGGGTGCGCCGGAGTCCATCTGCAGCGGGGCCTCGCCCTTCTCGAGACGGCGGGGGTCGAAGCGGAACAGCGGCCAGTGGCCGGAATCCACCGCCAGCTTCTGCTGGTCGCAGCCGTGGGCCATGTCGTAGCCATGGGCGATGCAGTGGCTGTAGGCCAGGATGAGGCTGGGACCGTTGTAGGACTCGGCCTCCTGGAAGGCCTTCACCGTCTGCGCGTCGCGGAAGCCGAAGGCGACCTTGGCCACGTAGATGCCGCCATAGGTCATGGCGATCATGCTCAGGTCCTTCTTGGGTAGGCTCTTGCCGGCCATGGCGAACTTGGCGGCGGCGCCCCTGGGCGTGGACTTGGAGGCCTGGCCGCCGGTGTTGGAGTAGACCTCGGTGTCGAGCACCAGGACGTTCACGTTGCGGCCGGAGGCGAGGACGTGGTCCAGGCCACCGTAGCCGATGTCGTAGGCCCAGCCGTCGCCGCCCACGATCCAGACGCTCTTGTCCACGAGGTAGTCCGCGATGTCCAGCAGCATCTTCGCCTCGGGTTCCTTGAGGCCCGCCAGCTTCTGCTTGAGGACCGCCACCCGCTCGCGCTGGGCCTTGAGGCCCGCCTCGGTGCTCTGGTCCGCGGTGGCGAGGCCGGCGATGAGGTCGTCACCGAGCTTCGCGGCTAGGCGGTGCATCAGCTCCAGGGCGAATTCCTGGTGCTTGTCCACGGAGAGCCGCATGCCCAGGCCGAATTCGGCGTTGTCCTCGAAGAGGCTGTTGGCCCAGGCGGGACCGCGCCCATCCTTGTTCGTGGTGTAGGGCGTGGTGGGCAGGTTGCCGCCGTAGATGCTGGAGCAGCCCGTGGCGTTGGCGATGAGGGCCCGGTCGCCGAAGAGCTGGGTGAGCAGCTTGACGTAGGGGGTCTCGCCGCAGCCGGAGCAGGCGCCGCTGTATTCGAACAGGGGCTCCAGGAACTGGGTGCCCTTCACGTCCATCTTCACCGTGGTGCGGTCGACCTCGGGCAGGTCCAGGAAGAAGCTGTAGTTGGCGGCTTCGGCCTCGCGGAGCGGGGCCTGGGCCACCATGTCGATGGCCTTGTGCTTGGGGTTGCTCTTGTCCTTGGCGGGGCAGACCTCGACGCAGAGGGTGCAGCCGGTGCAGTCCTCGGGAGCCACCTGGATGGTGTACTTCTGGCCCTTGTACTCGGGTCCCTTGTAGTCCACGGACTTGAAGGTCCCGGGCGCGCCGGCCAGGGCCGAGGGCACGTAGACCTTGGCGCGGATGGCGGCGTGGGGGCAGACCAGCGCACACTTGTTGCACTGGATGCAGATGGCGGCATCCCACTCGGGGATCTCCAGGGCGATGTTGCGCTTCTCCCACTTGGTGGTGCCCGAGGGCCAGGTGCCGTCGATGGGGAAGGCGCTCACGGGCAGCAGGTCGCCCTTGCCTTCCATCATCACGGCCGTGACGCGCTGGACGAAGTCCGGGGCTTCGGGGGCGACCATGGGGGGGCGGACCCGGGCGGAGGTGGCGGTGGCGGGCACCTTCACCTCGTGGAGGTTGGCCAGGGTTTCGTCCACCGCGTGGTAGTTCTGCTCGACGACGGCATCGCCCTTCTTGCCGTAGGTCTTCTTGATGGCCTTCTTGATCTGGGTGATGGCCTCTTCGCGGGGCAGGACCCCACTGATGGCAAAGAAGCAGGTCTGCATGATGGTGTTGATGCGGACGCCCATGCCCGTGTTCTTGGCGACCTCGTAGGCGTCGATCACGTAGAACTTGAGCTGCTTCTCGACGATGGCCTCCTGCACTTCCTTCGGCAGGGTCTCCCACACGCTCCCGGCGCTGTGGGGGGTGTTCAGGAGGAAGGTGGCGCCCTTCACGGCGGTCTCGAGCATCTCGTACTTCTCGAGGAAGCTGGTCTGGTGGCAGGCGATGAAGTTCGCCTTGGTCACCAGGTAGGCGCTCTTGATGGGGCGGGGTCCGAAGCGGAGGTGGCTGATGGTGATGGCGCCGGACTTCTTGGAGTCGTAGACGAAGTAGCCCTGGCCGTAGTTGGGGGTCTCCTCCGCGATGATCTTGATGGAGTTCTTGTTGGCGCCCACGGTGCCATCGGCGCCCAGGCCGTAGAACAGGGCGCGGGTCACGTCGCTCGGCTCCACGTCGAAGCTGGCGTCGTAGGTGAGCGAGCTGTGGCTGACGTCGTCCATGATGCCGACGGTGAAGTGGTTCTTCGGCTTGTCCTTGGCCAGGTTGTCGAAGACGCCCCTGACCATGGCCGGGGTGAATTCCTTGGAGGACAGGCCGTAGCGGCCGCCCACGACCACGGGGTCGAGCTTGGTGTGGCCCTCCTCGCGTCCCTCGCGCAGGGCGGCGATCACGTCCATGTGCATGGGCTCGGCCGGGCAGCCGGGCTCCTTGCAGCGGTCGAGGACGGCGATCTTCTTCACCGAGGCGGGCAGGGCGCGGACGAACTCGGAGATGGCGAAGGGCCTGAACAGGCGCACCTTCAGGACGCCCACCTTCTCGCCCTGCTTCATGGCCCACTCCACGTACTCGTGGGTGGTGTCGCAGCCGGAGCCCATGATCACCACGACGCGCTCGGCCTCGGGGTGGCCGAAGTAGTCGTAGAGGCGGTACTGGCGGCCCGTCAGGGCGGCAAAGCGATCCATCTCCCCCTGGACGATGGCCGGGAAGGCCTCATAGAAGGGCGTGCAGGCCTCCCGGGCCTGGAAGAAGGAGTCGGGATTCTGCGCGGTGCCGCGGATCACGGGCGCGTCCGGCGTCAGGGCCATCTTGCGGAACTGGGCCACCAGCTCGTCGGGCACCATGTGGCGCAGGTCCGCGTCGTCCAGGATCTCGATCTTGGCGACCTCGTGGCTGGTGCGGAAGCCGTCGAAGAAGTGCAGGATGGGCACGCGGCTGCGCAGGGTGGCGGCATGGCAAATCGCCGCGAAATCATGGGCGTGCTGCACGCTTTCGGACGAGAGCATGGCGAAGCCGGTCATGCGGCAGGACATCACGTCCGAATGGTCGCCGAAGATGCTGAGGGCATGGGTGGCCAGGGTGCGGGCGCTGACGTGCATGCAGAAGGGGGTCAGCTCGCCGGCGATCTTGTACATGTTCGGGATCATCAGGAGCAGGCCCTGGGACGCCGTGAAGGTCGTCGTGAGGCTGCCGGCCTGGAGCGAGCCGTGGACGGCGCCGGCGGCGCCGCCCTCGGACTGCATCTCGATGACCGAGGGGATGCTCTTCCAGACGTTGGTCTTGCCTTGCGAGCTCCACTCGTCCGCCCATTCGCCCATGTTCGAGGAGGGCGTGATGGGATAGATGGCGATCACTTCGCTGAGGCGGTGGGCGACCGAGGCGGTGGCCTCGTTCCCGTCAAGGGTCTTGATCTCTCGCTGGCTCATGGTTCACTCCTTCCGGAAGCCCCAGGGACCATCCGGCAATGGGTATCAGGACGGGAATCGCACCAGCACATCATACAAGATGATGGGGTCAAATTGATCACAAAGGTCGGGTGGTCAGACCACCGGCTGGGCTGCGCCCGAGAGTCGCTGATGGATGGCCGCCGCGGCCCGCCGTCCCTGGCCCATGGCCAGGATGACCGTGGCCCCGCCGGTGATGACGTCGCCCCCGGCATAGACGCCCGGGACGGATGTCTCGCCGGTTTCTTCGTTCACCACCACGACCCCGCCCTTGAGCGTCCTCAGGCCCTTTTCGGTCATGGCGATCAGCGGGTTCACATCGAAGCCCAGGGCGACCACCAGGGTCTCGCAGGGGATCATGATCCGCTCGTCGGTCATCTTGGGGCTGCGGCGGCCGTCCGGACCGGGTTCGCCCAGTTCCATGACGGCGCACTCGGCGTGGGTCATCCAGCCCTTGTCGTTGCCGTGGAGCTGCACGGGGGTGGTGAGGAACTTGAACTCGACGCCTTCCTCATGCGCGTGCTCCAGCTCCTCCTTGCGGGCCGTGGACTCCTTGATGGTGCGGCGGTAGACGATGGTCACGTGCTCCGCGCCCATGCGGCGGGCGGCCCGAGCCGCGTCCATGGCGGTGTTGCCGGCGCCCACGATGATGACGTTCTTGCCGACGGTCACGGGGGTGCCGTATTCGGGGAAGAGGTCGGCGCGCATGAGGTTGATGCGGGTGAGGAACTCATTGGCGGTGTAGACGCCCTTGTACTCCTCGCCCGGGATGCCCATCATCTTGGGCAGGCCGGCGCCGGTGCCCATGAAGATGGCGTCGTTCTCCTTGCGGAGATCCTCGAGGGTCATGCTGCGGCCCACCAGGGTGTTCATGACGAACTTCACGCCCAGGCCCCGGAGGGTGGACACTTCCTGGTCCACGATCGCGTTGGGCAGGCGGAACTCGGGGATGCCGTAGAGCATCACGCCGCCGGGCTTGTGGAAGGCGTCGTAGACCGTGACGGCATGACCCTTCTTGATGAGCTCGCCGGCCACCGTGAGGCCCGCGGGTCCGGCGCCGATGACGGCCACCTTCTTGCCTGTGGGGGACTCGACCGGGGGCAGTTCAGTGGAGCCCAGCATGGAATCGGCGGCGAAGCGCTCCAGGCGGCCGATGGAGACGGGATCCCCCTTGATGCCCACCACGCACTTGATCTCACACTGCTTCTCCTGGGGGCAGACCCGGCCGCAGACGGAACCCAGCGAGGAGCTCTCCTTGATGACCCGGGCGGCGCCCTGGGGATCGTCCTGCACGATCTTCAGCAGGAAGGCCGGGATGTCGATGCTCACGGGGCAGCCGTCAATGCAGGCCGGGTGCTTGCACATGATGCAGCGGGCGGCCTCCAGCTTGGCCTGCTCGGGCGACAGGCCCAGGCTCACCTCGTCGAAGTTGCAGACCCGCAGTTCCGGCGGCTGGCAGGCCATCTCCTGGCGGGGGATCTTCATCTTCTGGCTGGGCTTGATGGCACCCAGGTCCATGGTCTTCCAGTCCACGAGGTCCGTGACCGGGGCGTTCAGGTACTTGGAATAGTCCATGGGGCCCGTGGCGGCCACGCGGCCGATCTTGCAATCCTCGGGCGAGCAGATGTCCTTCTCCTCCGCCTTGTACCAGTCCTGGCGGTTGCGGAGCATGTTGAAGTCCACCTTGTGGCCGTCGAAGTCGGGGCCATCGAAGCAGGCGAACTTGACCTCGCCGCCCACGCTCACGCGGCAGCCGCCGCACATGCCGGTGCCGTCCACCATGAGCGCGTTGAGGCTCACGAGGGTGAAGATGCCGTGGGGCTTGGTGAGGTCCGAGACGGCCCGCATCATGGGCAGGGGCCCCACGGCCACCACCTGGGCGACCTTCTCGCGGGCGATGATGTCCTTCAGGGCGTCGGTGACCAGGCCCTTCCGGCCCAGGGTGCCGTCATCGGTGGTGACGATCAGTTCGGCGGAAGCCGCGCCCAGCTCGTCGGCCAGCAGCACGCGCTCCTTGCTGCGGCCGCCCAGGATGGTGAGGACGCGCCGCCCTTTGGCGTGCAGTTCCTCGGCCGCCGGCAGGATGGCCGCGCTGCCGTAGCCGCCCGCCATCAGCACGATGGTGCCCTCCTCCACCAGCTCCGTCGGGGTGCCCATGGGCCCGGCCACGGCGAAGAGGCGGTCGCCGGCGCTGAGCTTGCCCATGGCCTGGGTGGTGGCGCCCACTTCCTGCATGATGAAATGGATGTAGCCCTTCCGCGCGTCGCCGCCGGCCAGGGTGAGGGGGATGCGCTCGCTCTCGGGGAAGGGGGCCACCATGAAGAACTGGCCGGGCTTGCGGCCCCGGGCCACCTGGGGCGCCTGCACGATGAAGGACCAGGTCTCGGGGGCGATGAGCTTCTTCTCCAGGATCAGGTAGCCGTCCTGGGTCTCCTCGTCGGACCAGTAGAGCGACTTGCCCTTGAGCAGCGGCAGCATGAGCCGCTCCTCGGCCTCGATGTGGTCGCGGATCAGGTCCACCAGGCGCTGGCCCAGCAGGGTGAGCGAGCGGGGGGCACGGACGGAGCCCTCGTTGATCTCGGCGAGCAGCTGCAGGGTCAGGTCCCACATCTGCCGGTGGTCATCATGGAGACGCTGGTAGAGGGTCTCGGCACCGATCTCCTCCAGCAGGGGGAACAGCTCGCGCTCCTCCGCCTCGTTGTGGGGGCGCAGCACTTCGTAGATCCACTTCGCGCCGCGATCCACTTCCTGCCAGTTGGAGGCCGCCAGGGCCTCGGCCAACCGGGTCAACCGGCCCTGAGCCTCTTCATGGGTGGCGTGCCAATTGGGGGTAGGCAGGTTCTCGGAGCTGATCAGCAGCGGGGCCGGGTTGGACATGAATGCCTCCAGATCCGATCAGTCTGAGGGGTTCGCGGGCCGTTTTCTCTGTCTAAAAACCTAAATAGGACCACTTGTGATCAATGCCACAGAGCGCTGTCATCGCAAGGACTTAGCTGGATTTTTAATATTCCAAAATGCTCATTTGATTCTAGATCACGACGGAGTCCTGGCGGGGGCCCCGTGCCCGGGCCCGGGAGCGCCCCGGTGGCCACGACTCCGGGCGGTCCGCCCAGAACGCCATCGGGTCGGCGCCGGTCGGAGGGGCCCGGCTCCCGGCAGCGCCCCCCTGCGGTAGGGTGGAGGCAGCCGGAGGCTGCGCCTTGGACCTGCTCGACGAATTCCTGCCCTATGCCCAGGGGTGCCTCAGGCACCCTTCGGAGCGGGCCCGCCTGGCGGCCATCCTCGGCCAGTGGACCGCCAAGTGGCGGGGGAAGCACCGCGTCTTCGACTGCTCCCGCAGCCACCACGGAGCCTTCTTCCACTTCAACCAGCTCATGGAAGGGAAGTGGGTCCAGGCCTTCACCTTCGTGGCCACGAAGCGCGAGGGTGTCTGCCTGCGGGGACCCGAGCAGGACCGTGCCCGCAAGTCCCACAAGTTCCGCCACAATCCCCTGAACGCGGCCCCCCTGGACGCCCTCTTTGAGGCCTGGTCCCAGCATCCCGAAGGCAGGCCCGCGGGGCATGCCGTGGAGTTCTTCCTGGAGGAGACCCCGGACGAGGTCTGGGCCGCCTGTCTGGCCGAGGCCCTCCAGCACCTGGGAGTCTGAGGGCGGGCCGGCCTTTAAAACGCTCACGAACCCATTGAACATTAACGATGAGTTCCCTATGGGCCGATTGTGTTTCCTATGTGATGCTGCTTAGGATGGGATCCGAATTATCTGCTATGGGGTCGTTTATGAGCCGCAGGTGCCACGCAACGCTCAGCGCAGTCTTTTGTGCCTCCCTGCTGGCCCTGTTCGGGTGTGGCGGCGGCGGCTCGTCCACCGGGGGCGGCAACCTGCCCGTGAAGAACATCGCACCCACGGTGTCCTTCAACGGCTGGGCTCCCAATGATGCTTCCCTGCTCCAGTACCAGGTCTACACCTTCTCGGCCAGCGCCACAGACCCCAACCTCGGCGGCTCCATCACGCAGTTCCAGTGGGATTTCGGCGACGGCACCACCCAGGTGACGCCGGTCGTCCTGTCGGGCGGCAAGGCCACCACCACCGCCAGCTATTCCTATGTGACCAGCGGCACGCCCACCCTCAGCGTGGTGGCCCAGGATGCCGCCGGGTTGTCCTCCACCCCGGCCACTCAGGCCCTGACGGTGACGGCCGCCCCGTCGCCCCTCGCCGTGACCTTCACCACCCCCACGACCGCCACCCCGGTCAACACGGCCGTCGGCTCGAGCGTGCAGGTGACTTTTGCCGTCCAGGTGGTGAATACCGGCACCGGCACCGTCAGCGCCAGCGGCGTGACGCTCAGTCCCGGCGACGCCACCGCCACCGTGGGCACCCCCACGGACATGGGTGGGGGCCTTTGGAACATCGTGGTGACCTATCCCGGTGCGGCCACCCCGGGGTCCCGTGATGCCACCCCCACGGTCCAGATCAAGGACTCGAACGGAATCACCAGTTCCGTGGTGACCGGCCCGGTCATCACCATCAAGACCGTNTCTGGCGTGGACTCCGCGCCGGTGATCACCCTGGTGGCCACCCCGGCCCTTGTGGCCGGCACCAATGCCACCTGGCAGAACGTGCCCATCGCCTTCGTGGCCACGGCCACGGATCCCGATGGCGACACCCTCACCTATTCCTGGACCTTCGGGGATGGCGGCAGCGGGGACGTGACCGCGACCCAGAACGTCTCGGCCCTGAGCCAGTCCCACACCTATAAGACCGCCGGCGTCTACCCCGTGACCTTCACGGCGGACGACGGGCGCGGCGTCGCCGGCGTCAGCGTCAAGTCCATCACCCTGAACCTGAACATCCTGGCCAACGGAGCGCCGACCCTCACCATCGCCCAGGCCCCCGCCAGCCCCACCTACGCCAATGTGCCCATCACCTTCACAGCCACGGTCGGTGATCCGAATGGGGATGTCGTCACCCTCACCTGGAATTTCGGGGACGGCTCGGCGCCGGTGGTCGGCACCAATCCCGTGACCCACAGCTTCGCAGCCACCGGATCGACCACGGTTCAGGCCACGGCCGATGACGGCAAGGGCGGCGTGACCGTCGTGAGCACCACGCTCAATGTCCTGCAGAACAGGCCACCGGTCTGCCAGATCACCACCGCCGCGGCGAATCTCTACCAGAACAAGAGCTACACCTTCACGGCCACGGCGACGGACCCCGATGTGGGAGACACTGTCACCCAGTACCAGTGGAATTTCGGCGACGGGTCCGGCATCCAAACCTCGGCGAGCGGCACGCTGAGCCACACCTACGCCTCCAGCTTCACGGGCAATGCCTCGGTCAGCGTCTGTGCCGTGGACAACCATGGCAGCACCGGCAATTTCAGTCCGGCCGTGGTGTTCCCGGTGCTGGCCACGCCCCTGCCGGTGGTGACCTTCACCAGCCCAGCGGCTACCTCCTTGAACGTGGACCTGAGCCCCGCCACGGTCACCCAGGTCTTCACCCTCACGGCGACCAATCCCCGCGCCGGCACCACGGGTGTGACAGATCCCATCCCCGTCGGGAATATCACCTTCCTGCCCAATGACCCCACCGCGACCGTGACCAGTGCGGTCAGCACCGGCGGGGGCTCGTACAGCTTCACAGTCAAGTACACCGGGGCCGCGGCCGCGGGAACCCGCACCTCCGCGCCCACGGCCTACGCCACGGACAGCCTGGGCATCGTCGGGCTGGCGAGCACGGGCCCCGTGATGACCCTCAACACCCTGGGGGTGAACCACGCCCCGACCATCACCCTGACCACCCCGGCCACCGACAACACCGTGGCCTGGACCTCGAAGCCCTTCAGCCTCGGCTTCACCCTCACCGACCAGGACAATGACCCCGTGACCTACACGGTGGACTGGGGCGATGGCCAGCCCGTCTCCACGGGAACCACCACCACCGCCACCACCACCGGTGTGGCCGAGACGCTCACCCATACTTATTTAGACGCCTTCACGGCCACCACCAAGGGTGTGAGCATCAAGGTCACGGCCACGGACAACCGCTCCGCCAACAATCAGGCCGTGGCCCAGACGCGCCTGGTGACGGTCACCTACAATGCCCCGCCCACGGCCACCATCACGACGCCCCAGGCCAGCGGCACACCTCCGACCGCACCCCTTCCTTCGGGGGTTATTTCGCCCTACGTTGTCATCCCATGGGGTGGCCAACTCGCCTTCGCGGGAACTTCTACACCGCCTGGCAGCGGGGATGCTCTGGTATCCCAGGTATGGACCTTCCCCAACGGCACCCCCAGCACACTCACCGGGGACACGCCTAGTGGAAATGTAATCTTTGGGAGCAGCAGCCAGCAAGGGGCCGTCTCGTCTGTTCTCGTGACCTATACGGTGACTGATGCCTTCGGGCGCACCGCCACGGCATCCAAGCAGGTAGTTGTGGATGGCATCGACACACAGCAGTTCACCCTGTCCCTGCTCTACAGGCAGAAGAGCGACAACAACGGGGTTTCTACCGTGACGCCCGTAGTGACCGTGCCAAATGGCCTATCCGCCCCAGTTCAGATTTTCCAGGATGGACTATCCAATACCTACCCAGTTCAAAATCAAGCCCAAGTTGTAGGGGCAAAGGCCGTCGTGCAGATTCCTGTTCGTTCTGACCAGCCCTTTTACATCAAGATCCCCTCCTTCAATGCTACCGACGGCAACGGTTACATGATGAGGATTCCCAATGCCCCCTCCACTGCGGTCAGCGATCCCGCCCAAGGCAAGTACGTAGACGATGCCCTAGGCACGACACTGGATCCAAGTGCAACTGTCTCGAATTTTGGATTTGAATCCACAACAACGGCACCCTGGAATCCCACCCTGAATATCGTGACAGCCCAGGGCTTCGCTGCAGAAAACGCGGTGACGAACCTTCGTACGGTCAATGGGACCCTCAGCCTAGTGGTTGGGACAACCCCCTCTAACTATCGTTGGCTGAGTCGGTTGTCCGTGCCCGCCACGGAAACATCCCCGACTGAGGCCATTCCTGTTGCATGGACCTTTAACTCCTTCGCTGCAAACACGGTCCCCAATGGCTTTTCTGCATACCAGGCCTTCGCTGATTGGCCCATCGTGCTGGAAACCCTTGGGACATCAGACAACACGACTGCTGGAGCTCCGAGCGATCTTGAATTTAAGCTCGACTATGAAACGTATAAAGTAGGGACCCAAGTAAGCAAGAGTTTTGCTGCAAGCATGATGCAGGCCTTCCGCGCGCCGAAGGGTGTAACTTCGCCCTACGATCTAGATAATGCAAATTGGGGGCGCACTTCGGCGATTTCGAAACTAAATCCCACTTCGGTGGATGGCTCGGTACCCTTGTTCTACTATGCCGCGGCTTTCAATCCAGTCGGTACTTCTACCCTGGCTGGAGGCCTCCAGGGGCTTTCAATTCCATACGATCCAACGGATACGGCAGACCGCGTGGTCCTAGCCTCTCCCGTATCTCGCAATTTCTCGAACATCGTCCGATTGTTCGGATATTCGGAGTACCTCTGGACCAAGGTTTGGAACTGGCCCTTGGTGCTGAATAACGCACTACTTAATTCGGCCGATACGGAGGGATTGAACGTATACCCTAACTTCCGGTTCAGCGACCCCTTGAACGCCAGCCCTGCGACTTACGCGCACTGGCCTAGCGTGCTGGGGATCTCCTCGACGGATACCAGCAGCTTCAACCTCAATGCCAATGGCGGCTTGGATTTTGATCCATCGGGATCGCTTGTAACCAGTACCACCTCGCCAGCCCCCAGCAGTCAAGCCGCGGGCCACTTCTACTGGACGGTATTTTCGCCCTTCTACAGCAGCGCGGGCGCTTCCATCATTGCCCGCACTTGGTTGGCACAAGGGGCGAGCGATGCTCATCCAGGCCAGCCGCCGACCTCCTTCGCGGGGAGTTCCACTGATGCCACCGCCGCCTATGGGTTCGTGCCGCCGCAAGATGCCGTGGTTGACAAGCGCACCCGCAACGCCGATGGCACCCTCAACTACAGCGTGTCGACTCTGAATGGCTATCGGGTGAACTGGTTCAACCCCACAAAGGACCACAATGGCAATACTGTCGCGCCAGACTTCTGGGTGATCGAGTTGAATGTAGGTGGTACTAAGTCCGACTTCATGCTACCGGGGAACTTCCCTGCCAACTATCCGGCCTCAACCGTGGATCCCGCCACCATGCCAATCCTGACGGATGCCAGGACGACGCTGGTCCATCCCACCGACACCACGCCTTTGTCCGGCAAGACGGTTGTTGCTCCGGGTTACTGCTGGTTTGATGTGCCGCAGGAGTTGCGTCCAGCCACGGGCAGTACCACGACCACCCTGACTGTCTACGCAGTGAAGTCGGTGCTCAGCAACCATGCACCAGCGGGGGCCCGTCCACTCAACCGTCCCGAGTGGATCGAGGCCATCAAGACGGCCTCCGCCGCCATCAGCCTCAAGACCAATGGTTCAACGGACCTGAGCAATGTCTACAAACTCCCCTTCAACTACTACTGGGATATCGTGATCACCAACGGCCCCATCACCACCGTGGCGCAATGATTGCAATGCCTTAACCTCGGTGCCGGGATTCCGGCACCGGGGCTGCATGTCGGCCCGTCTCCCTTCCATCCGTGAACCTCTCGGAGGACCCGTGAAATCCACTAGCATCCTGATGGCCCTGGTCGCGGCGGGCTCGCTGTCCGCGCAGCAGGCGATCAACGACCTCAAGGGCCGCGTGGTCCTCTTCGGCGAGTCCACCCAGACCTCGG